>OFFK01000662.1_pt1 | contig 28947 bp, 24 predicted proteins | sample 1521361 | NCBI WGS metagenome assembly OFFK01 (sample SAMEA3504096, study PRJEB24116) | mouse gut metagenome | biome: mouse gut; feature: mouse-associated habitat; material: faeces | place: Denmark | collected 2011 | reverse complement strand
CCATGACGCCGCCGTCCCTGGTGGAGCACTTCCCTACATCGCAGCCGAACCACACGGGAACGCCGTCCTTCATCTGGGCGATGGCCGCCTTCTTCAGCTCCTCAATCTCCAGGTTCAGATAGCGCACCGGACGGCCCTCCTTCACGCTGCCCAGGAACTTCACGCTGTAGCTCCTGTGGTAGGGCTTGTCCGCGGTAGGCGCATTGATTATGCTTATGTAATCATTCAGGTTCAGTCCCACATATTTCTCATAGAATGCCTTGGGGGTCAGGCCGCACTCCCTGATGAACTTGCCGTCCTTGTCCTCCACCTCGAAATCGAAGGCCTTGGGTGGCTCGCCCAGGCAGATGCACAGGATACGGTATATCTCTCCCAGCATCTCCTCCTTTCTGGCCGCCAGCTCCTCACGCTTCGCCCCTGCCGCATAGGCGCTGCGCAGACGGCAGGCATCCTCCCGCAGCTTCACGGTGAGCACGCTGTCCATCTCCCCGGATGCGGAGGAAGACTTGGACTCGGGCATGGCATACTTGGGCACCACGCCGTACTTGTCCACCAGGCCGCAGAGCATGTCCCACTGTCCCCCATCGTTCATGGGCGAGGACAGGAGCCATGCGATCAGCCGGCCGCCCGTGGGCTCGTCCAGAGTCTCCAGGATACTCTCCAGGAAAAAGTTCGCCTTCTCCAGCTTGTCATAGAAAAACAGGTAGCTCTGGGAGAGCTCGAAATTCTCCAGGTTCAGCTTCTTGATGATCTCGAACCGGAAGGTGTTCAGCGCCGCGAACATCCAGCAGCGGCCGCTGGACTTCTGGTTGGTGACAGCGCCCTGCTTCAGCTTCACGGAAAAGCTCTGGCGCGTGGTGCGCTGGGCCTCCCCGTTCTTCGCCGATGCCTTCAGGCCGTTCTCCGTGACGGCGTTCTTCGCCACCTGGCAGGCCGCGTCAGCGCTGCACTTTTTCTCGAACTGCTCCAGCAGTTCCTTTGTGATACTTTCGCTCATGTTCATCCCTCTTTCGTTGGAATCCGGGGAAATCGCCCATGCCTTTTCCCTTGTCCTGCATATGATAAGTAAAGCACCTTGATTATACCCTCTCCCGGAATTTTCTGCAACTCGATTTAGAGATTTTTCCATATTTTCAGGATTTTCCCGGAAAAGAATACACCGCGGAAGAAAACGCTTTCCTTTTGGACGCAATTACTATATAATGGATAAAACAAGCAGACAAAGCCGGTCCACAGGAGTGATGAAATGGAAGATTCTCTGAAGCTCTTAACCAACTATTTACAGGATGTCCTCGAACAGCCCGATACAGCCGCGCTCCGCCTGGAGGACCTGGCGCCTGATTTCCGGGAGCTGGGGGAGAAAGCGGCCCTTCTGGCTGAAACGGTTCAGGACCTGACGAATCAGCTGCAGCAGAAATTCGAGACGTTAGAGCTGGAGAATCAGGTCCTGATGGATAATATCCAGGCTATGGATGAAATCAGCTGGTCCCTGGAGCAGAGCAATCAGGAGCTGCGCAGCAACCTGGCGCTGGTAAATGCCCTCACCGACTATACCCACAACATGATCTTCGTCTATTCCGCGGATACCTGTCAGGAGGTGCACGCCAATCAGCCTGCCCGCTGGTTCCAGAAAGCCCATGCCCAGACTGCCGCACAGTTGACCCGGATGCTGCTGGAGAAGCAGCCGGAAATCCAGCAGCAGCTGGATTATCACCAGAAGAGCCAGAAAATGGAAGACGGGCATTCCATGGAAGACGGGCATTCCACGGAAGAGCCCCTTCTGCCCCAGGGGCCGTCTGCCGGGGACGAAGGGCTCCCGAAGCAGGGCCGGAATTCCCTGAGATGGGATATGGCCCTTGGGGACTGCGATGACACGGACATCTTCTTCCAGGTGGAGTCCTTCCTCATCCCCTGGCTGCGTTCGGACGCGGAGGATTCCCACAATGCCAGGAGACAGGCGATTGTCCATATCGTGATCGACGAGACGGAGCGGCAGCGGCGGCAGAAAATGATCTACCGCTTTGCCTATGTGGATCCCCTGACCGACTTAATGAACCGGCGCTACGCCATGGAGAAGATGGAGCAGTGGATGGAGGAGGGCACAGCCTTCACCCTCTCCTTCATCGATGTGGACTATCTGAAATACTGCAACGACACTTTCGGGCATGAAGCGGGCGACAGCTATCTGATCGAGGTCTCCAGAGCGCTGCAGGCCCTGGGCGGCGAAGTGTGCCGTGTGGGCGGGGATGAGTTCTTCCTTCTCCGAACCGGGTGCGCCCCGGAGGAACAGGAACGGCTGCTGGAGGAGCTCCGCCAGCGGCTGTTGGCCGACAAAAGCAGCGGACATCCCAAGTGCTTCAGCTACGCTGCCACTTTAATCCCGGCCCGCCCCTCCGCCCCCCTGACCGCATATATCAGCGCTACCGACACGAAAATGTACCAGTATAAGCAGAAATACAAGGTTCCGCTTTCTGATGTGGTCTATAAGGACGACCGGATATAGAGGGGTAGGCTTATTGATTGATTTCCTTCATTTCCTGCCTCAACCGCCATATGCCGTATGCCAATAACAGGCCGCCGTACAGCAGGAGCGATAGGAAGACAATCAGGAAAAAGTCCCGGGGCAGCGAGTACGATGTCGTACCGAAGCCTGACACGATGCAGTGGCTGACGATGTACGCCGCCGGGTACAGGCCGACGCGTTCTACCCAGACGCGAAGCCCTGCGTTCTTTTTCGTCAGAAGCCACACCACCGCCGTCCCCGCCAGGGCCGCCGCCGCAAGGAAGAGATAATACCCCAGCGACAATCTCGGCAGGACAATACTGCCCTCATAATCCGTGTCCCCGTAAAAGCACACCGTCTCGCTCCCGTCATTTGGAACATACACCGCCTTGACCGGGTAAGGCTCACTGGGAGAAACCATGCAGGACAGTTTCCCGCTGCGGTCTGAAAGCCACCTGTCCCAAAGGGAAGTCCAGGCCTGGACATCGCAGTAGTAGAAGCTCCCGCCCTCGGGATCCGGGTAGATGGTGTAGTCGCACTCGGTCACCTCCTCGCCAAAGGTGATGCGCAGACCGCCGTCTCCCACAGGCTCAGCCGCAACCAGCCCCTCCGAATAGGGAAGGTAGATCGGCGCGTCCAGCACCGCAAAGGCCGATACCAGCAGCGCCGCCACGAACACGGCGGTCAATAGAACCGTCTGTATTTTCTTCGCCGCCATCTTTTTCCTGAGCTTCAGCAGCGGAGCGGCATCCGTCTTCTCTTCCGCCCGCCCGGGCTCTTTGGCCTGTTCATATTCCCTGCGGCATGTTTCGCAGCCTCCCGTCTGATGCACTGCTCTTCGGTGGCGCTTTCACCCGGCGGGGATTCCGGCAGCTCTACATCGTCGATGTTTTCCGTATGCCTGGACTTTTTCAGATAGGTGTAATAGCAGTTCTTCGCGATTTGGCAAAGCCACACCCGAATGTCGCAGTCCCCGCGGAACCCGCCGATGGAGCGCATGGCTTTGAAGAACGCTTCGCTGGTAATCTCCTCTGCTATAGCCTCGTTGCCGGATAGCCTGCGGATATACAGATATACATCTTCAAAATAGGTCCGGTATATTTGCTCGAACTCCGTCACCTTACCACCTCCTTTCGCTTATAAGACTCCGCGGAAACCGAAACCTTACAAAATATTTCAGACATCCCGCGACAGGGCGGAAACTGACGATTGACCGCCCCTTCCGCCTTTGCTATAATGATTTCAGTCCCATGGGAATCTACGTTGCCAAACGAATCTTCTACGAGAATAGGCAAAGGAGCAGTCAGGAATATGGCACCTTTTGAGAAAGCAGTCAGACTGATAAAAGACACTGTGGAGAGCCGTCGGCTGCCCTCCGCCGCTTTGGGCATAGGCATCGGGGATACGGTCTGCGTGAAAGAGACCTTCGGAGCCACCTCCGTCACGCCGGAGGGCATTCCTGTCAGGGAGGACACCCTCTACGACATGGCCTCGGTGAGCAAGATCCTCTCCACCTCCATGATCGCCCTGCGCTTCATCGCGGAGGGAATCCTGGATCTGGCGGACATGCTGCCCAGATATTTCGGCCAGGATGCGGTCCCCGAAGACAAAAAGGAAATCTCCCTGTTCCACCTGCTGACCCATACAAGCGGTTACCCGGCCCATATCCCTCTGTATGAGAAAATCGCCTCTTCCGAGCTGACGGTGCCCTATCTGCTCTCCGTGCCCCTGGAGCACGCTCCCGGCACCCGGGTGGTCTATAGCTGTATGGGATTTATCCTGTTGGGGAAAATGCTGGAGAGGATCAGCGGCAAGACCCTGGATGTGCTGGCCCGGGAGGAAGTCTTCAGTCCTTTGGGCATGACGCGCACAGGGTATCATCCGCTGGATGCCGGAACGGATTATTCCGCAAACACGGCCTACACGGAACGAAATCCGCTGACAGGGGAGTGGCTGATCGGACAGGTGCACGATGAGAATGCCCGTTTCCTGAACGGTGTTTCGGGCAATGCGGGCGTGTTCTCCAATCTGAACGATTCCATACGCTTTGCCCGGATGCTGGCCGGACACGGCGTATTAGACGGAAAAACGTATCTTCCGCGCCGTATTTTCGATGTATCCATACAGAATCATACGCCGGGGCTGGAGGAGAACCGCGGGCTGGGCTTCCAGTTGGCGGGCGGGTGGCATAGCTGCTCCGGCCGGTTCTTCCCTCAGTCGGGCTTCGGCCACAACGGCTTCACCGGCCCGCACATCTTCGTTGACCCCGGAAGCGGCCTGTGGACGGTGCTGCTGCTCAACCGCGTCCATCCCACCCGGGAGAACGCTGAGCATCTGCGGGTGCGCAGAATCCTGCACACGCTTATTGCGATAGGACTGGAGGAACGCTCTCTTCCGCCCGGACCTCTTTCGCCGTCTTAAGCGCTGTCCAAAGCTTGGGCCTGCCATTTCACTTCCCGCGCCGTCCATCCTCGGGCCCTGCTTCCCCTGACGGCCTGTCGCTGTGCCACCAGGCGTCGTACTCCCCTTCCTCTGAAAGCATCCTGTTGGATACATAATGAAAGCGCTCCCCATCCAGCGGGCGTATCACCGTTTCATGGGTGAATGCCCTGGACGTATCGTCATGGGGATATACCGCGTTGACGGTAAGCGTAATGGTTCCGTCCCCGTTCTCCCTGCAGCCTACCACCTCCGGATAGGGGATGTCCGGATACTCCGCCTCATGAAAGCCCCGGGGCCGGTACTTATATGCCGCCTGTTCCGGGCTGTATTCCGTCTTCCGGCGCAGGGTTTCCGGGTCTATGTCAAAAAATGCCGTGATGACAGGCTCAAATTCCTCCTCGGGTATCCAATGGACACTTTCCTCCCCGGGACTTCCCTCCTCCCCATAGGGGTGGGGCCGGCCCCGCAGGATGGGATAGAACCTGTCGAACACATCGTAAAAGTCCAGGTTCCCATACTCCTCCCCGCTCCAGCTACAGAGGAACATATTGTTCCGCTCATAGCCTACCGGCAGCAGATATTTCCTGTTCAGCTCCCTGCTGCTTTCCTCCAGGGGCAGCACGCGCAGGGCCGTATGCTCTGCTGCGGCGCTGAAAGTCATCACAAAGGTCTCCGGCAACAGGCTCTTTCCCGCAAAAATCAGATAGCCCTCCGGGGTATATTCCCAAAAGTCCGCCGGGTAGCTCACCGTGCCTCTCTCCTGCAGGATTCCCTCCCGATCGTATTGGTAATAACTTCTGACTACGGCCACGTCGCCGTCCTTGGTCTCCAAATCGAATTTCCGGAAGCCCATCTCCATGGCTACCACAATCGTGAGCTTCCCGCTTTCCTTCTCCTCCACCGCCCTGACGAACTCCAGTACCTGCTCCGCCCCCGCCATGTCCACCTGGTTATCGCCGGAGGTGGCAGCGTAGCCGTTTTCACCAAGCCTATCCACCATGCGCCCTATAGTCTCTATACTTCCCAGAGTGCCAGACTGGGCCGCCTGGGCATAAATGTCACGGCAGATTTCCGCTATGCGCTCTGCGTCCGTGCTTTCGTCCCGGCCGTCCTCACCGGGAATCCCTGCCCCGCTGTCCTCACTCTGCAAGGTCACCGCTTTGATATCTTTTCCCCCGGCCAGCTCGTCGCGCACCTCATTTTGTGCCCCGTCACCGCAGCCGGTCAGCAGAAACGCCGTTATACTGATTCCCCAGAGCAAGCCGCACCTTTTTCCCATCCCATCCTCCTTCTGCGCCGGGCCATGCTTAAAAAGTCCTGCCCCGCATGGTTCCTAAGCAAACGAGACTGCCATTTTTCTCTCCGGGTCTGCATCATATTGCCTGTACCACACGTTGATTAAATTCTTGAAAGGGATAATGATTTCATCCGCCTGCTCTTTCCCGTTCAGACTGTCGTAGTTGTCATTGATGGCAATAAAGCGAACCCCCAGTGCGGGGAACAGCCGCTCAATGTACCTGCCGGAATCAATGTATTCACGCCCGAAGCGGGAAAGGTCTTTCACACTATGGCCTGGTGAAAAGAGTTTGGTACAGGCTGATATTATACCATACTGCTTTTCATTTTGGAATAATCAAAATGAATTTTCTCATATTTATAATGGACGTGACCGCTCTGCCATTCGGCTGGTTTCCAAAATTGGGCAGCCGTCCTTGCTTCTTATGTATCCCAACACCGCAAAAGGTGCAAAGCCCTGAATCATCTTGATGACTTGATAAGACTTTACACCTTTGTTTCGTGCTGCTATTCAGTTGTAGGACTCATTCCTTGATTTTGTCGATTTCTGAAAGATTGATGCCAAAAGAATTTAAGATGACTTTCAATTCTATATAGCGATCTTTCATAAGCTTGTATCCATTTGAGTCCTTTTCAGTCGCTAACATATATGTCTGCAATCTGGAAAATTCTTCAATGTTCTTTTGGATAATCTCTTTTTCGGTCATATAATCACCTGCTTTCTGGAAACTGTTGTTGATTAGTATCTACAACTATTATAGCAATCCATCCCCTAGGTGTAAAGCCTTTATTCAATCGTCAATGTGCTTTGCGTGTTTTCTGTGGTGCCCATAGGCGACTTGTCTTGATGCTACACTCCCGTTTCAAATGGCTGTCCTGTGGTTCATAATGTGTCTGCATATTTCTTTAAATCTGCCAGACTGGTAAAGCGATTGATGTTATCGCTGTCCTGGTCGTTACTTCACCCTCAGCACATTGAAGAAGCCCGATTGCTTTCACAGGCGCCTCACCTTTTTCCTCTCCATGCCCTTCAGCTCCTCATACAGAAGACGGTAATTCTCGTACCGCATCCTACTGACGGCCCCTTCTTCCACCGCGGACTTCACCCCGCAGTCCTTCTCCCCGATATGGGCACAGCCGCCGAAGCGGCAGTATCTCTCATGAGCCGCGAATTCCGGGTAGAAGCCTGCCAGCCGCTCCTTCTCCAGGTCGAAGAGCCCCAGGGAGCTGAAGCCGGGCGTATCCAGGATATAGGAGCCCTCCCCGATGGCGATCAGCTCGGAATGCCTGGTGGTATGCTTTCCCCGCTCTATCTTCGCGCTGATCTCTCCTGTCTCCATGACAGTGCCGGACTGTAGGCAGTTGATGATGGAGGATTTCCCCACCCCGCTGGGCCCGGCCACCGCCGTGGTATGCCCTGCCAGCATCTCCTTGAGCGCTTCGATGCCGCAGCCCAGCCTGGCGCTGACTGTCAGCGTCCGGTAGCCGCAGCCGCCGTAGAGCTCCCGGTACTCCCTCCCAAGCCCCTCCTGGTCCATGTCCAGCTTGTTGAAGCAGACGATGCTGCGGATTCCCTGCTGTCCCATCATGACCAGGAAGCGGTCCAGGAGGTTGAAGTTGGGCCGGGGCTTTGCGATGGCGAAGATTACCAGGGCCTGATCCACATTGGCCACGGCGGGCCGTATCAGCTCGCTGTCCCTGGGCAGCAGCGCGCTGATGTTCCCAAGCGCTTCCCCTTCGTCCAGCACGTCCATCTCCACCCAGTCTCCCACCAGCGGCTTGCGGTTGTCCTTGCGGAACACCCCTTTCGCCTTGCACTCATATATCCTGTCGCCGCAGTGCACATAGTAGAATCCCGCGATTCCCTTGATGATTCTTCCCCTCAAAGCCAGCCCCCCGCTACTCCTCGACAAACTCGATTCTTCTGGTAAAGCTCCTCTCCTCTGTGGTGCCGGGCTCCTGAATGGTCTCGCCCGTCTCAGGATCCGTGGTGGTCGCCCCCTCTATGGTCACGGTATAGGTCATGGTGATAGTGCCTCCCGAAGCGGTCAGCCCGTAATAGTTCGCCGCCTGGGGGAAGCTGGCCGTCTTTGTCTCCAAAAGCACATTGCCGTCATCCGTCACCAGCGTGATGGCGACCTCCGTCCCCGCCACATAGTCCGGCGCTTCCTCCACGGAGGGGGCCAGGATGCTGGCATTGCATTTATAGGTGGCGGCCTTGGGCCCGGAGCTCACCTTGATGTCCAGGGCCGTCCCCGGCTCCACGTAGGATCCCTTGGAATAGCTCTGGTAGAATATCTCTCCTCCGCCCACCTCATTGCTGCTCTCATAGATTACATTCCCGATCTCAAGCCCGGCCTCCTGGGCCTCCGCCCTGCCTTCCGCCTCCAAACGGCCTATCAGGTCAGGCACGCGGATTTTCTCCTTGCCCTGGCTGACGATGACAGTGACATTCGACCCCTTCGCCACCTTGGTCTGGGCGGCGGGCACCTGGGAGATGATCAGCCCCTCGTCCACCTCATTGGAGAATGCCTCCTCTCTCGTCACGGTGAATCCCTCCGCCGCCAGCTTCAGCTTGGCGTCCTCATAGGAACCGCCTGTCACCGAGGGCACCTCCACCCCCTGTGCGCCGGCGCTGGCTACCAGCTTGACCGTGGTCCCGGCCTCGATTTCTGTACCGGCCTCCACATCCGCGCTGATCACCTTCCCCATCTCCACATCGTCCGATTCCTCATACTCCACCTCGGATTCCAGTTCCAGCCCCTTCAGCTCGTTCCTCACGTCTTCCACGCTCCGGTTCCTCACCTCGGGCATCTTCACGTACTTCTTCCCGGGGGACGGCGTAGGGCTCTCCTCCTCTTCCGATGCGATGATCGGCTTTTCAGGCTCTTTTCCGTCATCCCGCTCTCCGAAGACCTTCAGGGCCAGGACCACCACGATCACGCAGATGACCACGCCTGCCAGCAGCGCCAGGAAGGTAGTCACCTTCTCCATCTTGGGGTTGTAGTCATAGTCGTCCTCGTCCTCCGGCTCCTCCTCATACTCATATACGGGTTCCGCCTCTGTCCGCAGGCGCATGGGCTCCTCCCGCTCTTCATACTCATAGCGGTCGTGATAGGCCGTGCGCCGTTTAATCTGGGCCCGCTCGCTGTCCGTGATTGGCCGGGTGCCGGCCTCCATGTCCGGGTCATTCGGCACGATGACCTCCTCCGGGTTCATCAGCGACTGCTTCAGGTCCGCGATCAGCTCCGGCATGCTCTGGTATCTGCGATCCGGAGATTTCTGGCAGCATTTCATCACGATGCCCTCCACGCTGGTGGGAATCTCCGGAATGAATTCCTTGGGCGATGGCAGCTCCTCCTGGATATGCTTGATGGCGATGGCCACCGTGGTCTCCCCGTTGAAAGGCACGCGGCCGGTGAGCATTTCGAATATGGTAATCCCCAAGGAGTAGATGTCGCTCTTCTCATCGCTGTAGCCGCCTCTGGCCTGCTCAGGCGACGTATAGTGGACGGAGCCCATCACATTGGAGGTGATGGTGTTGCTGGTGGCGGCCTTGGCGATGCCGAAATCCGTCACCTTTACCTTTCCGTCCTTGGAAATGATGATGTTCTGGGGCTTGATGTCCCTGTGGATGATATGATTGTTGTGGGCAGCCTCGATTCCCATGCTGACCTGTATGGCGATGCTCACCGCCTCCTTGAAGGACAGCCTGGCCTTTTTCTCGATATATTTCTTGAGGGTGATGCCCTCCACAAGCTCCATGACGATATAATAGATGCCATTCTCCTCGCCCACATCGTACACGTTCACGATATTGGGATGCATCAGCCCGGCGGCGGCCTGGGCCTCTGTCCGGAATTTCGATACAAAATTTGCGTTCTCACTGAATTCCTGCTTCAGCACCTTGACCGCCACGAAGCGGTTCAGCTTATGGCATTTTGCTTTATATACATCCGACATGCCGCCGGTGCCAATCTTCTCCAGCACCTCGTACCTGTCGCCTATCATCATTCCAATCTTAACCATATACGTTCTCCAATCTATGCAAGGAATGCCTCTCTTCCATTCAATCGCGCAGGGAAGGTTCAATCAAAATAACGCTGATGTTGTCCTTGCCGCCGTTCTCATTGGCGGCCTCCACCAGCTCCTGTGCCTTTTCCACAATGTCCCGGGCCCCGTTCATGATCATCCGTATCTCTCTGTCCTCCAGCATATTGGTCAGCCCGTCGGTGCACATCAGCACCATGTCCCCCTCTTCCAGGCGCACGGAAAAAAAGTCCGCTTTCACCGTATCCTCCGCGCCTACCGCTCTCGTAATGATATTCTTGTCAGGATGGTTCCTGGCCTCCTCCCTGCCGATGCCGCCCCGCAGCACCATCTCCTCCACCCAGGAGTGGTCCCTGGTGATCTGCCTGATTCCCTGGGGGCTCACCACATACAGCCTGCTGTCCCCCACATTGGCCACGGACAGGCGGTTCCCCTCACAGCTTGCCGCCACCACCGTGGTCCCCATGCCCGCAAGCAGATAGGATGCCGCCGCCAGCCTGCGTATCCGCGCATTGGCCGCCTGGATCGCCTCCTCAAAGCAGCGCAGCGCATCCGTCTGGGCGGAATCCGCCACGCATTCCACGATCGTCTCCACCGTGACCTTGGACGCGTATTCCCCCGCGTTGTGTCCCCCCATGCCGTCCGCCACCAGGAACAGATTGGGCAGATGTCCCACGGGCTGCTCTGACGAATACACGTAATCCTGATTCATTTTCCTCTTTCTGCCGATATTCGTAACGGAAAATGTCTTTAGCACGCCTTATTTCCTCCAATATCCCATTCTCCCGGCAGGGGCGCTTCTCTCCCCGCCCTGCCGGGTATACCGTCTAAAGCCTGGACATATGTCTGCGGCGCAATTGCCCGCAGGCCCCCTCAATGTCCCGGCCCATTTCCCTTCTTATACTACCATTAATTCTATTTTTTTCAAGTATATTTTGAAACGCCCTGATCCTGTCGGCATCCGGCCGGGAGAACTCCCGCTCCTTCACAGGATTCATCGGAATCAGGTTGATATGGCAGCGCAGGGGCCTCGCAAGGCGGCAGAGCCGCTCCGCGTCCCGCTCCGAATCGTTCACGCCCCTGACCAGGCTGTACTCCAGGGTAATCCGCCTGCCTGTCTCCTGGAAATAGTAGGCGCAGGCCTCCATGAGCTCTTCGATGGAATACCGCTTCGCCACGGGCATCAATGTCTGCCGCTTCTCGTCCGTGGTGGCATGGAGGGACAATGCCAGTGTGATCTGCAGCTTCTCCCGGGCCAGGAGCTTCATCTGGGGCACCAGGCCGCAGGTGGACACCGTCACGTTCCTCTGGCTGATGTGGAGCCCGTCCTCATCCGTGAGCATCCGGATGAACGTCAATAAATTATTGTAATTGTCCAAAGGCTCCCCCGTGCCCATGACCACCACGTTGCTCACCCGCTCTCCCGTGGCCAGCGTGATGGCGTAGACCTGGTCCAGCATCTCCCCAGGAGTGAGGTTGCGCTCCAGGCCCTCTATCCCGGAGGCGCAGAAAGCGCAGCCCATCCTGCAGCCCACCTGGGAGGAGATGCAGACGCTGTTGCCGTGCTTATACCGCATCCAGACGCTCTCCACCAGGTTCCCGTCCGACAGCTCGAACAGGAATTTCTTCGTGCCGTCGATTTTGGACTCCAGCACCCGCACTGTCTGCAGGGCCGTGTAGGTGAAGCGCTGTCTGCACTCCTCCCGCAGGGCCTTGGACAGGTTGGTCATGCCCTCGAAGTCCCTGGCCAGCTTCACATGCATCCACTCGTACAGCTGCCTGGCCCGGAAGGCCTTCTCCCCCATGGAGGTCATCTCTGCCGTAAGCTCAGGCAATGTCAGCGATTTGATATCGATTCTTTTACTGATTCCTTTATCCATTCTTTTGTCCTTTTTCTTTTCTGAAAACCGAAACTGTTTCCTGGGTCCCTGGGCCGCTCCGAGCGGATATTCCTCCTGTACGGATTGCGGGCCTTCACGGCTGTCCGGCCTCCGGCTTTCTGCGGAACCTGGCTATAAAGAAGCCGTCCGCCTCCGCAAAGCCCGGCAGCAACTGTATGCATGCCGCCTCCTCCGCCTCCGTCAGGGCCACTGCGGGCGCTATGCCGCGCTCTTCCATCTGTGCCGCTATCTGCCGCTTCCCCCCAAGGACGCTCTCCGGAAGCGCGCCCTCCAGGGATACCGGTTCAAAGCCTAACTCCCTGGCGATGAACCGCACCATGTCCTGGTTCTCGCCGCTGTGGATGGTACAGGTACTGTACACAAGCGTCCCGCCAGGCTTCACGTACCCGGCGCTGGCCGTTACGATCTGCCTCTGTAGCGCCTGCAGGCTCTCCATTCCCTCCGGCTTTACCCGGTATTTGATGTCCCGCTTCTTGCCCATGACCCCCAGCCCGGAGCAGGGCACGTCCAACAATACCACATCGGCCTTCCCCAGAAGCGCCTGGTCCGTGGATGTGGCGTCGAAAACCTGCGCCTCCACGTTCCCGGCCTTCATGCGGCTGACATTCTCCGTTATCCGCTCCAGCTTCTCCCCGGACAGGTCTCTGGCCAGCACCCTGCCATGAACCGCTTTCTCGGATGCCAATATGCTCTTTCCCCCCGGCGCGGCGCAGACATCGACGACGAAGTCCCCCTGGCCGATTCCCGCCGCCTCCACTGCCAGCGCGGAGCTCACATCCTGTATAGTGCACATTCCTTCACGGAATCCCGGCAGCGCTTCCGTCCCCTCCGCATGCTCCACCAGGTACACATAGGGCAGGTAAGGGCTGCGCTCCACCCTCATGCCCTGCTCCCGCATCAGGCCGCAGAGCCTCTCCCGCTCCTCCTCCGACGTGTCAAGCCGGAAGCGCAGGGACACCGGGCGTATGGCCATCAGCCCCCGGAGGATCGTCCTTGCAGTCTCCGGGCCGTACTCCCGCCGCCACAGCTCCACCAGCCACTCTGGCATGGAATACCTGACGGAATCATGCAGGATGGGGGACTTCCTTTCGTCCGGCAGGGGGAGGTTTTCCTTGTTCCTGGAAATGGTGCGCAGCACCCCGTTGACGAAGCCCTTCAGCCGCCCAAAGCCCCGCTTGGCGGCCAGCTTGCAGGCCTCGTCGCACACGGCGCTGTCCGGCACGGCATCCATATAGAGAAGCTGGTAGGCGCTCATGCGCATCAGGCAGCGGATCAGGGGACGCATCTTGCCCACGGGCAGGCTGGAGAAATGGTTCAGATAATGATCCAGCTCCAGCCCCCGCTCCAGCGTCCCCTCCGTGACCCGCTTGATGAAAGCCTTCTCCCGGCCCTCCAGGTAATCATATTTGTCCAACACTGCCTTGATCAGCCTGTGGGAATAGTCCTCCTCTCGCTCCAGGGCCAGCAATATATCCAGCACAATTTCCCGCGCGTTCACTCCCACTGTCAGTCTCTCCTTCTATTATTGCCCCCGAACAGCAGCACCAAACGCAGAAGCTGCAATCCGGCGGAAGCCGTGGCCGCCACATAGGTCATGGCCGCCGCGGTGAGCACCTTCCTGCAGCCCCTGGTCTCCTCGGTGGTCAAAAGCCCGTACTGCTCCACCTTCGCCACCGCCCTGGCGGAGGCGTTGAACTCCACCGGCAGGGTCACCAGCTGGAACAGCACCGCCGTGGCGAAAGCCCAGATGCCGATCTGGATCAATGTCTGGTTCCAGCTCAGGATCACGCCCAGGAAGATCAGCGGCATCCCCAGACGGCTCGCGATATTCACCACAGGCACCAGAGCGGACCTGATATTGATCGGCACATAGCCCTTGGCGTGCTGGATGGCATGGCCGCACTCATGGGCCGCCACCCCCACCGCGGTCACGGAGGCGTGATTGTAGTTGCCGGCGGACAGCCGCACGGTGTTGGTGCGGGGATCGTAATGGTCTCCGCTGTCCGAGGGCAGGCACTCGATCTGCACATTGTACAGCCCCTCGTTGTTCAAGATCTGCCGGGCCGCCTCCGCCCCCGTCATGCCCCTGGCATTGCGCACCTTGCTGTACCTGTTCATGGCGCTGTTCACCATGGCGCTGGCCCCCATGCACAACAGCATGCCGATGATCACCAAAAGATACGTAGAGTCCCAAATAAACATACCGTAACGCTCCTTTCCCGCCCTACTGCCATGGCGGCACATACAACAACCAATTCCGGAAGAATGCCCTCACAGAGCGGCCCGGATCCGCCCATGCATCCTTCCGCACATTTTTTTACGCTATCCCAATATTTCCCCGGGCTTCATCTTCACGCCAAGCAGAAAGTCATGGGCCAACATCCGCTTCTTCCCCGCAAGCTGCAGCTCATAAATCCGCAGCACCCCCTGTCCCGTGGCCACGGTCACGCAGTCCTTCTCCGTCCGTATGATCTCGCCGGGGACATGGCCATGGACATCCTCCGCCTCTACAGGCTCCGCCCGCCATATCTTCAGCTGCTTTCCCTGATAGCCGGTATAGGCGCTGGGCCAGGGGGTCATGCCCCGGATATGGCGGTCTATGGCCAGGGCCTCTCCGGAAAAGTCGATCTCCCCCATCTCCTTCCCGATCAGCGGCGCATAGCAGCTCAAGGCATCGTCCTGCTTTACAGGCTCCAGCTTCCCCTGTTCCAGAAGCCCTAAGGCCTCCACGATGGCCTGGCCCCCAAGCAGGGCCAGCTTGTCGTGGAGGGTCTCATAATTGTCCTTGGGAGAAATCCCGATCTCCCGCTGATAAAGGATATCCCCCGTGTCTATCCCCGCATCCATCTGCATGATGGTGATGCCCGTCCGCTCCTCCCCGTCCATGATGACATGCTGGATGGGGGAAGCCCCTCTGTATCTGGGGAGCAGGGAGGCATGGATGTTCAGGCTGCCGTAGGGCGGGATGTCCAGGATCTCCTGGGAGAGAATCTGCCCGAAAGCCGCCACGACATACACATCAGCCGGATATCCGCGAAGCTCCTCTATGGCCTCCCGCCGCTTGATGCGCCTGGGCTGCAGCACCGGAATGCCATTCTCCAGGGCGCAGGCCTTCACCGGCGAGGGCACCAGCTCCTTGCTCCGCCCTTTTGGCTTATCCGGCTGGGTCACCACCGCCGTCACTTCATGCCCCGCCCCGATCAGGGCCCTTAAAGCCACCGCCGCGTAATCCGGCGTCCCCATAAAAACAATCTTCATCCCGGCACCTCCTGTCAGCCTTCCTGTCTCCGGCAACCCGCAAAAGCGCTCTCCCTCCGGACCTTCTTCCCCGCGAGGGCCTAAGCAGGGCGAATCCGTTCCTCCGCCAGCCCTTGTACCCTGCAGACCTGGAACTTCCTCTCACGCTTTACTCCTCGTCGTCCTCTTCCACCGCATCCTGGAGCGGCCCTTCCACCTTCTCCACGTACAGATGCCCCTCCAGGTGATCCAGCTCATGGCAGATGGCCCGGGCCAGGAGCTCCGTTCCCTCCACCTCGAACTCCCGCATGTTCACGTCCAGGGCCACGGCCTTGACATAATTGGGCCTGGTGACCTGTCCCGTCTTGCCCGGCACGCTTAAGCAGGCCTCCATCCCCGTCTGCTCGCCGCTGCTCTCCACAATCCTGGGGTTGATGAAGATGTAAGGATCCTCCCCTGTGACATCTATCACCACGATGCGCTTCAGCACCCCCACCTGAGGCGCCGCCAGACCCACGCCGTTGGATTCATACATGGTGTCCAGCATATCCTCGATGAGTTCCTTGGTGCGGGGCGTCATCTCCGTCACCAGCTTGCATTTCTTTGAGAGAACCTCTTCTCCCATCTCCCGTATGTTCCTGATTGCCATTTCACTGTCCCCTCCGATTGTTCCTTTACATTGTATTCATGGGATTGAAATCAAATTGCACCAGTTCATCCGCGGACTGGCGTTTTTGCATTTCCTCTTCCAGCAAATCCTTTATCTGTACCAGTTTATCATATTTTGCGCATTTCACATAGAAGACAAATCTAAAAATATCATTAATTCTGCCGATGGACGCGGGCGCAGGGCCGACGATCTGCAGCCCCTGCCTCTCCCCGCAGGCTCCCGAAGGGCTCCCTCCGGCGTCCGGCCCTGACAGATTGGCGAAATTGCGTCTTGTCACGGACGCTAGGCTGTCTGCCAGTGCTTGTCCCCGATCCTGGACCCTGGCGAATATCTGTACCGCCAGCATATGGGCCGCAGGGGGATATCCCATCATCTCCCGGTAGATGATCTCTTCCTTATAAAAGCCCCCGTAGTTCTGGGCCGCCGCATGGATTACGGCGTAATGGTCCGGCTGGTAGGTCTGGATCACCGCCTCCCCGGGCAGTTCCCCCCGGCCGGCCCTTCCCACCGCCTGGGTCAGCAGCTGAAAGGTCCTCTCCCCTGCCCGGTAATCCCCGGCCCCCAGGGAGAGATCCGCCGCCAGCACCCCCACCAGAGTCACTCTGGGAAAGTCATGCCCCTTCACAATCATCTGGGTGCCCACCAGTACATCCGCCTCCCCGCCGGCAAAGGCGGAGAGAATCTGGGCATAGCTGTCCTTGCGCCGGGTGGTGTCCGCATCCATGCGCAGGGTCCGGACCCCCGGAAACATCTCTTTGAGCTTCTCCTCAATCTGCTGGGTGCCCGCCTTAAAACCCCCGATATACTTTGATCCGCAGGCCGGGCAGCCCCCGGGCCTGGGCTGGCTGTACCCGCAGTAATGGCACACCAGCAGACCGTTGGTGTGCTCTGCCAGAGACACATCGCAGTGAGGGCATTTCATCACCTGGCCGCAGGCCCTGCAGGAGACAAACCCCGCATAGCCCCTGCGGTTCAAAAACAGGATGCTCTGCTCCCCCTTCCGGATCCGATCCTCCAGAAGCGCCTGGAGCTTCCGGCTGAAAATAGAGCGGTTTCCCTCCCGCAGTTCCCGGCGCAGATCCACCGTGTGGACCACCGGAAGCTGCCCTCCTGTCAGACGCTCCCCCAGGGTAAAAAGCCTGTACTGTCCCCTCTGAGCCCTGTAGTAGGCCTCCAGGGACGGGGTGGCGGAGCCCAGAATCACACTTGCCCCGTGGATCCTGGCCACCTCCAGGGCCGTCTCTCTGGCATGGTACTTGGGAGAAGACTCACTTTTATAGCTGCCCTCGTGCTCCTCGTCCATAATGATCACCCCAATGTGGGGAAAGGGGGTAAAAAGGGCGGACCTGGGGCCGATAATCACGTCGATCTCCCCGTTTTTGGCCCGCTGGCACTGGTCATATTTTTCTCCCGCCGACAGGGTGGAGTTCAGGACGCTGACTCTGTCCCCGAACCTGTGGTAAAACCGCAGCAGGGTCTGGTAGGTGAGGGCGATCTCAGGGATCAGCACCACAGCCTGCCTTCCCCGGGCCCTCATCTCCTCCACAATCTTCAGATACACTTCTGTCTTGCCGCTTCCGGTGATCCCGTGGAGAAGGCAGGTGCCCGGGCGCCCGGCGTCATAATCCTCCAGAACCTTCCGGACAATGTTCTCCTGGGCCTGGCTCAGCCGGGGGCGCAGCTCCTCTCCCCCGGCCACCTTCACGGGATTCCGCAGACTCTCCCGGCTCTCCACTCTCACCGCCCCCGCCGTCTCCAGGCTCCTGACCGTCTGGGCGGAGACGCCCAGTTTTCCCGTCACCCATCCGTAGGGAATCTCCTCCTGGGTAAGCAGCTCCTGGAGAAGCCGCTCCTTGGCAGTCTGCTTCCTGCGCCTGCACTCCCCCAGCAGAGAGAGCGTCTCCTCCCGGCCAAGAAGCCGTCTCACGGTTCTGTGCTCCAGTTTCTTCACCCGCTGCCTGGCGGGCAGCACGGTCTTCAGCGCCTGTATCATGGTGGAACCGTAATTTTTCCGAAGCCACCCTGCCAGGGCAATCATCCTTCCCTCTATGTCCGCACTGTTCTTTACAATCCCCCGGATCTCTTTGGTCCGCCCGGGATCGAATTTGCAGACGCTCCCCAGGTCCACCACATACCCCTTCAGCAGCCGGTTGCCGTTTCCAAAGGGAATGTGCACGCACATTCCTGTCTCCAGCTCCCCCCGGAGATTTTCCGGCACCCTGTACTGGAAGGGTTTATCCAGTTTTTCCTGGGAAATGTCCACGATCACATCCGCATAAAGCTCTCCCACAGCCCACCTCTTTTTCGTATACTCTGCTCCGGAGACGGCTCCCTGCCCTGCCGGGTCAGATATGCTTCAGCCCGCCCTCCAGCAGCTCCCGGATGATATCCCTCTCGTCCATGGGATACTTCACGCCCTTGATCTCCTGGTAATCCTCATGGCCTTTTCCCGCCAGCACAATCAGATCCCCCTCCTCCGCGTGGGAGATCACATAGGCTATGGCCTCCCTCCTGTGACAGATTTCCACATATTTCCCATCCGTCTTCTCCAGGCCGGTCTCTATGTCCCGGATAATGTCCATGGGCTCCTCAAAACGGGGATTGTCGGAAGTGACCACCGTGAGATCCGCCAGTCTGCCGCTGACCTCCCCCCTCTCATAACGACGCTGTTTGTCTCGGTTTCCGCCGCAGCCAAAAAGGCAGACCAGCCGCCGGGGGTTATACTCCCGCAGGGTGGACAGAAGGCTCTCCAGAGCCATGGCATTGTGGGCATAGTCAATGAGCAGCGAAAACTTGTCAGAGATATCCACTCTCTCAATGCGCCCTTTTACTTTGACTTTCCCCATGGCCTGCTGGATATCTCCCACATCTATCTGAAAATGACGGCAGACGGCAATGGCGCAGAGGGCATTGTACACGCTGAATCGGCCGGGAAAAGGCACCTTTACCTCAAAGTTCATCAGGCCGGAAACACAAAATTCCACCCCCAGGCTTCCGCCCCCCTGCACCAGACGCAGATCCCTGGCCCGCAGCATACAGTCCTCCCCCATGCCGTAAGTCTCCAGGGTGCAGGTATGCCCCTGTGTGATCTCACCCACATGGGTGTCATCCCCGTTTACAATGCCCACTCTGCACTGGCGAAACAACAGGCTCTTGCACTCCCTGTACTCCTCAAAGCTCTCATGCTCCCCGGGCGCAATGTGGTCCGGCTCCAGATTGGTAAAGATTCCGTAGTCAAACATAAATCCCTGGGTGCGGTGAAGCTTCAGGGCCTGGGAGGACACTTCCATCACCACCGTGTCCAGTCCTGCCTCCACCATCCTGGCAAAAGTCTCCTGGAGCACATAGGACTCCGGGGTTGTATTCTCCGCGTGGATATGCTCCTCCCCGATAATCCTCTCGATGGTGCCCACCAGCCCCACTCTGCGGCCTGCCTGTTCCAGAATATTCTTCACCACATATGTGCTGGTGGTCTTACCCTTGGTGCCGGTGATGCCGATGACCTGCAGCTTCCTGGCAGGATGGCCGAACCAGGCTGCGGCAATGTGGGCCATGGCATATCTGGTATCCTCCACCAGAATCACCGTCAAATCCCTCTCCGCCTCAGCATCCGGCACGGGCCTGGAGACCAGCAGAGCCGCCGCCCCCCTGGCCGCCGCCAGAGGAGCAAAATCATGCCCGTCGGCCTTCACGCCCTGGATACAGATAAAAAGGCAGTCTTTCACATCCTTCCTGGAATCATAGATGACCCCTTTTACCTCCCTGTCCACGCTCCCCTGTAGACAGACATACTTTATCTCCCCCAATAAATCCCTAAGCCTCATCCCTGCTCCTTCCCAGTCCGCGTTTTTATATTGTACTCCACTTTCCCAGTTTCTACCACCCTTTTCAGGGGAAATTGCACCCTCCAGGGCTGTTCCCGCCATCAGAGAACAGGACAGGGGCATCCGCGTCCCTGTCCTGGCTTTGCTTACAGCATGGCCGCCCGCAGTTCTTCCCCGCTTCTGGGGCTCAGATAGGCGGGGGCCACGTCAAGGACCGTCTTACAGCCCACGGCCCCCTCCGACGAAAGCCTCCAGGCCGCCCTGGCGTAGGCCGTGAGCACACTGGCCGTAAACTCCGGATTGGAATCCAGTTTCAGACTGTATTCGATCAGATGGGAGTTCTCCTGGTTCCAGCCTGTGGCGCCGCTGCGGAGCACAAAGCCTCCATGGGGAATCCGGCTGTGGTCACGCTGCATTTCCTCGGCGCTGATAAAGTGTACGGTGGTGTCATAGTCTGCAAAGTAGTTGGGCATGGTCTTGATCTCCTGCTCCACTCTGGCCCCGTCCGCCCCTTTCTCCAGCACCACAAAGCACTCCCTGGTGTGCTTCTGTCTGGGAGTCAGCTCCGGGTTCTTCCCCGCCCGCACAGCCTCCAGGGCACTGTCCATAGGAATGGTATACTGCCTGGCATCCGCCACACCCTGGATCCGGCGCACCGCGTCAGAATGCCCCTGGCTCACGCCCCTGCCCCAGAAAGTGTAATCCTTCCCCTGGGGCAGCACCGCCTCCCCGTACACCCGGTTCAGGGAAAACATGCCCGGATCCCAGCCCACGGAGATAATGGCAGTCTTTCCTCCCTGCCTTGCCGCCTGGTCCACCCTGGCAAAATGCTCCGGGATCCTGGCATGGGTGTCAAAGCTGTCCACCACATTGAACACCCCAGCATACTCCGGCGTCTGCTCCGGAAGGTCGGTGGCGCTTCCCCCACAGAGTATCAGCACATCCAGTTCCCCCCGGAAGTCCGCCGCCCGGCTCACATGGCACACCTGTACTCCCGGCGTCAGAACGGACACGCTCTCCGGTTCCCTTCTGGTAAACACGGCCTTCAGCTCCATGTCCTGGTTCTGCTTCACCGCGCACTCCACACCCCGTCCCAGATTGCCATATCCCAAAATACCAATCCTTATACTCATTATTTTCTCCTCTTTTCCTTTGATAATTCAACCCTTACATTATAAACGCCCTGTCCCGATTGCGCAAGATTTTTATGGAGTACAGACAGAGGCGGCAGGCACATAAAGCGTAACAGCTCAGACAGGACACGGAACTGTTACCATAAAACCATCCCCATCAGCCAAAAAGGCCCCGGCAGATGCCGGAGCCTTTCTGTTTATAACATATGAGGGGGGAGATAGCGTCTTAATCAGCTACCTGTTTCACAGCATACACCAGAAATGTGTCTAAATTGTGTCTGTTTTCTAATCAATCTCTAAACATGTCTAAAATAAATGAAAGACTTTTTTATGCGTTGAAAAGCCCCGGCTCGCCGCCGGGGCTTTCCACTTTCTTATGAGGGGGAGAGATAGTGAACTTGTCACCATCTGAGATATATGATAAAGCTAAAATGTGTTCATTCTGTGTTTAAATCATTAGAAAAAAGTAAATTAAACATTAAGGATTCAAAAAATAGCGTTCCACCTCAATCTCCATGCAGCCGTTTTCGTCCACCTGGCCGATGCGGATCAGGAAGCCAGGATCCTCAATCTTCCCCTCCTGGGTATACCAGCCGAAATTCCCCTGCTCTCCCCCTGTTTTCTCAAAAGTCACCAGATCGCCCTCGTGGTAATATCCCCTTCCGTCGTTGACCAGTTTCAGCACGCGGATCCCCTCGTTGGAAGTGTCGTATTCCTCCGAGAAATTACTATATCGATAATCGTAATAGCCGTCCTTCACCACTTCCGCCTGCACATGCATCACTCTCACGCCGCCCCGTCCGAAGAGATCCGACATAAGTCCCGTGGGCGTATTGTATTCCACCACAAAGTATTCCTTCTGGAAATCCGGCTCCTCCCCCCTGGGAAACACCACCACACATCCGCCTTCACTGGAGGGAGGCAGCAGAAAGGAAGCCCTGTCCTCATCCGGAGACATCACCTGAACCTGCTCTTTCTTCAGCCATCCCAGCTGCAGCTTGGAAAACTGACAGAAATCCCCCTCCGAGTCGTCCATGCGCTCCTTCCCTGCAATCCCGTGCATTCCTTCCCAGTCGTCGTCCGCATTGTCATATTTATAGTAGTCGGGAAGCCCCATACAGTGCCCCAGCTCATGCTCCAGGGTGGCAATAAACCTCTCCTTCTGGTAGGGATAGGGCTGTTCGTCATTGACAATATATCCTACTATAAACAGATCGTCGATTTTAAACCTGCTGTTCCACTGCCAGGTGTGCTGGGATCCCCACCAGAAATCCTCGTCTCCCCCGGAAGGTATGGACACCACCAGGGAATCCATGACAGAATTCCCGTCCACATCGTACTGGGAGAAGTCCACCTGATCCTCGTAATACCGCAGGGCCTCCATAATCAGATTCTCCAGAGATCTGTCCTTCTCATAGTCCGCCATATTCCCTTTGGCCGTGTACCGGTATATATCCCCGTCCATATGCAGCCTGCCGTAGGAAGACTCGGCAAAATATGCGGCCACACTGTCCTCCCCGGTAAAGATCCACCTCTCCAGCTCTTCCAGAGACACCATGTGATCCTCAAATTTTACGTCCTGGAACTCAATCAGGAAAACGGGAAAACGCACCTTCCCCACGGAAGTCATCACCTGGCTCCCCCATCCCTCGTAGACAGACTCAATGTACTCCTCTCTGTGGAGTTCCTCACTGGAGTCCCCGGGAAGAACTGACTCGGCAGGTTCCTGCCGGAGGGTCCCCGAAATCACGGCCTCCGCCAGCTTTGGCTCAAACTGGCAGTGGAACTGGCCGGTTCCCACAAATCCCGACAGCATCAGCAGAATCTCAATCAACCACTCCAATATCTTCACATAGATCATCTTCATCCTCCGGCTCAGCAGTAATATTTCATCACATACTGTAGTTCACATCGGCCCTTATAGGTATTTTTTCCCACCTGGTAAACCACGGAGACGGGAAAATTTCCCCTGCCCCCGTAGAGTGCGTCCCCGCTTCCCGGGCCGAATTTCTCCTCCAGAAACTGGTCAAATTCCTCCACATTTCCGAAAAATACCAGCTGCCGCTCCTCCCCGCCGGGAGTCCGCACCCTGAACCTGGCGCTGTTGCCATTTGCCCCCATCCGGAAAGCGGACCGAAAAACCAGATCCTTCTGGGCAAAGAGGGGCTTGGGATTCCCCACCCCGAAAGGTTCCAGAAGGGCAATGTCATCCGCCAGCGCCTCATCCGCATACTCCATGGGCATGGGCACGTCAATGTGCACTCTGGGAATAAAATCCTCCTCCCCAAGCTCGCAGCGGGCGTTCAGCTCCCGGCGCAGGGACTCTATATCCGCCTCCCGCATGGAGAGCCCTGCCGCCATGGCGTGGCCGCCGAACTTGGAAAAATACTGCGCCACCGCCGTCATTGCCTCGTACATATGGTATCCCTCCATGGAGCGCCCGGATCCCTTGACTTCCTCCTCTCCCTTGGTGAGGATGAATACCGGATGGTTGTAGTGCTCCCGGATGCGCCCGGCAATGATCCCCGCCAGACTTTCATGGACCTTGGGCAGATACACCACCATCACCTTGTCCTGTTCCATATGGCGCCGGGCAATGGCCTCCTCCGCCAGAGCCACCCCTTTCTGCGTCAGATTCTTCCGGCTGTCATTGAGCTCCTTCAGCTCCCTGGCGGCGCTCATGGCCTCCACTCTGGTGGAAGCGGACAGAAGCTCCAGCGCCCGCTCCGCCGTGTCCAGCCTGCCGGTGGCATTCAGACAGGGACCGATCACAAACCCCAGATGATAGGCGGACAGCTTGTCCGGCTCAATGCTGTTGACTTCCATCAGAGCTTTCAGCCCCGGATTTTTTGTGTGTTTCAGGCGCTTCAGGCCCTCTTTCACCAGAATGCGGTTCTCGTCCCAAAGCTCCATCACGTCGCAGACCGTGGCCAGGGCCGCAAATTCCAGAAATTCTTCCAGGGCCTCCCTCAGAGCCTCGTTTCCCGTGCGCTCCGCCAGGGCCTGGGCCAGCTTATAGGCCACCACCCCGCCGCAGATGCCCGGGAATGGATAGGTACACCGCTCCTGTTTTGGGTCCACCACCGCCAGGGCGGGAGGAAGGAGCTCCCGCCGTCCCTGGGGCCCTGTCTCAAAAGGCACTTCGTGGTGATCCGTCACAATAACCTTGATACCGTAGGAGACCGCCAGAGCGATCTGGGACGCCGCCGCAATGCCGTTGTCGCAGGTCACTACCATGCCGACGCCGTCCCGCCTGGCCTGTTCGATCAGATTGTCGTTGAGACCGTAGCCGTCATGAATGCGGTGGGGAATGGCGGTATCCGCCCTGGCCCCCAGCAGCGTCAGAGCCCTGGTCAATATGTAGGAGGAACAGATGCCGTCCACGTCATAATCCCCTATGACACGGATGGAAATGCCCTCCTGAAGGGCGGCGCAGATCAGCTCCACCGCCCTGTCCATGTCCTTTAACAGCCAGGGGGAATGGCAGTCCCTCAGTTCCCCGTACAGGAAACGCTCCGCCTGGTCTTCCTGGGTAATGCCCCTGTTGCGCAGGATCCTGGCTACCACAGGACTGATGTGGAATTTCCTGGCCCACCCCTCGAAATCCGCCTTTTTCGCCGCCACATACCATTTTTCCCTCATGAGATCATCCTCTGTTCTTCCTGATTATACACACTGCCCCGCCCCTTCGCAGGCGGCAGAATTTTGTAAAATTAAGTTTCACTGCCTGGCAGCTGTCAGTGTTCTGCCAGATCCCCTTCCAGTCCCGGAACAAAATCCACCACCCAGAGCTCCGCAGGGTTGAAGACTCTCACAGGAATGGTGTGACTTCCCAGCCCCCGGCTCAGCACCATAACAGACTTTCCCCGTCTAAAGATTCCTCCGTCGTATTCTGGAAAAAGTCGCAGGGCAGGGGATAACAGCCCCTTCCCCCAGAAAGGCACCCGCACCACGCCTCCGTGCACATGCCCTGCCAGCGCCAGGTCCGCCCCCCAGGAGGCATACTGGGGAAAATAGTCCGGATTGTGGGCCAGCAGCACCGTGTACAGCTCTCCGGAAGCCTGTCCCAGAATGCCCTCCAGATAACCGGGGGACATCTCTCCGGGCCGAAAATGTTTGAAATAATATTTGTCAAGCTCCAGGCCATATACCGCCAGGCCATATTCCGGCAGGTCCACATGGCAGTTCACCAGGGGCTCAATGCCCATCTCTCCCAGGGCCTCACCGTACCTGACCCCCATGTCCCCATAGGTCTGGGGGCTCAGCTTCAGGCGGTGCTCATGGTTCCCGTTTCCATAATAAATAGGGTACTCCTCCGCCAGGGCCCTCAGCAGCCTGAGCGCGGGCTCCATGGAAGCTCCAGGTTTCGCCGTCAGAATATCCCCCGCGATAAAGACAAAATCCGGATTTTGTTCCCGGATGGCCCCCAGCAGCCTTTCGTTGTCCTTTCCATACCGTTTGTTGTGCAGATCCGTCAGCACCACCGCACGGCACTGCCTCCGGATCCTGGCATCTTCCACCCGATGCCTTTTTACCACAAAACGCGTGCTGTCAAAGAGCATCACCCAGAACCCCGCCAAAACTGCCACCGCAGCTGCGGCCGTCAGCAAATCCATCATATTGTCCTCTCATCCCCCAATCCATTCTCTTCCGACAGGCCGGGGCGGTCCCTGACTGTCCCGCCCAATGCCCCCTGACGTCCATCTGAACTTACATTATAACATGCTTTTTCTCCTTTATAAAAGGAAAATTCCGAAAATCTTCCGCAGATAATCCCCGTAACCGGCCTTTTCCACATCCATCCCATACAGTATGGGCACGCTGCCGATCTCCACACCGTTGAGCATGTATCTGGCCCGGCCTGCCTCCGTCCCTTCCTCCAGGGGAGCCCGCACAGTCTCCGGGAGCTCTAAAACCTTCTCCACCGCAGACAGATCGCTTCCCGCCGTGTCAAGATAGCGGAATTCCCCCTGGTACCTGACGGGAACATGATCCTCCGTGCCCCCTTCCACAAGAAGGTCCTCCAGCACATCCCTGTTCTCGTCTATGTAAATATCGCACACGCCGAAGCCATAGGTCAGCAGCGTCTGGGCATCCCCAAAACGGGTCTTGTAATCCGGCGCTCCCATCACCACCGCTATCAGGTCTATTCCATCCTTGGAGGCGGTTGCGGCAAAGCAGTATTTTGCCTTGGAAGTAGATCCTGTCTTAAGTCCTGTAGTCCACTGGTACTGTTTCAGCAGTTTATTGGTGCTGTTCAGGGTAAAGGTCGATGTTCCCTGTCTGGTCTCATGGGTGATATCTTCCATCCATATGGTGGTATAGTTGAAGATGTCCGGATACCTGGTGGTCAACTCCCGGGACATAATAGCCACGTCTTTGGCGGAGGTATAGTGGTTGTCAGAGTCGGAAAGGCCGCAGCAGTCTTCAAAATGAGTGTCCACCATTCCCAGCGCCGCCGCCCTCTCATTCATCAGGGCCACAAAGGCCTCCTCACTGCCTGCTATGTGCTCCGCCACCGCCACACTGGCGTCGTTGCCGGAGGAGACCGCAATGCATTTTATCATGGTGTCCAGAGTCTGCACCTCTCCCGCCGCCAGATACACCTGGGAACCTCCCATGGAACTGGCATGTTCGCTGACGGACACCTGGTCCGTGAGACTCACTTTGCCCTGTTCCACCGCCTCAAAGGTCAGAAGCAGTGTCATAATCTTCGTAATACTGGCAGGGCTTCTCCGCTCCGTGGAATTGACCTCATAGATCACTTCTCCTGTGGAACTTTCTATCAGTATCACTGATGGGGATGAAACCGTGACATTGGCATTCGCAGGCAGCACCGCCGAGAAAAGCAGCGCAAATGTCAGAAACAATGCCAGAAAGGATTTCCTACTTAACATAAAAAAGCCACACTCCCTATTCTCCTATGCTTAAGAATATGAGAATGTGACCGGATATATGCCACAAGCCCGTGCCTGCCGTCTTATGTTTTTACTCCACGGACAAAATCCCCAGCCATAAGACTGGGGACAAGCTGCTTAGTTATATTTACGTTTCCTAGCCGCTTCGGACTTTTTCTTCCGCCTTACGCTAGGCTTCTCGTAATGCTCCCGCTTGCGGATCTCCTGCTGGATACCTGCCTTCGCACAGCTTCTCTTAAAGCGGCGCAGCGCGCTGTCCAGTGTTTCATTTTCTTTTACGATTACGTTCGACATATCTACCCTCCCTTCAGTCCCTCAAGCAACATGACTGATCGGGTTATTATTATGTATCGCCTTCAGCTCACATACCTCAGCTCATACACAACTATCATTATAACACAAATGCTGTGTACGTCAACAGTTTTTTTGAAATTTTACCTTATTTTTTCTAAAAAATTTTAAATGGGGCTTAAAATCCCCTGATTTCGGCCTTCCTGCCCGGGAAATCTCTGTGTCAGCCCAATGAAAAACGCCCCCACAGAAACCGTGGGGGCAGTCTTTCATGCCATTGGGGTTACAACGCTGTACTGCGCTTATTTCACGTTCAGTACCTGGCCAACCTTAATCTTGTTGATGTTCCTGATGCCAGGGTTTGCAGCCTTCAGTTCAGCAGCGCTCATGCCATGCCTGGAAGCAATGCGTCCAAAGGTATCGCCGGGCTGAACGGTGTAAGTAGAAGGCTCTACAACCTCTACAACCACTGCCACGTACTGTCCGCCCTGATTCAGACCGAACATTGCCTGACCATCAGCATTTACAATGAAGGTGCCTACCTGTACCATTTTGCCTGTTGCAGCATCGAAACGGTAAAGAACAGCTGTCTTGCCCACATTCTCAGTGCCGAAATTCATATGCATATTGACATGGAACGGGAATGCGCCATCCTGGTTAAAGCTGAAATCACGAGTGCTGATTGCATTCTCAGCTACGCTTGCCTTTGCTGCTGCAGGTATTGTGGAAGTTACCAGGCTCACATTGAAGCTGGCATTTGTTCCAACAATGTCAGTACCGGTGATGGTCAGAGCCAGGCCCCTGCCCACATGAAGCGCCAGGGTAACATTGTTGCCTGCGATCTGGGTAAGAACGCTGGTGGGAACATTCACCGTCTTGCCTATAATAATATCAACATTCTGGATTGTGCCCTGCGCTGCTGCACGAGCAATCGCTGCGTTGACCACTGCTGTGGTTTCAACCCACTTAACCTGAACATTCTCATACATGCCGTCCGCGCCTACTACAACAGGTGCAGGAGTTGCAGTTGCGGAAGGAGTGCTGTCAGAGTTGTTGTTATTATTGTTATTATTGTTGTTATTATTGTTGTCATTGTTGTTATCATTGTTGTCGTTGTTACCACCATCAGGAGCCGGTGTCACCGTTGCATCAGGTGTCGGTGCAGGCGTCGGTCTAACAGGTCTCGGAGTTCCGTCAGGTGTCGGCGTCGGGTTGTTACCTGAGGCACTATCATCTTCGCCGCCAGGTGTGTTGTTGTCATCCTCTCCGTCACCTGATGGCGGGTTGTTACCTGAGGCACTATCATCTTCTCCGCCACCAGGTGTGTTGTTGTCATCCTCTCCACCGCCTGGTGTGTCGTTATCAGTTGCCGATCCGCTACCATCCCCACTTACTGTCATGATGCCATCATCCACTTTTTCCTGTGCATCCACTGCCATGGAAGTCAGATGCCCGGAAACCGGCGCGAGCACTAACGCTGCAACAAGTGCCAGCGTCGTTACTACTTTTTTCTTCATTTTTTTTCCTCCTACATATATGTATAAGTTGTCGTAACAGGTATTATGATATACCTCTCAGCCGAAAAATGCAACCCCCTTTTTACAAAATTTTGTATCTGTATCTTGTTTATTACCTGAATCAGTGAAACTCATTTGCTTTGAACTTTGACAACTGCACATTCA
>OFFK01000655.1_pt1 | contig 29231 bp, 19 predicted proteins | sample 1521361 | NCBI WGS metagenome assembly OFFK01 (sample SAMEA3504096, study PRJEB24116) | mouse gut metagenome | biome: mouse gut; feature: mouse-associated habitat; material: faeces | place: Denmark | collected 2011 | reverse complement strand
AGCCCACCATGCCCCGGTGCCCGGCCACGTAGATTTTCGCGTTTTTTTCCATCATTTTTCATGTCCTCGATTTCGGTTCTGTTTTGTACTCTGTCTTATTTTTCATGCCTGCGCTGTGCATCAGCCTTTCGCTTCCATCTGCTTTGTGGCCTCCAGCACGGCCCTCTCACGCCTGGCAAGAGCCCTGTCATGCTCCGCCATGATTTCTATCAGCCGCTCATAGCTGGTGGCCTGGGGATTCCAGCCCAGGACGGTCCTGGCCTTGGTGGGGTCGCCCAGCAGGTTGTCCACGTCCGTGGGGCGGAACCACTGGGGGTTCACGCAGACCAGCAGCTTTCCTGTGGCGGCGTCGTAGCCTTTCTCCTCCAGGCCGCTGCCCTCCCAGCGAACGGAAAGCCCGTTGGCGGCAAAAGCCTTCTCCGTGAAATCCCGCACCGTGTGCTGGACGCCGGTGGCGATGACGAAATCCTCCGGCTTCTCCTGCTGCAGCATCAGCCACATGCACTCCACATAGTCCCTGGCATAGCCCCAGTCCCGCTTGGAGTCCAGGTTGCCCAGCTCCAGATGGTCCTGTATGCCCTCGGCGATACGGCCCGCCGCCCGGGTGATCTTGCGGGTGACGAAATTCTCCCCCCGGCGCTCGGATTCATGGTTGAACAGGATACCGTTGGCGGCGAACATGCCGTAGGCCTCCCTGTACTCCCTGACGATCCAGAAGCCGTACTGCTTGGCCACCGCGTAAGGGCTGTAGGGATGGAAAGGCGTGGACTCGCTCTGGGGCACCTCCTCCACCTTGCCGTAGAGTTCGGAAGTGGAAGCCTGGTAGACCTTGGTCTTCTCTATCAGCCCAAGGATGCGCACCGCCTCCAGGATGCGCAGCACGCCGATGGCATCCACGTCCCCGGAGTACTCCGGCACGTCAAAGGATACCTGCACATGGCTCTGGGCCGCCAGGTTGTAGATTTCGTCCGGTCGTACAATATTGATGATGCGAATCAGGGAAGAGGAGTCCGACAGATCCCCCTCGTGCAGGGTAAGGTTCTCCGCTCCCATCAGATGCTCGATGCGGGCCGTGTTAGGCAGCGAAGCCCGGCGGATGATGCCATGTACCTCATAGCCCTTCTCGAGCAGAAGCTCCGCCAGATAAGAGCCGTCCTGTCCTGTAATTCCGGTAATCAACGCTACTTTGTTCATTCTTTTCGCTCCTTCTTTGCTGTATTCCAGCGACAGTCCCATGCCTTGTCCGAACCGTCGCCCCTTCTGTGCCCCGAGGTCTTCCGGGCATGCCCCTGCAATGCCTGCAGCCTGACCTGCCTTCTGCCCACCGGCGGCCTCTTCGCCTGTAGGCCTGGCAGAACGGCATTGGCAATCCCTCACGCAGGCCCGCCAAAACGGCATGAACAGCCCGCTTGCGCATCCAGGCCAAACGGCATGCTTCCTCTTCTCAGGGTTCTTATACAGTATTGTAGGAAATCTGGAAACCATTTACAATTCAGGATATTGCGGCAACCTTGTACAATCTTGACTTTTGTGCTATACTATCTCTGTCCGGAGCCAGAAATAAGACAACACAGGAGGCACCCCATGGAATCCCTCTTTCAAGGCACTTCAGTGAAATCCAACCGCGTCATATACACCCCCTCCTCCTTCGCCAAGGCCAACCTGCTGCACCTGCAGGAGGCGGGGGAGCTTCAGGCTCTGCAGCCCCATACCAGCAGCCGCTCGGGCCTGCGCTCCTTCCTGTTCTTCCTGGTCACTGAAGGTGCCGGAACCCTGGACTATGACGGCCTGCGCCACAGCCTCTCCGCCGGGGACTGCGCCTTCATCGACTGCCGGAAGGCCTACGCCCAGAGCTCATCTGAAGACAACTTGTGGTCTTTGAGATGGATCCATTTCTACGGTTCCAGTATGAGCGGAATCTATGAAAAATATGTGGAGCGCGGCGGCCGCCCCGTCTTCAGGGCGGAGCGCGGCGACCCTTTCCTGGGGCTGCTCACCGAACTGCTGGCCATAGCGGGCTCCGAGGACTACATCCGCGACATGCGCATCAACGAAAAAATCACCTGCCTCCTGACCGCCATCATGGAAAAAAGCTGGCATCCGGAAAGGACCTCCCCCGCCCGGTCCAAAAAGCAGTCCCTCCAGCAGGTGAAAGCATACCTGGAGGAGCACTATCGGGAGCAGATCACCCTGGATATGGTGGCAGGCCAGTTCTACCTGAACAAATTCTACCTGGCCCGCAGCTTCAAGGAACAGTTCGGCACCACCGTGCTGGGCTACCTGAACCAGATCCGCATCACCCACGCCAAACAGCTGCTGCGATTCTCCGGCCTCACCGCGGAGACGATCGGCCGGGAAGTGGGCATCCCCGACCCCGGGTACTTCAGCCGTGTCTTCAAGAAGGTGGAAGGCGTCTCCCCGGGAGAGTACAGACGGATGTGGTGACCCGCTACCCCCGCAGCTCCTTATATAAAGTCAGGTCCACGGTCCCGTCCGCCACGGTCACCTCCGCCTTGTCCACCATCATGCCCACCAGCATCAGCTCGCTGGTCTGCCCGTGGTTCCCGGCTCCGGCCAGCTCCCAATAGATGTCCTCGATGCCGTCATTCCGCTGCTCCCGCAGCTTATCCAGCTCTCTCAGCTTTTCCTCGCAGCCGGGGCGGTAATCGGCGTGGAAGACGATCTTCCCTTTCGTCCCCGCCCTTTCGATGCTGGAGCTGATATGCTCGGCCCCAATCCCCAGAAAATACATCGTCAGCTCCGCTATGATCCTCACCAGTTTCCTTTGTTCTTCAAGCATCCGTGTCTCTCCTTTTCCTTCGCCCGTATTCCATCAGGAAGCTCTCTATGGCGGGCACCATGATGATGGCCACCCACCCTGCGCTGAATCCGTTGTTGTACAGGTTCAGCCCGCCGTACATCTGGGACGTGCACATGACGATGGCCGTATGGAGCATCCCGGCCACGATACCCGCTATCACGCCGAACCGCCCGGCAATGGGCGCGAGGCCCACCGCAAAGGCCGCCGCCAGCTGCACCCCGGGAGTGGTGGGCTCGAACCGGTTCAGGAGCGTGGACAGATACCCCCCCGCCAGCACCGGCGCGTAATTGCGCACATGGGCCCCGAAAGCCGAGAATCCAAATGCCGTCAGGATTGCGCCCACCACCGGCCCGGAGAAATCCCCGCCGATCAGGCAGATATAAGCGGCGCACAGAGCGCCCACCAGCGCCATGTTCATCAGCGTGTTCCCCGGCCCCTCCATCAGAACGAAATCCGCCACGGCCCGCCCCGGGTGCTTCCATACTTTCAAAAGGCCCTCAGCCCTGCCCCCGCACAGATACAGCCCATACAGAAAAGTCAGCGCGAAATAGCCGAACAGACCCACCACAATCCACAGCGGCCTGCCCTCCCGCCAGATCAGCACGGATTCGCTCTCTATGCCGAAGGACTTCAGCACACAGACCACCACGAACGCCAGGATGCCCGCGGAGAACCCCACGTTGAACAGATTGTATCCCATGTGCATGGAGGCTGTATGTACCGAGAGGGCCGGGAGGATGAACCCAATCAATATCCCCACCGCTATGGCCACCAGAAGATTCATCTTCCTGCCATAAGGCAGCTCGAAGACCAGCTCCGTCACCAGAGGCGCCAGACTGGTCCCGAAAAACCCCGTATAGATATAGCGGCTGAGCCTGGAGCCGTGCACCAGCGCATAGGCGGAGGTGCCGACCAGGATCGGCAGGATGTTCACCGGGTTCTTTCCCCAGAGGGCATATCCCACATTGATGAACACTGCCGCCATGGTCAGCCCGGTGAACTTGACTTTTTCCCGGCACAGCAGCCACAGCCCCATGCCCATCACCAGCACGGCGTTCAGGAAAGCGGAGGCATATCCCGCCAGCCCGAAATAGTCCGTAATCAGGGCGTCCCGGGAGATCACGATGACCCAGAGCCCTTTCACGGCATCCGCCAGGCTCGCCCTCTCCCGGACCATGCCTGCCGCCCCCGCCGCCAACAACAATGCCATGGAACAGAAGCTGAACACCTTCAGCTCCCTTCCCTGCAGCCTCTCCCTGACCGTTCTGCCCCCCATCCATACCTCCGTTCTGCGCTGCCACGGTTTCCGCGCTTTTTCCTCTTCCCCTCAGTCTAAAAAAGCCAATGAACATGACTCCATGCACACTGGCTTATAATCCCCGTTCCAAATGTTCCCTGCGCCGGCAGCCTTTCCGGGGACAGTTCCCCGGCCTTTCCGGTCCGCCGCCCCGCACGGATTCTCAGCCCCGCAGCTTCCTGACCGCCTTCTCCGCGATCAGGCACTCTCCATGCTCCTCCAGCTGCGCCACCTGGGATTCCTCCGCGGCATACAGCCCCGCGAATTCCAGCGCCTGCACGCAGGCCCTGCTGTAGCGCTCATAGGAGGCCCGCCCCTTGAGCAGATAGAGGAAATACAGGCCGTCCATCTGGTACAGGCGGCTCTCCACCTGCAGATTCGAGGGCAGCAAGGCCACATACTCCATAATCCTGCCGATGTCCGAGAAGACGAACACGGCGAATCCAGGGCGCACCGCCTCCTGCTCTCCGGCAGGCTTCCCCTCCGCACCGCCGGCCGGTGCCTGGCCGTTCTGTGCCGCCGCTTCCGCCGCAATGGCGTTGCCGTTCATCTTCTCCCTGGTCCTCTGTAGAATTTTCTTTATCTCCCTCAGACATTCTATGAACTGGTCGCTCTCCTTGACCTCAGGGTCTCTGTCCGAGAACGTCAGAATCAGCCCCTGGTCGGGCAGCATCATGATCTGCAGGTCAAAGGCGAATTTCGGTGGCTTATAGCCAACCTCCTCCTCGGCCTGTTCGATAATCTCCTGCACTACCTCCCGGGCCTTGTCGCTGCGCAGGACAAAGTCTTTATAATCAATCTCATATTCTTCCAATTCCTCATTGGACAGGAAACATTTTACCGTCTTGTCATCTACTCGCTCTATTCTCATATCATTATCCTCATAAAAATGTATCTGACCTCTGCCACATTTCTATGATACCATGATATTCTGATTTTTTCAATTGTAGAATTCAGGACAATAGAATCTTCTCTATGATTCTATGCGTTATTCTTTCAATTTTTCAATTATTTTATACATTTTTAAAATAAAGTCATCTGTTCATACCGTTCCGGAAATTCGTGCAGATAGGCAAAACATTCCTCCACATGGCAGAGAATGCCATTTTCCCCGCAGATTCTGCGGAACAGTTCCATCAGCTCCCTGTGCCTGTCGCTGGCTATCTCGTAGGCCTGTCCGTACCGTCTCTGGTAGCGCTGTTTCAACCCCGGGAAATGCCTGTCCAAGGCCGCGTAATAGTACTCCCTGTCCCCTTCCCGCAGCGTCATCCCCATGCCGAAGCAGATGATGCCCTTCACTTTGGCCCGGATGCAGTAGCCCAGGATGCCCTGGATGTTCTCTTTGGTGTCGTTTAGGAAGGGCAGGATGGGGGACAGCCAGACCACAGTAGGGATTCCGTTGTCGCGGAATATCTCCAGGGCCCTGACCCGTTCCGCGGTGGTGCAGACATTGGGTTCCAGTATCCCGCACAGATTCTCGTCGTAAGTGGTCAGGGTCATCTGGACGACACACTTGGCTTTTTCGTTGATGCTTTTCAGGAAATCCAAATCCCTGAGGATGCGGTCCGACTTGGTCTGGATAGCCACGCCGAACTCATAGCGGTCTATGATCTCCAGGCACCTCCTGGTGAGCCGCAGCTCCTCCTCGCAGTGCATGTAGGGGTCGCACATGGCTCCTGTCCCTATCATGCATTTCTTCCGCTTGGAGCGAAGGGCCTTCTCCAGAAGCAGCGGCGCATTCTCCTTGACCTCGATGTCCTCGAAGGGGTGGGTGAACTGGTAACACTTGCTTCTGCTGTCGCAGTAGATGCAGCCGTGGGTGCATCCCCTGTACAGGTTCATCCCGTTCTGGGCTGACAAGATTCCTTTTGCTTCTACAAAATGCATAGCCGTATCCTCTTATTCGTCTCCTTAGGAATTGTCGGAAAATAACTGCTGCAATTGCTTCAGGCAAAAGCCCGGAAATACAATAAAAATTGCCATAAACTTGCAGCAGTTATTTGTAGACAATTCCTTAGGAACTGTCGGAAAATAACGGATGCAACTTGCCTCCTTGCTATCTTACAAAAATGTCACATCATCCGGAAAAAATGTCACCCGTTTCGATGTTGGAATCTCCCATGGTTTGGTATAATGTTCCCGTAAGCATGGAACAGCGCCAAAAAACCAGGTAGGCGCGCGGTACCGCGAAACTGGAAAAGATATCAGACCAATAGCTACAAGACCGGAAATAGAACAGGAGGATCAGAAACCATGGCATTATTGGAAGCACAAAGCCTTAAGAAAATCTACACCACCCGCTTCGGCGGCAATCAGGTACAGGCCCTGACCAATGTGTCCTTCTCTGTGGAGGAGGGAGAGTACGTGGCCATCATGGGAGAATCCGGATCAGGCAAGACCACGCTGCTCAACATCCTGGCAGCCCTTGACCGGCCCACCAGCGGCCAGGTGCTGCTGGGAGGAAAGAGCCTGTCCGGGGTGAAGGAGAAGGAACTGGCGGCGTTCCGCCGCAACAATCTGGGATTCGTGTTCCAGGAATTCAATCTGCTGGACAATTTTTCCGTCCGGGACAATATCTTTCTGCCCCTGGTGCTGGGCGGGAAGGACTACAAAGAGATGGAAAATCGTCTGCAGCCCATCGCCCGGAAGCTGGGCATCCAGGAGCTCCTGGAGAAATATCCCTACGAGATCTCCGGCGGCCAGAAGCAGCGGGTGGCGGTGGCCAGGGCCCTGATCACCAGCCCCCAGCTGGTGCTGGCGGACGAACCCACCGGGGCGCTGGACTCCCGTGCCACGGACAGTCTGCTGCGGATTTTCAATGAAATCAACGAAGACGGCCAGACCATCCTCATGGTGACCCACTCCACAAAGGCTGCCAGCCACGCGGGGAGGGTGCTGTTCATCAAGGACGGTGAGGTGTTCCACCAGATCTACAAAGGGAACAGCACCAACGAGCAGCTCTACCAGAAGATTTCGGACACCCTGACGCTGCTGGCCACCGGCGGCCGGAAGGACGCATGAGTTGCGGGAAAGCGCCGGAAAGGAAAGACCCATGAGGAGTATGGAGACAAAGAAATCAGGCCGGAAGCCGGACAGAGTGATCCGGCATTGCGGAACCGGAAGAGAGGTTTGGAAATGAAAAGGAACTTTTATCTAAAACTAGCGGCAAGCAATATAAAAAAGAACGGAAAGACATATATGCCCTATCTCATCACCTGTATCCTGACAGTGGCGATCTTCTATATCGTCAAGTCCCTGTCCCTGAATCCGGGGCTGGGCAATATGGTAGGCTCCTCCTACCTGAACGAGACCATGTTCCTGGGAAGCTGTGTCATCGGGATCTTCGCTTTCATTTTCCTGTTCTACATCAACAGCTTCCTGATGAAGCGCAGGAAAAAGGAATTCGGCGTGTTCAATATCTTAGGCATGGAGAAAAGGCACGTCTCCAGAGTGCTGGCCTGGGAGAGCGTCTATGTGACTGTGATCAGCCTGGCGCTGGGGCTGGGGCTGGGGATAGCCCTGGACAAGACCATGTATCTTGTGATCAACAAGGTGATGGGCGGAGAAAGCCCGCTGGGATTCTTTCTTTCCCTGGAGGCGATGCGCGCCACCTGTGTCCTTTTTGCCGTGATTTTCCTGTTGGTTGGCCTTCGGGCCATAGGGCAGATCCGTGTGGCGGACCCCATTGCGCTGCTGCGGGCGGGAAACGAGGGGGAGAGGGAGCCGCGGACCAAGTGGTTCCTGGCGCTGGCAGGACTGCTGGCGCTGGCGGCGGGGTACTATATCGCCCTGACGGTGAAGAACCCCATTGCTTCCCTGGTGCTGTTCTTCGTGGCGGTGATTCTGGTCATCATTGGGACGTATCTGCTCTTTACCGCCGGGAGCATCGCGCTTTTGAAGAGCCTTCGGAAGAACAAGAGGTATTATTACCGGACGAAGCATTTTGTCAGCGTGTCCGGCATGATCTACCGCATGAAGCAGAATGCGGTGGGGCTGGCCAATATCTGTGTCCTGTCCACCATGGTGCTGGTGATGGTGTCTTCCACTACTTCCCTGATGGTGGGGATGGAGGACATCATCAGGGAGCGGTATCCTATGGACATCATGGTGTATTTTACCCCAAACGGCACGGCGGGGAATGCGCCGGGGGTGGAGACTGTCCGGGAGCTGCAGGAGGAGCTGGGGATGCGGAGGAAGGGGGAGACGGCTTATGCCTATCTGGCATTCTCAACCATGCGGGACGGGGACGGTTTCGCGGTGAGAAAGGAGTATGCCCTTGACCTTCTGGGGGCTATCAGCAATCTGTTCTTTGTGACCCTTTCGGACTACAACGCATCCATGGGGGAGGAGAGGACGCTGGAGGAGGGAGAGATACTGCTGTACGCCAACAGGGACGATTTTGATTCTCCCACCCTCCGGCTGATGGACAGGGAATACCGGGTGAAAGAGAAACTGGATTCCTTTGTGGGGAACGGCATTGAGGCCGCCAACATAGCCAGCACCTACTTCATCGTGGTTCCGGACTCGGACACGCTGCAGAAGATTTATGAAAAGCAGAAAGAGCTCCTGGATCTGTATGCCAATGAAATCACGCAGGTCTACGGCTTTGACACGGATGCCGACAGGGAGGAACAGGCGGCTTTCTGCAGCGCTCTGCGGGAGAGGCTTTCTCAGGGAGGGATATCCGCCAGAGTGGAGAACCGGGACAGCGAGAGAACGACTTTCATAGGGCTGTACGGAGGGCTTTTCTTCATCGGCGTGTTCCTGGGGACGCTCTTTGTCATGGCCACAGTGCTGATTATCTATTATAAGCAGATTTCTGAGGGGTATGACGATAAGGAGCGGTACGAGATCATGCAGAAGGTGGGCATGAGCCGGGAGGAGGTCAGGGCTTCCATCCATTCCCAGGTGCTGACGGTGTTCTTTCTGCCGTTGATTGTGGCGGGCGTCCATGTGGCAGCGGCCTTTCCCATAATCTCCAAGCTGCTGGAGCTTCTGAATATGCTGAACAACAGTCTCTATGTGGCCTGCACGGTGGTCTGCTTTCTGGTGTTTGCGGTCATGTATGTGCTGGTGTACGGCCTGACGGCGAAAACTTATTACCGTATCGTCAGCAGATAGGCGGACGGCGCGGAGACAGGGGAAGGAGCGTGGGGCAGTTATGAAAAAGCGAAAACTACAAAGGGATTAGGCTTTGGATTGGCGGTGTCCGAAAGGGAAGAGGGTATCGGCGATGGAACCTGACTTCGGGAGAATTGGGAAACAATGGAAATAATACTTTATTTCGATATAATTATTATGAAATCAAGAATATTAAGGAGGAAACAAATGATGAGTGAGAGAGAAAGGGTAAAGGAAATGAGGAAAAGGAAACTGAAACGCGCCATTATCCTGGGGCTGTTTGCGGCGCTTCTCGTCAGACGGCACATCCGCCGCAGGAGGAAAAGAGATGGGGAAGCGGAATAGGGCGGCCGTCCTGCCGGGTGTTGTGCTGTCGCTTGTGCTGGTGATTTTGCCGCTGCTCACGGCTTGCGGCATCCGGAACATGGAGGCGGAAACATGCCTCGAATTTCTGGAGGGCCTGGCTGCAAATCTGGGAGCTTCCCAGATTACCGGGGACGGGGATCTGATGGGAGAGCGGGTCTGCGGGGGCGATGCCTACACGGGAAGCTATCTGGCGGAATGCAATGGCGGCACCGGGCGGGACGTGATATTCGGAGGCGGCTCCACAGAGTCCCGCAGGCTCCGGGTGTATGGGCGGATTCTGGCGGACAGGGGGCATGCCGAGGTGAGGATCCGGATGAACGAAGTGGTGGTGGTGCTGGAGACGGACGAGGAGGGACGCTTTGAGACAGAGCTGCGCCTGAAAAGCGGCGGAAATTATATCATGGTGGACTATGAGGACTTTTCCGGCACCGTGGAGCTCAACAGCGTGTGCCTGCCGCCGGACCGGGACGGTAAAGACGCCCTGACGTTCAACCAGTAGTGGAATGAAGTAGAATCCCTTTCGATTGCACATCCCGGATATCTGATATATACTGAATCCATCAGCTGATAGAAAAAAGAAAATCAATCGACAGTTGAATGGAGGAGATGCAAATGGATATCGGGAAAAAGATCAGGAACCTGCGCCTGGAAAAGGAAGTGAAGCAGGAGGAGCTGGCGGAGTACCTGGGGGTGTCCGTCCAGGCCGTGAGCAAATGGGAGACGCAGGCCAGCGTGCCGGACATCGGGCTGCTGCCGGGCATCGCCGTCTTCTTCGGGGTCACCATCGACGAGCTGTTCCAGCTCTCCGACGAGGCGGAATTCGAACGCATCGAAAATATGTTCTGGCACGAGCGCCGGATTCCCCCGGAGACCTTCGACCACTGCGTCAGGTTCCTGGAGGGCGTGCTGAAAAACCAGCCGAAAAATGTCCGGGCCTACAGCTGCCTGGCCTATCTGTACAACCACCGAGCCGCCAGCGACCATGACACGGCCAGCGAGTACGCCAAGAAAGTGCTGGAGCTGGATCCCCGGGACAAGAGCGGCTGGGTGGCGTTCCTGGAGGCGGAGGGCGGAGTCTGCGGGGACGAATGGTACGACAACCATTTCCAGGTCATAGAATATTTCAAGGACTTCCTGAAAAAGAACCCCGGCAACTACTGGGGGCTCTATGGAATCATCGAAAATATGCTGGACGATGACCGGTTTGACGAAGCGGTTCCCTACATCGAGCAGATCCGCACCGCGGCCAAGACACAGCAGTATGATGTCTATATGGGCGATGTGATGTTCGGCAGGGGGAATCCGGAGAAAGCGCTGGAGTACTGGAACGCGGCGGTGGAGCATTTCCCGGAGAGATGGCAGTCCTACTGCGACAGGGCGGACGGATTCCGGAAACTGGGCAGGTACCAGGAAGCCCTGGCGGATTATGAGAGGAGCTTTTCTATGCAGAAGCCGCCCAGGATCGCGGACGGCCTGTACTCCATGGCCCAGGTGCATGAACTGCTGGGGGATTTCGAGGCTGCTATTGAGGACAGACAGCGTATCATAAAATGCCTGCGGGAGGAGTACGAGACCTTTTCCGGGGAGAGCATCGACAGCCAGAAGCGGGAGATCGAGCGGCTGAAGCGCAGAAAAGCGGAATGATTTTGGTTTTTGGCACAAAATCCTTGACAGGGATGCCGACGGAAGAATAGAATCTCCCGGAACCTGAAAAGGCGAATTCCGGGAGGTTTTATGTGGAAGCGCTTACGGAACCGAATCCCTTTTTGCAAAGAAATGATCGATTTCCTTTTTGACGGATTCCGCAGAAAGGGATTTGGACAGATAGCCGTCAGGTTTCAGGGAGATTACCTTTTTGACGCTCTCCCTGTCCACCCTGCAGGTCAGGAAGATTACAGGGATGTCTGAAAAGTCCTTCTGGGTCCGGATCATTTCCAGCATTTGGCTCCCGCTGCAGACGGGCATCTCGTAGTCGAGCAGCACCAGGTCAGGCCGGGCCAGGGTGATGCTCCGGATGGCGGACATGCCGGAATCTGCCGTCAGCACCTCGTAATCGCTGCTCAGCAGATGCAGCATGGCGCTCCGCATGAAATCCGAGTCGTCCACCACCAGGATCCTCTTTTTCCGCCTGCCCCCAGGTTCCCCGGCGTCAGGGGGGAAGGGGGCTTCGCTGACCTCCAGGGGAGGTTCATGGCGCATGCGGCTCTCGATTTCAGCCACGGCGCTCTCCGTGACGGCCGAAATCCCGCCCTTGTGACGGGTGGCTTCCGAGGTGGAGATGCAGCAGGCGAAATACCCTTTGCCGGTGTCGAACAGAAGGCTGAATTCTGGGCTCTGCGCCTTGTACATTTTGTAGAATTGCTCATAGGTCAGTATCTGTTCCTCTGTCATCTCAAACATCCTCCAGGAGGAAAAATGCCTCTTGATGCGCTCTACCAGCTGCTTTGCCGCATATTTTGCCACATTGGCCAGCATCATGTCCCTGGCCTCCGATTTGGTGTCGACGATGGTCCCGATGGTGCTGCCGATCAACTGCTCCTCGAAGAGCAGGAAAAAATCCCATTTCTTCTTGTCCCTGCCGCTACAGATCAGATGGCAGCAGATGCTGTCCCCGAACTTCTCTCCGCCGTAGCAATTGCTTATCAGGCGAGAATCCAGTTGGAACATGCTGCGCAGCAGATTGGCGATGGTCTGGCCCATCACTGTCTGTTCCTCCTCGGGCAGCAGGTTTTCCCATTGTTTTATCGGTTCGCCGCTTACGATCATATGGTCCTCGATCAATGTATGTCCAATCAGCCAGCCTGCACATACGCCGAGGAAATGCTGGATGGAGGTCTCGGAATAACCTGTCAGCTCCAGCTCGTTCTCCAGGGCAGGGAGCATACGTTCCCGGAAGTCCCTGTGGATGCGCTTATGGGCTTCAAGTCCGGGGTAATTTATGGAGGCCATATAGGCTTCCTCATCCGCAAAATGCTGGATAGCGTGGTCTTTAAAGTACTTTATCGCCTCCTGGCAGGCAAAGTGGCTTTTCTCTTCCTTATTTCCGAAATCGAACAGCTTATTGAGAATGCTGAGAAGCTTTTTGTGTTCTTTGTCGATGATGTCCACTCCCAGGTTATACCGTTCATTCCATATCAAACGATTTTCCATATGTCTTCCTCCTTAAAGTGCCGAGACTGCTTCTCGTTTTCGATTGGTATCTCTCAGCCGGGCTAAGTTCGGCGCCATATATTTCCGTTTCTAATACGATATTCCACGCTCGGGAAAATGTGCCAGAATACGACATATTTCCGGCTTTTTCCCTGTGCGGGCCGGAAACCGGAGCAGGCAGAGGGACGGGAGGGAATCCCCTGCGGGAGGATGACAGAAGGGAGCAATGGCTCTTTGTGCCCCCGGCCCCTATGCCAGGTTGATCTGAAAATAGGTATGGCAGGCCGTGTTCTGGGCCGCGTAAGAGGGCACGAAGCGCAGGTCGTCGTACCAGAGCACCGGCATCCCGTCTTCCCAGCAGACGGTGAAAGCATCCTCCGGCACCGGGGGAAGGTTCAGCCGAATCCAGTCCGTGCCGCCGCTCAGCGCCGTCATCACCAGCGGGCCATACAGCAGGCTGGCTGCCGGATACCCTTCGTAAGGATCCTCCGTATAGCACAGATGCAGCGAATAGGGCATGGCGACAGTGACGCAGTCCCCCTCCGCGAAACTTCTCTCCAGCAGATAATACTTTGCCTCTGCCTTTGCGGCGGGCATTTCCTCCCCGTTGACCTGCACCCGGAAAGCGCTCCGGCACCAGTAGGGGATCCGCAGCTTCAGCCGCAGGGGGACAGCGGTCTCTTTGCCGTCTACATGCACCGTCAGGCGGCAGGATTCCGAGGGGAAAGGGCTCTCCATGGCCAGGCGCGCCCCCTTCTCCTTCCAGTCATACACCGATGGCAGATACAGGTTCACATACAGGGTATCCTCCGGCCCATGGTGATAGATATGTTCGGTATACCGTACATGATTCTCCATCCCCGTCCCGTGGCAGCAGGTGAAATCATCGTAGTCATTGCCATACTGCTTCCTTGCCCCTGGCCCGATGGGGAGCATGTAGGTGACGCCGTGGTGAGCGCCCTTCCGGACTGCCGGGTTCTGGCTGGCCGCGATATGGTTCGCCATGGCCCGCTCATAATAATCCATGTATTCGCTGTGCTCCGGCGCATAGCGGTACAGCATGCCGGTGAGCTTCAGCATATTGTAAGTGGCGCAGGTCTCGCAGTTCCTGTCGCCCTCGATATTCTTCGCCAGGAGCCCCGGCTCTCTGAAGTTCTCGCCCCGGCCCACGCCGCCGATGGAATACATATACCGGTTCACCACCAGCTCCCAGAAATTCCTGGCCAGGTGGTAATACCGGGTGTCCCCGGTGGCCCGGAACTCCTCCATGGCGCCGATGATCTGAGGGATGTGCTGATTGGCATGGATGCCCGTGATGGTGTCCCTGCCGTGGGCCAAGCCCCGGAACAGGTCTTCATTGTCGAACATTTTCGCCGCCTCCAGATAGTCTTCCTTCCCGGTGATTTCGTACAGCCGGCTCAGGGACTCATTCATGCCGCCGTATTCTCCGGCGATGTACATTTTCCACATCTCCCTGCGCTGTTCCCGGGTAGCGCAGGAGAGCCTGCGGTAGACCCAGTCCGCGATCCCGCAGGCGCAGGAGAGCGCCTGGCCGTTGTGCAGCAGCAGATGGCAGTCTATGAGCCCGGCCAGAATCTTGTGCAAAGTATAGTAGGGAGCCCAGATGGTGGCATAGGGCGTGAACTGCTCCAACAGGGCGAACTGATCCGGAGAATAGGCGCTTAGAAAGCCCTTGCCCCAGCTGCCCGGCGTCCTGCTCCAGAGGGACTGCACCGCGTTGGCGGGAGTGCAGGCTGTCCGGAACGCTGCGGGATCCCCCTTGGCCGTCTCCTGCAGGCTTCTCAGTTCGCCGATTATATATTCCGCTTTCTCCCTATAGGCGCCATCCCCTGTGGAAGCGAACGCGTGGGCCAGCGCCGACAGGAAATGCCCGGTGGAATGCCCTCTCAGAAGCCCGGAGGGCTCTTCCCAGCCGCCCAGGGGCATGGCGTCGCCTGTGGGAAGCCCGAAAGCCCTGCGGAAGTTGTAGAGCATCCTGTCTGCGTCCAGGAGCTGGAGATAGTCCAGGCACCGGTTCTGGTTGTCATAGAAAATGCTCTGCCCGGAGAGCCGGATGTCATCCCTGGAAACCGGCTCGGCCTGAAGCACCGGCCCCTCCCCGTCAAAAGGCGCAGCGGCGATGTATTCCCTCCGGGGAAGAGGGCGGCAGGAATCCGGCAGGATCCGCACCGGGAAATCCCTGGTGACGCTGGCGCTGCCGTAGGAGGCGGTGAGGGTCAGCGTAAGGGAGGCGGCTTTTTCGGCAGGCCGCTTCCCTATCCGCCCCTGTGCGTCCATAAGCTCGGGGCAGCTGCTCTCCCAGCGGAAGGAGGAGCCCTCCCCGCCGGCCAGCGGAAGCGCCAGATCCTCCGTGACATGCCCGGGGAAAGGAAGCGTCACGGCTTCCGCGTCCTTTCCGGCGATTTCGCTATCTTCCGGCAGCGGTAGGACCAGACGGCGGAAAGACTGCACCAGGCTGTGCCCCTGGAAGGAGAGAGCGGCCTCCAGGATGCATTCCAGGGCAGGCTGCCCGGCCTGGGGGCGCTGGAACTGTCCCTCATCGGAGATGCTCTCCGGGGTCAGGCTCTTCCAGGACACCGCGCAGCCCAATTGCCCTGCGGAGGGCAGGACGGGGGGCTTTTCCAGAGGCTCTTCCAGAAGGCCCTCCAGGGCCAGAGCCTCCAGGCGCAGCCGCTCCGCGGGGGCGATATGGAATAAGGAGGCGGCGTCCTTGCCCGCCAGGGCGCTGCCAAAGATGCGGATGTCGCCAAAGGAAGCCTCCAGAGGCGTCAGGGCGAAAGCGCCGAAGCCAAAGAAACAATCCGTGGCGCCCTCCAGAGCGGCGGCGTCCATGCGGCGGTGCTGGAATTCCCCGGCAATCTCCCCGTCTATGTACCATTTGACAGGGGCGGGAAGCCCTGTCCCGAAGGAGACTGTTATATGGAGCCACTGCCTGACAGGGACAGGTTTCCATTCCTGGAGCGAGGCTTCCTGGCTGCGCCCGCCTGCCGTGGCACAGGGGGAGAGATAGACATGGCCTTCGTCCTCGCCTCCCGGCAGCACGGACAGATAGAAGCAGCGGTCTGTGCCGAAGGAGAACAGATTGCTGTATTCCGCGGCGGAATCGATTCTGCAGTAGAAGCTGACGGTGACGCCCTCCGCGCCGTTCAGGATGCCGTCCGGCAGCTGCAGGTATCCGCCGTTGGCCCCTCCTGTCAGGCGGAGCACCGGCAGCACACGTCCGAAGACGGAATAGTCTTCCATGAGCGCGCCGCCCCTGTCGCAGCCCCGGATGACCCCGGCGAACCCGTTCCCCGTCTGGTCAGGGACAATCGTGCTGCTGACCCCGGAGAAGTCGTAATGGGCCAGCATGGCAGACGGCGTTGGGGATTGGATGGATGTAGGTGTAGTGGATGACATGATGTGGAGCCTCCTTTATCTTGAATCTGTTTTTTCCGGAACCGCCGCTTTGACACGGCATGCAAGGATCAAGATGGCATGCGATAAATACAAAAATATAGGTAAAATTATTATATAAAAGTAAAAAGTATAAAATCAATATAAAAAATGCACAAAATTTAAACGATTAACTTGTGAACAATGTGGAATTGACATACAAAAACAGATGGGGTTATAATGATCATGAGGTGAAAAAACATATAAATATCCGCAGCTATTCAGAATTGTCGTGGAAAAAAGCCACAGGGCGCAAGCGATTAAACGTTTAATCGCACGGAGGATACTGAGATGGTTACTTTGAAAGACGTAGCAAAACAAGCCGGTGTCTCCACGGCGACCGTATCGAATGTGATCAACAAAAGGATGAACAAGGTCAGCAGCGATGTGGCCAGGAAAGTGCAGGAGACTGCGGCGGAGCTCGGCTATCAGCCCAATCTGGCGGCCAGGGCCCTGCGCTCCAGCAAGAGCAATGTCATCGGCATCCTTTCGGAAGACATCGCCACCTTTCAGGTCAACAATATCGTGCAGGGCATCAACCAGACCGTGGACGGGGAGAACTGCCACATCTTTTTGGCGGATCTGAATCTCTCGGAGAAGATATGGCATGACGGGACTCAGGATTACAGGAAGGTGTCGGAGTACCGCAGCCAGATACAGGAGAAGCTGGACATCTTCCAGAACATGGGAGTGGGCGGCGTCATCTATGTGGGGATGCACGACAGGGACGTGACAGGCCTTGTCCAGACCAGGCTCCCGCTGGTATATGCCTACAGCTATACCAAGAATGAGGAAGACTACACTGTCAATAATGACAACCAGAAAGTCGCCCAGGAGGCCGTGGCCGCCATGGTGCGGTGCGGGCACAGGAGAATCGGGCTGATCAGCGGCCCCATAGACTCCGTCCCGGCCTATAAGCGGCTGATGGGATACCAGACAGCCCTCATGAACGGAGGAATCGTCCTGAATCCGCAGCTGATTTCCTATGGGAATTGGAGCGTGGATTCCGGGGAGGCGGCCTGCCGTAAGCTGATGGAGCACGAGGAACGGCCTACCGCGCTGTTCTGCATGAACGACTGGATGGCGGTGGGGGCCATGCGGTACCTGAAAAGGGCGGGGATTAAGGCAGGGGAAGATATCGTGCTCATGGGTTTCGATGACATTGACCTCTGCGATTTTATAGAGCCAGCCCTCACCTCGGTCCACATCCCGCTGACAGAGATTGGGAGGCTGGCGGCGAAGAAGGCCATCGCTTTGATGAATGGGGGCCTCGAGTGCGCGCACAGGGAGGAGCTGCCCTGCCGGATCGTCCAGAGGGACACGTTCCGGTACCCGGGCGGCGGAGAACAAGGATTGGCAAGTCTGTAAAGACTGTTGATAAAAGCGCGGAAGATTAAAAGGATAAAGGAAAATGACAGGAGAAAAGTATTATTTCTGCAACAGCCGCTTCAAGGCACAGATTCAGAACGGAATCCTGCTTGGGGCGTCTGTGATGGGGGACAGCGAGAGCGTCCCCTATCTGGAAGAAGCGAAAGGCTTCGGAAATCTCTGCCTGACCTGGGAAAAAGAGGGAGAGAGGAAAGAATGGCAGCCGCTTCAGGAAGCGGAATATGCGGACAGCGTGCCGAGAAAGCGCGGGCGCAGCGTAACGTACGAAGGAAGCGTTGTGGGCGAGGACTTGAAGGTGACAGTGCGTTATCTCCTGGGTGAAACATTGGAGCAGGAGGTTCTGGTGGAAAACAGGGCTTCTTCTACTGTCACGCTGCTGGATTTTGCCCTCCGGCTGTCCTGCCATTCCCGGTTCACCTGGGGCGGCGAGACCGGGCGGGAGATGATAGGCCATCATTTCATTTCGGGACACGGCTCCCATTCCACTGTCTACCGATGTGACGGAAAGGGGAAGCTCATGGCGGTGTTCCCCTGCGGGGACAGCCAGTGGGTACATTATGAGAAGGAGCCCGTGAATCCGGCCAAAGAGCGGGAAGCGGCGGAGGAGAAGGGCACGGTGCTCCTCTACGCCCTGGACGGCTGCATCGGCAGAAAGCGGGAAGAGGAGGGCGCGAAGCTGCGGATTCCGCCCAGGAGCGCTACCCTGGAGCCGGGGGAGGCCTACCGCTACCGCGGGAAGGTGCTTTTTGCGAAGGATTATGAGGACTGCCGGGAACAGCTGGTAAAGCATGGCCAGGTCATGGCGGAGAGCATCCCGGGCTATACCGTCCCCAGGGAGCACCCTGTCCTCCTGGCCCTTCGCAGCGATGCCGGGGATCTCAGGGTGGAGACGGAGGACGCGGATGCGGAAAAGCTGAAGGTCCAGGGAGGACGCCATATTTTCCGGCTGACCTTCCGGCGTCTGGGCGAGCACACGGTCAGGGTGTCCTATGACGGAAAATGGATGCAGATCTATTATTTCGTCACCCAGGACGTCCGGACCATGATGGAGAAAAGGGCCGGATTCATCGCCGGGAAGCAGATACTTGACAGCGGGAAATGGTACAATGGCCTGCTGGCCGAATATAATAATGAGACAGGGGCAATCTTGAGCCCGGATAATTACGACAGAATCGGCGGCTGGCGGATCTACGAAGTGACCTGCGACGATCCCGGGCTGTCCAAACCGGCTTTCCTGTCATCCGTCCAGACGGTTGCTCCCGTCCAGGCCCAGATAGATGCCCTGGACGATTATATCGGGCATTTCGTCTGGGGAGGGCTGCAGCAGACCACAGAGGAACCCTTCCCCTATGGAATCTACGGCATCCCCGACTGGCATGTGCTGCGGAACTCCGAGGACATGGGGAACGGCGGCAGGACCCATCTGTGGCGGCCCTATGATTATTCCCATATCGCGCTGACATACTACAATATGTACGAGGTTGCCGCGTATGCGGAAGGCATGACTACAAGGCTGCCTGCAAAAGAATATCTGAAAAGGGCCTACGGAACGGCCCGGGCCATGTTCACGGTCCCGGCGGAGCTGGAGGGATGGACGGCCTATGAGACCGGCTTCTACAATGAACTGGTCATCCCGGAGATCATCAGGGCCCTGGGGAAGGAGGGCATGGAGCTGGAAGCCCGGACGCTGGAAGGGCACTGGAACCGCAAGGCGGAATATTTCGTCAGGGAGTGCAAGGATGTCTTCGGCTCCGAGTATCCCTTCGACACCACAGGCTTTGAGAGCACCCATGTGCTGGCCGCGCGGGGGATGGAACGGGCAAGGATTCAGTGGAAGCAGCCCGGGTACGGCCAGGACATCACCTTCGACAAGGCCATAGAGTTCATGGAGAACCAGACTTCCTGCAATATCGCCTGCAGAGGAGTGCTGGAACCGGCGTACTTCTGGTACGGCAGCGACTACCGGGGGGACAACCTGCATTATACCTTAAGCTACATGACCCAGATGGGCGGCAGCTCGCTGCTGGACTATGCCTGCTATTACGCGGAGGAGCCTTACGGGCTTCTGCGGCTGGCTTACGGCTCCGTTCTGGGAAGCTGGGCGCTGCTCAACTGCGGCGACGAGGAGAGCGGCTACGGCTACTGGTTCCCGGGCAAGGAGAAGGACGGCTGCGCCTGTGGCGGCTTCGAACCGCTATACTGCGGGGAGACCTGGCTGAACCAGCCCCATAAGGGCGGCCCCTGGTATTATTCCTGTGAAATCGACCTGGGCTTCTGCGGCGGCTTAAGAGGCGCGGCTGCGGTGGTGGCGGAGGATCCCGTCTTCGGCAGGATCTGCTACGGCGGAGCCCTGACGGAAGAGCGGGACGGCCTGGGCGTGGTTTGCCGGGACGGCGTGGGGAGGCGTTTCCATTACATCGGGGCAGAAGGGCGCGTCCATGCGGAATGCACCCACGGGGAATGGGACGGCATCCTGATAAGCCGGGACTTTGGCCGGATAGAGCTGACAGCGGCCCCCGGCCCTTGGAAAAAGGAGGGCCTGGCTGTGCGGGTGCTGATAGAGGACTTCGGGGACTATCGGCTGGGGGGGACAGATGTGGTCCTTCAGGCCGGGGAGTGGGCTGCGCTCCCTGTGCCTGAGGGAGAGGCGCGGTTCCGGCTGGAACGGGTCTGAGGGATGAAAAAATATTATACAGAATCGAGGGAATGAAGGAATGAAAAAGGAATTTCACCAGGGCAACAGAACAAAGGCATATCAGCAGATGAAGCCTCATTCGCTGTTGGTCATGTTCTCAGGGACGGAGGTCCGCAAGACCAACGATGAGCAGTATCCCTTCTATACGGACAGGAATTTCCTGTATCTGACAGGACTGGACAGCAAGGAGTTCATTCTGCTGGCCTGGAAGGATTCGGAGGGCCGGACGGGGGAGCGGATTTATATCCTGCCGCCGGATCCTATGAAGGAGCGCTGGACGGGGGCACGGATCAAGCCGGATCAGGCGGCGGAGCTTTCCGGCATTGGGGATGTGGCGTACGTGGACGCGTTCGAGGCGGATTTCCACAGGATGGCTTCGCTGGGGAATTACGGCCGCCTGTATCTGGATTGTTACCGGACGGAGCCGGGGGACAGGGATACGCCGGCCCATCAGCTCTGCAGAAGGGCGGCGGTGGACTATCCGTTCCTGCGGATCAAGGATGCCGGCGCTATCCTGCGCAAGCTGCGCACCATCAAGCAGCCCTGTGAGATAGCGGCGGTGAGGGAAGCGGAGAAGATTACCCGGGACGGCATCGTGGCCATGATGAAGGCTTCCAGGCCGGGGATGTACGAATATCAGTATAAGGCTGTGTTCGACTATGCGCTGGGGCAGCACGGGCCCCAGGGGCCGGCGTTCCCGTCCATCATTTCTGCCGGCAGGAATAATTTCTGCATTCATTATTATGCTTATAAGGGGCAGGCACAGGACGGCGATATGATTTTGAACGATGTGGGTGCCTGGTACGACAACCTGATGACGGATGTGTCCAGGGGTTGGCCCTGCAACGGGAAATACAGCGAAAGACAGCGGCTTCTGTATGAGTGCGCGCTGAAGACCTCAGACCATATGTTCAGTATCATTAAGCCCGGCATGCTGATGGAGGAAGTGGACAAAGAGGCCAGGAGGTACAATGCGGGCCTGCTGAAGGACATGGGCGTGCTGGAGGATGCGGACGAAATCGGGAAATATATGTGGCACGGCGGCTCCCATCATGTGGGCTATGATGTCCATGACCTGGTGGAGAGGCCGAAGCGCATCGCGCCGGGGATGATATTCTGCGTGGACATCGGCATCTATCATGAGGACTGGGGCATCGGGTTCCGGCTGGAGGACAATTGCCTGGTGACGGAAGGCGGCTGCGAGAATCTCTCGGCGATCACGCCCAGGACCATACAGGAGATAGAAGATACCATGCGGAAGGGCTGTGTGGCCGTTTCCTAGAGGGCTAAGTGTTGGAAGGGACGTTACGGGACTGGAAACAGTAACGTCCCGGAGAACGCCAGGAGAAAGAGCTGGCCGTACTATGGCCAGAGCTTTCTCCACAGGGGATGGTGTTGGAAGGGACGTTACGGGACTGGAATAGGAGGTTTTGCGGATGAATGATGATTTGCGGATGAATTGGTCGGTGCGGTCGATAGCGGCCATCTTTCTGGGAAATGTTCTATATGCCCTGACGGTGAAGGTGTTCCTGCTTCCGGCGAACCTGGTCAGCGGAGGGGCTACGGGCATCGCCCTGGCGGCCAACCACCTGACAGGAGTGTCAGTTTCTGGCTTCCTGTTTCTGGTGAACATGAGCATGCTGATATTGGGGCTGATCGTGCTGGGGAAGGCTTTCGTGGCCACCACTCTGGCCAGCACCTTCCTGATACCGGCGGCGCTGGAGGTGTTCGACAGGCTGCTGGGGGATTTCGTGCTGACGGATGACATTCTGCTGTGCACCCTGTTCGCGGGGCTGGGGGTGGGGGTGTCTCTGGGCATCGTGATCCGCACGGGAGCTTCCACGGGGGGCATGGACATCCCGCCGCTGATTTTGTACAAATGTTTCCGGATTCCGGTGTCCGTGAGCCTGTACGCCTTTGACGTGTGCATCCTGCTGCTCCAGGCGCCCTTCCAGGAGGCGGAGAATATCCTGTACGGCATTGTGTTCGTGCTGCTGTCTGCCATCGCCCTGGACAAGACCATGATGATCGGCACCACCCAGACGGAGGTGAAGATCATGAGCGGCAAGTCGGAGGAGATCAGGGAAGCCATCCTGAAGCAGTTGGACAGGGGGGTGACATTGCTGAACGCGGAGGGCGGGTATCTGCATGACAAGAGCCAGATGATATTCAGCGTCATCTCCAACAGGGAGCTGTTCAAGCTGGAGAAAATCGTCCACGGCATAGACCCGGCCAGCTTCATGGTGGTCACAAGGGTCAGCGAGGTGCGGGGACGGGGCTTTACCATGGATAAGAACGCATTGTAGGGGATGGGCTCCGAAAGGACTCCGAAGCGGGAGAAAGATATTGCAACAGGCCCCCCGTTTATGATATAATGACAATAATTGCCACACATTTGGAAACAAGGCAATCCGCTGGCTGCCGCCAGAGGTCTGTGTGGCTTTTTGTGCGTCTTAGTTTTATCTGTAACGATCTGAGACTCAGTATGCCTGACCTGAAAGACACTATAAAATCAATGTTCCAGGTAATTTCGGCTCTGCCGGGGCATACCTGACAGGAAGCGCTGCAGTTCGACGCGGATTGTCGGCAGGCCGGAAGCCTGTAGAATTTACGTGGAAAAGACGCTCCAAAAAGCTGCCCGGAAGCTGCGGAATCAGCGGCAAAGGTTTCCGAAACAGGAAGAAACGGAAAAGATATGGAGTGTGCGAAAATGGAAGGAAATGATGTAAAAAAAGGACGGAAAAACAAACGGATCGGCCGGAAGGTTGGGAACCTGGTGGCCCTGATGCTGGCGGTGAGCATAACCGTGGTGGTGGTGCTCTGTGTATGGATGTTCTACCGGCTTACCATGTCCATGATGGAGGATGTGTGCGTAAGCGGAACCAACGTGCTGGCCTATGAACTGGCAGATTACGACGGGCCGGAGGACAGGACGGCGCTTCTGGACGCCCTCAGCGAACAGATGGGCTGTGAATTCACCATATTCCATGGGAACGAAAGGGCCTATACCACGATTCAGCAGGACGGGCAGCGGGCCGTGGGCACCAGGCTTTCCGACGAGCTGTCCAGAATCGTGCTGGAACAGGGACAGACCTATGTGGGCAAGGCGTCCATTCTGGGGGAGGACCATCTGTGCTCCTATGTCCCTACAAAGGATGGGGACGGCAAGGTTGACGGGCTGATTTTTGCCGGGATTTCCATGGCGGATGTGAACAGGCAGGTCACATTTACGGTATATTTGTCATGTATTATCGGAATTGCGCTTATCATCGCGGGAATCTTCGTGGTGGGCGCTTACATCAAGCGGACGGTCTCCAAACCGCTCTTTCGCCTGACCGTGCTGGCGGAGACGCTGGAACAGGGGAATCTGGGCCTGGAGATGGGCCAGAACATGGAGGTCTCTATTCATTCCAACGATGAGATCGGCATCCTGGCCCAGAGCTTTGACCAGACCATCGGCCGTCTGCGCAATTACATCGGGGAGATTTCCCATATGCTGGAATCCATCGCGGAGGGGGATCTGACAGTGCAGATCAACCAGGAGTATGTGGGGGACTTCGCCAGGATCCGCAGCTCCCTGAACGACATCCTTGAGAAGCTCGACAAGACCATAGGCCAGATTGTTGTCAGCTCCGAGAGCGTTTCCGGCGGGGCGGCCCAGATGTCCGCCGCGGCCCAGGGACTGAGCCAGGGCTCCGTGGAGCAGACCGGTGCCGTGGAGGAGCTGGAGAGCACCATGGAGGAAGTTGCGGGCAGAATCAAGCAGACCGCGGACAATGCGGGCCAGGTTCAGGAGCAGGCCGGGGAAATGGGCCGGCAGCTGATTGAGAGCAACCAGAAGATGCAGGAAATGGTAGTCGCCATGGAGAAAATCAACAGCAGCTCCGGCGAAATCGGAAAGATCATCAAGGCCATAGAGGATATCGCGTTCCAGACCAATATCCTGGCCCTGAACGCCTCTGTGGAGGCCGCCCGGGCAGGAGAGGCCGGCAAGGGCTTCGCGGTGGTCTCCGGGGAAGTCCGCAGCCTTGCGGGCAAGACGGCTGAGGCTTCCAAGACCACGGCGGCTCTGATTGAGCGCTCCATCGCGGCTGTGGAAGAGGGGGCTTTGATTGCGGATGCCACGGCGCTGCAGCTGGAAGGCGCGGTCGTGCAGGCCCAGGGTATCGTAGGGACCATCAACAATATCGCCGACGATGCCAGGACCCAGGCGGAGGCTATGGAACAGATACAGAGCCAGATCGGCCAGATCGCCAGCGTGGCCCAGAACAATTCCGCCACGGCCCAGGAGAGCTCCGCTACCAGCGAAGAACTCAGCGACCAGGCCGGCCTGCTCAGGCAGCTGGTGAAGACCTTCCGGCTCCGCAGAGGACAGTGACGGCCTTCGAACATTCTGTAGAGTTCATATGTATGTGGAGAAAATCTAAGCTGCACCTGGAAGAATGGAGCTGTCGCATGGAGCCTGAATAGACAGGACATGACAGGCCCTCAGAATGCCCTGATGCCAAGGCGGCAGTGCCGTGCGGCATGGTGGAAGACGGAAAATGGCTGTATCGGAAAGATTGGAAAGATTTCTGCACAGAGGGGTAGGAAAAAACAGGAAACTATGGTAAAATGACACCGTTGTTTCCTGTTTTTGGTTCGGACAGGAGGACAGGAAGGACAGGAAAGGCGCGGATGAGGAGGAACTATGGCACCAGAGAACAGGATTCATCACAGGAAATCTTCCGGGAGGACTTCCCGCAGCGATAGAAAGGAAAACAGACGGAGAAGGCTTGCGGCTCTTTTTTTGGCATGCGTCATTCTGGCAGCGGGGGGGATCCCGGTCGCAGGAGGGACTGTGTCGGCGGGAGAGACCGGGGCCGTGGCCGTGTCGGCGGGGGCGGATATAGGCTCAAACAGCCGGACAGTCAGGGCGGGCATTTTTCACTTCGATGGATACCACATGAAGGACGAGGACGGGAACCTGAGCGGCTACGGCATCGAATTCCTGAACATGGCCGCGGAATATTCCCACCTGAATTTCCAGTATGTGGAATATGACAAATCCTGGAACGATATGCTCACCATGCTGGAGGCGGGCGATATCGATGTGGTCACATCGGGGCGGAAGACGGAGGAATGGGAAGAAAAGTACGCTTTTTCACTGCCCATCGGGCGCAACAGCACCATTCTGTCCATCCAGGCGGACAATGACAGGCTCCACAGCGGCGACTACGATACCTATGAGGGCATGGTGATCGGGGCAGTGGAGGGCAGAAGCCAGAAGCAGAGCCTGGAGGAATTTGCCCAGGAGCACGGCTTTTCCTACCGGATTGTGGAATACGGAGGCGCGGACGAGCTGACCACGGCTCTGCAGGCGGGAGAGGTAGACGTAATCCTGTCTACAAGTCTGCGGAAAACAGAAAATGAGAGGACGCTGGACGTCATTGAAACCGACTATTTTTATGCCATTGTGCGGAAAGAGGACACGGAGCTGCTCCATGAGATCAATTACGCCATAGGGCAGATGGACATCAATGAAGGGGACTGGATGAATGTTTTGGCTTACAGATACTACGGGCCGGTGTATTCGGATTCCACCCTCTTCACCGAACGGGAGAAGGCCTATATCCAGGATGTGATAGCGGGCCGGAAGACCATTACTGCCATAGCCATCGGGGACAGGGAGCCTTACTCCTATGTGGAGGACGGGGAGCTGAAAGGCATCATGCCGGATTATTTCGCCGCAGTGATGGACATGGCGGGACTGCCCTATGAGCTGGTGGTGACCCCGGACAGGGCAAGTTATTTTGAGCTTGCGGACAGCGGCAGCGTGGATGTGATTATCGACAAGAAAGACTTTGAACCTGTGACGGAAGGGATGGCCAGCCGGGGGTTCGGCACGGATACTTACCTGACGGCCGGGGTGGCAAAGGTGACCAGGAAGGATTTTGACGGCGAAATCACTGCGGTGGCCATTGCGGAGACCCAGGACAATGCCCCCATCGAGCAGGGGCTCACAGGGGACGCGGAGCTTCTCTATTACCCCACCAGGGAGGCGGCGCTGCAGGCGGTCATGGACGGAGAGGCGGAGGCGGCTTTTGTCTACACGTATACGGCACAGCTTTTCGTGAATAATGATTTCACGGATTCCCTGCATTACGCCATTATGAACAACGTGAGTTTTTCTTTCCGGATGTATGTCCGGGAGGGCTGCGACAGAGAGCTTCTGACCATACTGAACAAATGTATCGACCAGATGCCGGATGAGGTGATGAACCAGCTGGTGACGACATACACGGTTTATACGCCACAGGATTTGAGGTTTGCGGATTTTTTGCGGATTCACCCGGAGGCGATGATGGGGGTGGGGCTGACGGTGGTGCTGGCTCTTGGGGTCATCCTGGCCCTGGTGATCAGAACCCGCTGGAACAAGAAGATTTTAGAGACCACGGAGGAGGCCAACCGGGAGTTGCTGGAGCAGCTTGCCATCGTGGATGCGCTGAGCCGTGATTTCGTCAACGTCTTTGCGGTAGATGTCGGGCGGAACCGGGCAAGGATTATCAAGATGATGGGCTATGTGACCACGGGGCTCCACGGGGATGTGAAGGAGGAGTTCACTTATGACGTGATCATGGACAGGTATATCCGGGAGCGGGTGTATGAGGAGGATCAGGCCGGTCTGAAGGAGGCCCTTGCCCTGGAAAATGTGCTGCGGAAGCTGGAGACGGGCAGGGATTATCAGGGAAACTACCGGGTGAAGGACGGGGACGAGGTGCACAATTACCAGTTTTCCTATGTCCATGTGAAGAAGAGCGATTTCCGGAAGGAAGGGTTCATCCTGGCCGGGTTCCGGAACATCGATGAGACCATCCGGGAGGAACAGGTGCAGAAACTGATGCTGGCGGAGGCTTTGGGGGAGGCCCAGTATGCCAACAATGCCAAGACCACTTTCCTCAACAGCATGTCCCACGACATTCGCACCCCCATGAACGCCATCATCGGGTTCACTTCCCTGGCACTGTCCCACATCGACAACCGGGAGCTGGTGAAGAACTATCTGGAGAAGATCATTACCTCCGGCAACCATCTGCTGAGCCTGATCAATGACGTGCTGGACATGAGCCGCATTGAGAGCGGGAAGGTGAAGATTGAGGAGAAGGAGGCCAGTCTGCCGGAAATCATCCATGACCTGAAGACCATCGTGCAGTCGGACGTGAAGGCAAAGCAGCTGTCCTTCTCCATCGATGCCCAGGATGTGACAGACGAGTTCATCATCTGCGACAGGCTGAGACTGAACCAGGTGCTGCTGAACCTGCTGAGCAATGCGATGAAGTACACTAAGCCCGGCGGCGCCGTCAGCGTGCGCATCATCCAGACCGGGGACGCGCCGGAGGGCTGTGCGGCCTTTGAGTTCCGGGTCAAAGATACCGGCGTGGGCATGAGCAGGGAGTTCATGGAGCATCTCTTTGAGCCCTTCGAGCGGGAACAGACTGCCACCATCAGCGGGATTCAGGGCACCGGCCTGGGGCTTTCCATTACCAAGAACATCGTGGACATGATGCACGGCACTATTGTGGTGGAAAGCGAGCCGGGAAAGGGCAGCGAATTTATTGTGTCTTTCTGTTTCCGGGTTGCCGGAAAACCGTTGAAGACGGAACATCTGTCCCAACTGGCGGGCAAGCGGGCGCTGGTGGTGGATGACGATATCAATACCTGTACCAGCGTCAGCAGGATGCTTTCCGCCATGGGCCTGCATCCCGACTGGACTACCCTGGGGAAGGAGGCGGTGGTCCGCAGCCGGTTTGCCCTGGAGCAGGAGGAGCCCTTTGACCTGTATCTGGTGGACTGGATGATGCCGGATATGAACGGCGTGGAGACTGTCCGCAGAATCCGCAGAATCGTGGGGGAGGAGGCGCCCATCATTATTTTGACAGCCTACGACTGGGGGGACATCGAGGAGGAGGCCCGGGAGGCCGGGGTCACTACGTTCTGCTCCAAGCCTGTCTTCCTGTCGGAGCTTTGCAATGTACTGACGGCGCCCTACGGGACAGGGGAGCAGAAGGAACAGGAAGAGGCGCTTCCCCCGTGCTTTGAGGGGAAGAAGATTCTTCTGGTGGAGGACAATGAGATCAACCAGGAGATCGCCAGGACTATACTGGAAGAGGCGGGCTTCGTGGTGGACACGGCGGAGGACGGCACAGTGGCTGTGGAGAAGATGAAGGAGAACCCGGCGGGCACTTATGATTTGATTCTGATGGATGTGCAGATGCCCATCATGAACGGGTACCAGGCCACCCGCGCCATCCGTGCCCTGGAGGATTCGGCCAGGGCTGCCATTCCCATTGTGGCCATGACGGCCAATGCTTTTGACGAAGACCGCATGCTGGCGCTGGAAGCAGGCATGGACGGGCATATCGCCAAACCGATTGATATCGCCATGCTGATGGAGACGCTGCGGGAGATTTTGAAAGGGTAGGGGATGGCGTTGGCGACTGGCCGGCGCTTCGTATTCAGGGGATGTTTGGCTTTTGCAGGATTATGCCGGAGGCCGCGGAAATTTGCCGTATGCCCCGATTTGCCGGGGAATCGGCAGCGGCCAGACAGAGTGTCAAAAACCGCACCCTGGCAGAAGGCAAGGGTGCGGCTTTTGGCAGTTAGGCTAATTTCTGGAGTTTTCCGCTATGTTCCATGATGACCTGTTTCATGATTTCATTATCGGCCTGGAGCGCTTCGTATCCTTCTACGGAATCCTTGTATCTTTCGTAGGTGGAGAGATAGCAGGCTTCGATAGTGTTCAGTCTTGGCATGATTTGATTTTCCTGGAACAATTTTATCTGGCGTATTTCGGTCTCGAGATTGGCTTTGACAGACTGTATCTCAGCCTGAAGCTCAGTCCTGACAGACTGTATCTCAGCCTGAAGCTCAGTCCTGACAGACTGTATCTCAGCCTG
>OFFK01000654.1_pt1 | contig 29268 bp, 22 predicted proteins | sample 1521361 | NCBI WGS metagenome assembly OFFK01 (sample SAMEA3504096, study PRJEB24116) | mouse gut metagenome | biome: mouse gut; feature: mouse-associated habitat; material: faeces | place: Denmark | collected 2011 | reverse complement strand
TTTCCCTCCAGAAGGGACAGGTTACAGTCTTCCTGATAAAAAATCTTTGCCATTTCTCGTTTCCTCCGTTTTGTTGTTTGATTCTATGTTCATTCCTGCGCAGCGAATTGGATGCTATGTCCGGCCGTCGCGAAACGGTCCTGGCATCCTGTCGATGCTGCAAGGGACAAATATCTGTCCACACGAAAACGCCTCCCGCAGCGAGCAGTCGGGTCGGCCCGTGCCTGGCTGCCTTCGGCTTCCGCTTGTCATGCCGCGAGCAGTGGGGAATACCCCCTCCTGCATCTATTAGTCCAGGCGCACCACAGGCTCTGTGCCTCTCCCCAGGCCTGCGATGCCTGTCCGGGCCAGCTCCAGGATTTCATATCCCTCCAGCAGGCCGATGAAAGCGTCAATCTTCTGCTGGTTGCCCGTGAGTTCGATCATCAGGCTCTCCGGCGCGATATCGATGATCTTCGCCCGGAAGATGTCCGCCACAGAGATGACTCCCTGCCTCTGCTCCGCGGTGGCGCGCACCTTCACCATGATCAGCTCCCGGTATACGCTCTTTTCCGGCTTCAATTCCTTGATATTCCGCACATCCTCCAGCTTGGCCACCTGCTTCTCAATCTGCTCCAGAATCTCGTCGTCGCCGGATGCCACAATCGTGATGCGGGTGATGCGGGGATCCGAGGTCACGCCTGCCGTAATGCTCTCCACATTATAGCCGCGCCTGGCGAAAAGCCCTGAAATCCGGCTCAGGACGCCGGATGTATTGTTGACCAGCAATTGGAATACTTTCTTCTGCATCAAATTTTCACCCTCTCCTTTTTCTTTTTCAACCTCATATCTGTGCACCGGCTTCCATGCTTCCGCGGGCGTCCTCTGTCCGGCCCCGCATATCGCGCTTCCCGGGCTTCGCTCTCATTCCAGCGGCTTCAGCCCCTCGAACAGCTCGTCATAGCTTTTCATGGTATGGCATCTGCCATAGGAAATCTCCCTGTCCTCCCCGTACTGCTTCAGGAAGCACTTGGCCAGCTCCTCCACCGTGACCTCCAAAGTCACCATGAACTGGGTGTAGGCGAAGCTGTAAGCCCCGCTGCCTTCCTCATAGTTGGCTGTGATCAGCGACTCCGTGACCTGATCCAGAGGGTAAAGCTTCAGATGCAGCAGTTCATGGACGATGACCTCCTCCAGGTTCTCCTGCTTCGGATTTGCTCCATTGAGCAGAAGGATTGCCTTCTTGTCCGTACAGTCCACCTTAAAGTCGCCTGTCTTATGGAAAGAAGAATCCATGACAATTTCCAGCTTCACGTCCCAGCTTTCCTCCAGCCGCAGGATCCTGCGCCATTTACAGAGCAGCTCATTCAAATGTGCTTCTACAGAGTGCCTCTCTTCCATCTTAAAGACATCCCCCTTTCCTTAAACTCTTTCGCTATCATACCAATTTCCGGCCGAAATGTCAATAAAAGTCTGATTTTGGGGCCGTCAGCCCTCGTCATTCTCCGCGCATTTGGAGAGCGCCACCGTTCCGGTGCGGGCCACCTCCACGATGCTGATGGTCTGAAGCATCTTGATCATGAGCTTTATCTTCTCCGGCTCGTCGCAAATCTGAATCATCATGAAATGCTTGGACATGTCCACGATCTGGGCCTTCATGATCTCGCACAGCTCCATGATTTCCCGGCGGTTGCCCTTGTTGTATCTGATTTTGATGAGCATCAGCTCCCTGGCGATGCACTGCTGCTCCGCGAAGGTCTTCACCTTGATGACGTCCAGCTTCTTGTTCAGCTGCTTCTCTATCTGCTCGATGGTACGCTCGTCCCCGCTGCTGACGATGGTCATGCAGGACACGTCGCTGTTGTCCGTCTCTCCCACCACAAGGCTGTCTATGTTGAAGCAGCGCCTGGCAAACAGGCCCGCCACCTTGCCCAGTACACCGGAACGGTTCTCCACCAGTACAGAATATATTCTTTTCTTCATAAAATATCCTCCTATCCCAGTCTATACCAGATCCATAGGGTCTATCACGCATTCCAGCAGCATGGACTCATCCTTTTCCAGGAACGCCTCTATGGTCTCGTCACATTTCTCCATGTTCTCCAGCCGCAGGAACGGAATGCCGTAAGCCGCGGAAAGCTTCTCCAAATCCGGGCTCCCGGACAGGTCTACTACGGAATACTGGTCCTGATAGGTGAAATGCTGGTACTGGCGCACCATGCCGAGATAATTGTTCTTCAGCACCACGATTTTCACAGGGATATGGTGCTGGCACATGGTGGCCAGCTCCATCATGGACATCTGGAAGGAGCCGTCCCCGCAGACAGCCACAACCTGCCGCTCCGGCGCGGCCACCTTGGCTCCCATGGCCGCCGGGATGGAATACCCCATGGTGCCCATGCCGCCGGAGGTGAAGAACTTCCCTTTCCGCACCTTCACATAGCCGCAGGACCAAATCTGGTTCTGGCCCACGTCCGCCACATAGATGGCGTCCTCCTGCATCCTCTCGGTGAGCCGCATGATGAACTTGGCAGGGTCTACGTAAGCCGGGTCGGGCTTGCGCTTGCTGGCCATAGCCTTCCGGTATCCCCTCAGGGTGTCCAGCCACTCCTGGCAGCTGCAGGCGAACTCCTCCTTCTCCAGATCCTCGAAGATATGCTTCGCGTCCCCCACCAGCGGTATGGTAGGGCCTGCGTTCTTGCCGATCTCCGCGGGATCCACATCGATATGCACCAGCACCTTGTTCCGGGTGATCATATCCGGCTGGTTCACGGCCCGGTCGGCCACCCTGGCCCCCACCATGATCAGCAGGTCGGACTCGTTCATGGCCCGGTTGGCATAGGCTTTGCCGTTGTTGCCCACCATCCGGAAATAGAGGGGGTGGTCCGTGGGCATGGCGCCGATTCCCATCATGGTGGACACCACGGGGATATTGTGGGCCTCGGCGAACCTGCGCAGCTCTCCCTCGGCCTCGCTAAGCAATACGCCGCCGCCCGCGCAGATCAGGGGCCGCTTTGCCTTCTCCAGCTCCCTGACCACCTTTTTGATCTGAACCGCGTTCCCCTTCACCGTGGGCTTGTAGGTGCGCAGGGACACGCTCTCCGGATACTTGAACTTGGTGATCGGGGCATTCTGGATATCGATTGGCACGTCAATCAGCACAGGGCCCCGCCTGCCGGTGTTGGCGATGTGGAAAGCCTCCTTGAACACCCTGGGGATATCGTTCACATTCTTTACTAGATAGCTGTATTTCACAAAGGACTCCACTGCCCCGGTGATATCGGCCTCCTGGAACACATCGCTGCCCAGCAGCTCGCTGTTCACCTGTCCGGTGATGCAGATCAGGGGAATGCTGTCCGCAAAGGCCGTGGCGATGCCCGTGATCACGTTGGTAGCACCGGGGCCGGAGGTGACGGCGCACACGCCGGGCCTTCCGGTAATCCGGGACACACCGCTGGCCGCATGGGCCGCGTTCTGCTCCGTGCGGATGAGAATCGTCCGGATGTCCGACTCCAGGATACTGTTGTAAAAAGGGCAGATGGCTACACCGGGATACCCGAATACCGTCGTGACCCCCTCCTCCTCCAGACATTTGACAATGGCGTCTGCACCTAACATATCAATCTTCCTCCTCTATTATCAACATTTATATATCTACCTTAATGCTGTCTTTCAAATCCGATATACCTAGTTCCCTGGAACCGGAGCTTTCCCATATCCCCCTCCGCCAGCATCCCATATTCGGATCCGCTCAGGTGGAATTCCATCCTGTCCCCGCTCTCCACCTCGAAGGTGGCGTAATAGCTTGTGGATGTGTGATATCCGTTGGCCCCAGTGCCATCGCTGTGATGATGGCTGTTCACGGATGTCCTGCGGGAAACCACTCTTGCAGCTACCGCCAGTTCAGGGGCATGATTGTTTTTGTTCCACTGGCCGATTCCGCGCACGGCATTCACGACAAACATGGCAATCACCACGAGGAATACCAGCATAAAGCAGATTTCAAACAAACCGCTGTTGAAAAAGAAACCCATGGCAAACCTCCAGTCCTGCTTCATTCAGCAGCTTTTTCCCCCACAAGCCTCTGCGCAAGCTTCACCGCCTCCGCCGCGTCCGCGGAATAACCGTCCGCCCCAATCTCCTCCGCGTATTCCCGGGTGATGACCGCTCCGCCAATCATGATCTTCGCGCTTACCTTTTCCTCTTTTGCGTAGGCAACCACCTCCCGCATGCGCTGCATGGTGGTGGTCATCAGAGCCGACAGGGCGATGATCCTGGCATTGTTCTCCTTTGCCGCCCGGATGATGTCCTCCTTGGGGACATCCTTGCCCAGGTCGATGACCCGGAAGCCGTAGTTCTTCAGCATCAGCGCCACCAGGTTCTTGCCGATGTCATGGATGTCCCCCTCCACGGTGGCGATGACTACTACAGGCATATCATCCACATCCGACGCTCTCAGAAGAAGGGGCTCCAGTATCTCGATGGCATTCTTCATGGCCTCCGCGCTGGCGATGAGCTGGGGCAGGAAATACCGTCCCTTATCAAAGAGTTCGCCCACCTCGTTGATGGCGGGAAGCAGCGCCTCGTGCAGCAGAGCGGAGGGATCTTCCCCCTGGGCCAGGGCATCCTTCGTCTGGGAAGCTATGCCCTTTCGGTTGCCCTTCAGGACGGATTGGCGCAGGGCCGCCCGACAGGCGCTGTCAGGTTCCGCCGCGGGACTTCCGTCCGATTTCGGGCTGTCAGTCTTTTCTGCCTTACTGCCCGCCTCCCCGCCGGCCTCTCCCCGGCGGAACTCCCCATTCCCGGGGGCTGTACCGGTGCTCTGAGCCTGCGCTGGTTCCCGCTTCACCTTCTGCTCCCGTCTCTGGGCCAGCTTGTCCGTATATTCGATATACCGTATATCCGCATCCTCTTTCGCAAGCAGCAAATCCGCGGCAAAAGCGCTGCCTGTCAGCAGCTCCTGGGAGGGATTTGCGATGGCCATGGTCAGCCCCTCTCTGATGGCCATGGTCAGGAATGCCGCGTTCACATACCCCCGCTCCGGCATGCCGAAGGAGATGTTGGACAGGCCACAGATGGTGGCAAGCCCCTTCTCTCTGCAGTATCGTATGGTCTCCAGCGTCTCCACCGCCGCCCTTTTATTGGCCCCCACTGTGGACACCAGGCCGTCCACGATGATATCATCTTTTTTCAGGCCCAGGGAATATGCCCGTTCCAGCACAGTCTCTATGATATGTATCTTCTCTTCCAGGCTCTTCGGCAGCCCTTCGTCCGAGAGAGGCAGCAGGATGAACATGGCACCGTATTTTTTTACGATCGGCAGGAGCTTCTCGAATTTCTCCGCCTCCAGCGACACAGAGTTCACCAGGGCCCTGCCGGGGTAATGCCGAAGCGCCGCCTCCAGCACCTCCACATGGCTGGAGTCCAGGGAGAGGGGCAGATGGGACACGCCGCCTATCTCCTCCAATGCCCGCAGCATGGTCTCCTTTTCGTCGATGCCGCTCATGCCCATGTTCACGTCCAGGACCTGCGCGCCGCACTGCTCCTGCTCCTCCGCGAACTGCACCACCTTATCGAAATTCCCCTCCCTCAACTGGGCCTGCAGCAGCTTTTTCCCGGTGGGATTGATGCGCTCCCCCACGATCAGGAAGCTGCCCTCCAGACCGAAGGCCACCGTACGGCGCTCCGAAGTCAGGAAACGCGCCCCTGTCTTCCTCCGGGGCACTTCCTGCACCGGCCCCTTTCCAAAGGCGGCGTGAATGCTCCTGATGAATTCCGGCGTGGTCCCGCAACACCCGCCCAAAACGGAAGCGCCCGCCTCCACCAGAAGCCTCATCTGCTCCGCGAATTCCTCCGCCCCCATGTCATAGCAGGTCTCCCGCCTCTCGTTCAGGAAGGGAAGCCCCGCATTGGGCTTCGCGATGATAGGAAGCCCTTCCGTGCAGGCCGCCATATCCGCCACCACCTGCCGCATCTGGGCCGGCCCGGCGGAGCAGTTGACGCCCACGGCATCGGCCCCCAGGCTTTCCAGCACGATGGCGGCGGTCCTGGCATCCGTCCCGTACAGCGTCCTGCCGCCCGCCTCGAAAGTCATCGTCACCATCACGGGCAGGTCGCAGACCTCCTTTGCCGCGATCAGGGCCGCCCGGGCCTCCCCCAGGCTCATCATGGTCTCCACTACCAGCAAATCCACGCCCGCCTCGCACAGGGCGGCTATCTGCTCCTTGTATACATCAATCAGCTCTTCCAGCTCCATCTCCCCCACCGGGGACAGCTGCTCCCCCGTCATGGTGAGATTTCCCGCCAGGTACACCGGCCTGTCCGACCCGTCCGCAGCCTGCCTGGAGATGTCCGTCAATCCCCTGACCATCTCCCGCAGCTGCCCTTCCAGCCCATAATCCGCCAGTTTGATCCGATTGGCCGAAAAAGTCGGCACATACAGGATATCCGACCCGGCCGCCACATATTCCCTCTGCAGCTCCAGCATCACATGGGGATGCTCCAGTATCCACTGCTCAGGACATACGCCGGAGGGCATGCCGGCCCTCACCAGATTAGAGCCCGTAGCCCCGTCCAGATATATGTAAGTTTTCGCAATATGGGAAAATTCTTTCTTTGTCATATCCTCCTCGCTTCGGCCGTCGGCCCGTGCCCTGCACACCGGACGGCTCCTGTCCCGGGGGAAAGTCTGGCTTCCTCCCGGGTAAAATTTGCTCTCTCCATCATACCACACACATAATTTAGTCGTAAAGGGGCGGATTTATCCAATTTATTCGCAAAAAGTGTTGCGGAGATGTTCAAAATGTGGTAGATTTTAATAGTATTTTGTTTCTTAGGCAAAAAATGGAGGTCGAAACGATTGAAAAAAAAGGTACATATGATTTTCACGGCGCTTCTTACCGCCATGACGCTGACCGCCTGCGGCGAAGATGCTGCCCTGACCCAATTCAAAAAAAGCATGGATGATTTCTGTACCAGTATTTCCGAAATAGACAGTTCCATCAACAACATCGATGCACAGTCAGAAAACGCCACTGCCGATCTGCTCTCTTATCTGGACGCCCTGGACAGCACCTTCCAGGATTTCGCCGAATTGGATTTTCCTGACGAATTCGATTACCTGGAAAATCTTGCAGACGAATCCAGCGAGTACATGACAGAAGCGGTGAAAAGCTACCATGAAGCCTATGGCAACGGCGCGTACAACGAATATATCGCGGAATACGCCAAACAGAATTATTCCAGGGCCTACAAGAGAATCCAGATCATCATCTCCTTTTTGCACGGAGAAGAGCCCACGGACGCAGACCTGACCATTGAATATGAGAATGATTAACACAATCCCCCTATAACCCAATGATTGCAAAAACCCATCGCGCAGAACCGATGGGTTTTTGCTTTGAATTATTTCAGAAGCTTTACGATGCCAAGCAGAGGGATTTCCTTGTCCTGTTCCTGAAATGCATATACGACTCCCAGCACACCGCAGAGGAACACGGCAATCCTGACAATCCAGAGGAAAATCCTAATAATCGGAATGAAGCCCAGAATCCACAGCACCACAAACGCCAGATGCACCACCAGTGCCTGGTTCATGTGGAACTTCGCGCCCTCCTTATCCCCTACCAGAAACGCTACCACCCATCCGATGATCGTGAGGTAGGCTACTATGCCTGTGACTTTCTTGTCCATACTCATGCCATTCATCTCCTTTGTCCTTTCCGCGCCCATCGCGCTTACATTACAATCCCCCACACCAGCCGCAGAGCATTCTTCACCAGAAAATTGCCCGCCACCAGAATGAGGGCTCCATATACGTACCAGTTATGGTATTTCCAGCCCTTTCCGTCGGTAATGCCAAGCCTGTCCAGCCCCTGGGTCACCATGAACCCGCCCCCAATCACCGCTGTGTAAGGAATCAGCGGATGGTACCAGAGGGACTGCAGCAGCCGGCCATGCACCAGGGCCGTCAGCGCCCTTGTGCCGCCGCAGCCGGGGCAATAGATGCCCAACAGCCTGTCGAAGAGGCAGGGCATCTGCGGCAGAAAATCCCGGAGCAGAAAAAAGTACACTGCCCACAGGCAACCGCCCAGCCCCAGGAAAAGCAGGCCGATATGAAACAATTCCGTTTCCAGTTCTTTCCCCTTGCCCATCTCGTCCGCTGTCACCTTCTCCGGCCAGGCAGTCTAAAACATATCGAACATTTCATCCCAGTACCCAATCTGGTTCAGGTAATTGATTGCCCACACATAATAGAACACTGCCAGGACGCCCAGCACCAGACCGATGATAGAACACATGAGCCCCGCCGTGCCTACGCTGTTCCGGCTCCGTTTATTGCCCTGAACGGAGCAGATCAGCCCCGCAATCCCCAGGATTATGGCCGGGACACCATAACAGCAGCAGGAGCATATGGCCAGGATGCCGCACACAAGCCCTGCAATCTGAAGGCCGTTCGTCCCGCTGGCTCCATCGTCCACAGGCGCCTGATACGCGGCATTCGCTGTATAGTCCTGATAATAGCCATAGGGATTCTGACCCGTCTCGCTGCCGCCTGCCGAAGACTGATAGGACGTGCCAGACGCACTGTCCTGATAGCCGCTGTATTGGCCTGTCTGTCCGTTCTCCTGTTTCGTGTTGTCTTCGTATTCTACTGTTTTCGCGCCGCACTCCCTGCAGTATACGGCATCTTCCGTTTCCATGCGCCCGCATACCGGGCAGACCCTTTTACCCATCGCATCTTTCTCCATTACTATCCATAATCTGATGGAAGGGATGCTGTGCTCCGCTCCCACTATCTTTTATTATACAATAGTGGAGAGAATATTACCAGCTAAATTTGAAAATAGTTTATGAGAACGAAAAAAACAGACCGCTACCCTCCTACTTTGGGTAACGGTCTATGCCTGCGTTTTATTGGAGTTCGACAATCTTAATATCAGTACTCTATCTCATGTGTGCCACTTGTGCGCTATGTGGCAAAATTTAAGGCTACCGCCGACACCTCATGTCAACGATAGCCCTTGATTTTACTGCAATATTTAGAACTTCCCTTCCTTCGCAGCTTCCTCGATGGAGACGGCCACAGCCACGGTAGCGCCTACCATGGGGTTGTTGCCCATGCCGATGAGGCCCATCATCTCTACATGCGCGGGAACGGAAGAAGAACCTGCGAACTGCGCGTCAGAGTGCATACGTCCCAGCGTATCGGTAAAGCCATAGGAAGCAGGGCCTGCCGCCATGTTGTCGGGATGCAGGGTACGTCCTGTGCCGCCGCCGGAAGCAACGGAGAAGTACTTCTTGCCGGCCTCGGTCCGCTCCTTCTTGTATGTACCCGCAACGGGATGCTGGAACCTGGTGGGGTTGGTGGAGTTGCCTGTGATGGACACGTCCACGTTCTCCTTCCACATGATGGCAACGCCTTCAGGCACGCTGTTGGAGCCGTAGCAGTTCACCTTGGAGCGAAGTCCCTCAGAATAGGAAATCCTCTCGATTTCCTTCACTTCGTTGGTATAGGGATCGTACTCGGTCTCTACGAAAGTGAAGCCGTTGATACGGGAGATAATCTTCGCGGCATCCTTTCCAAGACCGTTCAGGATGACGCGCAGAGGTTTCTGGCGGACCTTGTTGGCCTTCTCCGCGATACCGATAGCGCCCTCTGCGGCTGCAAAGGACTCATGTCCTGCCAGGAAGCAGAAGCAGTCCGTGTCCTCCTCCAGAAGCATTTTGCCCAGATTGCCATGGCCCAGGCCTACCTTACGGGTATCGGCAACGGATCCGGGAATGCAGAATGCCTGAAGGCCCTCTCCGATGGCGGCGGCGGCATCCGCGGCCTTGCGGCAGCCCTTCTTGATAGCGATGGCAGCGCCCACCGTATATGCCCAACATGCGTTCTCGAAGCAGATAGGCTGAATCTTCTTCACCTGCTCATATACATCCAGGCCAGCGTCCTTGGTAATCTTCTCTGCCTCTTCGATAGAGGAGATGCCATAGCTGTTCAGTACTTCCGTAATTTTAGCAATACGTCTTTCATATGATTCAAATAAAGCCATTTTTTCCTGTCCTCCTTATTTTTCTAGAGACTTCCATTATTCTTTTCTGGGATCGATTACTTTCACGGCATCGGCGACACGGCCATACTGTCCCTTGGCCTTCTCGTACGCGGTGTTGGGGTCGTCGCCCTTCTTGATGAAATCGGTCATCTTTCCAAGGCTTACGAACTCATAGCCGATGATCTCGTCATTCTTGTCCAAAGCGATGCCGGTCACATAACCTTCCGCCATCTCCAGATAACGGGGGCCTTTCTTCAAAGTACCGTACATAGTACCGACCTGGCTCCTCAGGCCCTTGCCCAGATCCTCAAGTCCGGCACCAATGGGCAGGCCTTCCTCGGAGAACGCGCTCTGGGTACGTCCATAGACGATCTGCAGGAACAGCTCCCGCATGGCGGTGTTGATAGCGTCGCACACAAGGTCGGTGTTCAGCGCTTCCATGACGGTCAGGCCGGGAAGGATTTCAGATGCCATGGCTGCGGAGTGAGTCATTCCGGAACAGCCGATGGTCTCTACCAGCGCTTCCTGAATGATGCCTTCCTTTACGTTCAGGGTCAGCTTGCAGGCACCCTGCTGAGGAGCGCACCAACCCACGCCATGTGTCAGGCCGGAAATGTCTTCTACCTTTTTCGCCTGAACCCACTTTGCTTCTTCGGGAATCGGCGCACAACCATGATGCACACCCTGAGCGACTGTGCACATTTCTTCAACTTCCTTTGAATAAATCATGTGAAATCTCCTTTCGATTATGTGAATTATTATGCATGACAATAGAAAGGCCAAAACGGCGCTTTCCATTGTGTAATAATATCTTCTTCCATTTTCTCACATTTACGGGAAAAAAGCTAGTATTTTTTGTAAAAAAATGTACTTCTCACTTCTTCTCTGCAATCTCCGTGGCTTTCTTGTAAATGCAGCCTTCCGGCACGACGCCCCGCACCATGGACGTGGGATAGATGATGGTATTCCTGCCGACGACGGTCCCGGGATTCAGGACACTGTTGCAGCCTACCTCCACGTAGTCGCCGAGCATGGCCCCCATCTTCTTCAGGCCGGTCTCAATGGAGATGGAACCTTCCGTGGAAGCCCCTTCGCCTTTTACCACTACCAGCGTCTTGTCGCTTTTTACGTTGGAGGTGATGGAGCCTGCCCCCATATGGGCTTTGAAACCCAGGATGCTGTCCCCCACATAATTGTAATGGGGCACCTGCACCTTATTGAACAGGACTACGTTTTTCAGCTCCGTGGAATTCCCCACCACGGCACCCTTCCCCACAATGGCATTGCCTCTCACAAAAGCACAATGGCGGATTTCAGCCTCCTCGTCCACGATCAGCGGTCCGTTCAGACAGGCTGTTGGCGCTACTTTGGCAGATTTCGCCACCCATATGTGCTCTCCCCGCTCCTCGTAGATGTCCTTTGGAAGCGTCTCCCCAAGGCTGATGATAAAGTCATGAATCTTCGGCAATGCCTCCCAGGGATATGTAATCCCCTCAAACAATTTCGCCGCTATCGTCTGGTCCAAATCATACAATCCGGAAACTGAAATCTCTCTCTGCATATCCACATCACTCCGTTCTTCTTAAACTTGCGCCGACTCCTTCCGCGCAACAGTCCGGCCCCTGCCTTTCTGCGCGGAAGAACCTCAGCGGGATTTATAGTTCACTGCAGCCGCCTGGAACCGGTCATACAGGCTCCGCTGGTTACGGAGCTGCTTGACATGCTCCGTCCTTCGGCCCACGAAACCGTTCAGCTTGTCCATGTATTCCTTCGACGTGATATTGCCGTCCGCCACCAAAGTCAGCCCTTTTTCCCAGCTGGCCGTGAGCGCCGGATCCAGAAGCGCCTTGATGGAGCTTTCCACCACATCATATATCATTTCCCCCATCAGCGTGGGGGTCAATGTCTGGGTCTTCTTGTTCAGGGCCAGGTACTCGATGTTCACCAGCTTCTTCAGGATTTCCGCCCTGGTGGCGCTGGTGCCTATGCCGCTCCCCTTGATCTGGGCGCGCAGTTCCTCGTCCTCGATGAACTGCCCGGCATTCTCCATAGTCAGGATGATGCTTCCGGAGGTGTAGCGCTTCGGCGGAGAGGTCTCCCCCTCCTTGACTTCATAGGAGTCCACCGACAGTTTATCGCCTTTTTTCAGCATGCCCAGCAGTTTCATGAACTCTCCGTCGCACTTTATCTCCGTCTCCTCGTTCTCGCCGTCCTTCCGGCCCTCTTCCCGGGGAGCGTCCTTGCCGCCCGCTGAGACGTTCCCCGAGGCATTCCCGCCTGAAGTGCCGTTGGTTACGGCATTTCTGCCAGCCGCCCCGGGGCTGCCGCCGTTTTCGCCGCCCTGGGCAGACATGCCGCCGGCCCCATTCCCTATAGCGTCCTGCGGCCCCGCAGACCTGCCATCAGAGCCGTTGTTCCCCGGCGCATTTCCTTTTCCTACAGGCCTGCCGTCAGAGCCGTTCCCCGGAGCGCCTTCCCGGGCGGCGGCCATGGATGTTCCGGCACCGTCTTTCCTTCCCGCCACTTTCAGGTAGCCCTCCTCCGACAGCACCTTGAAATTGGCGAAAAACCGTTCTTCTTTTACCCGGATGCACAGAGCGAACTTCAGATATACCGCAGGGGGATAGAAAATGCTCAAGAACCTCCTGACAATCACATCATACACTTTCCCGGCGAGGGGAGCCAGTCCCTTTAAATTGTTCAGCCCCTGGCCGGTCGGAATGATTGCGTAATGGTCCGTGATCTGCTTGTCGTTCACGTACCTGGTCTTGGCGATTCCCTTGTGGCTTCCCTTGTTCAATATCTCCCCGGCAAAGGCGGCAGCCGGCCCATAGCCCTGCAGCCCTCCGATATTCTTATGTATCTCCTTGGCCACTGCCGTGGACAGCACCCTGGCATCCGTCCTGGGGTAAGTGACCATCTTCTTCTCATACAGTTCCTGCACGATTCGAAGGGTCTCGTCCGGGCTGATTTTGAAAAATTTGGAACAATCGTTCTGCAGCTCCGCCAGATTGTAGAGCAGAGGCGGATTCTTGTTCTCCTTCTTCCGGCTGATGCTCTCCAGCACAATGTCCCCCACCGGCTCCTCCTCCAGATGGGCGATCAGCTTCCTGGCATCCTCCTCATTCTTGAAGCCGTTCTCTTTGTAAAGCTTCGGCGAGGCATACCAGGCGGAGCCTTCCACGGCCTTCCATTCACCCTGGAAGACTTTGTCCCGGAGCCGGAAATTCCCCAGCACCCGGTAAAAAGGCGTCTTCACAAAGGACCGGATCTCCCGTTCCCTGTTCACCACGATTCCCAGCACGCAGGTCATGACCCGCCCCACCGAAATCACGGCCTTATCGCGCTTCAGATAATCTTTTACCGTATTTCCGTACTTCAGGGTAAGCGCCCGGGAGAAATTGATTCCCATCAGGTAATCCTCTTTCGCCCGCAGGTATGCCGCGTCGCTTAGGTTGTCGTACTCCTTCAGGTCCTTGGCCTCCCGGATGCCCCGCAGGATTTCCTCCTCCGTCTGGGAATCGATCCACACCCGCTTGCGCTCCTTGCCCCTGACGCCGGACATCTGCTCCACCAGCCGGTAGATGTACTCTCCCTCCCGCCCGGAGTCCGTGCACACGTAAATCGTAGTCACATCCGGACGCTTCATCAGGGAGCTTACAATAGTATATTGCTTCTTGGAGCTTTCGATGACTTCATATTTATATTCTTCCGGAAGGAAGGGAATCGTGTCGAAACTCCATCTCTTCAGTTTTTCGTCGTAGGCATCCGGATAGCTCATGGTGACCAGATGCCCCACGCACCATGTGACGATGGTGTCCGCCGATTCCAGATAGCCGTCCCTGGAAGCCGCATTCACTTTCAACGCATTCGCGAACTCCCTGGCAACGCTGGGCTTCTCCGCAATAAATAAATTCTTTCCCACTCTGTTTTCCTTATTTGTTCCATCATACATAATTTATACTGGCGATTGCTAAAACCTGCCAGGCAACCCGACTCACGGGCGAAAGTTGCCGGGCGGCAAAATGTCCTGGCAGGACGCCAACCTATTGATCTGTTACTTCTTTTCGATATATCCTCGGGCTTTCAGCAGCTCCGCGCAGAGCACAGCGCCGCCCGCCGCTCCCCTGACCGTATTGTGCGACAGGCCGATAAATTTGTAATCATATACCGTATCCTCGCGGAGTCTTCCCACGCTGATGCCCATGCCGTTTTCAAAATCTACATCCATCGTCACTTGGGGCCTGTTGTCCTCCTCCAGGTACTGGATGAACTGCCTGGGCGCACTGGGCAGCTGGAGCTTCTGAGGCTCGCCGCTGAAATTCACCAGTTTTTCAATCAGCTGCTCCCTGGTAGGTTTCTTCGCGAACTTCACGAAGACGGCTGCGGTATGTCCGTTCAGCACGGGCACTCTGATGCACTGGCAGGTGATGACAGGGCTCTGGGCGGGTACAATGGCTCCGTCCTCCACCTTACCCCAGATGCGCAGAGGCTCTTTCTCGCTCTTCTCCTCCTCGCCGCCGATGTAAGGGATGATATTGCCCACCATCTCCGGCCAGTCCTGAAATGTCTTGCCCGCGCCGGAAATTGCCTGGTACGTGGTGGCTACCACCTCCACCGGCTCGAACTCTTTCCACGCAGTCAGCACAGGGGCATAGCTCTGGATAGAGCAGTTGGGCTTTACGGCCACGAAGCCTCTCTTTGTGCCCAGGCGCTTCTTCTGGGCTTCGATTACCTCCACATGCTCCGGATTGATCTCCGGCACCATCATGGGCACATCCGGGGTCCATCTGTGGGCGCTGTTGTTGGAGACCACGGGTGTCTCCGTCCTGGCGTAATCCTCTTCTATCTTTTTGATTTCATCCTTTGACATGTCCACGGCACTGAACACGAAGTCCACCTGAGAAGCCACGGCCTCCACTTCGTTGACATTCATCACCACCAGTTTCTTCACCGCTTCGGGCATGGGGGTGTCCATCTTCCATCTGCCGCCCACTGCCTCCTCATAGGTCTTGCCCGCCGAGCGGGGGCTTGCCGCTATGGTGGTCACCTCAAACCAGGGATGGTCCTCCAGCAAAGCGATGAACCGCTGCCCCACCATGCCTGTGCCGCCCAAAATACCTACCTTTAACTTATCGCTCATTCTCTTTTCCTCCTTACTGTTCCTATATCCTCTCGGAATCTCCGGACCGCATATCACGCTGCTTTTCGAAATTTCCTCGGGCTGGTTCCCGCTTTTCCGGTTGCCGTTCAGCCCCAATGCCTGATTCTGCTTCCTGAAATGCCGAGAGCCTATTGCTATGTAAAGTCCTTCTCACGTCTATTGCCCACAGCCGGATTCCGAACCGCAGCTTTCCGCAAGGCGCCCGCTCCGGTAATCCTCCATGGATTCTTCCGCAAGATAGGCCTTGTGCTTCTCTATGACCGCTTTCATGGCTTCCGGGCCAGGCCCGCCGATGGTCAGGCGCTTTTCCACACAGGTCTCAAGAGAGACGGCCGCATAGATGTCCGCCTCGAATTTATCACTGATCCCTTTCAGTTCCTCCAGGGACAGTTTGTCAATGGAAGAGCCTTTCTCCACACAGTACAGCACCAGCCTGCCGATAATGCCATGGGCATCCCGGAAAGGCACGCCCTTCCCCACCAGATAGTCCGCTGCGTCGGTGGCATTGGTGAATCCGTTCATGGCGCTCTCCGCCATGCGCTCCTGCCGGAACTTCATGGTGCGCAGCATGCCCGTGAACAAGGTCAGACAGTCCTCCACCGTATCCATGGCATCAAAGGAAAGTTCCTTGTCCTCCTGCATGTCCTTATTATAGGCCAGGGGAATGCCCTTCATCGTGGTCAGCAAAGACAGCAGCGCGCCGTAGACCCGCCCGGTCTTCCCCCGCACCAGCTCCGCGATGTCCGGGTTCTTCTTCTGGGGCATGATGCTGCTCCCGGTGGAATAGGCGTCGTCTATCTCCACGAACTGGTACTCATTGGAATTCCAGATGATGATCTCCTCGCTGAAACGGCTCAGATGCATCATCACCATGGACAGCGCCGCCAGGAACTCTATCAGATAATCCCTGTCCGACACGGAATCCATGCTGTTCAGCGTAGGTCCCGCGAAACCCAGCAGAGAGGCCGTGTACTCCCTGTCCAGGGGATATGTGGTGCCGGCCAGGGCCCCGGCCCCCAGGGGACAGTAGTTCATCCTCTCATAGATGTCCGCCATGCGCTGCCTGTCCCGCCGGAACATCTCGAAGTAAGCGCCGTAATGATGGGCAAGGGTGGTGGGCTGCGCCTTCTGGAGATGGGTGAAGCCGGGCATATAAGTCCCCGTATTTTCTTCCATCACATCCAGGATTACCTGCAGAAGTTCCTTCAGCAGCGCGTCCGTCCTGGCCACATGCTTCCTGGTATACAGCCGCATGTCCAGGGCCACCTGGTCGTTGCGGCTCCTGCCGGTGTGCAGCTTCTTGCCGGTGTCTCCGATGCGGCCAATCAGTTCCGCCTCCACAAAGCTGTGGATGTCCTCGCATGTCTCATCGATTTCCAGCTTCCCGCCGTCAACTTCTTCACGGATCTCCGAAAGCCCTTTCCATATCTTGTCCCGTTCGCCCTCCGTAAGGATTCCCTGCTTCGCTAACATGGCCACATGGGCAACGCTGCCTTCGATATCCTCGTGGAAAAGACGCTTGTCAAAACCTATGGACGCGTTGAACTCATAGACCATTTGGTCCGTCTCTTTCGTAAAGCGCCCGCCCCATAGCTGTGCCATCTTTCCTCCCCCTCTTCTCTTTTCGCTGTAATTGCCGTTTTTCTATTCTATCATGCATATTTGATTATATCAAGTTGCCATTTTCACAATTTCATCCCGCTAATTCTCCCATGTCCTCTACATAATCCCTTTTCCGCAAAAAGGAACCCCTTCCCGCTGATTTTCATACAATAGGATAAAAGGAATAAGGAAAGTCCCTGGTATCACGGACTTAAGGAATGGCAGCCATGCAGAATATCCTGGAACTGAAAAACATCGGCTATTCCTACCACAATCTCCACGGGGAGACAAAAGCGCTGCAGGACATCTCCTTCGGCGTCCGGGAAGGGGAGTTCATCGCCATCGTGGGCCCCAGCGGCTGCGGGAAGTCCACATTATTGTCCATCATCGCAGGCCTCCTGTCCCCGGAGGAAGGGACCATCGCGGTGAACAATCCTGACGGCTCCCTGCACTATCCGAAGATAGGCTACATGCTCCAGCGAGACCATCTCTTCGAATGGCGCACCGTCTACCGAAACGTGACTTTAGGGCTGGAGCTGAACCATAAAATGACGCCGGAGCGTCTGGAAGCGGTGGACCGGCTCCTGAAGGATTACGGTCTCGACAAATTTAAGGATAAGCGCCCAGACGAGCTGTCAGGCGGCATGAAGCAGCGGGCGGCGCTGATCCGCACCCTGGCCCTGGAGCCCCAGCTGCTCTTGCTGGATGAGCCCTTCAGCGCCCTGGACTATCAGACAAGGCTCTTCGTGTCCGCGGACATCTGCCGCCTCATCCGTGCCGCAGGCAAGACCATGATCATCATCACCCACGACCTGTCGGAGGCCGTCAGCCTGGCAGACCGCATCATCATCCTGTCCGGCCGCCCGGCCGTGGTCAAAAAGCAGGTCGACGTGCACCTGACGCTGGCAGACGATTCGCCTCTGGCTGCAAGGAATGCTCCCGAATTCCAGCAGTATTTCAACATGCTATGGGAGGAACTGACACATGAAAACTGAAATGAAAACGGATTCCGCAAAAAGGAAAAAAGCCTCCGGGGAACTGTCCAGGCAGGAGGAATTCATCCGGAAACACAGGCGGCATCACCATGAAATCGCTTCCTGGCGGACGATCATCTTCGTCCTTTTTTTAGTCCTGTGGGAAGTCAGCGCCAATCTGAAATGGATCGACAGCTTCTTCTTCTCCAGCCCCAGCCGCGTGGCGCGCTGCTTCGTGGATCAGATCAGGAACAATTCCATGCTGGCCCACATCGGCGTGACGCTGCTCGAGACCCTGCTCAGCTTCCTGCTGGTGATACTTTTCAGCCTGCTGGTGTCCACGCTGCTGTGGCACTCCAGGAAGCTGTCGGAGATACTGGAGCCCTATCTGGTGGTGCTCAACAGCCTGCCGAAATCGGCTCTGGCGCCGCTGTTCATCGTATGGCTGGGCACCGGCACCCGAACCATCATCGTGGCCGGCATGTCAGTGGCGGTGTTCGGCTCCATCATCAGTTTCTATACGGGATTCCAACAGGTGGATCCGGAGAAGATTACGCTGATTCACACGCTGGGCGGCAGCAGGCGGGACGCTTTCTGCAAAGTAGTGCTCCCCGGCTCCGTGCCGATACTGCTCAGCACCGCGAAAGTGAATATCGGCCTGGCCCTGGTGGGCGTCATCATCGGTGAATTTCTCGCCGCCAGAAGAGGCCTGGGGTACCTGATCATCTATGGATCCCAGGTGTTCCAGCTGGATATGGTGATCACCAGCATCATCGTGCTGTGCGTCATCGCGCTGGTCTTCTATAAGTCCATACAGATCATCGAGCATCAGATCAAGATACGATTCAAGATGTAATCTCTCAAGGCCAAAAAAGCGTATGCTTTCCGGCCTTACATAGCCTTCGCTCAGGCGAACCGGCGGATCTTATCGCCGTGCTTCATGAGAACATTCTTCATGACAGCAATGTCCGCCTGCATGGAGTCAAGCTGCCCGATGCCTTTCTTATGCCTCTCGCAGGCAGGGACATAACCGTCCTCTATGTTCCGCAGACGGGGCAGAATATGGTTTTCATTCTGTAGTTTCCAACTTTACATCCAACAGCTGGGATATGGCCAGCAAATCTTCACTTGTCAATGCCGTATGAACACTCCTCTTCCTCTCTCTGAGAACCTGGCGCAATGGTAAAATAGAGAATAAGCTCGAACATTGAATCACTGAATACAAAGAAAATAGAAATATCTGTCGGTAAATACTAAAAATAAAGCTTCTGACGGGACTCGAACCCGTGATCTATTGATTACGAATCAATCGCTCTACCAACTGAGCCACAGAAGCTTACCCAAATCCTGGACAAATCCAGACGGCCAAACATTTGCTTTGGTTGTCTCACGACCCCTTTCGCATGACCGAATTTCATTATACAGGCTTTCGAGATATTTTGCAACTACTTTTTTAAAATTTCTAAAAAATATTGCGCGTCCCTGCCCGTATTATTGTTTCTCCCCTTCCCGGACGAAACAAGCCCCGTCCAGGTGCACGTCCAGCTGGTCATATGCTATCTCAATGCCATTCTCGTCCAGTTTCAGCTTGCACGCCTCCGTGACGCGCCATTTCCCCTTCCAGAAATCCTCCTGGCGGAACCAGCACCTGACGCCCAGCTGTACGCTGGAACTGCCAAGCTCCGACACGAACACCAGCCGCTCTCTGTCCTTCAGCACAGCCTCGTCCGTCTCCAGTATCCCCAGCAGCACCTCCTTCGCATTCAACAGATCGGCATGGTAGGAAATTCCCACCGTGACATCCATCCGCCGCACTTCCTGCATGGTGATGTTCACAAGGCTGTTGTTGGCCAGATTGCCGTTGGGCAGAATGACGGTCTGGTTGTCCGGTGTCAGGAGCTTGGTATAGAAAATCTGGATTTCCGTGACGGTGCCCTCCTGGCCGGAATAGCTCTCCTTGATGTAATCCCCTACCTTGAAAGGCTTCAGCGCCAGTATCAGCACGCCTCCGGCCAGATTGGACAGGCTGCCCTGGACGGCAAGGCCCAGGGCCACGCCGGCAGACCCCAGCACCGCCACCACGCTGGCGGCATCCAGCCCGAAGGAGGACGCCAGCCCCATGACCAGCACGGCGTACAGCGTGGCCTTCACAAAAGAATCCACGAACTGTATCACGCCCAGTTCCGCATTGGCCCGCTCCATGGACCTTCTGATGATTTTCCGCAATAATTTTATCAGCCTGGCGCCTATCAGGAAGAAGATTGCCGCCAGGAAGATGCGCAGCCCCAGGTTCAGAGCCTTCTCCGGAAGGGTGCTCAGGAATTTCTGAATCGTCCCGGTCTGCACTTTCGCTTCCACTTCTTCTATGATGTCCCCGATGGGGCCAGCCGCCGTCAATACGTATCCTGACACTATTTTTCATCCTTTCTTAATTACATGTTCTTTTCTATGCTCCATATCCAGAATGGAATCTGAAAATTCCTGAGAGCTTCCCCATTGACTGGCGCCCCCGGCGTCGACCGCTTGGGTCAATCCCTTATCCCTTACCCTTTGCGCGCTTGGTCTGCCTTTTCGCTGCACCTGAAGCACTCGCTGTTTTTGCTGTACCTACAGCGGTCTTGGCCGCCTTTTTCGGCTTGGCCGTCTCGGCAGGCTTCTCCTTCAGCGCTTCAACCGCAGGCTTTGCCGCGGCCTTTTCCGCACTCTCTTCTGTCTCTGGCGCTTTTTCTGAGACATCCGTCTTCACCGGCGCTTCCTCCGGGGCATTCTTTTCTACGGCCGCTTTCCCTTCCGCCATTTCAGCGTCCCTCTTTTTCTCGGTTTTCGCTTCCTCCGTCTTCTCCGCGGACTTCTTTCCGGCCTTCGCTTCCTCCGTCTTCTCCGCGGATTTCTTTCCGGCCTTCGCTTCCGCAGGCTTCTTCTCCACATCCTTCTTCGCCTGCGCCTTCTGGTACGCCGCCGCCCGTTTTGCAGCTTCCTCGTAGACCGCAGCAGCCTCCATGGCCAGCCTGTCCGCCTCCGCCTTCTCCATGGCAGCCTTCTCCATGGCTTCCTTCGCCAGCTCCTCCTCCGTCAGCGGGATATATTTCAGGATGCTCAACGACAGCGGTGCCAGCTTCACTGTGACGGAGTAAGGCCTGTCGTCCCATTCCGCCTCCTTCGACCGCTTCACCCGGCTGTTCACGATGCCTGTGCCGCCATACTTCCCATCATCGGTGTTGAATATCTCCTTATATTTACCGTCCAGGGGCACTCCCGTGGTAATCTCCCTCTCCACTCCCGAGAAGTTCGCCGCCACCAGCAGCACCTCATCTTTTCCTGCCCCCTTCCGCAGAAAAGTCAGGAAACAGTCCTCCCAGGAGATCTGGTTCACCCACTCAAAGCCCTCCGGCGCGTCGTCTACAGCATACAGTTCCGGGTTGGAGCGGTACAGATGGTTCAGATCCTTCACCAGATTGGAAATCCCCTTATGCTCCGGCACCTCCATGAGCTCCCATTCCACCTGCCGTCCTTCGTTCCACTCATCGAACTCGCCCAGATCCTGCCCCATGAAAAGCAGCTTCTTGCCCGGATGCGTCATCATATAGGCATAGGTCAGCCGCAGATTCGCGAATTTCTGCTCACGCTCTCCCGGCATCTTTCCAACCATGGAAGCCTTGCCGTGGACCACCTCATCGTGGGAGAACACCAGCATGAACTTCTCGCTGTAGGCATAGACCATGCTGAAAGTCAGCTCCCCGTGATGATGGGCCCGGAAATAGGGGTCGTACTTGATATAGTCCAGATAATCATTCATGAAGCCCATGTTCCACTTCAAGTCAAAGCCAAGCCCGTCTTCTTCCATATCCCCCGTAATTTTCGGAAAAGCCGTGCTCTCCTCCGCGATGGTGAGCACGCCGGGGTTGCGTTTCTTCATGACGGAATTCAGATGCTTGATCATCTCGATGGCTTCCAGGTTCTCCTTGCCGCCATACATATTGGCCACCCATTCGCCGTCCTTTTTCCCGTAATCCAGGTATAGCATGCTGGCCACAGCGTCCATCCGGATGCCGTCCACATGGTACTTCTCCACCCAGAACAGCGCATTGGCTATCAGGTAATTGGAGACCTGAGGACTGCCATAATTGTAAATCAATGTCCCCCAGTGGGGATGGCTTCCCTGTCTCGGGTCAAAATGCTCATACAGGCAAGTGCCGTCAAAATTGGACAGACCGTAAGTATCCCTGGGAAAATGGGCCGGAACCCAGTCCAGAATCACGCCGATCCCCGCCTTGTGCAGCTCATTGACGAAATACATGAAATCTTCCGGGGAGCCGTACCGTGCCGTAGGCGCGTAATAGCCTATCACCTGATACCCCCAGGAACCGTCCAGGGGATGCTCCATCACCGGCATCAGCTCCACATGGGTATAGCCCATCTCCTTGATGTAAGGAATCAGCTTCTCCGCGATCTCCCTGTAGTTGGCATAAGGCACTCCCTCCGCCGGAGCCGCCACGGAGCCCAGGTACATCTCATACACGCTCACCGGCGCGTTCCCTGTCTGGAAGCCGCTGCGCCCTTCCAGGAACTTACCGTCCTCCCAGGAGAAGCCCTCCAGATCCGCCACCACCGAAGCCGTCTCCGGCCGCAGCTGCGCCCTGTTGCCGTAGGGGTCGGCCTTCAGGTAGGTCAGGCCGCCTGTCCTCTTCAGCTCGAATTTATAATTGTCCCCCACCTTCGCGTCCGGCAGGAATATCTCAAAGATGCCGGAATCCCAAAGACGCCGCATCTGATGGACCCGTCCGTCCCAGTTGTTGAAATCGCCCACCACGCTGGCCCGCAGCACGTTCGGCGCCCAAACGGCGAAATAGACGCCCTTGACGCCATCCACCTCCATGGGATGGGCCCCCAGCTTCTCATATATGGTATAATGGATGCCGTTCTTGAATTTCTCTGTGTCGCTCTGGGTAATCTGGGGCGCGAAGCGATAAGCCTCTCCCCGGACATGCTCGCTGCCGTCCTTATCCCGCACCACATAATGATAAATCGGAAGCCCGCCTGCCTTCTGCGCAACCAGTGCCGCGAAGAACCCGTCCTCGTCCGCCAGCTCCATCTCTATCGCCTCACCGGTTTTCTCGAACACCAGTTCCACCTTCTCGGCTCCGGGAAAATAGGCCTGCACCAAGGTCTCCTTCCCTGTTTTGTGCGGCCCCAGCAGTTCGTGGGGATTGTCGCACTCGGAATAGATGATATCCTCAATCTTCGGCCAGTTCATCAGATGATAAAGTTTGTCTGTCATAGTCTGCGTCCTTTCTTATGTCTAAATTTGTCAATTTTCTTCAGAATCCGTCAACACCTGCCAATGTCCTCATTTTCCATTCTTTCTATGCTTAAAATCCAAAAAATCTACCGGCGCCGGGCTCCCACGCTTGCCCTCAGGACAAAGCGTGCAGGAACAGCCCGCTGCGGAGCTTGGGCTCGAACCAGGTGGACTTAGGCGGCATCAGCCTTCCAGCGTCCGCCACCGCGAACAGCTCCCCGATAGAGGTGGGGTACATGGAAAAAGCTACCGCCATGTCCGTATCCACCCGCCGCTCCAGCTCCTTCAGGCCTCTGATGCCGCCCACGAAGTCTATCCGCTTGTCCGTCTTCGGGTCCTCTATCCCCAGAACCGGCCCCAGCAGATGGTCCTGGAGCAGAGACACATCCAGGCCGTCGACGACATCCTCCGACAGGATATGCTCCCTGGCGCTCAGCAGATACCAGGCATTCCCCAGATACATGCCGAACTGCCCTTTCCTGCCAGGGCGGCAGGGCGATTCCGCCGCTTCCTCCACCCGGAAATTCTCGGAAACCTTCTCCAGGAACGCCTCCGGACTGTATCCGTTCAAGTCCCGCACTACACGGTTATAGTCCAGGATGCGCAGCTCCTGGTCCGGGAACAGCACCGAAAGGAAATAGTTGAATTCCTCCCTGCCTGTGTACTCCGGGTGCGCTTCCCTGCGCATCAGCCCTACCTTCACCGCAGACGCACAGCGGTGATGGCCGTCCGCGATATAGACCGCTTCCAAAAGCTCCAGCTGCCTGCGGATATCTTCTATCTTTTCCGCTTCCCTGATGACCCATACCCGATGGCCGATACCGTCTTCGGATACAAAGCCGCAGGCAGGAGCCTCCTCCTTCGCCTCCGCTATCATCCCCCGCAGCGCCCGGTTGGAACGGTAGGCCAGGAAGATGGGTCCTGTCTGCATATCGCACACGTCCACATGGCGGATTCTGTCCTGCTCCTTGTCCGCCCTTGTGTTCTCGTGCTTTTTGATCACCTGGCCGCAATAATCATCGATGGAGGCACAGGCCACGATGCCTGTCTGGCTCCTGCCGTCCATGGTCAGCTCGTACAGATAGTAGCAGGGCCTGTCCTCCTTCACGAACTTCCCTTCCGCTATCCGTTCCCGGAGCAGGTCGGCCGCCCTCCGGTATACCGCCTCCGCGTAAGTGTCCACCTCCGGCCCGAAGCCGGTCTCCGCCCTGTCGATGGCCAGGAAGGAATCCGGATTGCGGGAGACCACCTCGCTGGCCTCCTCCCTGTTGTATACATCGTAGGGTAAAGCCGCGATTCTGCTCTCCATGCCCGGTGCCGGACGATATGCGGGAAATGGTCTGATATCTGCCATGATTGCCTGTCCCTCTCTTCCATGTTTTCTAATGGTTCACTGTCCCGGGAATCCTCCTTCCCTGACGGACATGCCCTGATATACATTTTATCAAAAATATCTGTACTTAACAAGCGTCTGGTGATAAACTATATAGGAAAAGTGAAAGAAATAGCCGTATGCCGCCTGGAGCCGGCAAATGGCATGGATGTGAAAAGCATATAATAACTGAGAAAAAGCGAGGTAATTAACATGACAGAGGAAAACAGAAAACTATTGGAGCGCATCAATGGATATGCCGAAAGCGCCTTGGGGGAAATCGACCCACAGAAGGTGCCGGTGTCCCTCCAGCTGGAGAAGCTGAAGCCTGTGATGGAGGAAATCGCTGCGGAAAAAGGCATGAGCATCGAGGACATATTCATCCTCTACATGGACCTCCAGAGCGAGGCCTCCTGCGCCACGAACGAGAAGCTGAAGGAAAGCCTGCAGGATATCAACAATGGCTTCGATGGCGGCTCGCCTTTGCTGTTTCGGTAGATAGCCCTGCGCATCCAAAAAAGCCGAAAGCGTCAAAATCACTGCTTCCGGCCTGTTCCTGTACAGGACAATCCCAATGAGACGTGGATTGTCCTGTATTTCTTTTGTTAAAAAATCTAAAGATTCATTTACTTGCAGTTATCTTGCAGACTTACGGTTCTTGCCTGCATTTCTGGCACATACGCCGGCTCCCGCAAGGGCGGCAAACGCGATGAGCCAGTACACGTACATCATGTCCTCCTGACCTGTCTTGGGAGACAGCACAGGAGCAGCAGCGTTGGCCGTTGCAATGTCCGCCGTCGTAGTCGTGGTCTCGGGAGTCGTAGCAGCGGGCGGCGTGCTGGTCTCAGCCTTCTTCGACACTGTTACCTCCACCTGCACCGAACCAACTGTGTGGAACATCTCTATCGTATGCTTCCCAACTGACAGCGAATCCATATAGGCCTTCGTAAATGTCAGGATTGTGGAACCTTCCTTCAGAGTATAGTTGGCCTTGTCCACTACCTTTCCGTCAACCCTTACTTCCTTGAATTCTTTCAGAGCGCCGGTAGACTTGATGGTGGCACCGTTTCCGGAACCAATCGTGTAGGAAGTGTCCGTAGCGGCAGTCACCAGTTCAGGCAGCTTGCCCACCTGGTACTTCACGCGGAAATCCTCCCTGTTTTCATCCGTAATATTGTAGTTGCTTTCTTTCTCAACGGTAGCATGTACTGTTACATATCCGCCGGGAACCAGTTCAACTTCCGGATCTTCCCATTTCCATCCAGCCGGGAGTTCTATTCCGCTCAACCCATCAGCTCTTGTGGTAACAGACGCGTCCTCCGCAGTAGGTTTATTGATCGGCACGTCAGACTTTTTAATCTCATACTCTTTTGTTACCGAACCGATATAGTTGCCGATACCAGTCACTGTCAAAGTATAGTTGCCGGCATCAGTATTGGCAGCTCCCTCTACTACGTAATCAGTTCCTACAGCCAGTGTCATCTTCTCATCTGCCACTGCCACTGCCACGGATTTGACTTCCTTCGTCTGGGGCTCGGCGTTGTAGGTAAGCTCTGTATCGTCCAGAACGACTTCAGCACCAACGATGCTCCTTCTCTCGATGACCCACTTCATGGTAGCTGTTTCGCTTCCGTCTACAGTGTAGTTCGGGTTGCTTACAGAAACAATCCTTGCCGTGTATTCACCTGCATTCACGCCCTTGGTATCCAAAGATGAAGCAATATCTACCTTGTCTCCAGGTACCACAGAGCTTTCATCCAATGCCACCGTGACTCCATGCTCTTTTCCGTCATAGGTATATTTGGTATCTCCGCTCCATTTGAAGGCCAGTTTCTTAGGCTCGATAATGAGTGTTTTGCTTCTGGTTGCATCGGATACTGCATAGTTCGCATTGTTCACGTCTGCGACAGCGTTGTACCTTCCGGCAGAGGTTCCTTTGTTGTCGGTGCAGGCAACCTTCACGTCATCGTTGTTCACAATGCTACTCGCATCAGCAATATCAGCTGTAATCACATGCTCTGTACCGTCATAAGTCACCTTGTCTGCACCCTGCCATTTTACATCAATGACACGTTTTGCAACAGTGAGTTTTCCGGGCTTGTAGGTGATTTCGTAGTTGCTGCTGGACAGACCGCTGACTGTCATCTCGTATTCCCCTGCCTTGCTGTAAGTGGCATAGCCGCCGTAGCTGTAGTTCAGGGTACCGCTCAGGGAAGCTTCGCTATCTCCGTTCTTGAATCCGTCATAGGTCACACCGTTGTTGGACGGTGCGTCTCCGTAAGTGATACCATGGTGGTTGACCGTTACAGTCAAAGGTGCTTTCCTTACGTTCACTGTCCCTTCGCAGACCGTGATACTCCGGAAAGTCGTTCCGGAAATCGTTCCGCTGTACTGCACGCGGTACGTCACGCTTCCCGCCTGTCCGATTGCTCCGGATACGTTCAGCGTGAAGTGGGAGGCATCTGTGTCCTGACCGTCCTTGAATTTAGCTACCAGGCCGGAATTGATGGACAGCACCTGCTCCCAGGCATCTCCGTAGACAGGTGACTTCTTCACTGCCACGGTGTTCGCCGCAGTCGCTGCTACATTGTTTATCGTGAATGAGATATTCACGATGGTAAAGCTGATTGTTCCCGCTTCGGGATCTTTGTAATTCTGGCTGTCAGGCTTGAATGTATAGGAAATGGTGCCTGTGGCTCCCTCTCCCAGCTGGCTCAACCTGCTCACCAGTTCCGCATCGCTGTATGATGTACCGTCGTATGTATAGGAGACGGTACCGCTGACTGCGTTTCCGTTTTTGTCCGCGAAAGAAGGGGCTTCAAATTTCCCATCGCCCTTAGCTACGCTCTGGTTCTTATTGGTCTTGTCGCTGAGTGTGGCCTGAGTGACGGTCAGGGTGCCTTTGGCATATGTGATGCTGTAATTCCCTGTCACGTCCTTGCCGTCTCTCGTGATTTTAGCATTATTTACTGTGATATCGTAGGTGCCTACATTCACATAGCTGCCCGCCACGGAAATCTCGGAGCTAGTCAGCTTATCGCTTCCCAGCAGCTTATCCGCACTCGCCTTGGTCACATCCGCAGAAACGGAATCTCCTGATTCAATGGTCTGGTTCACCGCGGTTATAATCAGCGGAGCACTTGTGATTGTCAGTGTCAAAGTGTTAGAACTCTCGCCGGCAGAGTAAGTATTCCCTCCAGCAACTTTAGCCTTGACCTCATAGGTTCCCACATCTATTGGCAGACCATCCGTAAAAGCGCCTGTATTACCGATTCGATAGGAATAGGTGATAACAGGATTAGGATCAAGCGCAGCTCCGCCCTCTAATGTTACTGTAGGAACCAAAATATCTGCCTTAGCACCGCTATAGACAACACTCTGCGTATTCGAAGCAAATGTGACTGTCGGTGTCGGCTTGGGCATATATGCAGTCGGGCTCAGCTCAGGACCATTTACAAAACTCAGACCGGATGAAGAAGCACGATTCTGCATAACATGAGAAGCCTGAAAAGCTTCCCCTTCAATTACTGTCTCGGCCCCAACCAGAAGCCAGTCCCGATTCTCATTGCCGGATATCGCTCCACCACTGCCACCTGTCGGATCGTCCCATGTAACATCCGCAGCATACCATACACCGTCAACTGCTACACTGTTCCACATATGGGCTCCACCACCGCCAAGACCATCCACAAGCACACAAGGAATTTCCTCATTGTCACACAGAACCTTGAACGCACGCGCATAGCCCTCACAGACAGGACCTTCTGTACCCGTACTGCCCTTCAGAGCGCTGAGACACTCCCATGCCATATGATTGGTGGTATCCAAACTCCCATTCGATGAAATGATTGTATTGTATTCATTGTGGCCTGTAAGCCAGTCATTGAAACCCGCGATTTTTTCATACACATTCTGCCCTGAAACAGATGCGCAAATATCCTGAATTTGACTGTCACGGACACTGATGCTGTTAATTATCTGGGATTGGCTCCATCCGCTCTTACGGATTTTGCTGAAATCTACATAGAAAGTCGCCTCACAGATGCTTCCTCCAGTACGATATGAAGCGGCGACCTCACTTATCCCTGTCAGCCAGAACACTTCCGGATAATCCCTGTCAAATGCGTCATAGACAGCCCGCACATAGCTTGCTACTTCGCTAAATGCTTCTTCTCTCTCTTTTTCATTGGCATAATTTTTAGTGAAAAGAACTTTTCTATTATTATTTTGAAATAATTCATCATTTATGAAGACATCGCCCACTCCATCAGCATCGCTTGCTTCTGCCATGAAATTATAGAGTTCCATGACATAATCATAACCAGCAGGAATTGCCAGACGGTCAATCCAACGTACATGCCTTCCAGCGGAAATAGAGATGTTTCCAGCAGCGCGGTTAGAGAAAAGCCCCCAGGATAATGCCGAAGTCTCCGCAGCGTCTATTAATATGCTATCTTCACTGTATTCAACCTTTTCACCTGCATCCAGAGCATCCAGGTTTTTGGCAGCTGCCTCTTTATCAGAAGTCTCTTCGCCCTCTGCTTCATCTTCGCCGTCCTCGTCTTCCACCTCGTCTCCGTCCGACTCTTCAGAATCATCCGCATCCTCGGCATCGCCAGATTCATCGGAACCTTCTCCCTCATCGGTCTCTTCGGAAGAATCTGTTCCATCGGCATCCTCGTCCTCGTCTCCGGCTTCGGAACTTCCGGCTGCATCATCACCGTCAGGCGACTCCTCATTCTCGGTTCCATCGCCGTCCTCAGACGGTGCCTCGTCTCCGGCTTCCTCTCCGTCCTCAGACGGCGCCTCGTCTCCGGCTTCCTCTC
>OFFK01000652.1_pt1 | contig 29291 bp, 24 predicted proteins | sample 1521361 | NCBI WGS metagenome assembly OFFK01 (sample SAMEA3504096, study PRJEB24116) | mouse gut metagenome | biome: mouse gut; feature: mouse-associated habitat; material: faeces | place: Denmark | collected 2011 | reverse complement strand
AGGGCATTGCTGGGCATCGCAGGGGATACTTAAGAGCCGCTAAATCCTGTTACAAGGCGAATGCCGCATCCCCTGTCCTCTGGCTGACTGCGGTGTTGGCAGGCTTCACGATAAGCGGCTTTTGCTTCCCAAATCTTCCGAATGGGGGCAGCCTTTTTTGTCAGGCGGTGTGGCAGGCAGTAAGACGGCTGTTTTCGTAACAGTTCGGTCTGCAACTGCGCACTTGCTGCGTAGTTCGCAGTCAATATAATACAATAGCTTTTCAGGCCGTAAACAAAAAACTGCTTGTTTGCAGACTGTAAATTTGTTATGATTAAGAATATGCGAATTTTAACCGATAAAAAAGGGAGCAGGGATATGGTCGGCACGAATGATTTGAGTAATCGGATCAATAAAAAATACAAAACCATGAGCAAAGGGCAGAAGCTTTTGGCGGCATATATAACAGACAATTATGATAAAGCGGTATTTCTTACAGCGGCTAAGCTGGGGACTGTGGTTGGCGTCAGCGAGTCTACGGTGGTACGCTTTGCGGTGAATCTGGGGTATAAAGGCTATCCGCAGTTTCAGAAAGCGTTAGAGGAGCTGGTGCGCCATAAGTTAAATTCGATTCAGAGGATGGAGGTTACTTACGGGCGGATCAGCCAGTCTAAAATTCTGGAGACCGTATTGCAGTCGGATGCGGAAAACTTGAAGGGTACGCTGGAACAAATTGATCAGAATGCGTTTGAACTTGCGGTGGATACGATATTAAATGCTGAAAATATTTATGTGATCGGTATCCGAAGCTGCGCATCTTTGGCCAGTTTTCTGGCATTTTATTTAAATCTGATGTTTGATCGGGTGCATCTTTTGCATACGAGCAGTTCCAGCGAGTTGTTTGAGCAGATGGTGCGGATAGGCAGCGATGACGTGATTATCGGTATTAGTTTTCCAAGATATTCTATGCGCACGTTAAAGGCTATTGAATTTGCCAATAACCGGAATGCCAAGATTATTACGCTGACAGACAGCGTGCATTCGCCCATGAATTTATATTCTTCGTGCAATCTGATTGCCAAAAGCGATATGGCGTCTATTGTGGATTCACTGGCCGCTCCGTTAAGCGTAATCAATGCCCTGATTGTGGCGCTCTCTATGAAAAAACAGACGGAAGTGGTTAAAACATTAGAAATGCTGGAACAGATTTGGGACGAGTACCAGGTGTATGACAATGATGAAATGGATCATTTGGATGACGCCATGAAAATACGTTATGCCAGGATCGGAGATGAATCATGACAGAAAAGAAACCGGTAGCCGTAATTGGGGGCGGTCCGGCAGGGATGTTTGCCGCGCTTGCCGCGGCAAAAAACGGCCATATGGTGATTCTGCTTGAAAAAAATGAAAAACTGGGGAAAAAGCTTTTCATTACGGGTAAGGGCAGATGCAACATTACCAATGCCGGGGATATGGACACGCTGTTTGCGAACGTGGCCAGTAACCGGAAGTTTTTATACAGTGCGTTTTATGCCTGTGATAATATGCGGGTTATTGATTTTTTTGAATCGCATGGGGTAAAAACCAAAATTGAGAGAGGAAACCGTGTGTTCCCTGCGTCGGATCATTCGTCGGATGTTATCGCGGCCTTAAAGCGCGCGTTAAAGGAGGCGGGGGTTGACGTCCGCCTTATGGCGCGGGCGGAGGGGCTTATTGTAAAAGAGGGACGCTGCCGGGGGGTACGTCTCTTAGACAATAAAACGCTGGAAGCGGATGCGGTAATTCTTGCGACAGGCGGCGTTTCTTACCCGGCGACCGGTTCAACCGGGGACGGCTACCGTTTTGCGGCCGGATGCGGGCACCGTGTGACAGAGCCTGTGCCGTCTTTGGTACCGCTTACGGCAAAAGAACCGTATGTTGCGGCTATGCAGGGGCTTTCTTTGAAAAATGTCCGCGTTACCATACGGCATCAGAAGAAAATACTGTTTGAAGAGTTTGGGGAGATGCTTTTTACCCATTTTGGCGTAAGCGGCCCGCTTTGCCTGAGCGCAAGCAGCGCGGTTGGAGGAAGGCTAAAAGAGCGTGCACTTCCGATGGAAATTGACTTAAAGCCCGCGCTTACCGTAGATAAGCTGGATGCGCGCCTTTTGCGCGATTTTGAAGAAAACAGGAATAAGTGTTTTAAAAATATCCTGCATGGCCTGCTGCCGCTTAAGATGCAGCCGGTATTTGTGGAACTGTCCGGTATACCCGCGGACAAAAAAGTAAACGAGATAACAAAAGAGGAGCGGGGCAGGCTGCTGAAACTGTTAAAAGCGTTTCCGCTGACGCTGACCGGGCTTCGTGACTTTCATGAGGCGATTATCACAAAAGGCGGCGTCTGCGTCAAAGAAGTCAATCCGTCCACAATGGAATCCAAACTGGTCTCCGGGCTGTATTTTGCCGGGGAAGCGCTGGATGTAGACGCTTTGACAGGCGGATATAACCTGCAGATTGCATGGTCGACAGGTTACTTGGCGGGAAGCAGCATAGAGCCAAATCAGTAAGGAAGAAATGAGGGAACAGGGATGAATATAGCAATTGACGGCCCGGCAGGGGCAGGCAAAAGCACAATTGCCAAAAAGCTGGCAGAGAAATTGGGGTATATTTATGTGGATACCGGCGCGATGTACCGCGCAATGGCGCTTTATTTTCTGGAACAGGGGATTTTGCCTTCGGATGAAGCGGCCGTTTCAAAAGCCGCGGAAGAAGTTGATATTTCGATTGCCTATGAAGACGGGCAGCAGCAGGTTTTCTTAAACAAAGCAAACGTCAACGGCAAAATACGCAGGGAGGAAGTGGGGAATATGGCCTCATCCGTCAGCGTTTATCCGTCGGTGCGCAGAAAGCTCGTGGCGCTGCAGCAGAAGCTGGCAGAAACTTCCGACGTGATTATGGACGGCAGGGATATCGGTACCTGCGTGCTGCCAAATGCCGAAATAAAAATTTATCTGACCGCAAGCCCGTTTACCCGTGCGAAACGCCGCTTTGACGAACTAAAGGAAAAAGGGCAGGACTGCGACCTTTTTGCGATCCAAAAAGATATCGAAGAACGGGATTACCGGGATATGAACCGGGATGAATCCCCGCTGCGGCAGGCAGAGGATGCGGTTTTGGTAGATTCTTCGGAACTTGGCATAAACGAAGTGGTACAGGCAATCTTAAAAATATGGCAGGAGAGAAACTAGAATGCAGGTAATACTGGCAAAAAGCGCAGGTTTTTGCTTCGGCGTAAAACGTGCTGTGGATAAAGTTTACGAAGAAGCGAAAAAAAGCAACGTACCGGTATATACGTACGGCCCGATTATTCACAACGAAGAGGTAGTCCGCGATTTGGAAGAAAAAGGCGTGCGCGCAGTCAGCGGTATCGAAGAACTGAAAAACCTCCCAAGCGGTATTATGGTCATCCGATCGCACGGGGTTTCAAAGGCGGCGTATGAAAAAATACGGGCCGAAGGATTTACCGTCGTGGACGCTACCTGTCCGTTTGTTTTGAAAATCCATCGGTTTGTCGAGGAGTATCAGAAAGAGGGGTACCATATTGTCATCATTGGCAACGCGTCTCATCCGGAGGTGGAAGGGATCAAAGGCTGGTCGGATCCGGAGGAGACAACCATCCTTGAAACAAGGGAAGAGGCACAGAATTTGGATATCGATCGTGCAAAAAAACTCTGTATCGTGTCCCAAACGACATTTAATTACAACAAATTTCAAGAATTAGTTGAAATTATTGAAAAAAAAGGTTATGATATAATTGTTTTAAATACTATCTGCAATGCGACGGAAGAACGGCAGAAAGAAGCTGCCGATATTGCCGCACGCGTTGGGGCTATGATTGTAATCGGCGGCAGTCACAGTTCCAACACACAGAAGCTATTTGAAATATGTCAAAAAGCATGTGAAAATACTTACTACATACAGACACTTGATGACTTGGACATAAGGCAGTTTGGGTCCATTGATAACGTAGGTATTACCGCAGGGGCTTCGACCCCAAACAATATTATTGAGGAGGTTTTGGATAATGTCAGAATCAGAAGTAAGTTTTAAAGAAATGCTTGAAGAAGAATCAATTAAATCAATAAGAAATGGAGAGGTAGTCGAAGGCACTGTTATCGATGTGAAACCAGATGAGATCGTCTTAAATATTGGATACAAGTCCGACGGTATTATTACCCGTTCCGAGTATACCAACGAGCCGAATGTAGACTTGACAGCCCTTGTATCTGTCGGCGCCACCATGGAAGTAAAAGTGATTAAAGTCAATGATGGCGAAGGCCAGGTTCTTCTTTCCTACAGGCGTCTTGCCGCTGAAAAGGGCAACAAGAAATTAGAAGAAGCTTTTGAAAACCACACAGTATTAACCGCTAAGGTGATCCAGGTTTTAGGCGGCGGCTTAAGCGTAGCCGTAGACGAAACGAGGGTGTTTATCCCGGCGAGCCTTGTATCAGATATCTATGAAAAGGATCTGAACAAGTACAAAGATCAGGAGATCGAATTTGTGATCACAGAATTTAATCCGCGCCGAAGAAGGATTATAGGTGACAGGAAGCAGCTTTTGGTGGCTAAGAAAGAAGAAATGCAAAGAGAACTCTTTGCAAGGATCCAGGTGGGAGATATCATTGAGGGAACCGTTAAAAACGTTACGGATTTTGGCGCGTTTATCGACTTGGGCGGAGCAGACGGCCTTTTACATATCTCTGAGATGTCCTGGGGCAGGGTAGAAAGCCCGAAGAAAGTTTTTAAAGTAGGCGAAGTTGTCAGGGTATTTATCAAAGATATCAAAGAGACGAAGATTGCTTTAAGCATGAAGTTCCCGGAAGAAAACCCGTGGAATGACGCGGCAACCAAATTTGCCGTTGGTACGGTATTAAAAGGTACGGTAGCGCGTATGGCGGACTTTGGTGCATTTGTAGAACTTGCGCCGGGCGTAGATGCATTGCTGCATGTTTCCCAGATTGCAAGAGAGCACATTGAAAAGCCATCCGACGTTCTGAGTATCGGCCAGGAAATCGAAGCTAAAATCGTAGATTTTAACGAAGAAGAACGTAAAATCAGCTTGAGCATCAAAGCGCTTTTGAACGCAGAGCCGGCTGCAGCGCCGGAAGAAATAGAAGAAGCACCGGAAGCGGAAGAGACAATCGAAACAGAAGAATAGCAACAGGCAGTTGCTGTCAAATAGAAAGTTCGCTATGCGGACTTTCTATTTATATATGCGCTGTCCGCATGCTGTACGGCGGGCAGGGAACACGTTCCTGTACTTGACGAAAGGCGGTGGGATATGCTCGGCAACTATGAGAAATTTAAAGATAATATTTTTGCGTTGACCCAGATCGACTTAAACGCATACAAGGAAAACCAGATGCGCAGGAGAATAGATTCCCTGATTGCAAAGAACAAGATATTATCTTATGACGCTTATGTGGGCCTTCTTCAGACAAACAGAGAAAAATTTGAGCAGTTTGTAAATTTCCTGACAATCAATGTTTCCGAATTTTACCGCGATCCGGTGCACTGGAATTATTTGGATAGCACGGTTATTCCGGGACTGATACGCAGGTTCGGCAGAAATTTAAAAATCTGGAGCGCGGCATGTTCTACCGGAAATGAACCTTATTCGCTGGTTATGGCTTTTTCAAAGCATTTGCCGTTAAACCAGATCAAGGTGATTGCGACAGATATTGACAGGCAGGTGTTAGACGCCGCCCGTGCGGGGATTTACAATGAAAAAAGCATTGCGGCCGTGCCGGCGGATTTGAAATGCAGGTGTTTTACAAAAATCGGAGATTCCTATCAGATTTCAAGGGAAATCAAAGCAAGGGTGGAATTTAAAGAACATAACCTGCTGCGGGACGCATATCCGTCCGGCTGTCATCTGATTGTATGCCGGAACGTGCTGATTTATTTTACGGAAGAAGCAAGGGATGATGTGTACCGTAAATTCAATCGTTCTCTTGTAAAGGACGGCGTGTTATTTATCGGAAGCGCAGAACAGATGATCAATTACAGAGAACTGAATTTTCAACGGAAGACAATTGTCTTTTTTTCAAAAACAACATAAAAAACGCCTCTGTCACAGAGGCGTTTTTTATGTTGTAAAAAGGAGAGCGTTTCCCGTCACACTCTTTTCACACAATAAACTCCCTTTTGACACAAACAAAGCATACCCTAATTTTTGTTTGGATATGTAAAAAGGAGGAGCGCATATGATAGAAATTTCTCACCTGATTAAAAAATACGGCGGACACACCGCTGTAGACGATTTGTCCCTGACGGTGGAGCCTGGCCGGATTTACGGCTTTTTGGGGCCGAACGGCGCGGGTAAATCCACGACCTTAAATATTGTAACCGGATATCTGGGAGCAACCGGCGGCGAGGTAAAAATTAACGGCTTTGATATTTTCAAACAGCCGGAAGAAGCCAAAAAACACATTGGCTATCTTCCCGAAGTCCCTCCTTTGTATATGGATATGGGCGTGGAAGAATACCTTTGTTTTGCCGCAGAACTCAAAGCCATCGAAAAAACGCGCCGCAGGCAGTACATACAAGAAGCCATGGAACTGACGCAGATAACGGATATGGGAAAGCGCCTGATCCGCAACCTGTCCAAAGGCTACCGCCAAAGGGTTGGTCTTGCGCAGGCTATTTTAGGCTACCCGGAAGTTATTATCTTAGACGAGCCAACCGTAGGCTTAGATCCCAGGCAGATTATGGAAATCCGCGAACTGATCAAAAAGCTGGGGGAACATCATACGGTTATCTTAAGTTCCCATATTCTTTCCGAGGTGCGGGAAGTTTGTGATTATATTTATATCCTTTCTAAGGGAAAACTGGTGGCGGGCGATACAACGGAAAACCTGCTCCGCCAGGTAGAATCCGAAAATCATAAGCTGGAACTGATTGTAGAGGGAAACGGCGAAGACGCCGCCTCTTTGCTCGCGCAGTTTGAGGGGGCAAAACAAATATCCGCCAGGCCGGGAATACAGGAACATACAACCGAACTGACCTGTATTGCCGAAAAAGAAACCGACATCCGGGGCCGGGTGATCCGCGCGTTTGTTGAAGCGGATATACCGCTTTTGGAACTCAAATCGGCAGGCAGGACGTTAGAGGATATTTTCCTGGAACTGACCGAGCAGAAAGGAGGGCTGCCGTCATGAAAGCAATTTTAAAACGGGAATGGAACGCTTATTTCCAGAATATCATAGGCTGGCTGTACCTTGCGGCCACGGCTGCGCTCTATGGGCTGTATTTTTTCGTCTATAACCTGAATTACGGTTATGCGAAAGTTTCTTACGCGTTAAACGCCATTACCTTTTTGTACCTGATTACAGTGCCGGTGCTGACGATGAGGAGTTTAGCCGAAGAGCAAAAGAGCAAAACCGATCAGCTGATTTTGACCGCGCCGGTATCTGTGGGTAAAATCGTGCTGGCAAAATACCTTGCCATGGCCGCGGTGCATACGCTTGCGTGCGTTACCATAGCGGTTACGCCGCTTCTTCTGATGATGTTCGGTGCCGTTTCGGCAGCGGAAAGCTACGCGGCCGTTTTGGGATTTTACCTTTACGGCCTTGTGTGTATAGCGATTGGGCTTTTTGTGTCGTCTTTGACGGAAAGCCAGGTCATTTCGGCTGTCCTGACCTTTGTATTTTTATTTTTCGGCTTTATGATGCCAAGCATTACGGGGCTAATTTCTGCATCGGGTAATTTTCTGACCAGAATATTTGGCTGTTATGATCTGGTTACGCCGCTTTCTTCTTTTCTGGACGGTTGTTTGTCGGTGACGGGAATCATCTATTATTTGACGGTAAGCGCATTATTTTTGTTTTTAACGGCGCAGTCCATTCAGAAACGCCGTTTTACCGTCAGCACGCGCAAATTAAAGCTGGGCGTATTTTCGGCCGGGTATGCGGCTTCTGCGGTTGCGCTTACGGTTGTGGTAAACCTGTTTGTTGCAGAACTGCCAAGTACGTATATGGAACTTGATATGACGGCGTCTAAGCTGTATTCTCTGACAGAAGAAACGGAAACTTTATTAAAAAACCTAAAGAAAGATGTGACAATATATGCGATTACTTCCGAAAATGGCGCGGATACTACGGTGGCAGAAACGTTGAAGCGTTATGAAGATTCTTCGTCTCATATAAAAGTTGAGTATAAGGATCCTGCGGTCAACCCGAATTTTTACCGGGACTACACGGAGGAAAATATCAGCCTTGGGACGCTGATTGTAACTTGCGGGGATGTATCCAAAGTAATAGACGCGTATGATTTATACGAAACAGAAGTGGATTACAGTACGTATTCCCAGAAGACCACGGGCTATGACGGAGAAGGGCAGATTACAAGCGCCATTTTGTACGTGACGAATGATAATATGCCTGTCATTTATGAGATTACCGGGCATGGGGAAACGCCGCTGGCCGGCAATTTTACCAAGGCCGTTGAAAAAGCGAATGTAACGCTTAAATCCATGAACCTGTTAGATGCCGATGAAGTGCCGAAAGACGCGCAGGCTGTAATTATCAACGGGCCGTCTTCTGATTTTTCAAAAGACGACGTCAAGAAGGTAACCGCGTATCTTAAGGGCGGGGGAAATGTGCTTGTGACGGCCAATTATGAGGCGCAGGAAGAGATGAAAAATTTCTCGTCCATTCTGGCGGAATACGATATGGCATGGGTGGACGGCGTTGTAGCGGAAGGGGATACGTCCCGGTTTTACCAGAATCCGTTTTATCTTCTGCCGGAAGTGGCTTCGTCTTCTTACACGGCTTCCGTCGGTTCCGATTATATTTTTGCTCCTTTTGTACAGGGAATTACGTTTCCTGAGAGCGGGGAAGAGATTACGTATACGGCGCTTCTAACTGCTTCCGGCCAGGCGGTTTCCAAAACAGACGCAGGCCATGCCGAGACGTTTTCGTATGAAGAGGGCGATATCAAAGGGCCGTTTACCGTTGCGGCGGCGGCAGAAAAAACAGAGGACGGGGAGGTAAAAGGGCGTCTGGCGGCATTTGGCTCATATCAAATTTTTACAGACAGTGCGGATCAGATGGTTTCCGGGCACAATTTAGGTATGTTTTCGGATTTGTTGTCGGTATTTGCCGGCACGGGAGAAACGCCGGCCGTTGTGATTCCGGTAAAAAGCTATGAAAATACACAGCTTACTGTGTCCGCGTTTGCAGGGCGTTTGATAGGGCTGTCTATGATTTTAGCGTTTCCGGCGCTGCTTATAGCTACAGGCGTTACGGTTTGGATCCGGAGAAGAAAACGATAGGAGGGCAAACTTATGCAAAGACAGGCAAAACAGATGATTGCCGTACTTGCGCTGCTGGTTGTATTTGGGGCGGCGTACGGCGGTATGCGGATGTATAACCGCACGCAGCAGGAAAAAGAAAGCGAACGTAAAGAGGCTCAAAAATTGTATCTTGCAGACGTAAAGAAAGAAGACATATCAGCATTTTCTTATCAAAATGGGGATGATACGCTTGAGTTTGTGAAAGAAGGGGAGGAATGGATTTCCAAAAATGAGGAAGGGATGAAACTAAACCAGGCTTCGGTGGAAAGCATGTTAGACGGGCTTGTCTCTTTAACGGCGGAAGAGACTGTGGAGGGCGCCGGAAGTTTTTCCGAATACGGGCTGGATTCGCCCCAGAATGTGATTACCGTTACAACGGCGGACGGGACGCTTACGCTTCGGATTGGCATGGAAAATACGGTGACCGGGCAGTACTATCTGGCAAAAGGAGAGGAGGAAACTCTGTATCTGGTTTCCGGCAGTTTTCCGTCGGTATTTAAAAAAGAGCTTTCCGATTTGGAGGATACGTCGGCGGAAACAGAAGAAGCGGACGTTACCGAAACCAAGTGACGCCGTCCCCGTGCCGCAGCGCGTAAAACGGCCCGGAAGCGGGTTTGGGAAAATACAGTCATAATTGATTTGGCCGCGCATACAATTAAGTATCAGGGGAAGCGGAGGAATCAAGATGAGCAATAAAACAAAAATAGTAGTATTTCATATGAAAGAGATGATATATACGCTGATATTTGCGGGGCTTGGGATATTGCTGATTCTGCTTTTGATTTTTATGTTTTTGCCCAAGCAGAAGGACAAAACCGCAGAAACAATGAAATATGTCGCCGGCGTATATACTTCTACCATACAATTCAATGACAACACCATTGACGTGCAGGTTGTCGTAGACGAAAGCCAGATCAATTCCATATCGTTAGTCAATTTGGACGATACCGTGGCCACGATGTATCCTTTGATGCAGCCGGCTGTGGAAAATCTGGCGGATCAAATCATTGAAAAGCAGTCAACCGAACATATTTCTTACAGTGAAGATAACCAATATACGTCAATGGTTGTTTTGAACGCGGTCAACAACGCGCTGCAAAAGGCGGCCCTGCCGTAAAAAATACCAGATTTTCCGTTGGATTTTATTTTACAATCTTTAAAAAGTATTGTATAATAGGAGAAAACGTGTTTAAGGAGGCTGTTTATCATGAGCCAGGAAAAAGTAGAACGCTATAAAAAAGAAAAAGCAAACCGCAAGCAGACGCTGAAAAAGGAGAAAGCGCAGTCAATGGCAATCCGTACGGCAGGCGTGGTTTTGTGCGCCGCTCTTTTGGGATGGATCGGATATTCCGGATATATCAAATGGGAATCCGCGCAGCCGATAAAGTCAACGGAGATTACGTTAGATCCGATTACGGAATATATGAATGGGCTTTCTTCAGAAGAAGCGGCGGAATAAACGCACAGAGCGTGCCGGGATAAGTTCCGGCGGACCCGATACAGGTGATAAGGAGGATTCCTTACCGCCTGTTTTTTGCAGTGTCCTCTTTTAAAACGGAAAATGGAAGGGTAAGAAGATGGGTAAGAAGAAAAAGAAGAAAAAAGAAGAAATCCAGATAACGGCAGAACCAAAAACGGGACTGCCGGAAGAATTTGAATTGCGTTTTGAAAAACATCACGACGAACTGCGCTGGCTTTATATGGAACTGTATGACAACGGCTCTATGTTTGCGGAATTGTGCGAACGGCTGAAACAGTTTTATATGGAGCGCAAAGAAGCGCTCAAAGAATTGGATCGCAGGCGCGAAGCGGATCCGGCATGGTACAGGCAAAACGACATGTTAGGCATGATGTTTTATATTGACAATTTTGCCAAAACCATAAACGGGGTGGAAGAGAAGCTTTCCTATATCGAAAAGTGCAGAGCCAACTATATCCATCTGATGCCGTTTCTTGAAACGCCAAAAGGGCGTTCCGACGGAGGATACGCCGTATCAGACTTTCAACAGGTGCAAAAAGACCTGGGTACAATGGAAGATTTGGAAAGCTTAACGGAAGCCTGCCACAAAAGAGGCATCCATGTCTGTATGGATTTTGTTATGAATCATACGTCGGAGGATCACGCATGGGCCGTAAAGGCGCGCGAAGGGGACGGGGAATATATGAGCCGTTACTTTTTCTTTGAAAATTCCTACATTCCTTCTTTGTATGAAAAAACGGTGCCTCAGGTATTTCCGACTACGGCTCCCGGCAATTTTACCTGGCTGCCGGATCAGAAGCATTTTGTTATGACGTCGTTTTACCCGTACCAGTGGGATTTAAACTATAAAAACCCAAGGGTCTTCAATGAAATGATGTATTATTTTCTGTATCTGGCGAACCGCGGGATTGATATTATGCGCATTGACGCGGTTCCCTATATCTGGAAAGAATTAAACACGCAGTGCCGGAATCTGCCGCAGGTACATACGATTGTGCGCCTGATGCGGATCATCAGCGAAATTGTCTGCCCGGGTATTTTGCTTCTGGGCGAAGTGGTAATGGAGCCGGAAAAAGTAACGCCGTATTTTGGTACGGTGGAAAAACCGGAATGCCATATGCTTTATAATGTTACGACTATGGCGACGACCTGGCATACCGTAGCTACCAGGGATGTAAGCCTTTTAAAAAAACAGCTTGATATTGTATTTGGGCTGCCGCGGGAATATCTGTTTTTGAATTATCTGCGCTGCCATGATGATATCGGGTGGGGGCTTGATTATGAAACGCTTGCCGCTAAAGGAATGGAAGAACGCGCTCATAAAAAATATTTAAACGATTATTTCTTGGGACTTGCCGGAGAAAGCAACAGCCGGGGAGAACTTTACAATTCGGATCCGGTTACCGGAGACGCCAGGTTTTGTGGGACAACCGCTTCCATGTGCGGAGTTGAAAAGGCCGGGTTTGAAGAGGACGCGGCTGCAATGGAGACGGCGGTCCAAATGGATGTTATGCTTCATGCCTATATGTTTGTGCTGTCCGGCATTCCTGTCATCTACAGCGGGGACGAAGTGGGACAGGTAAACGATTACAGTTACAAAGAAGATCCGGATAAAGCGGCGGATTCAAGATATCTGCACCGCGGCGCATTTAACTGGGAATTGGCGGGACGGATTTTGGATCCGGACAGCGTACAGGGGAAGCTGTTCCGACGATTAAACCGCCTGGAGGAAATTCGCAGCCGGGAAAGCGTATTTGTGGCGGATGCGAAGGCGCGTACAGTAGAGACATGGGATACGTCTGTGCTTTGCGTGGAACGGTGTTATAAAGGGGAAAAGCTGCTTGCACTGTTTAACTTCAGCGAGACCGGCAGGACGGCCTGGATCCATGAAACGGACGGGACGTATATCGATCTGGTATCGGAAGAAAAGATGGCCGCAAGCGGAGTAAATATCCCCGCTTACGGGTTTTACTACCTGAAAAAAATAAATTAGTTTGAAACGGGATTTATGATGTTCTTTTTGTCCAGCTTCATATATGCCCCTGCGCAAATCAGGACGGAAAGCATGGAGCCTGCGGTAGAGGCAAGCCCCATAGGAAGAAGCGTGGATGTAAAATATACGGATGCAAAGTAGGCGAGCGGGATGCGCGCGCACAGGATGGACATAAAGTTGTGCAGAAACGAAATGCCCGACAATCCGTATGCGCAGAAATAACCGCTGAAGCAAAAATGGATTCCCGCCAGCAGGCAGTCCCAGACATATCCGCGCATATACTGGCTTCCGGCAGAAATTACGGCAGTATGTTCCGTAAACAGCCCGATAAACGGCTCTGCAAAAAACTGCATGACAACGACGGCGGCAACGCCCCAAAGGACGGCGGTAAAAGCGGCGTAGCGCAGGGCCAGGCGGGCGCGTTCATGCTTGCCTGCCCCGATATTCTGGGCACAGAGCGCCGATACGGAAGAAAGCATGGTAGACGGGATCAGGAATAAAATCCCGATTATTTTTTCCACAATACCGACCGCCGCGGCGTCGTCAAGCCCGCGCCGGTTTGCAAAAACCGTAATTACGATAAACGAGATCTGGATAAAGCCGTCCTGCAAGGCGACCGGGATCCCGATTTTTAAAAGCCCTTCCATCGTGGCCTTATCGGGGCGGAAATCTCTGGACGACAGGGGAACGCCCGTCTTTTTCTTTAAAATAACCGCCAGTGCGGTAAAGACGCTTATCGCTTGTGCTGCGATGGTGCCAAGCGCCGCGCCTGCCGCGCCAAGTCCCATGGTTCCAATGAAAAGATAGTCAAGGGCGATGTTTGCGGCGCATGCGGCGGCAATAAAATACATCGGGCTCCTGGAGTCCCCGAGTCCCCGGAAGATGGAACTGATAATATTATAGGCTGTAATAAACGGTATTCCGGCAAAACAGACCGTCAGGTACGAAGCCGTATCCGCAACCGCTTCGGCGGGCGTTGACAAAACGGCGGTAATGGGCTTTACGGCAAACAAAAGGACGATTGTTAAAACGGCGGAAAGAAATAAAAACAGCGTAACCGTGTTGCCGATTGCAAGGGCGGCCTGTTTGCGGTCGCCTCCGCCGGTTGCCCGGCCGATTAAAATAGTCGCGCCCATGGCCAAGCCGACCAGGAGAACGGTGAGCATATGCATCGCCTGGCTTCCGATGGAAACCGCCGTGGTGCTCGCTACGCCGTAAAACTGTCCGACGATAAATAAATCCGCCATGCCGTACAGCGTCTGTAAAAAATAGGACAAAAGATAGGGAAGTGAAAAATAGAATAAGGTTTTTGGCAGGCTTTCGGTTGTCAGGTTTTGTTCCATTGCAGTATGCTCCTCTTAAATAGATATGTTTCTTATCATAGTACGCAAAGGGCGGGATTGCAAGAGTGAATTTTTGAACAGAAAAAGGAGAATAAGATGAAGAAACAGATACGCAGGCATATTATATTTTTTGGCAGAGTGCAGGGCGTGGGTTTCCGCTACCGGGCTTATTATGCGGCGGTGCAGTTAAAATTAAGCGGATGGGTTTGCAATTTAGACGACGGGACCGTGGAGATGGAGGTGCAGGGAACCGAAGAGGGGATTGACGCCCTGCTGGTTCATATGAGCCGGCAGGACCTTATCCGGATTGACGATATGGAAATCAAAGAAATCCCCCTAAAGACGGGCAGGAATAAGTTCCGGGTGCTGAATTAGCTTTGCGGCGTTTTCCCAAAAAATCATTTCTTTTTCCCGCTTGCTAAGCGGCATGTCCCCGACCCTTTTCACATAATCTTTCTGGGACTCCCAGGGGGAATCCGTTGCAAACAGGATTCGGCAGGCGCCGTGTTTTTTTACAATGCGTACAAACGCCTCGTCCGAAAGGTTTTCGGTTTGGTACGGCGCGCCGGGGTCTTTTGGATTTTGCGTAATCGGCCCGATGGCAAACGCGGTGTCGAACCAAACGGAAGCGCCGCATAAATCCCGTTCGACATCGTCCCAGCATGCCCAGTTTCCCATATGCGCAAGCACAAGCTTGGGCGGACGCAGCCTGTCGACGACGTTTAAAATCTGCCGGACGGACGAATAATTGCGGTCGTATATCCCAATATCAATCCCGGCATGTGTCAGTACAATCAAACCAAGTTCCGAAGCGGCGTCTATAATCCGCATCATGCGGATATCGTCGATATCCGTATTTTGGTAGGCAGGATGAATTTTAATCCCCAAAATGCCGTTGTCTTTTAAACGTTTCAGCTCATTTTTATAATGCCCGTAATCCGGATGCATCCCGCCAAACGTTATAATTCCCTGTGAAAAAAGCCAGTCTTTTTTTGCAATCAAATCTCCGTTTACTTTTTCTACCTGTTCCGCCGCCGTCATAACCGGCAGGTTTACAGAATATGAAATAGAAGCTTCTTTCATGGAAGCGGCAAGGCCCGATACGGAGCCGTCCGTAAAATACTGCGTGTGTGAACAACCGCTGAGCTTCTTAAGGACGTTCCCGGAAATTTTGTCCGGAAATGTGTGCGTATGAAAATCAATCGTCATGGTTAAAAATCTCCTTTCCAATCAAACAATAATATGATAAAATAAACCGATAAGCATGTCAAACGTTTCATGGAATTTTTGCTTTAACAGTTTAAATTGTAAAATCATCGGACGTTCTGCAGCAAAACATGAAAGAGAGAAAGGAAGTACAAGACTATGCCTGTGACAGATTTACTGGAGAGGAACCACAAGCTGTACAGTGACGAAATTGCCCTGGTGGAACTAAACCCTTTGGAAAAAGACACCCGAAAGACGACCTGGAAAGAATACGACCTGGTGCAGCAGACCTTTGCGGATGCGTACCGCAGGGAAATTACCTGGAGTATTTTTGATGAAAAAGCCAACCGCGTGGCCAATATGCTGATTGGGCGCGGCATCCAAAAGGGCGACCGCGTGGCGATTTTAATGTTTAACTGCCTGGAATGGCTTCCCATTTATTTTGGGATCTTAAAGACGGGCGCTATTGCAGTCCCGTTTAATTTCCGTTTTTCCGCAGAAGAAATAAAGTACTGCGCAGATCTTGCCGAAGTGCATATTTTGTTTTTTGGGCCGGAATTTATCGGACGTGTGGAATCCATTGAAGAAGAACTTGGCAAAGGCAGGCTGTTGATTTATGTAGGGGACGGATGCCCGACTTTTGCGGAAAGTTACCCGGAACTGGTGGCGGACTGTTCGAGCCAAGCGCCTCTTATCCGTCTTGAGGACGAAGACGATGCGGCGATTTACTTCTCTTCCGGTACGACAGGTTTTCCGAAAGCAATTTTACATAACCACGAAAGCCTGCTTCAGGCGGCGCAGATGGAACAGCGGCACCATATGACCGGGCGGGACGACGTATTTTTATGCATTCCGCCGCTTTACCATACCGGGGCAAAGTTTCACTGGATGGGAAGTTTATGTGCCGGAAGCAAGGCGGTTTTGTTAAAAGGGACGACGCCCGAGATTATTCTGGACGCGGTTTCAAAAGAACGGTGTACCATCGTCTGGCTTTTGGTGCCGTGGGCGCAGGATATTCTGGTGGCTTTAGACCGGGGCGACGTAAAGCTGCAGGACTATGAACTTGGGCAGTGGCGGCTGATGCATATCGGCGCGCAGCCCGTGCCGCCTTCCCTGATTAAGCACTGGAAGGAGTATTTCCCGCATCATTTGTACGATACCAATTACGGTTTGTCCGAATCAACCGGCCCGGGCTGCGTGCATCTTGGTATGGAAAATATCCACAAGGTAGGAGCAATCGGCATTCCGGGCTACCGCTGGAAGTGTAAGATTGTGAATGAGGAAGGAACCGAAGTTGCGCAGGGGGACGTAGGAGAACTCTGCGTAAAAGGCCCCGGCGTTATGACCTGTTATTATAACGATCCGCAGGCGACGGCGGAGACGTTAAAAGACGGCTGGCTTTATACCGGAGATATGGCTAAGATGGATGAAGACGGTTTTATTTTCCTGGTGGACCGTAAAAAAGACGTAATTGTAAGCGGCGGTGAAAATATATATCCGGTGCAGATTGAAAACTTCTTAAGCGCCCATGACAAGATTCAGGACGTGGCGGTTATCGGCCTGCCGGACGAACGGTTAGGGGAAATTACGGGCGCGATTATTTCTGTCAAAGAGGGAATGGACTGTACGCAGGAAGAAATCGACGAATTTTGCAGGCAGCTTCCCCGGTATAAGCGCCCCAAAAAGATTATTTTTGCGGAAGTGCCCAGGAATGCGACCGGAAAAATCGAAAAACCGGCGCTGCGCAGAAAATACGGCGCGGAGCAGCTTGTGGCCAGGCAGAATATGGGCTGAATATCATATCGGAAAAAACGACAAAGCAGGGAGGAAAATGCAATGAAACAGAAACGGTTGGTATCATTTATTTTGTCCGCTGCAATGGCAGTTACCATGGCATCACCGTCTATTACTATGGCGGCGGCAACGGACGGCGAAACGGCTGTTAGCCCGCAATATGGGCAGGAAGATTTGTTTTTGGGCTATATGAAAGAACTTGTTCAAAAAGATGGAAAGGCCGCACTGTACGGGGAATATGGCGCAGGCCGTCTGGAAGGAGTGCATCTTAGCGCCTATCAGGCGTTAAAGGCCCGGATAGGGTGTATTGCGTCCGGAGAAACGGCCGGGACGCAGATTACACTGCCGTTTTCGGAACTTGGGGTTTCGGACAAAAGCTGGACGGCAGAAGAGCTTGGCGTGGACGCAGTTGTTGCGGACGGGGAAATTACACAGGATGCGCTGGATGCCTGGATGGAGCAGAATGCGCCTGCGATAGATGCGGTTTTGCAGTATCTGCTGGTCGACTGCCCTTATACGCTGTATTGGTTTGACAAAACAATGGGCGTTGGCACGAAGAACCTTACGTTTGGGGCGGAAGAAACGGAGAATGGGCAGTATGTCCTGATCGCGCCGGACGAAATTACATATTTATTCCCGGTTGCAGAGGAATTTCAGGATGCGGGCGCCCAAGATCCGCAGTATACGGTCAGCCAGGAGCTGATACATGCCGCAGAAGACGCGGCCGGGCGTGCAGCGGGAATTGTGGAACAATATGCAGATTACAGCGATTATGAAAAGCTTTATGCATATAAAGAAACAATATGCGGCATGGTATCGTATAACCATGAAGCTGCGGATACAGACACGCCATACGGCAATCCCTGGCAGTTGATTTGGGTGTTTGACGGGGACGACGCGACAAATGTCGTATGTGAAGGGTATGCAAAAGCATTCCAGTATCTGTGCGATTTGTCCGAATTTGAAAGCCCGTATACCGCATCTTGTCTTGTTGACGGCACGATGTCCGGAGCAGGCAGCCATATGTGGAATATAGTAACGATGGACGACGAAAAACATTACCTGGCGGACATTGCCAATTCGGATGCGGATGCGGCCGGCGCGGGCGGAGAACTGTTTTTAGCCGGCGCGACAGGCAGCGTTTCAAATGGTTATACAGTCCGTATTTCGGATCAGGAATTTATTTATTCATACAGCGCGGCAATGCAGGGAATGTATGGGGAGATTCTTGCGCTTTCGGAAACGGGTTATGCCAAAAAAGACGACGAGGATACATATATCGCTTCCGGGACATATGGGGAAACGGATATCGTATGGACATTAGATAAAGACGGGAAACTGAGTTTCACAGGAACGGGAGAAATGCCGGAACTTGCCGATGGAGTGCCGTGGAGCGGTTATCTTGCAGAGATCCGGCAGATTGTGGTCGGCGACGGGATTACTTTAGCAGCGTCTTCTGTTTTCGGCGGCTGCGATATGCTGAAAGAAGTATATTTCCTGGGCGCATACCCGGAAATCACAGGCGAAAACCTGTTTGACGGCCTTCCGGTGACCGTGTGGACTCCATACGAATATGCGGAAAGCTGGAAAGAATGGATAGAATGGGCGTCCTCGGAAGCTTCCGGGGGCAATATCACTGCAAAGCAATATTGTCTGTCCCATTCTATGCAGATGACGCCGGAACAGCCTGCAACCTGTACTAAGCCCGGGAATATAGCATATTATGCATGCAGCGTATGCGGCCTGCTGTTTTCTGACGCAGACGGCAAGAATGAGATTACGATAGAAGAAACGGTTTTAGATCCGCTTCCCCATGCTTACGGAGAATGGGAAATTCTCGTTCCCGCAGACTGTACCAATTCCGGCATCCGGCAGGCGTCGTGCAGCGTATGCGGATATACGCAGGAGGAAGAAATCGCTGCCAAAGGGCACGTATGGGACGGACAGTACACCATTGACCGGTGGGCAACCTGTACGCAGGAAGGAAGCCGTTCCATAAGCTGTAAGTCTTGCGGCGAGGTTAAAATCGAAGCAATCCCTGCGGCAGGACACAGCTTAGTCAAAACCGAAGCATTGGAGGCAGGCTGTACAAAGGCAGGGCATATCGAATATTATACGTGTTTTGTATGCAGGAAGCTGTTTCGCGACGGTTTTGCAGAGCAGGAGATTAGCGAAGCAGAGACAGTCATTGCCGCGGGAAGCCGGCATCCGTATGAAACCCGGACGGTTGCAGCGACAACAAACGGGGATGGATATGTCTATCAGAAGTGTAAGGACTGCGGCAATATTGCGGATGCCAAGCCTATTTTCCGTCCGGCGCAAGTAAATCTGTCCCAGACCGCATATACCTATAACGGCAGCGCCAAAAAGCCGGCGGTTACGGTATATGACAGCAAAGGCGCTGTTATTTCACCGGAATATTACACCGTAACCTACAGCAAAAACAAAAATGTCGGAACGGCTGTGGCGCAGGTGAAATTTCAGGGCATTTACAGCGGCACGGTGACAAGGACGTTTACAATCCGTCCAAAAAGCACGTCTGTATCAAAACTTAGCGGTATTTCCGGAGGATTTACCGTAAAATGGAAAAAAGTGAAAAAGCAGGTGACCGGATACCAGATCCAGTACGCCAAAACAAGAAGTTTTAAAGGCGCAAAAACAAAAACCTACGAAAAAACCGTAAAAGCATCCGTTACAAAGCTTGCCGCAGGGAAAAAATATTATGTCAGAGTGCGCTCTTATCAGACCGTAGACGGGGTTATGGTTTACTCCGGCTGGTCAAAAGCGAAAACCGTGAAAACAAAGAGATAAAATATGGAAAAAAAATATCAGTGTATGGTTTGCTATCACATATTAACAAAGCCGCAGAAATTTCGGGGCGCCTGTCAGAAAAGCCTTGCCCGCCAGATATTAGAAGAAACTTTTTTCGCATTTTTTGGCGTCAGGCTGCAATGGGATCTTATAAAACGCAGCGCGCATGGAAAACCCTGTTACGACAGCCCGGATCCGTATTATTTTAATATCAGCCACTGCGATACGGCCATAGCCGTAGCAGTGGCCCGTGTTCCGGTGGGAATTGATGTGGAAGGACTGCGCCGGGTAAAATGCAGCGTCGTCAAAAAATGCTGCAGCGCAGCAGAAACAGAATATGTGTATGGAACGGAAAACCTCCGCAGTTTCGGGAAGGAAGAACTTTGTGAAGACGAGGCAAAACGCTTCTTGCATCTGTGGACGTTAAAAGAAAGCTATGTCAAAATGACAGGCGAAGGCATGCGGGTTCCGTTTGATACCGTCTGTTTTGATATGGGCGGATTCCGGGAAACAGAGCACGGCATTCTGCAATCCGAAAAAGCCGGGCAGCACAAATCCTGCCTGTTTGTGCAAAAGGATACCGCAATGGCCCTGGCCTTGAAAGACGATTCTGCGGACAAAGGGACGGATGTAATCTGGCTGCCGTATTCATCCGCAGGCTTTTAAAGTTTGATAAAGGCGTTTTATTTGTTTTGTAGCAGGCAGGACAATAGACGGTCGTTGTCTTTTGGCATCATAACGCAGAAACGGATAAACTTCTGATTCAGGAACGGAAACGTAGAGCAGTCCCGGATCATAAGCTTCTGCCGGATGGCGCGATCGAATAAATCCTGTGAGGTTATCCCGTCGGTTAAGATTTTGGCAAGCATAAAATTAGCGCTTGGTTCATAGATTTTAAAATAAGGGGTCTTTTGTAATGCGCGGCAGATCCGCGTGCGTTCAGAGGAAATCAGTTCCTTTGTCCTGCGGATATATTCCTGGTCGGAAAACATCAGTTCTCCTGCAATGACTGCAAGGGAGTTTATCGTCCAGGGATTTTGCCGTGTGTTGATGGATTTAATCAAATCACGGTTGCCGGTTACCGCATATCCAAGCCTTAATCCCGGCGAGGCAAAATATTTCGATGTTCCACGCAGAATAATAATATTGTTATAATAATGCGTCAATGGAATGGAAGTGATTTCTTCCATATTATCAGCAAATTCTACATAAGTTTCATCCACCATCACAAAAATATCATATTGTTTGCAGACGTCTAAAATCCGGCGCATCTGAGCTCTTGTAATGGCAGAAGAAGTCGGATTATTCGGATTGCAGATCACCAGAAGATCGACGCTTTCGTTTAAATGATTTGTAAAATCTAAAAGATCCAGGCGAAACAGGTTTTCTTCCTTTAACGGATAGTAGTGGGTTGTGCCGCCTCCCAAATAGATTTCACGCTCATATTCGGAATACGTAGGCCCTAAAACCATGGCTTTTTTGGGACGTTCTATCTGGATAAACAACGAAATAAGTTCGGTAGAGCCGTTGCCCACGATAATATTGTCAAAATCGGAACGGACATAATTTGCAATGCACTGCCGCAGGGAAGCGTATTCCCGATCCGGATAAGACGTGATGACGCCAAGATGATCGGAAAGCGTTTTTCTTAAGTTGGGGGAAATGCCAAGCGGATTGACATTTGCGGAAAAGTTTGTAATTTCCTCTTTTTGAATGCCGTAGATCTGTTCGATTTTTTCCAGGTCGCTGCCATGGAAATGATCTTTATGTTTTAACATAACTGGGATACCTCCGGTTGAATTTATCTGATAAATCGTTTATAATAACGTGTAACTGTAATAATTATAACTGTTTTATCGGAAAAAGCAACAGATTGTCAGGAGGAAACGTGCGTAAGCGGATAAGAGAACTTGCAGAAGGCCGGGTGGAATGCGCAAAGCCCATGGTGGAATTTTCTGCTGAACGGATTGAAATAGACGTTGTGGAAGGAACGGACTACAGAGGCGAGTTTACGCTCACGAGTACAAACCAGGTTCCGGTGCGAGGAATCGCCTGTTCTTTAAATCCGCGGATGAAGTGTCTGACCGTTGGGTTTGAAGGGGAAGAAGTCCGGATACGGTATGAGTTTCACAGCGCGGGGCTGACGGAAGGAAATATCCAGAAGGGTGAGTTTGTCCTGATATGCAGCCAGGAAGAATACCATATATCATTTGCCGTGACAGTCACGAAACAGTTTTCGGATTCATCGGTGGGCATGATAAAAAGCCTTCCGGATTTTGTCAGACTGGCGCAGAAAAACTGGCAGGAGGCCAGGAAAATATTTTACGGCCCGTCTTTTTTGGGGGTACTCAAAAAAACAGATATGAAGCAGCGGCTGTTATACGAAGGATTATCGAAAACGCCCGGGACGGGACGGGCAGTGGAAGAATTTCTGCTGGCGTGCGGATTAAAGGAACAGGTTGTCGTTACGGTAAACCAGACAGAATATATGTTTGAGCAGGTTGCCAAAAGTATCTCGCAGGATGTTCCCGTAGTCAGGAATACCTGGGGATATGTGGAATTTGAAGTGGCAAGCGACGCCAAATTTATAAAGCCCAAAAAAAACTGGATTACAATGGAAGATTTTTTGGGGAGCGAAGCAGACGCCGGATTTTATCTGGATCCGGACTGTATGCATGCCGGCAAAAATTTCGGGCGCCTGATCTTGAAAAATATGCACCAGGAACTTACGGTATTTGTCTGCGCCGTTCCCAGAGGCAGCGAAGCCGTATCCGGGCCGGCCAGGCGGGAAATCAGGCAGTGTTATGTAAAGCTGCAGAAATTATACGTGCAATACCGTCTAAAAGAAATCGGTACCGGAAAGTGGGCGTCCGCTGCCTTAAAGATTTTAGACGATCTGATTGTGCGCGATTCAGGGAACGCCTGGTACCGTCTTTTAAAAGCGCAGACATTTTGGCTGAACGGGCAAAAGCAGGAAACGGAGTGGATTTTAGACGAATTTAAACGGAAGTGGAAAGATAGAACAAATCCCCGTTGGGGGTACTACCTGTACATCTGTACGCTGATGGAACGGGAAGACGTTTATATTGACCGTTTGACCGGGGAAATTGGACAGATTTACCTGGAACATGCCGAAAATCCTGTTTTGTTCTGGTGCCTTTTGTTTTTGAGAAAAGAATATGCACAGAACCGTTACCAGAAACTAAAAGCGCTTGAAGAACGGATTATGGGCGGATGGGACAGTCCCATTTTGTATGCGGAAGCATACGTTTTATTTCTGGCAGAGCCGTACCTGATGAACCGTCTGGGCGATTTTGAAGAAAAAATCTTAAACTGGGCAAGAAAACAGAATGCCCTGACAAAAGAAATTGCGGGACAGGCCGTATCCGTTTTTCCAATGCGAAAGGCTTACAAAAAGAGGACGTTTTTGCTGTTGGAAGCCTGTTATAAGCAGACGGAAGACATACAGGCGCTTAAGGTTATCTGCGAATACCTGATCCGCAGCCAGGCGTACGGCAGGCGTTTCTTTTCCTGGTATGCGCTCGGCGTAGAAAAAAAGCTTCGTATAACCGGCTTATACGAAGCGTACCTGCTTTCGATGGATACCAGGAACGTGCAGGATGTGCCGCAGATTATCCAGATGTATTTCAAGTACAACAACCAGCTGGGATACCGGCAGAAAGCGATTTTATACGTCAATATCATAGCTTCAAAAACAAAGCAGCCAAACGTATACGAACAGCATTTTCCATCTATGGAAAAATTTGCGGCCGAACAGATGGCGCTTTGCCATATGGACGACAATCTGGCGGTGATTTATGCAGACGTGTTGTCGCATGGAATTTATTTCGCAGAAGTATCGGATGCCCTTGCGGATGTTTTATTTGTGCACAGGCTTACCTGTTTTGAGCCGCAGGCGGCCAAAGTAATGATATTGCAGGAGCAGCTGACGGATCCGGCGATTGTGCCGATTTATAATGGAGAGGCGTATTTCCCGCTGTATACCAACGACTACGTGATATTGATTGAAGATCTGTATGGGAACCGTTATGCGGGCAGCGTATCTTATCAGTTGGAAAAACTGATGTATCCCGGCAGGTATATAAGGGGGTGCATGCAGCTTTCGCCTGGCAGGATTCCGTTTTTATTGTATTATTTTGCAAACCGCAGGGCGCAGGAATTTTTTGAAGAAAAAGATTTAAAATATTTTCAGGCGCTTATGGAAAGCCCGAAAATCAACCCTGCATACCGGGCCTGGCTGTTCCCTAAAATGTTCGGTCTGCTTTTTTTCCAGGATGAAACGGAAGAAATGCGGCGGGAGTTATCGCGTGTGGATCTTTCTTTTCTTACTTCCGAAGAAAGAGGCCGTATCTTGGAAATGTGTATTGAAAAGCAGCTATACGGTCAGGCGTACAAAATTGCATCGGAATACGGTTTTGAGCCGCTTTCTGTCTCAATGCGGGTTCGTCTGCTGAACAACCGGATATCAAGGGCGCAGTTTGCAGAAAATGAAGACTTGGTACAATATTGTGCCGATACGTTTCTGGCAGGAAAATATAACGATACGCTTTTGGAATACCTCTGCAGGTATTACCAGGGACCGGCAAACGTAATGGCTTTGGTATTTCAAAGCGCGCAGGTATTTTATATTGATACACAGGAACTGGCGGAACGCATATTGGTGCAGATGCTCTATACCGCGGGATTTTTTGACTGTGTGGGCGCCGTATATAAAAGTTATGAGGCGTCGGGCAGCCCTTTGGTAAAAAAAGCGTACCTGACCTATTTTTGTTTTCACAGTTTTGTGCACGGCATAGCGCTGCCGGACGGTTTTTACGCGGCCTTAAAATCATTTTGGCTGGATGAGCGCGATTTAGCCGCAGTATGCGAACTGGAATTGTTAAGGTACTATTCGTTTTGCCCGCCGCGTCAGCAAAAAGAAATAGAGATAGAAGAAGAACTTTTAAAACGCTATGTATTCCAGGGGATTTGTTTTGCGTTTTATAAAAATCTGAACGCTGGGCTGCAGATGAAGTACCAGTTAAACGATAAATATTTTATAGAATACCATGCCTGCAGGCATCGCCGCATAAAGCTTTGTTATGCGCTGGGGGACGACAGGTATATCGAAGAAGAACTGCCGGAAGTTATGGAGGGAATCTACGTAAAAGCGTTTACCCTATTTTGGGATGAAACGGTCCAGTACTATATTATAGAAGAAAGCGACGGGCAAAAAACGGTGACAGAAAGCGGTATTTTGCAGTGCAAGCCGGTAAAATCCGTTATGCAGGACAGCCGCTACGAGAGGTTAAATGAAATGATAATGCTCAAAACATACCAAAAGACAGAGTTGTTACAGTCTAAAATGCTGGAATTTGAACATCTGGAACATATGGCAGGAGAGTCATTTACAATTTTGTAATATGTTGTTTGGCAGTGAGGAAGAACTATGGAAAAATATATTGGCGTTGATTTGAATGACAAATATGCAATGGTCAGCCATTATGCACAGGGAATGTCCGAACCGGGTACGTTTAGCATGGTAACCGGAAGCGAGGTATACAAAATCCCTTTGTGCGCGATAAAAGCAGAAGACGGCAGGACGTGGCTGTTTGGGGAAGAAGCCAGGCAGTTTGCCAGAAAAAACGAAAGACCCTGTATCGAAGGGCTTTTAAAAAAAGCATTGTTACACGAGCCTGTCGAAGAAGAACTTTTGTTCTTATTTATGAAAATGCTCATGGGCCTGTTTGAACAGCCCCATAAAGAAAAGAGGCGGCAGAAACTGGCCGTTACCGTAGAGTTTATGAATATGGAATATCGTAAATTATTCAAACGGTTTGCAAAATGGGCGGGTCTGCCGCCGGAGGGGCTGATACTGTTAGATTATCGGGAAAGCTTTTATTATTATGCATACAGCCAGTCTCCGGAACTTTGTATCCATGATATTTCCCTATATTATTATACGTCCAAAAAACTTTTATACTGGCAGCTGACCCGTGACAAACAGGCTGTTCCGCAGGTTGTGACCATTTCGGAGAAACGTTATGGAGCAATATTGGAAAACCGCGATGCAGAATTTGCTTCTATTGTGCAGGAATCTCTGTGCGGATCCTATTTTTCCTCCGTCTATCTGATTGGCGACGGATTTGACGGGGACTGGATGAAAAAATCCCTTACTGTGATTTGCCGGGGCAGGCGTGCGTTTATGGGGAAAAATCTGTTCAGCAAAGGCGCATGCTACGCGGCCGCGGCCAAATCAGCCGGAGCAGACTGGCCATACTTGTATATGGGGGACAATGAACTGCGCGTCAATGTGGGACTGAAAGTAAAAAATCAAGGTAAAACCGAATTGCTGACGTTTATTTCGGCGGGAGAGAACTGGTGCGAAGCCAAAGGTGAGTATGAAGTGATTTCCGGTGGGGATCCTTCCATCGAAATTTGGCTGACGCAGCCGTCCGGAGGGAAACCGCAAGTGCGTTCGCTGGATCTTTGCGGTATGCCGAAACGGGAGGGCAGGACAACGCGCCTGCGTATTACCGCAAAACCCATAGCGGCCGATCAGATTCATTTTTGTATCCGTGATATGGGATTTGGGGAATTTGTAAAAAGTTCGGACAAAGTATGGGAACATACGTTAAAGATTCATCCGGATTAATATTCTATCTGATGGAGCAAGCAGGCAAAGGAGGAAATATGGGTGAATTGCTGTTGTGCAGCCGGGAACTGGCTCTGGTTCCCTACTATATTGAAAATATATCCACAAATGTATATTCTCTGGAGGAGCTGTGCTATTATCTGACGGAATATATTGATCTTGTGGAAGTGTCTTTTATGGATGAGGAACTGATCCAGTGGATCGGTACCGCGCTTCAAATGGAAGAACTCTCTGAGAAGCTGGAACAATTAAAAGCGCAAGGCATGTTTTCGGAATTTGTCTGTGCGGTGGCGTCCGGCTGCAATTATTGTACGGAAGAGGAAATTCTTTGTATGCAGGATAAATTAACCGTTTTTGAACATAAAAGTGAAGTCGAATGCAAAAAAATCCGTGCAGACCGCCTGCTGCAGACAAAACGTTATCACTCCAGTATTTCGGCATACAAAAAGCTGCTGGAACATCCGCAGGCGTACGGGGCTTTTGCCGGCGACATTTATCATAATATGGGAACGGCTTATGCGGGCCTGTTTTTATTTGAAGATGCTGCAGCCTGTTACGGTAAAGCATATGAACGGAATAAAAATCCGCTTTCCAAGAAACAGCGCCGCAGCGCGCTGCAGCTGGCCGCAGGAATTTTTCCGCAATCCCAGGCAGGCGCAATGGATTACCGGATTCCGGAAGAAGCATTGGATCAATGGAAGGAAGCGTATCTAAGAAGCAGTAAATGAGAAAGGGCAGAATATGGGTTTTTTTAAAAAGAAAAAAAAGCTGAAAGCGGAAATTACGTCAAGGGAAAATCTTATTGTACCTTCGCAGCGTGCGGCAGAAGAAGGCTCGTTAAGCAAGAAAAAAATACAGCATTACATCATTAACTGTTGTGAACAGATTATAGAAGCCAAAAAAGAACTGGAAGAGGAAAAAGCAGAATACCGGATTGTTACAGATTATTTAAATGACATTCAGGTACTGGAAGAACTGCCGGAAGAAGACTGGGAAGAAATTCGCAGCGCGGCAGAAAATGTGCAGAAATTAGACCTTCTGAGGGAGGAGTATCAGAATACGGACAAAAAGATTTCAGATGCGCAGTTTGTACAGATGCAGCAGAACGAAGATTCCATTCCCAAAGCGATTCTTCGCCTGCAGTCTAACGAAGCATACCAGTCCGCCATAAAAAAAGATATGAATTATCTGGAAGGCGAAAAGACGGAATGGTACTATAATAAAATGGAATTGTCCCATCAGCAAAAAATATTGAAAATCCTTTCTTTTGTGCTGTTTGGAGTGTTTTCGGTAAGCGTTGTTATCCTGTTGGTTTTGCAGATAGGATTTTTTGAGGATACGACATATGCATGGCTGTTTGTTCTTCTGGCAGCCGCTTTAAGCGGATTTTGCATATTTATAAAAATGTCGTCCAACCAGACGGAAATCAGGCGTTCGGAAGTCAATATGAATCATGCAATCGGTTTGCTGAACAAAGCAAAATTCAAATTTGTAAACATTACAAATGCCGTAGACTATGCCCGGGAAAAATATCATGTAAAAAATTCCTACGAGTTAAATTATATCTGGGAACAATATTTAAACGAATCCAAAGAACGGGAAAAGTTTAAAAAGACCAACGAAGATTTGGAATATTTCAATACGAAGCTGGTGCGTCTGTTGAAAGGTTATCGTTTATATGACTCTGCGGTCTGGACAAACCAGGCTTCCGCCCTGGTTGATAAAAACGAGATGGTAGAAGTAAAGCACAACCTGATTGTACGCAGGCAAAAGCTGCGTTCCCGAATTGAATTTAACAATAAAAATATCAGGGAGCACAGAAACGAGATTGACAGAATTTTAAAGAAACAGAATATAGATACGCCGGAGATACGCGGAATCATAGATTCCATTGATCAACTGCGCGTAGGGTAGGAGAGATTATGAATAAAAGAGAAAAAGCGGAAGCTTTATTTTTGGAAGGTTATAATTGCGCGCAGGCAGTCGTTGGAGCCTATGCGCAGGAAATTGGAATGGACTTTGATACGGCGGTAAGGCTTGTTTCACCTTTTGGCGGCGGAATGGGCAGGCTGCGTGAAGTCTGCGGGACGGTCAGCGGTATGTTTTTTGTGGCCGGAGCCATATTTGGGTATGATGATCCAAAAGATTCGGCAGCCAAAAAAGAACTTTATGAAAGAATCCAGTTTTTGGCGGAAAGGTTTCAGGAAGAAACGGGAAGTATCGTCTGCAGGGAACTGCTTGGCGCTGCCGGCAAAGACACCAGTCCCGTTCCCGAAGAAAGGACAAAAGCCTATTATCAAAAGCGCCCATGCGTCAAAATGGTCGGTCTTGCTGCGGAGATAATGGAGAAATATATAACGGAGATTACGTCCCCTGTTTCATAAACAAAAAAATTTCAAAAAAATTGGAAAAAGTTGTTGACAAGCAGGTATATAAGGTGGTAGAATAACATCTGTTCTGGTCACGGAACAAACAAGAACTGGAGAAGTATCGAAGTGGTCATAACGAGGCGGTCTTGAAAACCGTTTGTCCGCAAGGGCACATGGGTTCGAATCCCATCTTCTCCGTTCAACCGCTTTGCAGCCTGCAGGCGGTTTGCAATAAAATTATGTTATAATTCGGAGAAGTACCCAAGCTGGCCGAAGGGACACCCCTGGAAAGGGTGCAGGTCGTTAATAGCGGCGCGAGGGTTCAAA
>OFFK01000650.1_pt1 | contig 29310 bp, 25 predicted proteins | sample 1521361 | NCBI WGS metagenome assembly OFFK01 (sample SAMEA3504096, study PRJEB24116) | mouse gut metagenome | biome: mouse gut; feature: mouse-associated habitat; material: faeces | place: Denmark | collected 2011 | reverse complement strand
AGGTGGCGGAGGAGAAGCGGTCCTACACGGGCATCTATATTAAGAAGATGCTGGACAGAGAGCGGCACAGGAAATAACTGGAGAAAGAAAAATGGCAAAAAGCCTAAAGATACCAGGAAATTCTGCCGAAATGTTATTAGACCTTTGATGATGGAAGCTGTGCCTGGATTCTCATATTATGTATACTTTGCATAGTATTTTTAAAATTTTTATAAACCCCTATGAAAATGGAATTTTTTCGGTTATAATAAGGCAAGTATGACTTTGTTTCGGGATTCGGAATCCATTTGGAGATAGAAAGGGGCATGTAATATGCAGTGTACGGACATTGGTATCGATTTGGGTACAGCCAGCATTTTAGTATACATCAGAGGAAAAGGCGTGGTGCTGAAGGAGCCCTCCGTGGTGGCCTTTGACAGGGACACCAATAAAATCAAGGCAATCGGGGAGGATGCCAGGCTGATGTTGGGCAGGACCCCCGGCAATATCGTGGCGGTGAGGCCGTTACGCCAGGGCGTCATCTCGGACTATTCGGTGACGGAGAAGATGATGAAATATTTCATCCAGAAAGCGCTGGGCAGAAGGTCCTTCCGGAAGCCCCGCATCGCCGTATGCGTCCCCAGCGGCGTCACGGAAGTGGAGAAGAAGGCTGTGGAGGACGCCACCTACCAGGCGGGGGCCAGGGACGTAGACATCATAGAGGAGCCTATCGCGGCCGCCATCGGGGCAGGAATAGACATCGCCAAGCCCTGCGGCAATATGATTGTGGACATCGGCGGCGGTACTTCTGACATAGCTGTCATTTCCCTGGGCGGCACGGTGGTCAGCGCTTCCATCAAGGTGGCCGGGGATGATTTTGACGAGGCGATTGTGCGCTATATGCGCAAGAAACATAATCTGCTGATTGGCGAAAGAACCGCCGAGGATTTGAAAATCAAAATCGGCTCCGCCTACAAGCGCCCGGAAGTGGATTACATGGACGTAAGGGGCCGCAACCTTGTGACCGGCCTGCCCAAGACCGTGAAAGTCTCCTCCGAGGAGACGGAGGAAGCCCTCCGGGAGACCACTTCCCAGGTGGTGGAGACCATCCACAGCGTGCTGGAGAAGACCCCGCCCGAGCTGGCGGCGGACATCGCTGACAGAGGAATCGTCCTGACGGGAGGCGGCAGCCTGCTGAGAGGGCTGGAGGAACTGATCTCCTCCAAGACGGGCATCAACACCATCACTGCCGAGGATCCTATGACGGCAGTGGCCATCGGAACCGGAAAATACGTGGAGTTCCTTTCCGGCTACAACGGCAGATGACACCGCGGAACAGGCGCGGATTTCAGATAGTTTCAGAGCAAGTTAGGAGGCGGCAAATGTTAAAAGGTTTATACACCGCATACACGGGCATGTTGAATGAACAGCACAGATTGGATACCCTGACCAACAATCTGGCCAATGCATCCACTGTGGGATTCAAGAAGGAAGGCGCAACCAGCGAAAGCTTCCGGGATGTGCTGACGGTCAAGATTAAGGATACTTCCACCAACAGCTATATGAATGAGCGCATCGGCAGGGCCAACCCGGGCGTGAAAATCGGGGAGAACTATACAAATTACACCCAGGGGTCTTTCCGTATCACGGACAATACTTATGACCTGGCTTTGGCCGGGGAGGGCTTCTTCGCCATTGAGTTCACCAATAAGGCTGGAGAGACTTCCACCATGTATACCCGCGGCGGACAGTTCACGCTGAACAGGGACGGATATCTGGTGACGGAGGACGGGGACTATGTGCTGGATACCCAGAGCCGCAGAATTCGGGTGGACACCCTGCAGGACGCGAAGATTGCCGACGACGGGACGATCACCCAGAACGATGTGGCCGTGGCCAGGATCGGCCTGGTTGATTTCGAGGATTATGATTACCTGGAGAAATACGGCGAGACCTATTACCGGCCGGTAGAAGGAGCCAGGACAACGCCGGCTACCGCCCTGATCAAGTCGGGGTATCTGGAGATGTCCAATGTGCAGGTGGTGTCGGAGATGGTGAACCTGATCGCCATCACGAGAGCCTATGAGAGCAACCAGAAGATTATCCAGACCTACGACAGTTCTCTGGAGATTGCGGCGACACAGTTGGGCAGAGTGTAATCTGAGGGAGACGTGCGACGCAGTTGGGCAGAGTGTAATCTGAGGGAGACGTTCTTGGGCGGTGGGGATGAATCTGCTTGAGGATGGTATCCGGGGGACTTGCCGGATTGGAACCGGCGCAGAATGAAAGAGAGGAAGCATAATTATGGTACGCAGCTTATGGACAGCGGCAACGGGCATGATCGCGCAGCAGACGAATCTTGACACCATTGCCAACAATCTGGCCAACGTGAACACGCAGGGCTATAAGACACAGGTGAATGAGTTCAAGACTTTGTTATATCAGACGCTGCAGACGAAGACCACCAGCGCCAACGGCACGCAGAAGCCTACCAGCGCACAGGTGGGGCTGGGTGTGCGCAACTCGGCGATTACGACGATATTCAGAGGGGGGAATGCCCTGGCTTCCGACAGCGATACCGCTTTCCTGATAGACGGAAAGGGTTTCTTCGCGGTTCGGGGCGCGGATGGCAATACCTATTACACCCGCAACGGTAATTTCCAGTTCACCCTGGCGACCAACGGGAACATGCTGGCCAATGAGGACGGGCTTCCGGTGCTGGATTCCAACGGACGGCCTATCGTCCTGAACCAGAACTACATAGTCAGCAGCATTGAGGTGTCGGCCGACGGAGAGCTCTGCTATCCGGACGCTGACAACAAGCCGCAGCCTATGGGCATCCGTATCGGCCTGTTTCAGTTCAGCAATCCCAACGGCCTGGAGCGCCTTGCGGACACCCTGTACGCCCAGTCGGCGGCCAGCGGCCAGCCCATCAACGAGGCCACCAATAACGCCGTGGAGAAGAGCAAGGTGTATCAGAACTATCTGGAGGGCTCCAATGTGCAGGTAGTGGACGAGATGGTGAACATGATTGTGGCGCAGAGGGCCTATGAGCTGAATTCCAAGGCGATAACGGCCTCCGACGAGATGCTGCAGCAGGCCAATAACCTCCGCCGTTAAAAGTGTGGGAAGAAGTTCTAAGGTCATAAAGTACACGGCCTAAGAACTTCCGGGTTCGCATGAGCGAATGAATTCGCTCGCAAGCCAATCTCACAGTGTGAGAAGTGCACTCACAGTGTGAGAAGTGCACTCACAGTGTGAGAAGTGCACTCACACGGAAGAAGGCCCAAAGTGCGGGCATTCTTCCAGCTTTTCGCCAGTTCGTTGATTAGTTGGGCCGCAAGGGGCGGCATAAAGGGAGAAGAGAGATGGATTTCAGTAATATTACGGCTATGTATGGCAACGCATATTCCGCCGCGGCCAACCAGAGCGCGTCCAAATTGCAGAATAAGCTGACGGACGCGGACTATTCCCTGGCCACGGACGATGAGCTGATGGATGCCTGTAAACAGTTTGAGGCATATTTCATCGAGCAGATGTACAAAGGGATGATGAAGACCATCCCCACCAATGAGGAAACTTCCAATTACACTTCCACCATGATGGATTATTATAAGGATCAGATGATTCAGACCATGGCGGCGGAGACCACCAATCAGAACAGCATCGGGCTTGCACAGATGCTCTACGAGCAGATGAAGCGCAACTTCGGCGCGGCGCAGCTTCCCACGGAAGGGGACAGCGCTGCCGAGAGCGTACAGGCTGTATAGGAAGAGGGACGGACGGCACCTTTTTGGCGGAATGCCGATTTGGGAGACCATGTTCGATAGACGATAGATAAGGAACGAGGCTGCTTGCGGAAATGGCAGCCTTGTTCTGGTATGTGCATAAATGCCGCGGGGAGACCGGATGGAAACAGTCAATGGTTATGTGGAACACATCATTTTTCAGAATAGTGAAAATGGCTATACGGTCATGAACCTGGTGGTGGACGGCGAGGAGATCACCTGTGTGGGCATGGGAAAAGGCCTGTCCCAGGGGGAGAGCATCTCCGTCCAGGGGGAGTATGTGGAGCACCCAGTCTACGGGACCCAGCTGAAGATGGCGAGCTTCCAGGTGGTGGTTCCCCAGGACAGCGCCGGAATGGCCCGGTATCTGGGCTCCGGTGCCATAAAAGGGGTGGGGCCCGCCCTGGCCGCCAGAATCGTGAAGCAGTTCGGCGACGACACCTTCCGGATCATCGAGGAGGAGCGGGAGCGGCTGGCGGAAGTGAGGGGCATCAGCGAGCGCAAGGCCAGGGAGATCGCTGTCCAGATGGAAGAAAAGAAGGATCTGCGGGACGCGCTGGTGTTTCTGCAGCAGTACGGCATCTCCAACGCGCTGGCGGTGAAGATATATGAAACCTACGGGGCGAACCTGTACGGCGTCATGAAGGAGAATCCCTACCGCCTGGCCGAGGACATCCACGGCGTGGGCTTCAAGCTGGCGGATGAGCTGGCTTCCAGGGTGGGCATCCACACGGATTCCGATTACCGTATCCGCAGCGGCATATTTTATTCGCTGCTTCAGGCTGTGGGAGAGGGACATTGCTACCTTCCCATGGAGGAGCTGCTCCGGCGGGCGGAAGTCCTGCTGGGAGTGGCCCGGGAGAACATCCGCCCCCAGGTGGACAATCTGATGATGGACAAGAAGCTGGTCATAAAGGGGGACAGCGTGTTCGCTATTTCCTACTATTACGCGGAGCTGAACTGCGCCCATATGCTGCATGAGCTGAACATACCCATGGGCTCCGGAGGCGCCCTGGAGCAGGAAGCAGCGCCCGGGACAGGGGCTGCCGGGACGGCAGGGGGCGCGGCCTTGGATTCCAAGACGGTCAGAAGGCTGGAGAAGCTGGCGGAAAGCCTGAAGATGGAGCTGGACGAACTGCAGTTCCGGGCGGTGGAGGAGGCCATCCGCAACGGCCTGTTCCTGCTGTCGGGAGGCCCGGGCACCGGAAAGACCACCACCATCAATATGATGATCCGCTATTTCGAGGCGGAGGGGATGGACATTCTGCTGGCGGCGCCCACAGGCCGGGCGGCAAAGCGCATGACGGAGGCCACGGGCTTTGAGGCCAGGACAATCCACCGCATGCTGGAGCTGAACAGCGCGCTGTCTGATGAGGAGTCCAGGAAGGTGCGGTTCGAGAGGAACGAGGAGAATCCCCTGGAGGCGGACGTGATCATCATTGACGAGATGTCCATGGTGGACATCCAGCTGTTCCAGTCCCTGCTGCGGGCGGTGGCCCCGGGGACCAGGCTGGTGCTGGTGGGGGACGTGAACCAGCTGCCCAGCGTAGGGCCGGGTCAGGTGCTGCGGGATCTGATCTGTAGCGGCTGTTTTCCCATGGTGGAGCTGAAGAAGATCTTCCGGCAGGCCAAGGAGAGCGATATCATCGTCAATGCCCACCGGATCAACAACGGAGAGCAGATTAGCCTGGACAACAAATCCAGGGACTTCTTTCTTCTGGAAAGAAATGACACAAATGTCATATATAAGCATATGATACAATTGATACAGGAGAAGCTGCCCCGCTATGTGAAGGCGACCCCTTTCGACATACAGGTGCTGACCCCCATGCGCAAGGGGGGCCTGGGCTGCGAGACCCTCAACGGCATCCTGCAGAGGTATCTGAATCCGGCGGACGGGCGCAAGAAGGAGCATATGAACGGGGATACCATCTACCGTGAGGGCGACAAGGTGATGCAGGTCAAGAACAATTACCAGCTGGAGTGGGAGGTGGTCAGCAAGTACGGCATCCCCGTGGATCGGGGCGTGGGGGTCTTCAACGGCGACATGGGCCGCGTCCTGGAGATACAGGAGGCCGCGTCCTGCCTGGTGGTGGAATATGACGAGCAGAGGCGGGTGACATATCCTTTCTCTTTGCTGGATGAGCTGGAGCTGTCCTATGCCATCACCATCCATAAGTCCCAGGGGAGCGAATATCCCGCGGTGCTCCTGCCGCTGCTGGGCGGGCCCAGGATGTTGTTCAACCGCAATCTCCTGTACACGGCGATCACCAGGGCCAGGAGCTGTGTCACGATTCTGGGGAGCAGCGCCACGGTGCGGAGCATGATAGACAACGTCAGCGAGAACCGCCGGTATACGGCGCTGGCGGCCAGGATAGGGGAGCAGTACGGGAAGGCCTGTGTGCCGGGCGGATGAGGATTCTGGGCTTGGCGTCGTCCCCAGTGCGCGTGGAGTGTGGATCCAGGCGACCGCGCCGCAGGCATGTTATATTAGATTTTGTCGGAGAAGGTTCCAAGAACAGGAGGATTCGAGGAACCATGGAGAAGAAGAGAAGGGAACACATTCAGCCGGGTGCCGGGCAGCGCCCGGAAGAAGCAGGGGCCTTGGGGAACAAGTCGGGCCCGCGGGCAGTCCCGGAACCGGGCATAAGGCCGGGCATAAGGGTAAGCCCGAAAGCGGGGAAGGCCCCGGATAAGAGGATGCGCCCGAAAGAGCGGACGGACAGAGCGAAGAAGAAGGCAGCGGAGGCATATAAGGGACTGCTGCAGCTCCTGTTCCCTCTGCGGTGCCCGGTGTGCGACGACATCGTGAGGCCCTCGGGGGAGAAGATTTGCCTGGAATGCCTGGGCAGGCTGAAGCTATTGGCCCCGCCCTGGTGCATGAAATGCGGGAAACGGCTGGCGGAGGAGGGGGAATTCTGCGCCGACTGCCGCCGGATACAGCATTTGTTCCGGCGGGGAAGAGCGCTCTACGAATATGAGAGCGCCGCACCCGCCATATATCGGTTCAAGTACGGCGGCAGAAGGGAATATGCCGATTTCTTCGGGGAGCAGGTGGCGGAGTACCTGGGGGATTTCGTCAGGACAGTGGGCCCGGACGCGTTGATTCCGATTCCGCTGCACAGGAAAAGGCAGGCTGCCAGAGGGTACAACCAGGCGGAATGCCTGGCCAGGGCGGTCGGAAGCCGTCTGGGGGTCCCGGTGCAGGCCGATTACCTGGTCAGAGTGAAGAATACCGTGCCATTGAAATATGAAAATCCTGAAGAAAGACAAAATAATTTGAAAAAGGCTTTTAATATAGCGAGAAATGATGTAAAATTAAGGAGAGTAATCTTAATCGATGACATTTACACTACCGGCAGCACCATGGACGAGGCTGTCAGGACGTTGCAGGCGGCCGGAGTGAGGGAAGTCTGGTTCATTGCCCTGGCTTGCGGCACAGGTATCTAACAGGAGAAAGGGAGAATACTATGAACGTAAGGAATTGCAGGAGCTGCGGATGTATATTCAACTATATCGCCGGTCAGGTGATCTGCCCTGCCTGCCGGGATAAGCTGGAGGAGAAATTTCACGAGGTAAAGGAGTATATCCGGGAGAACAAGGGGGCAGGCATCAAAGAAGTGGCCGAAGCCTGTGAGGTGGACACGGGACAGATTCGCCAGTGGCTGCGGGAGGAACGCCTGGAGTTAGGGGAGGAATCCGCGGTCTATCTGAACTGTGAGTCCTGCGGGAAGGCAATCCGCAGCGGCCGGCTCTGTGAAAAGTGCGCCCTGGACATGAAGAAGGGCCTGCGGGAAGTGCTGGCGTCCAACAAGCCGGCGGAACAAAGGGCTCTGAAGAATGACGCGGAGGGGCCCAAGATGAGATTCCTGAAGTAGCGCGGAGGGATTTTTCCCGCGACACCGGGGGAGAGGCGGCCGGCGGAAGGCCGGAGGACAAAAAGCAGGAACAGGAGGTCAGCCATGCTCAATGAAGAGCGTATCATCCTGATGACCCAAATGGCTTCTTATGAGCAGGGGGAAGGTAAGGAAAATGTCAAGATCGGAAATTATTTCCGCAGTGATTATATTGCTCTGCAGGTTCTGAAATCCATTGTCTGCGCGATCATCGCGTACGGCATCATGTTCGGGCTCTACATGCTGTGCAATTTTGAAGAGTTCATGGAGAATCTGTACAAAATGGATTTGCTTGCGTTCGCCAAGGATGTGCTGATGTATCTGGTGGCTGTGGTGGGCGGATACGCGGTGCTGACTTATATCATCTGCACATGGCGGTATGCGGCGGCCAAGAAGAGCCTGAAATGCTATTATCATAATTTAAAGAAGCTGAATTCCCTGTATCAAGAATCGCAGTAGGGGGATTCTCGGCTGGAGGTCAGAATGACAGTTTTACTGGAAATGAAAGAAAGATTAAAGCTGATTTACAGCAAATATGAGGCCTTTATCGTGCCGGTCATTAAGTTTTTGCTGGCTTTTGTCGCTTTCAACACTTTAAACGGCAGAATGGGATACATGACAAGGCTGGATGACATGAGGATTCTGCTGATTGCGGCATTGGCCTGTTCGTTTCTGCCGATTGGGATCATGGTCCTGATCGCAGCGGTATTCAGTCTGATGCATATGTATGCGCTTTCCATGGAGGTGGCTCTGGTGGGATTGTGCATGTACCTGATCATGTATCTGCTGTTTTTCAGATTCAGTCCCAAGGATTCCCTTGTGGTGGTATTGACTCCTCTTCTCTTCGCGTGGAAGATGCCATATGTAATCCCAATCGCCACAGGGCTGCTGTGCGGGCCGGGCTCGCTGGTGTCCGTGGGCTGCGGGGTGGCGGTCTATTATCTGCTTCAGACAATCATCGAAAGCGCCCCCAATATCAGGACCATGGGAGAGGAAGACATCCTGGGGAAAATCCGCATGGTGGTAGAGAGTATTCTGGCGAACAGGGCGATGGTGGTCATGATTGCCGCCTTTGCCATTACGGTGCTGGTAGTCTATTTCATCCGCAGGCTGTCAGTGGACTATTCCTGGACGATTGCCATGATTGCGGGAGCCATGATGAATGTGGTGCTTCTGCTGATAGGGGATTTGTTCTATGAGATCAATGTCTCTGTGGGCACGGTGCTGCTGGGTTCGCTGCTGGCAATCGTGGTGGCGAAGGTCATTGAATTCTTCCGTTTCTGCGTGGACTACAGCCGGACAGAAAAGGTTCAGTTCGAGGATGACGAGTACTATTATTATGTAAAGGCGGTCCCCAAGATGACAGTCTCCGTCCCTACCAAGACGGTGAAGAAAATCAATTCCCAGTGGGACAGAGGCGGCAGTGCCGGATCCAGAAACGGCGCGGCCCGTCAGCCGGCCCGGGGTATGGCCGGAGAGAGGGGGCCCTCCTCCAGGAACGGCTCCGGGGCTCGTCCCCAGAACCGCGGCAGCGGGCAGCGCAGAGGGGGAAGCATGACCGTCGGAAACACCGGCAATCGAAAACGCGCGGATGCCCATGGGGGAAACGGGCCGGATGACTATGAAGAGTGGACGTAATATTGACGAAGAGTAGGACTGGTATAAGATGCAGTGGGTTGAGACGGCGAACGAGTATCTGAAGAATATCAAGACATACGCAAATACCATAGACCTGTACGATATCGTGGAGATTCTGATCATCGCCTTTCTGGTGTACTCCATCCTGGCGTGGATGAAGACCACCAGGTCCTGGCGGATGCTGCGGGGGCTGGTGGTCATATGCCTGTTCCTTCTGGTGGTGGACCTGATGGAGATGACTACCATCATATGGATCACGCGCAATGTGCTGGGCTTTGCCGTCACGGCCATCATCGTGGCGATGCAGCCGGAGCTGCGCCAGGCCCTGGAGCAGCTGGGGGAGAAGAATTTTCTGCCGTCTTTTTCCAGCTCCTCCCGGAAGATGGAAGAAAGCTTTTCTGAGAAGACCATGAACGAGATTGTAAAGGCCTGCGTGGAGATGGGCAAGGTGAAGACCGGTGCCCTCATTGTGGTGGAACGGAAAGAATCCCTGAAGGATTATGAGCGCACGGGGATAGAGGTGGACGGCGTGGTCACCAGCCAGCTGCTGATCAATATCTTCGAGCATAACACGCCGCTCCATGACGGAGCGGTCATCGTCAGGGGCAACCGGGTGACCTACGCCACCTGCTATCTGCCGCTGTCCGATAATCTGGGCCTGAGCAAAGAACTGGGGACCAGGCACCGGGCCGGGGTGGGAGTGTCCGAAACGACGGATTCCATGACGCTGATCGTATCTGAGGAGACCGGCGGCATCAGCATGGCCTATGAGGGCGAGCTGCAGAGGCACTTAAGCGCGGATGAACTTCGGGAAAAAATTCGGCAGATCATGAATTTGAATGGAGAAGAGGATGCGAGAGGCTTACACAAACGGAAAGGAAAAAGCAGGGCAAAAGGTGAAAAAAAGGATACTGAATAACTTGGGGCTGAAGCTGCTGTCCATCAGCCTTGCCATTGTGCTCTGGTTTCTGGTGGTCATGGCGGATAACCCGAAGGATTCCGTAACTTTTTCAAATATACAGGTGACTCTGCTCAACACGGAGCTGCTGGAAGAAGGGAATAAGTTCTATGAAGTGCTGGAGGGCTCGGACAGAATCCGCGTTACCGTAGAGGCTCCCAGGAATGTGATAAAAGAACTGAGCGCTTCCGATGTCGCGGCGGAGGCTGACATCAGCAGGCTTACTGAAGTGAACACGGTCCCCATCAGCCTGCAGGTTCTGAACGATGAGGTGGAGATACTTGACATTCGGGGAAGCCGTGATTCCGTGCGTCTGAATGTGGAGGAGAAAGCCAGCAAATGGGTGGGCGTGAGGTGTACTACGATAGGGAGCGTGGCAGAGAATTACATTATCTCCTCCTCGAAGGTAGACCAGACCAGGATAGAGATCAGCGGCCCTATCTCTGCGGTGGAGCGCATCAGCTACGCAGGGCTTGAGATAGATGTCAGCGATGCCACTACCAATGTCTCCGGCAATCCGGATATCCACTTCTATGACGCGGAGGGGAAACAGGTAGATGACACCAATATCGTCAAAAATGCGCAGACCATGCATGTGGAGATAGAGGTCCTGGCCACTAAGGAGGTGCCTGTGGAGGCCATTCCTACCGGCACCCCGGCGGAAGGGCACCTGGCCACCGGCGTGGTGGTGTGCGATCCGCCTACCGTGCTGATAGCCGGCACCCCTACTGTGCTGGCGGATCTCTCGAAGCTCACCATTGCTGAGAGAGAGCTGGACATCACGGACAAGGACGGGGATTTGGTGAAAGACGTAGATATCAGAAAGTATCTGGATAAGGTCAAGCTGGCAGACGGAGAGTTCAATGGGATTGTGAATGTGACTGTCTATATTGAGCCGATTGTGGAGAGGAACCTGACGCTTGCCCAGAGCAATATCACGCTGATCAATCTGCCGGAAGGGCTGGAATGGGAATTCACCCATGAGCAGGAGACTTACAGGCTGAGGATTTCCGGACTGGACGATGCGGTCTCGGCTGTGAACCAGGCGGAGGTCAAGGGTACTATAGATATAGGCGCATGGATGGCGGACAGAAATGTGGAAGAGCTTACGCCCGGAGAATACGAAATGCCGGTGGCCTTCACGCTGCCGGGGAATGTGGAACAGGAGAATGAAGTACGCGTGAGAGTGAATATCAGAGAATTGAATGAAATAGAAAATGGACAAAATGAAGGGGAAGAGTAGAGGATGGCTAGATTATTTGGAACGGATGGAGTAAGAGGGATTGCCAATGAGGAGCTTACCCCGTGGATGGCCATGCAGTTAGGCCAGGCAGGGGCGTATGTGCTGACAAGGCAGAAGGAGCATAAACCGACGATCATGGTGGGCTGCGATACGCGCATTTCCGGCGACATGTTGGCCAATGCCCTGATGGCGGGAGCCTGTTCCGTAGGCGCCAACTGTGTGTATGTGGGAGTCCTTCCCACTCCGGCGGTGGCATATCTGACACAGAAATACAAGGTGGACGCGGGAGTGGTGATTTCCGCCTCCCACAATCCGGTGGAGTTCAACGGCATCAAGTTCTTCGACGGGAACGGCTACAAGCTGCCCGACGAGCTGGAGGATGAAATCGAGCTGCTGATGAAGAACAATATGCAGGGCGTGAATTTCCCTACGGGCACTGCCGTGGGGAAAGTGAAGTACCGCACGGATGCCAGGGAGGAGTACATAAACCATGCGATTCAGGCGGTCCCGATGAATCTGGAGGGGACGAAGATTGTGGTGGACTGCGCGGAGGGCGCGGCTTACTACACTTCCATCGAGGCCCTGAAAGAACTGGGGGCCAGCGTAGTGGCGATTCACAACAGCCCTGACGGCACGAATATCAATTCCAACTGCGGATCCACCCATATGGCAGAACTGCAGGCCAGGGTGGTATATGAGAAAGCCCAGGTGGGCCTGGCTTTCGATGGGGACGCGGACCGGCTGCTGGCGGTGGACGAGAACGGAGAGATTGTGGACGGCGACCAGATCATGGCAATCATCGGAAACTATATGCGCAACCAGGGGAAGCTGAAGAAGGACACCATCGTTGCCACGGTCATGAGCAACCTGGGATTTTTCCTGATGGGGGAGAAGGAAGGGATTGCCATAGAGCAGACGAAGGTGGGCGACCGCTATGTGCTGGAGCGCATGAAGGAAATCGGCGCGAGCTTGGGGGGAGAGCAGTCGGGGCATATCATCTTCCTGGATGAGAATACCACAGGCGACGGCCTGCTCAGCGCGCTGCATCTGCTGCAGGTCATGGTGGACACAGGCAGGAGCCTTTCGGAGCTGGCCGGCATCATGGAAGTGCTGCCCCAGGCTTTGGTCAATGCCCAGGTGGCCAACCACAAGAAGGAAAAATACATGGAATATCCTGTGATTGCGGAGGCCATCCGAAAGCTGGAGGAGACGTTCGCCGGAGAGGGCAGAGTGCTGATCAGGCCTTCCGGGACGGAGCCGCTGGTGCGGGTCATGATAGAGGGCAAGGATCGGCAGGTGATCCAGCGGGAGGCGGAGAAGCTGGCCAATCTGATACAGGATGTCATGTTTTAAGATTTGGGACTTAGGAATTGTCGGAAAATAACTGCTGCAATTGCTTCAGGCAAAAGCCCGGAAATACAATAAAAATTGCCATAAACTTGCAGCAGTTATTTGTAGACACTTCCTTATTCCGGGAAGAAAAAGAGAAGGAAGCATTATTTTACGGGGAGAGTAGATTGGAGGGAAACAAAATGGTAAGTCAGAAAGTAGTAATCAAGAACCCTACTGGCTTGCATCTGAGACCAGCGGGCATTTTGTGCAAGGAAGCAATGCAGTTCAAATCGCTGATTACCTTTCAGTTCCGGGAAAACACGGCGAACGCGAAGAGCGTATTGAGCGTATTGGGCGCCTGCGTCAAAAGCGGGGATGAGATTGAGCTCTTCTGTGAGGGGGAAGATGAGCAGGAGGCCCTGAGCACGCTGGTGCAGGCTGTGGAGAGCGGATTGGGCGAATAGGAAAAGAGAAAAGAGAAAAGCTACGAAAAAGACAGGCTGCCGGGAGGCAGCCTGTCTTGCATAGGCCGGAGTCATCGGAAGGTGAAGTTGTCGCCCTCCTCCACGACGCAGATCATGGTCTTCCCGGTATTCACCGTGATTTCATTGCCGTAATCATCGTAGTATCGGGTGGCCCCGTAATCGCTGGTCTTCTCCCAGCGCACATGGATGCCCTTTCCGTTGGTGAAGTACCAGCCGTCCCTGGTGGTGTCATGGCACTGGAAAGCCAGGTAGCCCTCGCCCAGTTCCTCGTATTTGATATATTGCACCAGGATGTTCTTGAAGGTCAGCTGTTCGCCGGTGGCCGCGTCCACATGGGGGCCGTCCGTGCTGCCGGACAGGTGCTGGGAGCGGTAGTAGAGGCCGTCCTCCTCGTTGTATTCGAAATAGCACCTGGTCAGAGGATAGCAGCCCGACATGTCGATATAGGCGGCGTTTTTGGCTTCGCTGTCGTACTGGCTCAGAGTATTGGGGTTCAGCTTGGTGGCGAACTTAAAATGGTCCGTATCAATCAGGTCCCGATAGCCCAATGGATAGCCTTTCCGGTAGGCAATGTCCGCCAGGCCCGGACCTGACGCATAGGCATTGTGGGGGGCGGGACGGTCCGAAGAGCGGAAGAAGGCGCTGGCATCAGAGTCCAGAAGGCCATCGATATTCTGTGTGGTGGGCTCGGAAATCAGCTCGTTGATGAAGTAGGGGCCTCCCAGATGCACGATGAAGGCATCCCACTCAAAAGCCCAGTAGATGAAATAAGTCCGAAGGCTCCTGACATTGCCGATTTTCTCCAGATCCTCCCAGCCTTCATAGATTGCCATCATCCTGGACATGCGCCCTTCCACGTTCGCCTCATAGACCACGGAGGCCTTTGAGAGGTTGTAGTGGGGGATGGCGCTGACTTCGTTGGGAACCGTCACCGCGATGGGACGGGTGGCGGCCACATCCGCGTCCACCCATTCATTGGTCAGGCGGCTGCGCACCATGCCCTCCCTGGGGGGCTGGGAGTCGTCCTCAATGACGATGCCGGGTGGAGCGGGCTCCGCCAGGCCAGGCTGCGGCGTCGGCGTGTCGGGGTTCCAGGTGGAATCGGGCTCTGATATGGTTGGATTCTGGGGATCTTCCTCCTGTCCGCAGGCCGCCAGGGCCAGAAGGACGGCGAAGAGCAGAATGAGGGTCTTCATTCTTTTCATAAATGGATTCTCCTATCGTAAAACAACTTTCCTTTGTAAATTAGTACCTTTCATTTTAGCACAAAAAATGATAACAGTCATCTAATTGACAGAAAATTAAGAATTTTAAGAAATATTAATGGTCGCGGGACGGCTTCCGGCTTGCGGATTGCCGGAAAAGACGGTATACTGGAAGCAAGATGTAGCATAGAAGGAGTCAGGAAGAACATGAGCTGTTTGACTGTGATCGTGCCCTGTTACAATGAGGAGGAGAATGTGCCCCTCTTTTACCGGGAACTTATGGAGAATCAGGATTTTTTCGCGGAGAGAGGGGTGGAGCTGGAGCTGCTGTATGTGGACGACGGTTCCGGGGACGGGACGGTTGCGGCGGTGAGGAGGCTGCGGGAAGAGGACGGGAGGGTGCATCTGTTGTCTCTTTCCAGGAACTTCGGGAAGGAAGCGGCCATGTACGCCGGGCTGGAGCATGCGGGCGGCGATTATGTGGTGGTGATGGATGTGGATCTGCAGGATCCGCCGTCCCTGCTGCCGGAGATGTTTTCCTGGCTGGAGGAGGGATATGATTCCGTGGCCACCAGAAGGGTCTCCAGGAAAGGGGAGCCGCCGGTCAGGAGCCTTTTTGCCAGGATGTTCTATCGCCTGATGAAGAAAATCTCCAGGACGGAGATCATGGACGGTGCCAGGGATTATCGCCTGATGACGAGGCAGATGGTGGACGCGATCCTGTCCATGCCGGAATACAATCGGTTCTCCAAGGGGATCTTCGGCTGGGTGGGATTCCGCACGAAGTGGCTGGAGTTCGAGAATGTGGAGCGGGCCAAAGGGGAGAGCAAGTGGAGCTTCTGGAAGCTGTTCCTGTACTCCTTGGACGGCATTGCCGCCTTCTCCACGGTCCCGCTGATGCTGGCCTCGGTGATGGGCGTGTTCTTCTGTGCGGTGGCGTTTCTGATGATTGTCTTCATCATAGTACGGAAGCTGCTGTTCGGGGATCCGGTGTCCGGGTGGCCTTCGCTGGTGTGCATCATCCTGATGACCAGCGGGGTACAGTTCTTCTGCACAGGCATACTGGGGCAGTATCTCGCCAAGACGTATATGGAGGTGAAGAGGCGGCCTATTTACCTGGTCCGGGAGAAGTTCTGAGAGACGGCTCTGCGTATATTTTGCGGCGGTTTTTGGATAAAATGATGCATGGACACAGTGACGACAGAAAGTCTTAACAAGATCTTAGCGCCGTAAAAGCTTCCACAATCCGGACATGTATGGTAGAATTTATATGTTCTCGTAGTTAAAAAGCGGCAGTCAACATAAGAAGGGGGAATTCATATGGAGATTACTGCGGTAAAAGATTGTGAACTAGAGAAATATATAACTGAAATCATGTTAGACGTTGGAGTGCCGGCACATTTGAAAGGATATCATTATCTGAGGGATGCCATATTGCTGTCCGGTAGGGACATGGAAGTGGTGACTAGCGTGACGAAGCTGTTGTACCCTACGATTGCCAGGAGATTCAGGACGACAGACCAGAAGGTGGAGCGCGCTATCCGGAATGCCATTGAAGTATCGTGGAGCAGAGGAAATGTAGACACTTTTGAAAAAATGTTTGGGTATTCCGCATTGTCAGGCAGAACCAGACCGACCAACAGCGAATACATAGCCCGTATCGCTGATAAGGTCAGGCTTGATATCAAGGCTATGTAGTTCTGCTGGGAAACACAACAGAAGATAGATTTGCTTTTTACTGCGGGAATGAAGGGCAGCCGGATGAAAATCCGGCTGCTTTTGTAGACTTACTCGGATAATTGTGCTAAAATGACTTTGTTCACGAAGAACACGAGCCACGGTTTCGGAGGAATCTTTGTCCCGGGGGAGCTTTTTTCGGACGCTGCCGGGACGGGCTCGCTGCGGGCGGATGGAGGTTGGCGTGAGAAAAATTTCTTTCGGGGATTTCCTGCTGACAGGGGAGATCATCATAATAGGCATGGCGGAAGCGGTCCATCTGGCGGCTCTGTTCCTGGGGCTTTCATTTGCCCGGTGCTCCAAGATTCTGGGAGGGCTCACAGGGGCGGCGTTTGTTTTCGGGGCGGGCTTTCTGCTGGTGAGGAGACGCGCCGCGGCGAAGTCCGGCACGGCCCGCCGCGGCGGGAGCCCCGCGGCAGGGCAGAGGGACAGGGCGGTGACCCTTCTGCGCGGGATGTTCCTGGCAGTTGCGGCATCACAGCTTATTTTTATCTGCGGTGGGGATACTATGTATCGGCAGGGGGACATGACCGTGGAGACGGTGGGGAGCTTCCTGGCTGCGGACGCGGTCTGGCAGGTGAATCCCATGACAGGGATGCCTTATCTGGAGGGCATGCCCCTGCGCCGAAAGATTCTGTGCCTGCCCACTTTGTACGGAAGCCTGTGCAGGCTGACAGGACTGCGCCCGGAGACGGTGGTCTGGACAATCGTGCCGGCGGCGGTCCTGCTTAGCTGCTATGTGGCTTACGGCGCGCTGGGGAAAGCCCTGTTCCCGGAGGATCCAGGGAAGCGGGCCTGCTTTCTACTGGCGGTGGCAGTTCTGCTGTGGACCGGGGCCTATGGCTATGGCATGGACGGCTTCGGGGCGCTGTGCAGCGGGTGGCAGGGCGCTGTCATCCGCAATGTGGTGCTCCTGCCCTGGCTCCTGTCCCTGTGCCTCCGGAAAAAATGGCCGGGCATCGTCCTGTGCGTCCTGGCGGAAGCCTGCATGGCATGGACGCTCTATGGCCTGGGCGCATGCGCGGCCCTGGGGGCGGGCATGGGTTTGGCACAGCTGTGCTGCGGGAAAAGGGCGGCAGCCAGCCGGGGGAAGGGGGGAGCGGGATGACGCAGCTTCTTCATCGGGCCAGCCTGGGCTGGGCGGAATATACGGCTGACGGGAAACTGGCGGCGGCGCTGCTGGCCAGCCTGTTGTTTTTGTGGTTCGGCAGAAAAGGGAGGAAGAACCTTGCCTTCCTGGCCTATGCTTCCGCGGCGGCAGTCTGCTGTATCCTGCCGGTGACGGCCATTCTGCCCATGTTGTACCAGACGGCAGCCTATGATTATGTGTGGATCTGGAGCCTGGTGCCCGTGACCGCGGCGACGGCATACGGCATCACAGTGTTCCTGTCGGAATATTGGAAGGATTTTGACGGCAAGCAGTGGAAAAGGGGATTGCCGGTGGCGCTGCTGGTGCTTTGCGCGGTATTGTCCTGCGGGAGCCTGGGCAGGGAGGTCTGGGACAGGGACAGAGAGAAAGCGGAGCGGGAAGAGGCCTGCCTGGTGATGGAGGAGCTTTCTGAGAGGCTGGGCAGCGCCGGAGTCTACCTTTGGGCGCCGCGGGAGATTCTGGAGTATGCCAGAGAAACGGATGCCGGATGCCGCCTTCTCTATGGAAGAAATATGTGGGACGAATCCCTGGGCGCGTACGCTTACGATGCCTATGATGAGAGAAGGCAGTTTTTGTACCGCTGGATGGAGGCGCTGGGAGAGGCCCAGGAGGCGGAGCATCTGGGAGGCCTGGACGCGGTGGTGGAGAGCGTGCTGGACTTCGGAATCGACTGCATTCTGCTCCCGGGCGACGCGCTGCCGGAGACGGTGGAGCGCATGGAGAGAGGGCTGGGAACGAAAGCGCAGCAGCTTGGGGACTATCTTCTGTTCACGGGGTTCAGGGCCGGGGAGTATTCCCCGTCCGATTGATTTGACGGGGAGGCCGTTGCCGTGTCCTGCCGGATGCCGGCACCGGACGCCCTGGCTCCCGGGAGACAGGCGCAACGGGAGGATTGGCGGGCGAGAACGGCAAGGGCATGCCGGAGAGAAGAGGGAAGGCTTATGGACGGGTTGGTCAGCATCATCGTGCCTGTATACAATGCGGAAAACTATATCCGGGAGACCATCTCCTGCGTGGCGGCCCAGACGTATGGGGACTGGGAGCTGCTGCTGGTGGAGGACGGGAGCGCAGACGATACGCCCCGGATCATCCAAAGCTCCATGGAGCAGGAGGGCACGGACCGGATCCGGCTGATTCGGCAGCCTTCCAATATGGGGGCCGCCAGGGCCAGGAACAGAGGGCTCGGGGAGGCCAGGGGGAGGTATATCGCCTACCTGGACGCCGACGACCTCTGGGTGCCGGAGAAGCTGGAGCGGGAGCTGCGCTTCCTGAGAGAGCGGGAGGCCGCCTTCGTGTTCACCGGCTATGAATTCGCCGATGAACGGGGGGAGGGCACGGGGAAAGTGGTGCATGTGCCGGAGACCTTAAGCTACCGGCAGGCCCTGGGCAATACCACGATCTTCACCAGCACGGTCATGTTCGACACGGAGAAAATAGACCGGAAGCTGCTGGAGATGCCGGATGTGAAGAGCGAGGACACGGCGCTGTGGTTCCAGGTGCTGCGGAACGGCTATACGGCGCATGGGCTGGACGAGAACCTGGTGCGCTACCGCAGGGCGGGCAGGAGCCTGTCCTCCAACAAGCTGGAGGCGCTGGGGCGGATCTGGAATCTCTACCGCCGCCAGGAGCATTTGAGCCTGCCGCTGAGCGCTTATTACTTCTGCCACTGGGCGGCCAGGGCCGTGAAGAGAAGGATATAGTACCATAACGATGGGAGGGCAGCTGTTTTGGAGATAGGTGTCAACGAAAGAAAACTGAGGCGTCTGGAGACGTTCAAGAGACTGATCAATCTGGGGCTGACCATGGGGTGCCTGGGGCTGGAGGTGGCAGTGTTCGCCTACTGCTGGCTGGCCCACTTCCAGTTCAGCGTAGTGGATGAACTGCAGCACTACTGGTTCATGGGGCATGCGCTGGAAATCACTATCTACGGGGTTCTGCTGCTGCTGCTGTCCGCCATGTACGGGGGCATGCGCCTTGGGTACCTGAAGAATGTGGAGCTGATTTTTTCCCAGGTCTTCGCCACTTTGATAGCGAACATCATCATCTACGGGGAGCTGTCCCTGATGGCCTTCCAGCTGTTCGTGCCGAAGGTGTTCCTTCTGATGATGGCGGGGCAGACGATCATCGTCATCGTATACGTCAACGCCGCGAACCGCCTTTACCGCCATATCTTCCCGCCGCGCAGGCTTCTGCTGGTGCACGGGGACAGGCCGACCGAGAACCTCCGCAGCAAGTTCGAGAGCCGCAGGGACAAGTACCTCATCACCCGGGTCGTCCATGTGGGGGAGGGGTTTGACGGCGTCTGCAGGGCGATCATGGAATCCATTGAAAAGGGGGAATGCAATGCCGTGGTGCTGGGGGACATATCCGTGGCAGAGCGCACGCCCCTGATAAAGTTCTGCTACGGCCAGTCCATCCGGGTATATTTGCTGCCGAAGATAACAGATGTGATTCTGATGGGGGCGGAGGAACTGCATGTGTTCGACAGCCCTTTGCTCCTGACCCGAGAATACAGCCTTTCCGTGGAGCAGCGCATCGCCAAGCGCTGCATCGATGTGGTGTGTTCTTTGGTGCTGCTGGTGATTGCCTCGCCGTTCATGCTGATCACGGCCATCGCCATCAAACTGTATGACGGCGGGCCTGTCTTGTATAAGCAGAATCGCTGTACGATGGATCAACGTGTGTTCGGCATCATGAAGTTCCGCAGCATGCGCACGGACGCGGAGAAGGACGGGGTGGCCCGGCTGGCCCAGAAGAACGACAACCGCATCACGCCCATCGGGAAGGTCATCCGGAAATGCAGGATTGATGAGCTGCCTCAGCTGGTGAACATATTAAGGGGGGACATGTCCTTCATCGGGCCCAGGCCGGAGCGCCCCGAGATCATCGCCCAGTACCTGGAGGTCATGCCGGAGTTCGCCTATCGGATGAAGGTGAAGGCGGGGCTGGCCGGATTCGCCCAGGTGTACGGAAAATACAATACCTCCCCTTATGACAAGCTGAAGCTTGACCTGACATATATCGAGAACTATTCCGTTCTGCTGGATCTGAAGCTGATGATGCTGACGCTGAAGATTCTGTTCTGGCCGGACAGCACGGAGGGCGTGGAGAGCGAGCAGATTACGGCCCTGCGGGAGGAGAAGCGCCGAAGGGAAGAGGAGAGGCCGGACAGAGAAGAGGAATGAAATGTGATGTTTGGAGCAAGGGGGCCCTCCGGGGAGGGGCCAATCCGCAGGCTGGGCTTTCCGGGCAGGGGCACAGGCGAGAGGGGATTACACGGAGGAAAGAACGCTTATGACAGTTCAGGTACTTGCATCTGTGATGAATGAGGAGCCTATGGCACTGATCAGGCGCATGGGGCTGGAATCGGACGCGGTCATCATCAACCAGTGCGACAGGCTGGGAGCCGAAGAAATCCACTATGGGGGGCACAGGGTGCGGTTCTGCTCCTTTCCGGACAGAGGGGTGGGAAGAAGCCGCAATGAGGCGATTTTGAGGGCAGAGGGGGATATCTGCCTTTTCTCGGACGGGGACATCGTGTATGAGCCGGGGTATGCCCAGGCTGTGGAAGCGGAATTTCTGCGCAGGCAGAATGCAGATATGATACTTTTCAATGTTACAGTGGAGGAGGCCCGACGGACGTACCATATCACCCGGAGGAAGCGGGTTCGCTGGTATAATTGCGGCAGATACGGGGCGGTGAGCTTTGCCGTGCGCCGGGACAGCCTGCTGGCTTCGGGGGTGATGTTCTCTCTGCTGTTCGGCGGCGGGGCGAAATACGGAAGCGGTGAGGACAGCCTGTTTTTGAAGGAGTTCATGGACAAGGGGTTTTCTGTGTACACGGCTCCGGTCACGATCGCCCGGGAGGAGGCGGGGGAATCCACCTGGTTCAAGGGCTACAACGAAAAGTTTTTCCGGGATAAGGGGGTGCTGTACCGCTTTCTCTACGGCAGGCTGGCCTGGGCCATGGGGCTGCGCTTTCTGCTGGCGCACCGTAAGGCCCTGTGCGCTGATGTGCCGCTTGGGCAGGCGTACCGCTGGATGCGGGAAGGGAGCAGGCGCGCCGGCCGCAGCACCTGAACGGAACCATCGATTCAGATAAGTCTGATAAGCCGGCAGAGGCAGGAATGGCGACAGTGTGCCCGGAGATTCCCGGGCAGACAGATTTCGCCGGAAGCGGCTGTGGGCACGGGAGGGCAGGGGACGATTGAGTGGAACGGAGAGGGAGAGATGCCGCAGCGTGGCGTCCTGGAGGTGGCTATGAAAGTCTTATGGTTGTGCAATGTGGTGCTTCCCGTGGCTGCGCGTCAGCTGGGGATGGAAGTATCCAATAAAGAGGGCTGGGTCAGCGGGATGGCCCAGGAACTGCTGGAACGCAGACAAGAGAACGATATTGCGCTTATACTTGCGTTCCCTGTGCCGAAAGCCATGGTTCCGGAGGGGGAAGAAATCTTCTGCAGAGAGATTCAGGTGGAGATGCCCCCCGGGGAGGAGCGGGAGTCTGGGCAGGAAGGCGCGGGGCAGGCGGAGGCGGATTCAGGACAGAAAAACGCCGCGGAGAGGAAAGCTTCTTCCGGGAAGGTCAGCCTGGCCTGCTGCGGATTTCCGGAAGACGTAAGGTGCCCGGAAAAATATGACGGGAGCCTGGAACCTGCCCTGAAAAAAATCGTTGATATAGTCAGGCCGGACATTGTTCACTGCTTTGGCACGGAATATCCGCATACCCTTGCCATGTGCAGGGTTTTCCCCAGGAAGGATCGGATACTGGTTGGGCTGCAGGGGCTCTGCGTCCTGTACGCGCAGGCCTATTATGCGGACCTGCCGGAGCGGGTGATTCGGTCTGTGACGCTCCGGGACTTTCTGAGAAAGGACAATCTGCGGCAGCAGCGGCAGAAGTTCGTCCTTCGGGGGGAGATGGAGCGGGAGGCAATCGGGATGGCAGGGAATGTCACCGGCCGCACGGAGTGGGACAAGTCCTATGCGCTGGAGTGGAATCCGAAAGCCAGGTACCATGCCATGAATGAGACCCTGCGGCGGGAATTCTACGGGCCGGTCTGGGACAGGGACAGATGCATCCCCCACAGCATTTTCCTGAGCCAGGGGGATTATCCCCTGAAAGGCCTGCACTATATGCTGCTGGCCCTGCCGAAGATTCTGGCGAGATATCCGGACGCGAAGGTATCCGTGGCGGGGAACAGCCTGGTGGAATACAGGACCCTGAAACAGAAGCTGAAGATTTCCGCATACGGGAGATACCTGAGGAGCCTGGTGAGAGGGCTGGGATTAGAAGGGCATGTGGCTTTTTTGGGAAAATTGACCGCGGGGCAGATGCGGGACAGATATCTGGCAAGCAGTCTTTACGTGTGCTGCTCTGCCCTGGAGAATTCCCCTAATTCGCTGGGGGAGGCCATGCTGCTGGGCATGCCCTGCGTCAGCGCGGACGTGGGGGGCATTCCCAGCATGTTCACGGATGGGGTGGACGGCATCCTGTACAGGGGCTTCTCGGAGAGGGGAGCCGGGCGGCATCCTGCTGACGGAGGCCTGGAAAGAGAGGCATGGAAAGCAGCGGAAAGCGGCGGTTTCGGCGGCCGGGACGGCGGGGGCATGGCTTCGGGGCCGGCGGATGAAGGGGAGCTGGAGGCCGTCTCCGGGAGGCTGGCGGATGCTGTGCTGAAGATGTGGGATAATCCACAGAAATGGGATGAATACTGCGCCAATGCCAGGAGGCACGCCCTGGAGACCCACGACAGGAAGAGAAATTATGAGAAACTGGTGGAAATCTATGGAAAAATCCTTTAACATGGCTTTTGTGTCCAATTATATCAATCATCATCAGATTCCCTTCTGCAACGCCATGAACCGGCTTCTGCAGGGAAATTTTCTCTTCATCCAGACCGAGCCCATGGAGGAGCAGAGGATTCAGATGGGCTGGCATGAGGAGGAGCGGCCGGAGTATGTCCGCTGCTACTATGAGGAGACGGAATTCTGCAGGAAGCAGATTCTGGACTGCGATGTGGTGCTGTTCGGAGGCACGGACGATGAGAGCTACATCACGGAGCGGCTGGAAAGCGGCCGGCCTGTGGTCCGTGTCAGTGAGAGGCTGTACAAGACGGGGCAGTGGAAGGCTGTTTCCCCCAGAGGCCTCAGGAAGAAATACCATGACCACACCAGATATCGGAAAGGGCCGGTGTATCTGCTGTGCGCGGGGGCCTATGTGCCGTCTGATTTCCATATTGTCAGGGCTTATCCGGGGAAGATGTACTGCTGGGGCTATTTTCCGGAGACGAAGCGCTATGATATCGAACAGCTCCTCTCCGGGAAGGGGTATGATGAAAACGGGACAGCTCATCTGCTCTGGGCCGCCCGGATGATTGACTGGAAGCATCCGGAGCTGGCGATAGAGACGGCCAGGTTTTTGAGGGAAAAGGGCCTGGCGTTCCGGCTGGACATGATTGGGGACGGCGCCCTGAAGGAACAGATGGAAGCACTGGCGCAGCGCTATGGGCTGGGGAACCAGGTGGCATTCCTGGGCTATCAGCCTCCGGAGGCGGTGCGGCGGCATATGGAAAGAGCGGACATCTTCCTGTTCACCAGCGACAGGCAGGAGGGGTGGGGGGCGGTGGCCAACGAAGCCATGAACAGCGGCTGCGCTCTGGTGGCGGACCATATGATCGGGGCTGTCCCTTATCTGATACAGGACGGGGAGAACGGGATGATTTACCGGGACGGGAAGGCGGAGGCCCTTTTTGGCTGCGTGGAAAAGCTGGTAAGGAACCGGGAGCTTTGTAGGAGCCTTGGCAGAAAGGCCTATAGGACAATCGCGGAAGTATGGAACGCGGAGAACGCCGCAGAGCGGCTGATGGCGCTGATAGGTTCTGTGGTGGCGCCGGGTCTTGGGACGGTAGGCGCGACAGGGGAGGACGGCGCGGGAGGCGTGAAAAGGAATATCGCAGATTTCCATGGAAGTGCCCCATGTGCTCCCTGCGACCCTGCCAGGGTGATCTCAGAGAGATACAGAAAGAGGATATAGAATTGTGACTGGGGAAAAACAGGCTCTCGGAATTTTCAGGAAGCAGAATCGTGCATAGGGCTGGACGGCACCTGGAAAAGCGGGGGAACGGGCCCAAAGGAGTTCAGGAAAGCAGCGTGATATGCGGTCTGGAGATTCCGAGAGGATATAAGGAATTGTCTACAAATAACTGATGCGAGTTTATAGCCGTTTTCGTTGTATTTCTTGGCTTTCTCCTAAACAAGTTGCATCAGTTATTTTCCGACAATTCCTAAAAGTAAATGGGAGGGAATATGAGCGACGCTCCTTTGATTACGGTCATCGTGCCGGTATATAACATATTGGATTATCTGCCCAGATGCGTCCATTCCATCACGGCCCAGACCTATTCCCATCTGGAAATCATCCTGGTGGACGACGGATCTACGGACGGCACGGGGGAACTCTGCGACCGCCTGGCGGAAGAGGACGGGAGGATCAGAGTGTTCCACAAGGAGAACGGGGGTTCTTCCTCCGCCCGGAACCTGGCTCTGGAGCATGCTTCCGGGGAATATGTGGGATTCGTTGACAGCGATGACTACATTTCGCCGGACATGTATGAACGGCTGCTGCAGGGAATCCGGCAGTTCCAGGCATCTGCCGCCCAGGTGGGCCGGGACGAGACGGATGCCCGGGGCGATCGGCTCCCTGACATCTGTGTCCCGCCCCGGGAGCCTGTCGCCATGGGGGATGAGGAATTTTTAAAGGAACTGCTGCTGCACCGGGGGGACTGCTCCTTCTGCACGAAGCTGATTCGCAGGGAGTTGTTCCCAAAGGATGCGTTTCCCGTGGGGAAGCTCAATGAGGACTTCCATCTGCTGGTGCGCATGCTGCCCGGGATGGGGCGGCTGGTGTCCCTGCCGGGGCATGTGTACCATGTCTTCTACCGGATAGGCAGCAATTCCCGCAAGGCGGACAGGGAGGTGTTTTCCCCGGTCTTTGCGGACTGTGTGGAAAACGCGGACATGGTGGCGGATATCGTGAAGAGACGGTACCCGGAACTGGAAGAGACGGCGTTCCGGTTCGGGATATTCCAGAGGCTGGAATATCTGCTGCATATTCCCATCTCTCAGATGCGGAAGGACAATGAGGCCTATCGGGGGATCGTGGCCTATCTGCGGAGGAACTGGATGAAGTCCATGGGAAATCCTGTGTTGACGGGAAAGAACAAGGTATATCATACTTTGTTCGCGCTGGCCCCGAAGGGGATCCGACGGCTCCATGCGGCCCTGCGGCTGCGGGGCTGAGAGGCTGGAAGGCCGGCGAAAGGCAGGCGTATTGTCCGGTGGCACCGGAAGAGGAAGATGCGGCGGGCTGCCGCTGGAAAAAAATACCTTGGAACCTGGGGCAGAAATATGATATGATGATCATGGCTGTGCCAGGGGGCTTTTCCGGCGAAGGGGATAGGCGCTCCCCTGGCAGGGCAGGTTCGGTTTTGGCGATAGCCGGGAAAAACGGCGTGAGGCAGAAGAGCCGGTGCAGCGAGACAAAGGAAAGACGGGGTGTCCGCCCTGGCGGGCAGATGGGAGCATACATGAAAAGATACAGAAAGTACATATGCGGAGTCGTCATGGCAGCAGTCCTGTTGGGCGCAGGTATCCGATGGCCCATGCAGGTGGCGGCATCTGTGGAAAACGCTCAGGAGCAGGAGGCAGGGGAGTCTCAGCCAGGCGGTATGTCCGGGACGGAATCGGGAAGCGGGCTGGACAGCGCGTCTGGGACGGAATCGGGAAGCGGACTGGAAGGTGCAGCCGGGACAGGAGCGTCCGGCGGGGCGGACGGTGCGTCCCGGTCGGGGAACCGGGCCGGAGAGGGGCCTGTGCGCACGGCGGGGAATCTGGACGAGGAGACGGAAGACTGGATACAAATGGCCGGGGAAGCGTTGACACAGATTGCCGCCCAGAGGGACATCATGGCACTGGTCTATTTGAACGATGAATATCCGGTCCGCGTATCGCCTTCCTATGGGAGCGATGCGGCTGTCACTGTCCTCAGCGGCCAGATGGTGAACATCCTGGATCTGTATGTGGATCAGGACATGGAAGTCTGGCATTATGTGCGGCTGGATTATCAGGGGACGGATGTGTACGGTTATGTCCCCCGCCTGTATCTGGCCAGTTCGGACGAGCGTTTTCTGGAATGGGAGGAGCAGTATGGCCTGAACCTGGCTGCGTCCACCTACGCCGTCGACGGCGAGCGGGCATCCTACGCCGACATCGAACAATTCCCGGAAAGCTACCGTCCGGCGCTGAACGCGCTGAAGGAACAGCATCCTAACTGGATTTTTGTGGTGATGAAGACCAATCTGGACTGGGACACGGTGATATATAATGAACTCCAGGGCGGCAGGAGCCTGGTGTACAAGACGTTTCCGGAATGGGCGAAACAGGGCCTCTACGATCAGGGGAACTGGTACTACTCCTCGGAGGCTGCCCTGAAGCTGTACATGGATCCCAGGAACAGCCTGACGGAGAATGCCATTTTCCAGTTCGAACAGCTGACCTTTAATGAAACGTACCACACGCAGGAGGTGGTGACCTCTTTTCTGGACAAGAGCAACTCCTTTATGAAGAGCAGCGCCCCGGCGCCGGGGACTTCCAAGACTTACGCGCAACTGTTCTACAACATCGGAAGAGAGGAAGGGGTCAGCCCTTTCCACCTGGCGTCCAGGGTGATCCAGGAGCAGGGGCAGGGGACGTCCCAGCTGATTTCCGGAACCTACCCGGGCTATGTGGGATATTATAATTATTTCAACATAAGCGCCAGCGGGCAGACGGACAAGGAGGTCATCGAGAGCGGCCTGAAGTACGCCAAGAGCAAAGGGTGGACGGATGCGGAGAAATCCATCCGGGGCGGCACGAATGTGATTTCGGCCAACTATATTAAGCGGGGACAGGACACCCTGTATTTGGAGAAATTCAATGTGACCCCCAACAATACATACAATCATCAGTACATGCAGAACATTTCTGCCCCTACCTCGGAGGCGCTGACCATCAAGAACCTGTACAAGGAGGCCGGTGCGCTGGGAAGCGCTTTTGTGTTCAAAATCCCGGTGTATGAGAACATGCCGGGGACGCCCTGCGGCATACCGGAGGTTTCCACGGATGTGGTCCTGAAGCTGCCGGCGGGCTACAGCGACGCCACGGTGTGGCTGGACGGCGTGGCTTGCGCGGGGGAAGTGCGGAACGGAAGCCTGATTGCGGTGGCTCCTGACACGAAAGCCAGTACGGCTGTGGTATATAAATACAATGACTCCGGTGTGCCCACAGGCATGTATGTATGGAGCCTGAGCCATAATGGGACGGTGTATACGGCTGCGGCGCAGCCGGGGCTGGAAGATCTGCTGACTTACCACGGTTTCTCCATCCGGGTCACCGGCAAGACGGGCATTCGGTTCAAGACAGGCATCTCTGCTGCCCTGCGGGCGCAGCTGACCGCAGGGGGCGTGGACGGTTACCGGCTGAAGGAGTACGGGACTTTGGTCATGAACCAGGCCAATATGGACAAGTATCCTATGGTGAAGGGCGGGGAGAAGGTATCTTCCGGCGTATCTTACGGGGTGGGCGCAAACGGTAAGCCCCAGGATGTGGTGTTCGAGACAGTGGACGGAAGATACCGTTTCACCTCGGTGCTGGTAGGGCTTCCGGTGGAGCAGTATCAGACGGAGTTCGCTTTCCGGGGCTATGCCGTGCTGGAGAAGAACGGTACCCAGGTGACGATATACGGGCCTGCCAGGGCCAGGAGCATCTATGACCTGGCGAAACAGCTGATAGAAATCGGCAGTTATCCGGAGGGCTCGGCATCCTATGAGTTCCTGAAGAAGCTGATTGGCGATGCGGATGCCCTGAAGCCTTCCGGCATCCAGGAGGGCATCGAAGCGGTGAGATGACGGTGGAAGAAAGGCATCGGACGTTCGCGGCAAGATGTCGGAACGGAGAAGGGACGGACCTGAGGTTCTGCGGGGGCGGATCATATCCCGGCAGGAGGCGATTGATATTGGATAGGAGAAAAATTTATGGTTAGAAAGTGGATATATAGAGCGGCTGTCTGCATTCTGCCCCTGGCCATGCTGGCGGCATGCGGGGACGGCAGTGAAGCGGCCATGGACGAAAAGACGCTCAACACCCTGGAGATGGTGGCCATGGATGATGACACTTCCCCTGAGGAGGGACCGGGGGAAGAGCTGGCGGATGAGATTTCGCTGCAGTACCTGACGGGCGATTTGACTCCGGAGGGGCAGGCCCAGGTGCTGGAAGCCATGACGGACCTGCAGCGGAATCTGGAGATTCCGGAGTATCTGGGGGAGGGCATCCATCTGGTGAGCGATGCCGCCTGGCTGGAGACCATGTCCCGAGAGCTGTATGAGGGCAGCCGGAATTATGTGCTGCAGAGGGGCGGGGAGATGCTGCTCTCTGTGCAGGTGGGACTGGACATGGAGGGCAAGGTATCTGTCAATGTGTTCTATCCGGGCCAGGAGGGAAAGGTGCTGGTGCTGAAACATGAGGACGGTGCCATATGGATGCTGCAGACAGGGCTGGCGGACGGGAAATATGACGGCGCTTTCGAGATATGGCAGATGAACGGCACTACCGGGCACATCCGGAGGGAGCAGGGTTCCTATGCGGCGGGAACCGTTGTGGGAGAATACACGAAATCCGAGTATGCCGGTGCGCCTGGGGATGTGTTCGATATGTGGACGAACCGGGAGAACTTTGTGTATGAGACGGACACCGCATGGTTCGACGAGGCGGGGGAGCCCACGATGGCTCCTGAGGCAAGCCAGGCTCCTACAGACACCGAGAGCCCTGCGCCTACGGAGAGCCCTGAAGCGACCCAGAAGCCCGCGGC
>OFFK01000643.1_pt1 | contig 29690 bp, 25 predicted proteins | sample 1521361 | NCBI WGS metagenome assembly OFFK01 (sample SAMEA3504096, study PRJEB24116) | mouse gut metagenome | biome: mouse gut; feature: mouse-associated habitat; material: faeces | place: Denmark | collected 2011 | reverse complement strand
GGACAGGCGCGTCACGCGCCTGTCCGGTTTTCTTCCTGTCTTTTACTTGTCCCTGTTCAGCCGCAGGATATACATCCCGTCGTGCCAGGTGTCGATGTAGATATACCCCCGGTCGTCCACCACCACATCCTCGGTGGTGGCGATCATCGGCCCGGGCACCGGGATCTGGAACAGCAGCTTTTCCGGGTTGGGGGGGATGAAGTAGGCGATCTCCTTGATGTAGTAGGGATCGGACACGTCGAACACCCGCAGGCCCGCGTGGAAATAGCAGTTGTAAATCAGGTTGGGGTCGTCCTGGAGCCAGGGCTTGCCCATGGGCTCGTGGACGTTGTGGGGCCCGAAGGGTCCCTGGGCCCCTATGCCGCAGTCGTTGAAGTTCCGGTAAGGGAAGCCCTCCGGCACCTCGGGATAGGGAAACTCCGCCACCAGCACCGGGTCCTTGGGGTCGGACACGTCGATCATGTGCAGGTTGTTCATGGGCTGCGCCCCGGGGTGCGCGCTGGCGGCGATGTTCTCCTTGGTGAAGAAGGGGAACCGCTCCCCCTCGTTGGTGAGGACGGCGAAGTTCCGCCCGGTGAGGGGCAGGTAGGTGTGGCACCTGGCCCCGCACAGCTTGCCCGCGAAGGGGGGCTGTACCATGAGCTGGGAGATGAGCTTGGGCCGGGTGGGGTCGGATATGTCCAGGATGATTCCGCCGCCGCCGAAATAGCCCAGATACAGCTCGTTGGGCCGGTCGGCGGACAGGGTGCAGGCGTGGCACATGGGCCAGTCCTTCTCGGCGGCGTGGCCCACGGGGTAGGTGCCCTCCAGCATACCGTCCTTGAACTGCTCCGGCTTCCACCAGCGGCCCGCCTCCACGGGATTGCAGGGGTCGGATATGTCCAGAATGCGGACAATGAAGCCCACAAAGCCCGGACACTCGGCGGGCATATAGACGTACCTCCCGCCGTTATAGGCGAAGCGGTGGACCCCCATGCCGTTGGGCAGTCCGGTGTGCCAGTGGGACAGCAGTCTGGGGTGGACGGGGTCCTCCTTCAGATCGTAGATCTGGAGGCCGTCGTCGGCGGGGTCCCCCACCTTGATGCCGTGGAGGAAGGGCACGCCGCCGCCCAACGCCACAATCAGCTTGTCGTCCGCCACCTGGATCTTGGGGGTGGACTGGGCGAAGTACACCTCGGGATCGCTCACCCAGACGCAGCCCACCACCTGGGGCCTGCTGGGATCGGTCACGTCCAGGATATTCACCCCGGCCCCCTTGAAGGAGCCGCAGTACATATAGTACTTATCCCCGGTTTTGTAGAGGGCCATCTGGAAGGCGTTGATGCCGTTCAGATCGGAGAAGCCCACCACCTCCATGTTCTTGATATAGCCCTGGTTGGCCTCGCTTTTCGCGTAAAAGGGCATGGACATTTCAATCAATCCTCCTCACTTGGATGATACCACTAAAAGCGTGTTATGGCAATGGGCGCGCCCGGCTCAGGCGCGCCCATTGGAAATCGATCTGAGCGGATCAGGGATGCCCGCCGGGGAACGCGCCGGGGCCGGGGTCCTTGCTGCACATCATTCCGGTGACGGCCAGCAGCGGCTTGAAGAAGATCGAGACGCTGACAAAGGCGGCGGCCAGCATGGGGAGCAGGGACATGGCCCATTTGTCCAGCATATTGAACAGCATGAAGCCCAGCTCAATGAACATCATGCTGAAGCTCATGAGCAGCACCAGCAGGAACGAGATGAAGAAGATCCGCACAAAGTAGGCGGGGGTGCTGTCCATCTTCATGCCGAACTTCCCCAGGAAGAAGTTGCCGAAGCCGGGCAGGTCGATGAGGGTCTCCCAGGCCATGCACACGAAGAACCCGGTGAAGGAGCCCACAATGATGCTCTCAGCGGAGAGCTGGCCCGCCAGGGCCTTGCTGACGATGGTCATGATGATGCCGATGACCAGGGCCAGCCAGAAGTTGAATACCACAGGAAAGCTCGTTTTCTTAAACATTCCTCTCAGTCTCCTTTTCAAATCGTTACCGCATGGTGATATAACCCCGGTACTGGGTCAGGTTGTCGCAGGCGGCCATGTCGGACAGGAACATCCCCACGATGTAGTGGTTGGGCCTGAGGAAGGGGAACTGTGCCTGGGGGGCCTCCTTGGGGTTTTCCCTGGCCCAGTCGGGCTGGGCCATGTCCCGGGTGCCCTCCACCGCGGCGGCGTACCACTCCTCCGGCCCGTCGAACCACAGCTCCACCAGCCGGTGGAACTGGCAGCCCACCACGTCGTGGTAAATCTTGCTGGACACGAAGCGGTTCACCTCGGGCCGGCTCTGGAAATAGGGGACGAACACCTCGCTGAACCACTTCTCCCCGGTCTTTTCGCAGGGCCAGCGCAGGACGAACTGCCAGCGGTAGTTGGGGCCGTCGTCAATGGTGCGGCCCGCGCCCTTATAGTCCTCCTGCCAATTCATGGGCACGTGGGCAAACACAAAGGGAGGCATCCCGTTGTCCCCGCCGGAGGAGCGGTGGGCGTCGCCGTCCATGTTCTCCGTGGGGAGATCGTCGGTGTCGGGCATCATGCCCTGCCACCGCAGCACAATGGGGGGCATCCGCTCGGTGAAGGCGTTGACGCGCATTTCCGGCGTCATCTCGTTCACCATCCAATAGTGCTCCGTCATCTGCATCCGCCGGGTGCCGAACCGCTCCCCCTCCGGGGGAACAGGCAGGGCGTTGTAAAAGGCGTACTTATTACAGTAGGGGGCGAATTTGCTGATGCTGTCGGGCACATGGGTGGAGTAGAGCCAGTGCTGGAGGCGGTGGCGGTATTCTTCCCGCACGCAGTCCACATAGATCACGCTGCGCATGGGGCGGTATTCAAACATGGTACGTTACCTCCTGCTGCATGAAAATTTGTCGGTGATTGATCAGTCCTGCCGGGAGGGGGGCGGGGTGGGCTCGCAGACGGCGGCGTAGCGGGCCTTGCGGGCCTGGAACTCGGGATCCTTGTAGAGGTTCATCAGGCGGCCCTCGTTCTCAAAGATGTCCTTGCCGTGGGCCATCTTGCCGGACAGCACGTCATGGGCGTGCTCAATGTGGCCGTTGGGGACAATGGACTCGTCGAACACGAACTTGGTGACGCCGTCCTCCACGGTGAGGCGGCCCTCCATGCCGCAGTACTCGCAGACGGCGTGGGTGGTGCCGGGGAAGATGTAGAACGCGTTGCCGTGGCAGTGGGGGCAGGCCCCCTCCTTGCCCTTCCACAGATCCAGGTTCTCCGACCCGGCGATCTGGACGTCGTTTTCCACAATATACCGGGCGGCCTCCACCAGATTGCGGCCGATCTCCTTCATGCGCTGGATCTTGTCGTCCTGCATGATAACGTCCTTGGACCAGGAGAAATACTCATTGTTCACGATCTTCCACCCCGGGCTCAAAGCCAGCATGGCGTGGTCGGTCTCGCAGCGGACGGCCCAGTCGGAGCCGCCGATGGACACGAAGGAAATGGCCTTCTGCTTGAAGTACCGGGGGTTCAGGCCGGGCTTGCCCTGCTCCTTCAGCTTGCCGTCCAGCATCATCAGCATCCCGGTGTCATGGCCGGGGCCCATGCGGTCGGTGATGGAGTGGTACAGGCCGGTGCCGCCGGACTCAAAGATGGGGTCAACCATGAGGACGCCGTCGGCCTCGATGAGCTTCTCATAGAAGGCGGAGAAATCGTCCTTGCGGGTGCAGACCATGCCCTTGCCCATCACCAGGCCCCGGGAGCAGGCCACGCAGCCGGAGCAGTAGTCGATGTTCCAGTCCATCAGATGGATAAACTCGATCTCCGCCCCCATCTCCTTTGCGGCCTCCAGGGCCACCCTGCACATGGTGTCGTTGTTGCCATTTTTGGTGCCTAACGAGACGCCGAGAATTTTCATGTTGTTGACCTCCTTGTTATGCTTTGACGTGGCACGACGCGCTGAAGCTGCTGGTTCGCTGGACCGATGATTGGTCAGCTTTTACACAAATATAGTTTAAAGCCTTTCCCCCTATGTGTAAAATGTAAAAAACGTATGGCAGAAATGCAAAAAAGGTTTGGATGGCCCAAGCAACGGCGTTGGATTCCCCGGCGCGCCCCCAAACCCCGCAGTTTTTGTGCACTCTGGCCAAAGTACCCGGCCCATTTTGGGTAGATTCACGTTTTTCTCCAAAATGTTTTATGACAGCCATGCAGAAAACCGATAATAGCCTGTGACAAATGACGAAAGCTGTGGTATACTGCCCATAGATCAAAAGAGAGGATGTGGCGGAATGACCCTGACCCAGTTGGAGAGCTTCCTGATCCTGGCCCAGCGGCTGAACTTCACCCAGGCCGCCGACGATCTGTTCATTTCCCAGCCCGCCCTGAGCCGCATGATCTCCGCCCTGGAGCAGGAGGTGGGCCTTCAGCTCTTTTACCGAAGCTCCCGCAGCGTGTCCCTCACCCCGGCGGGCCGGGCCTTCGCCCAGCAGTGCCCCCGGATTCTGGACAGCTACCGGGCCGGGGTAGACGCCGCCCTGCTGGCCCAGCAGGGCTTCCGGGGGGACGTGACCGTGGGCATCCTCCGGGACACCTTTGACGGAAACGCGGTGCGCATACACCAGGCCATGGCCCGGGACTGCCCCCAGATCCACCTGACCTTCCGGGAGCTGAGCCACTCCGACCTGATCCGCGCCCTGCTGGCCGGGGAGCTGGACGCGGCGATCAACTCCGGCGAGGCCCTGCCCCAGGAGGACGTGGACACCATCACCCTCCGGCGGGACCGCCAGTGCGCGGTGGTGCCGGTGTCCTCCCCCCTGGCCCGCGCCCGCAGCCTGCGGATGGAGGATCTGCGGGAGGAGAACTTTGTCGTCATGTCCCGCACCGCCTCCCTGCCCGGGTACGGGCTGGTGTGGAAGATGGCGGCGGACGCGGGCTTCACCCCCCGGGTGGCGGCGGAGGCCAACTACGTGCCCAGCCTGCTGATGCTGGTGGCCTGCGGCCTGGGGATCAGCACCCTCACCGACAACCTGGAGCACCTGTCCCAGGACATGGTGAGCTTCATCCCCCTGGTGGGGGTGCCCCTGTCCTGCCACGCCCTGGCCTGGCGGCGGGACAACCGCAACCCCTCCCTGCCCTTCCTGCTGGACACGGTGCGCCGGGGCCTGGAAACGGGCTGGGCCCAGCCTCCCTCCCCGCCGGGAGCATGACAGCTCAAACCCCCGGTCTCTGTAGAGACCGGGGGTTTTTCTGCCGTTCTTTGGGTCATGTTCCGGGCCGTTACCCGGCCTCCTGCTCCCGCTGACGCTCCAGGTACTCGTCATAGGTGGTCTTGCTGTCGATGAGCTTCCCCTCCGGGGTAAAGTCAAAGACCCGGTTGCAGACGGTCTGGATGAGCTGGTGGTCGTGGGAGGCCACCAGCACGTTGCACTTCACCGCCTCCAGCCCCTTGTTCAGCGCGGCGATGGACTCCAGATCCAGGTGGTTGGTGGGCTGATCCAGCATCAGCACGTTGGCCCCGGACAGCATCATCTGGGACAGCATACACCGCACCTTTTCCCCGCCGGACAGCACCTTGACGGGCTTATTGACCTCCTCCCCGGAGAACAGCATCCGGCCCAGGAAGCCCCGGAGATACTGCTCCTGGGGGTCCCGGGAGAACTGCCGGAGCCACTGCACCAGGTCGTCCTCGCAGTCGGCGAAATAGGGGGTATTGTCCTTGGGAAAGTAGGAGAAGCTGGCGGTCTGGCCCCACTTCACCGTGCCCTCGTCAGGCTCCAGCTCTCCCGCCAGGATCTTGAACAGGGCGGTGTGGGCGTTCTCATTGTCCCCCACGAAGGCGATCTTCTCGTCGTGGCCCACGATGAAGCTCACCTTGTCCAGCACCTTCACCCCGCCGATGGTCTTGGACACGTCGGTGACGAACAGGATGTCCTTGCCCACCTCCCGGTCGGGGGTGAAGCCCACGAAGGGATACCGCCGGGAGGAGGCGGGCATCTCCTGCACCGTCAGCTTGTCCAGCAGCTTGCGCCGGGCGGTGGCCTGCTTGGACTTGGACTTGTTGGCGGAGAACCGGGAGATGAAGTCCTGCAGCTCCTTGATCTTCTCCTCGTTGCGCTTGTTCTGGTTCTTCACCAGCTGCTGCACCAGCTGGGAGGACTCGTACCAGAAGTCGTAGTTCCCCACGTACATCTTGATCTTATTGTAGTCGATGTCCACGATATGGGTGCACACCGTGTTGAGGAAGTGCCGGTCGTGGGACACCACAATGACGGTGCCCTCAAACTCCAGCAGGAAGTCCTCCAGCCAGTTCACCGCGTCGATGTCCAGGTTGTTGGTGGGCTCGTCCATCATCAGCAGGTCCGGCTCCCCAAACAGGGCCTGGGCCAGCAGTACCTTCACCTTCAGGCGGGGGTCCAGCTCCGCCATGCCCGTCTCATGGAACTGGGTGCCCACACCCAGCCCCTGGAGAATCCGGCTGGCATTGCTCTCCGCCTCCCAGCCCCCCAGCTCGGCGTACTCCTCCTCCAGCTGGCAGGCCAGCAGGCCGTCCTCGTCGGTCATCTCCTCCTTGGCGTAGAGGGCGTCCTTCTCCTTCCCGATGTCATACAGCCGCTGGTTCCCCATGATCACCGTGTCCATCACGGGATAGGCGTCGTAGGCATTCTGATCCTGCTTCAGCACGGACATACGGATGTTGGGCAGTATGGACACCTGCCCGGAGGTGGAGTCCAGCTCCCCGGACAGGATCTTCAAAAAGGTGGACTTGCCCGCGCCGTTGGCCCCGATGATGCCGTAGCAGTTCCCCCGGTCGAACTGCAAATCCACGTGGGCGAACAGCGGGGTGCCGCTGTAGTTCAAACTCAAATCGGTAACTGTGATCATAGCTTGCTCCTTCTTCGTCTGGAATGGTTTTGCCCCGCCACTATATCGTCAAGCAACTTGAAAAAGCGCGGTTCGCGCTTGTTCAACTTGACTCACTATAGCACAAGTCCGGGCGTAACACAACCGTTTTCCCAAAAAGGGCCGGGGGCGGGCAGATACCCGCTCCCGGCCCTTGTGCTTCACTGGTACTCGAAAAACACCAGGGACGCATTCACCGACACGTTCCCGCCGTCCCCCTCGCCCATGGAAATGCTCACGTCGTCCAGCATACAGCGGTACGCGCTGTCGTGGAGCTGCTGGAGCACCGTCTTCGCCCCCTCATAGCTGCCGCTGGTGTAGCTCAGCAGGATCTGCCGCCGGATGATGGCCTCCTCCGTGTCCACTGTGCCGAAGGACAGGGAGTACTCCGGGGTGGACTGCAAAATGGCGTTCAGCTCGAACATCACCGGCTGGAGGTTGTCATAGGGCGCGATGCTCACCGGGTTGGGGTCGGCGGCGAAGATCTCATCCAGCTCCCGCTCCATGCGCCGCTTGTCCTCCACCTGGAGCTGGGCCGCCTGGAGCTGCTCCTCACAGGACTCCTTCTCCTGCCCCAGCCGCTCCAGCTCCGCGTTCATGGGCAGATAGAACAGCATCACGTAGCCGCCCACTACCACCAGCACCAGCAGCAGCCCCAGCAGGATCAGCTCCCGGGCGGATAATTGCCGTTTCATTCCCCCGCCACCTCCTTATGCAGCTGGATGAGGATGCCCGCCGACACCAGCTCCCCGTCCTCCTCCGTGGTGGCCGCGGTATTCACCGTGGTGCGCTCCACCAGGGGAGACTCCTCCAGCCGCCGGACGATCTCCGCCGTCTGGGCCAGGGTCACCCGCTTAAACTGCACCTGCACCACCTGCCCGCTGGCCGCCACGCTGCTGAGCTGCCCGGTGGAGCCCATGGCCTCGTCCAGCAGGGCCAGCACCTCCATCCGGTCGATCAGCTCCCGCTCCTCGTCGGTGGCGGAATACCGCTGATACTTCTCCTTCACCCCGGGGTAGTCCGCCAGCTCCTCCATCACCCCGTCCAGCCGGGCCTCCACAGCGGACAACGCCGACCTGGCCCCGTCCACCTCCATCCACAGATCGTACACCAGCACCTTGGACAGCCCCAGCAGCACCACCAGCACGAACAGCACATACAACGCCACCGTGGCGGGCCTGGTGGTGCGGTCCGGCTTGAAGTACAGGTTCATCGTCCGCTTGGTGGGGACGCTTTTCAGCTTTTTCCCCATGTTATCCCCCTCCCATGGCGGCCCCCGCCGCAAACAGCCCGTCCGCCGCCGAGCCGGACGCCGCCTTCAGCAGCTCCCCCGGCCCCAGCGGCGGCAGGCCCGCCGTGTTCTCAATGGCCTGGCGCAGCGGCTCCAGCGCGGCCCCGCCCCCCACCAGGTATACCCCGGCCAGATTGCTGGAGCGGTAGGTGAACTGGTAGAAGTTCACCACCTTCAAAATCTCCACCGCCAGCCGCTCGCACACGTCCGCCACCGCGGGCACCGCCAGGGCCGACTGCTGGCCCCCCATCTTGTAGGTGCCCGCCAGGAACGCGTCCACCCCCAGCTCCTCCGCGATGGCCAGGTCCATGTCCCGGCCCCCGAAGTTCAGCCGCCGGGTGGCCTGCACCCGGTCGCCCACCACCACCGTGATCCGGGTCTGCTGATGGCCCAGGTCCACAAAGCAGTACTCCCCCGGCCCCTCTCCCCCGGCCTGGGCGCGGCACAGCTCGATGAGGGCCATCTCCTGGGGCACCAGCTTCTTCAGCCGCACCCCCGCCCTGGCAAACATCCGGATATACTGCTCCAGCTGACGCTTGGAGGCCACCGCCGCCATCATGGGCATGGTCCCCTCCTCGTCGCCGGGGGCCTTCCCGCACAGGGCGTAGTCGCAGAAATATTGATCCGGCGCGCCCTGGATGAAGTCCGCGAACTCATAGGGCAGGTTCATCATCAGCTGCTCCTGGTTCATCTCCGGCATACTCACCAGGCGGCAGATCACCTGGCTGGCCGGAAGGGCCAGCGCGGCGGGCCCGTGGGGCAGGCGCAGCTCCTTCACCGTCTGCTTCAAAAACTGGGAGAAGGCGTTGGGCATGGTGATCCCGTTTTCGTCTATCAGCTTCTCCGGCAGGCGCACCGTCTCCACCCGGAGGCCGCCCCCCTGGACCACCGCCGCCTTCATGGAGCTCCCGCCGATATCGAAGCCCACCTTGATCCTTGCCATGTGAAGTCCTCCCTTTCAGAACAGCCCCAGATACCAGCTCACCAGCGGCCCGCCGAAGCACACCGCCAGCACCCCCGCCGCCGCCAGATACGGCCCGAAGGGGATGGCCCCCGTTTCCCTTGCCGCCGCCGCCCCGATAATCCCCAGCAGGCACCCGCCCAGCAGGGTCAGCAGCAGCTCGGGCCAGCTCAAATAGAACGCCATGGCCAGCAGCAGCTTGATGTCGCCGCCCCCCATGGCCTCCCGGCCCAGCACCTTCTCCGCCAGCAGCACAAACGCCAGCAGGGCCGCCGGGATGATGCCGCTTGCCAGCATCCCCTTCACCGTGTCCCACAGGGGCTGGCCCAGCGCGAACAGCCACACCACCCGGTTGACCGCCATGGCGATCAGCAGCTTGTCCGGGATGATCCGTTTGGCCCCGTCCGTCAGGGACACCGCCAGCAGCAGCCCCCCGAACACCAGCCACTGGGCCAGCTCCAGCGTCAGGCCGAACCGGACGCCCAGGCACACGAACGCCAACCCTCCCGCCAGCTCCGCCCAGAGGCACTCCGCCGGGATTTTCCCCCCGCAGCCGCGGCACCTTCCCCGGGAAAACAGGTAGGAGAACACCGGGACCAGCTCCCCCGGGGACAGGGTGCGCCCGCAGCCGGCACAGTGGGACCGCCCCCGGAACATGGCCTCCCCCCTGGCCCAACGCCACACGGCGCAGTCCAGGAAGCTGCCCAGCACCGCCCCGGCGGCGGCCAGCCAGACGCAGAGGTAAATTGTCAGCAGCAGGTGGGGGTTCATGGCTTGTCTCCCTCATTTTAACATATTTTGCAGGATTTGTATAGCTTGATTTCACTTTGGCGATGTGCTATGATATCTTTATTCAAAAGAAAGGTGGCAAAGCCTATGGAAGGCATGACCGATTTGCAATTCAAAGCCTATATTCGGCTGTTAATTCGTGCGCTGGAACGGGCGGAAGCCCAAGACACAGTAGAGGGCATCCGCTCCGAACTGGCAAAATTAAAAGCTGACTTGCAGTCAACGCTTCAAGGCTGCCCCCCGCCCCCCGGCGGGGGCTTTTTTGTCCCCCCAAGGCCCGCCGTTGGGGGACAGCGGGCCTTGAGGGAACGGGCAGGGCGGAGGTTTGGGCGTCCGCCCTCCAAAGCCCGCCCCGGTGGCGGTGGGCTTTGGAGGACGCCCGCGCGAGGGGCGCGCGGGTGGCCCGGATTTCTGATTCAAATTTTCAGGATGTTGTACCTGTTGCCCACGTAGCAGTAAATATGCCTTTATCGGTAATTGTAACTTTAATCACTTGATCGACATGGCTATTACCCGTATTATATTTATCACCTGTACCTCCACGGCACTGACCGTACCCTTTTGGTGCAGTACCCACAACAAGCCCACCATTCACTGCATCGTAATACACGTTATCTGCCTCTGTAATTGCGCTTCCTGCCTCGTAACCTTTTCCACCAATTGTCAGCGTTTCTTCAGTAACACCCATATAATACATAAAGGTTTCGGCCTTGGCAGCGCGTTCATTGGCCCGATCCGTAGCATCGCGGGCACTCTCGAGTGCCGACCCAATCACGGGGATAGACACCGCCACCAGAATGGCAATAATCGCCACCACGATCAGCATTTCGACCAGCGTAAAGCCGCCGTCCCGGCGCAGCTTCGCTTTCAGGTTTTTCATTTTAAGTTCTCCTTTTCTCGGGACAGGTCCGGCATCGCGGGGCCTGCCGCCCAAATTTCTTGGGGGAGGTTCCCATCGTCTACCCACGGGTAGACGATCAAGTAATTACTTGATGCCTTCCGTGGGAAGGAGATTCGATTTAACATCTTACTCCCATTTGACGGGTACGCTCCCCCAGCCCGGTTCGCCAACCCAGGTCTTGGCTGAGGGAATTGGTTTGTGTTTGGTTTGTTTGGCTTTTGTGCTGATTAGCCGCCCGGCGTCTTCCACACAGCTGTGAAGTCTCCAGTAGCAACAGTATATGTTACCTCGACATAACCGTCCTTGGCACCATCCTTAGTGCTCTGACCGTACTTGAAAGCCGCATCGTTCGTGGCACTTTTCGTCAATGTGCCCTTGCCCTCGCTCACCCTGTAGCAAGCGGTCATGGTGGTGTCTGTATCTTTTATTGTGACATCACCCAGCGAGTTCTTGGACATGACCTCAATCATGGCCGCGCCCAAGGCGGCGCGCCTGTTGGCATCATCGGTGGCCTTGCGTGCCCCCTCCAACGAAGATCCAATCATCGGGATAGACACAGCAATCAGAATAGCGATAATCGCCACCACAATCAGCATCTCAACCAGCGTAAAGCCTTTTTTATTACGGAATTTTTCCCTCAACCCATTCATGTCAGGAAATTTTCCTCCTTTCCTCCTGAAACATAGGATGTATCTATTCACCGACCGGGTTGGCGAAGCCGGGGAATAACTTTTTCACTCGCCACAGGGCGGCAAGGTGAAAACAAATTTGCGGGGGCGCCCTCATCCGTCACGGCTTACGCCGTGACGGATGAGGGGACAATCAGGAGCCGCAGAGCTCTTTATCCCAGTTTGATGTGTCAAAGGTCCCGCCGGGGCGTGTTTTACTCCAATACATTTGCATTTCGTTATCCGCCGTATATTGGAGCCACAAAAATTTTCCTTGGTGCCCCTCTGTCCGGCACTCCCCATAGGGGGTATAGCCGCCCGGGGAAAATCCACTTTTGGCGTAGACAATCCTCCCATTTTCTGCGTCAAACAGGTAAACGGTGGTGCTGTACTTGCCCTCGGCCTTATCCCGCTCCAGCGTCCCGTTCTGAACCAGGGCGGTTAAGGCCGCCGCGGCCGCCCGCTCCACCTCCGCGTCATGCTTGTGCCGCCCGCGGTCGATGGCTCCCATCACCGACGGGATGGCAATCGCCAGCAGGATCAGGAGCACCGCCGCCACCGCCAGCACCTCCACCAGGGTAAACCCCCGGCGGCTCCGTATTTTCCGCCTCACGCGCCGTCCCCCCTCAGATCGTGTTGTAGATGTTGAACATCGGCACGTACACGGCGAACAGGATCAGCACCACGAACACCGCCAGACAGCAGATGATGATGGGCTCCAGCAGGGACAACGCCCGCTCGGTGCGCACGTCCACCTCGTTGTCGTAGTACTCCGCCAGCACCTCCAGGGTGGACTCCAGCGCGCCCGCGCTCTCGCCCACGGCGGTCATCTGGATCAGCATCTGGGGCAGCTCCCGGGAGTTCGCCATGCTGTCCCCCAGGCCCCGTCCGGCCTCCACCCCCGCCACGGTGTCCAGCACCTCCTGGGCCATGACCAGGCTGGACATGGCCCGGCTGGACACGGCGATGGCCTGCAAAATGGGCACTCCGGCGGCCAGCATGGCGGACATGGTGTGGGCGAACTGGCTGGCCCCGGCCATCCGGGCGATCTCCCCCAGCACGGGCAGGGACAGCCGCAGGCGGCTGAACAGCAGCCCGCCCTTTTCCGTGCGGCTGTAGAGCCACAGGGCGGCGATGAGGGCCAGAATCCCCGCCGCCACGTACTTGCCGTACCTGGTGGTAAAGTTGGAGACGGCGATCAGCCCCACGGTGATGGGCGGCAGCTCCGCGCCCAGGTCGTCGAAGGTGTTGATAAAGGCGGGCACGGCCTTGTCCATGATGACGTACACCACCACGATGGCCACCAGAATGACGAACGCGGGATAGGTCATGGTGCTGATGGCCTTGGCGTGGGTTTTGGCGGTGCGGTCGTAGTATTTCGCCATCCGGTCAAAGGCGGACACCAGATCGCCGCTCTCCTCCCCGGCCCGGATGGTCTCCCGGAAGGTGACGGGCAGACGGCCCCCCCGCTGGTCAAAGCTGTAGCTCAGGCTCCAGCCGTTGGACACGTCCTCGGACACCTGCCGCAGCAGCCGCTGGAGGGCCTTGTCCTCCGACTGCCCCGCCACCAGATCCACGGTCTGCACCAGGGGCAGGCCCGCCTTCAGCACGATGGCGAACTGCTGGCAGGTAAAGGCCAGGGACTTGGGGCTGATCCGCTGGAACACCGCGGCGGCGGGCCGCTGGGCAAAGGATTTGGGGATCTCCTTGAGGCTGAGCACCACCTCGCAGGTCTGGCGGATCTGGGCCACCGCCTCCTGGCGGCTGGCGGCCTCCACCACGCCGGACACCCGCTCGCCCCCGGCGTAAGCCCCCTCGTATTTATAAGTCGGCATAGCGCGCCCCCCTTACAGGCCCAGGCCCCTGCGCTGGTTCTGGTTCAGCGTCCCGCCCATGCCCATGTCCTTGGTCTGGACACTGCCGCCGGGAAGGGCCTGCTCATAGGTCTCCCGGCTGATGGTCCCGGCGTTCAGCAGGTTCAGCAGGGCCCGCTCCATAAGGATATTGCCGATGGAGCCGGTGGTCTGGATGGAGTTGATAATCTGGGGGGTCTTGCCCTCCCGGATCAGGTTGCGGATGGCCCCGTCGGTTTTCATCACCTCGCAGGCCAGCACCCGGCCCTTGCCCGAGGCCTGGGGCAGCAGCTGCTGGGACAGCACCGCCTTCAGCGTCATGGAGAGCTGCAAGCGGATCTGCTGCTGCCGCTCGGCGGGGAACACGTCCACCATCCGGTCGATGGAGTCGGCGGCGGAGTTGGTGTGGACGGTGCCGAACACCAGATGCCCCGTCTCGGCGGCGGTGAGGGCGGTCTCAATCGTCTCCAGGTCCCGCATCTCGCCCACCAGGATCACGTCCGGGTCCTCCCGGAGGGCGGCCCGCAGTCCGGCGGCGAAGGAGCGGGTGTCCTTGCCCACCTCCCGCTGGTTAATGACGCACTGGGCCGGGGTGTAGACGTACTCCACCGGGTCCTCCAGGGTGAGGATGTGCTTGGACTGGGTCTGGTTGATCTCGTTGAGCACGGCGGCCAGGGTGGTGGACTTGCCGGAGCCTGTCTCCCCCGTGATCAGCACCAGGCCCTGGCTGTAGCCAGGGAACTCCCGCACCACCTTGGGCAGGCCCAGCTCGGACAGCTCGGGCACGTGCTCGTTCAGCAGGCGGATGGCGGCGGACCAGCTCCCCTGCTGCCGGAACAGGTTGAGGCGGCACCGCACCCCGGCGATGGTCTTGGCCAGATCGGCCTCCCCCACCTCCACCATGGCGTCGTACTGCTCCCCCGCCAGCTCCCGGACATAGTCCAGGCACTGCTCCGGGGTGAGCCGCTCTCCCCCCAGCTCCCGGATGGAGCCGTCCACCCGGCACCGGGGCGTCAGCCCGCACACCAGATGGATGTCGGACGCCCGGCCCTCCCGGGCCTTCTCAATCAGCTGTGTAATGGTCATGGCTTCTCCTCCTCAGAACGGGCCTTGTCCGCCCAGCACCCGGTGAACCTCCTCCGCGGAGGTGACTCCCTCCAGCACCAGCCGGCGGCAGTCCTCCAGAATGGGCCGGAAGTCGGCCTCCTTCACCGCCTCCTCCAGCTGGGCGATGGAGCGGGCATGGATGGCGCGGCGGATGGCGGGGGTGACGCTGAGAATCTCAAACACCCCGGTGCGCCCCCGGTATCCGGTGTTGAAGCACTCGCCGCACCCCACCCCCCGGTAGAACTGGACAGGCTCTCCCCCGTCCTTCAGCTTCAGGAGGGCCAGCTCCTCCTCCGTGGGCGTGTACGCCTTCCGGCAGTGGGGGCACACCTTCCGCAGAAGCCGCTGGGAGATGATCCCCTTCACCGCCCCGGCGATGAGGTAGGGCTCCACGCCGATGTCCAGCAGGCGGTCGATGGAGGACACGGCGTTGTTGGTGTGGACCGTGGACAGCACCAGATGGCCCGTCATGGCGGCCCGCATGGCGATCTCAGCGGTCTCGCCGTCCCGGATCTCGCCCACGGCGATGATGTCCGGGTCCTGCCGCAGCACCGAGCGCAGGACGCTGGCGAAGGTCAGCCCGGTCTTTTCGTTGATCTGCACCTGGCAGGCCCCGTCGATGTGGTACTCCACCGGGTCCTCCAGGGACACCAGATTGACCTCCTCGCTTTTCAGCCGCTGGATCATGGCGTACAGGGTGGAGGTCTTGCCCGATCCGGTGGGCCCCACCATGAGGATCACCCCCTCGGTGGCGTTGTCCACCAGCTTCAAAAACCGATCCCGGTTCTCCCCCCGCAGGCCGATGCCGTCCAGACTGCCCAGCTCCGCCGCCTTGCGCAGCAGCCGGATGACCACCTTCTCCCCGTGGGTGGTGGGCAGGGTGGAAATACGCAGGTCCAGCGTCTCCTGCTGGACGGTGACGTTGGCCCGGCCGTCCTGGGGGATCATCTTCTGGGCGATATCCATCCGGGCCATGATCTTCATCCGGGAGATCACGGAGCTTTGCAGCTCCCGGGGCACCTGGATGATGGTGCGCAGCGCGCCGTCGATCCGCATCCGGATGGCCATGTGGTCCTCTCCCGGCTCCATGTGGATGTCGCTGGCCCGCTCGGTATAGGCCCGGTCGATGATGGAGTTCACCAGCCGGATGGCGGGGGCGGCGTCCGCCTCGTCCTCGTCCACCGCCACGCTCTGCCCCCCGGCGGCCCCCAGGGCGGACGCGCCGTACTGCCCGCCGATCAGGTCCCGCTGCATCTCCTCGATGGCCCGCATGGCCCCCTGGTTGCTGTACAGGTTCTGCACCGCCCGCTCCACGGCGGCGGCGGTGGCGATGAGCGGGATCACCCGGCGGCGGGTGATGGCCCGCACCTCCTCTACCGCCACGAAGTTCAGCGGGTCGGCCATCGCCAGGTGCACGTCGGTGCGGCTGGCCTTCACCGGCACCACCATATGCTTTTTCGCCACGTTCTTGGGCAGGATCTGGGCCATCTCCGATGGGATGGACAGGGAGTTCAGATCCACATACTCCACGCCCACCTGGTTCATCAGCGTGTCGATGAGCTGCCGCTCCGTGATGAAGCCGTGGGCCTGGAGCACCGTGCCCAGCCGCTCGCCGCTGCCGGCCTGAAGCTCCAACGCCTGCCTGAGCTGCGCCTCGGTGATGGCTCCGCTCTCCACCAGCATATCGCCCAACCGGTTATATTTCATTGCCATGGCTCCGCCCCCTCTCTATGTCGTCGGTTTGTAGTTCAGGCACCGGACGGTGAATTCCACGGTGCGGGACAGCCCGCCCCCGGCCTGCTGAACCGTCAGGCTTACCCGGAACAGCCCGTCCGCGCAGGTCACTCGGAAGGCCCCCGGCCGAAGCTCGTAGGCCCCGTGGTTGTAGGCCCCGTCCGGCACCATCTGGTAGATTCCGGCGTAGAGCTTCCCATTCTCCACCTTCAGCTCCGTATAGGCCATGTCCGGGTCCGGATAGTTATAGCGGTGGCTGTGGAACCGCGTCACCCTTCCGTCCGCCTCCGTCTCAACCTCCCGGGCGTAGCGCAGCTCGTCCGCCAACGCCGACGTCAGGGTGGAGCCCAGCAGCTCCAGCTCCGACTGGGCGGTCAGCTCCCGGTAGCCCCGCATGGCCAGGTTCAGCCCCGTGTTCACCAGCAGCCCCAGCAGCACCAGGATTGCCACAGCGCACAGCGTCTCCACCAGGGTCAGGCCCCGGCTGTCCTTCCACTTACGGGTCACGGGACGCCGCCCCCTTTTGATAGGAGTACATCTCCTCGCCGCCGTAGAGGAACACGTCGATGGTGTCCTCTGTGCCGTTCCCCTTTACCGTCACGGAAGATTCGCCCTCTTTCCCGGCCTTTTCCTCCGCCGCGGACAAGGCCTCGTAGTACCGCCCATCCGCCTCCTGGGTGTCCCGGCCCATCGCCGCCGCCGTCATGCAGCAGGTGAACAGCAGCGCGACCGAAAGGGCCGCGATCAGGATGGAGGCCAGCAGCTCCACCAGGGTCTCCCCCCGGCTGTCCTTCCGCTTGCGACCTACCATGTCGTCGGCTCCTTCCTCGTAATTTGGCTCAGCGTCCACTTGATGGAGCCGTATGTGGTCTTTCCCGCCTCGATCTGGGGCACGGTGCCGCATATCAGCTCGGCGTACATGGAATAGCTCTCATCGTCCGCCAGCCTTGCCGTCACATAAATCCGGAATGCCGGATCTTGTTTCAGCACCACCGTCACCTTCACCGGCAGGTTCAGCCCTGTCCCGCTATCCGGATCGGTCACGGCCAACTCCAGTTCGACCGCCTGATCACCGCTGACAGTGAAGCCGCTGCTGTAAATGTAATGATCGCTGTTTTTGATCTCCGTCATAGGCAGGCGTCCTTTGGCAAACAATCCGTCCAATGTGTTGAGCATGGGCAAAACATTCTCCGAAAATCCGCCTGTATAGCTGCCGCTTTTCTGTTCGTAGTAATATTTGTAATAGTCGTGCACTGAATAAGACCCGTTTTCTGTGACGATTGTTTTCAGAACTTCTTCTGTTTTTGTTCGAACAAACTCCGCACTGTACTCCGCCGCCGTCAGCTCATCGCACACCAGCTGCATCGCCGACGACAGCGTCAGGTATTTCTGCTGTTCCTCCCGGCTGCTGCGGCTTTTCCCGGCGTTGGACGCCGCCGCCATCAGCACCGACGCCCCCACCATGGCGCACACCAGGAAAAACAGCAGAGCCAGCAGGATGGACGCCCCGCGCTGGCTGCGCAGCTTGCCGCGTATGCTTCCCACGGGACCTCCCCCTTTCTCTCACCGGGGCCGACGCCTACGCGCCGTCCTCCTCCTCCCCGTCCCGGTCCGGTTCCTCCGGGACGGGGTTCATGCTCTCCTTGGCCGGAAGCGCGGGCTCCGTCTCTTGCACCGCGTCCTCCCGGACTTCCGCCTGTCCGCCCTCCGGAGCCGCGCTCCCGTCCTTCTGCGTCCCGGCGTCCGGATGATCGGGCTTCGTCTCCTCCGGCTCCGCCTTCGGAATGGCCACGGTCACCGGGACGGCCTGGACGACGGGCGGCGCATCAGCTTCCCCATCGCTCCGCCTCAGCTCCAGCGTCAGCTCCAGCGTTACCTCCGCTCCCGGAGCATAGTTCTTCAGCGTCACAACGTTATTCTCCCCAACCGCCTCGGGCTCGGGCGCGGGCTCCGCCGTCTCCACAGGCTCCGTTGTCTCCGGGGGCTCCACAGGCCCGGCGGCGTCCGGCTCCGGCTCCTTCACCGTCACCACCTCGACCTTTGCCACAGTGGTCACGATGCTGGGCCCCTCCCCGTCCTGCTCAAGGGGGATCGCGGGGAAGGTGAGCCGCACCTCGCCCGTCTTTTCGTCAAGCTCCGGCTCCGGCGGGGGGAGCATCTCCACCGTCAGCGTGCTGTTCTCAACGGACAGGGTTCTGTTCTCCCCCTCCCCAGCCGCTTTTCCGTAGTAGTAGGCCACATTGACGGGCATGGCCTGCGCGCCCTCCTGGACCCGCTCCTCGTCATACTCCGCCGCCTTCAGCTGGAGGTAATAGCCGCCCGTTTCGTCCTTTTGCAGCTTTGCCCAGTTCAGCATCCAGGGCGGATTGCAGACGCTCTTTTCGGTGACGATCTCCACGGCCGCCTGCCTCTCCGCCGTCAGCTCCTGCCAGTTTTCGTCGCACAGGGACAGCGGCACCCTGACGTCGGCCCCCGGCAGCACGTAGATGGGCAGGGTCTGGGGCTTCACCCGCAGCTCCGCGGTCACCTTCACCGTGATGGTGACGGAGTATTCCACCCCGCCCACGGTGTACGTCACCGTCACATCATCCAGCCCCTGCTCGTACCCGGTCACCTCGATGGTGCACGTTCCTTCGCCGTATCCGGTGATCTTCACCGTGGCCTTGGGCGCGGGCTCTCCCGCTGCAAGCAGATCGTCGCGCTCCTCCCCGGTAGGCGATACCGTCCACCTGCCGCCCTCCGGCACCCCCTCGCTCAGGGTCAGCGTCTCCGTCTCGGTGTCCGACCGCAGCAGGTTCACCTCGATAGGCCCGCCGCCCACCGCCCGCTCGATGCCCTCCAGGGGCCAGTCGCCGTAGTGGACGTGGATGCTCCCGCCCTCCCGGGTCAGGATGGTGGGGAAGGGGTAGTTCAGCCCCTCCAGCTTGGCCCGGGAGCTGTAGCTGTACTTGCCGGGGATGCTGTCGCCGCCGGGGGTGGTCTTGGTGACGGGGGAGAAGGCGGTAAGCCAGCCCATAATGTACCGTTTATCCGCTCCCTTCTCAATCAGGTCCTTCCCGGACAGCTGGCGGTAGGTAAGGCCCATGGGGTCGGACCGGGGCACATACTCCCCCTGATTTTTCGTCAACTCCCACAGATCCGTTTTAAGCCTGTTCTCCCCGTTCCCGTGCAGGTCGCCGGGGATGTCCAGTGTGCCGCCCTCCTGCTTATTGTTTTTCAGCACCTCGGAGGTCAGGTAATAGCAGTTGGTGATGGTGCATTTGCCGTGGTTGGCGGAATCCGCCACTCCAGGGGGCCGATCACCTGCCGATGGATAAATCTCCCCCGTGCCGCCGATGGCGTACAGCGCGCCCAGCTTCTTCTTATTGCCATTCGTCCCGCTCAGGTTGATCACCGTATCCTCATAGCTGGGCAGGGTCACATAGCTGTAGCAGTTGGTCAGCGCGTTATCTGTTTGATTTGCCGTATTCCCCCCATCGTCATTTGTGGCTCCAATCGGTACGCCCTGGCCGTTCACCCGCAGCGGCTTGAAATAGCTGCCGCCCACCAGTCCGCCCACGTACACGCCTTTCGGCGGGTTCTTGCCGCCGGGAACGGTAACGCCGCTCTCAATGTCAATGCTTCCCCCGGCGAAGCAGTTGGTCACGCTGTTTTGACAGCTTCCCACCAGCCCGCCCACGCGCATATTGTCGTTGTCCACCGCCGTGGACGGAACCTTAACCTCCGTCACCGCGGAACAGCCCTCCAGTGCCATGTTGGAAACGCCGGCCAGCCCGCCGATGCAGCTTCCGCCCCAGCCCGAGCTGGTATAGACATTCGCGTTGACGGTATAGCCCGCCACGGAGCAGTTCACCAGTCCATTACTGTTTTTATCATCCGTAACCGCCATTCCCACCAGGGTGCCTGCCGCATACCAGCAGGTGAGCGTCCTTTCATCCCGCTTGGCTTCGACTGTCCCCGTCCCGTCGGAGGAGTAGAGGATCACGCTGTCCAGCCTGCCGTTATAGATCATGCCGAACAGGCCCGCGCAGGAGGATGTCTGCCCCTGGATTTTCACATCCTGGATCACATAGTCGTCCCCATCGTACTCCCCGCCGAACCAGCCGAACAGGCTGCTCGTCTTGGGTCCTTGACCGTTGATCCTGTCGTAATACTCCGCGATGGGGGTATACGTCCCATTCGCCCCATCAATATCGTGGGTCTGCTTCCAGTAACGTTTTGTGTCGGCACCGACACGGGACAGATAGGGGAACTGACTGCTGTTGGTTTTTTCTTCAGTATTGCTGTGCCCATGCAGCACCGTCTTGGTGTTCCGGTTCTCGCTGTTCCAGTTGATGGCGGAAAGCTGTCCCATGGCCCGCACCCCGTAGGGGTTCTTCTCCGTCCCTGGCGTGGCTTTCAGCTCGTTCCCCATCACGGTATAACCCTTGGGTGCCTCCGCCACGGACAGCGCGTCCGCGAAGTGGGGGTTGATCTCGAACACGGCCTTAACGCCCCCCTCCACCAGCGTGAGCCTGCCGTTGGGGGAGTTTTTCGTTCCGCTGGCGTACAGCCCGGGCCGCGTGGTTCCCTCCACGAAATTCCCCTTCTCACCAGGATCCGGGTTGGGCACAAAGCTGCGGCAGGAATGGAATGTATAGCCCGGCATCAGGGTGCCCAGGGCGTTGTTCGTCTCGCTGTCCTCCGCACGTTCCGCCCTCTCCGGCTTTGCGCCCGCTTCTCCCTTTTCTGTATACAAAATCCCCTCAGAGGTGAATTTTACCGCATTATCCTCGTCGATATAGAACCCATACCCGTAATCCACCACCACGCCGCCGTCGCTGCGCGCATTGGACAGGGTGGAGGTCTTTGTCACCGTCTCCTTATTCGGGTCCACCGCCAGCATACTGATGCCGTAGACCACCCGCTTGCTGTCCTTCGAGACGCCGGGAAGCTCCATCTTTTCCCAGTAGTACACGCCCATCCGCCCCAACGGCAGCGGCTCCAGCCAGCGGCCGTAGTGGACCGGCTTTCCCTCTGCGTTTACCACGCCCGTGGGCAGGGGGAAGTCCTTAGCACCCGGGTTCCCGCCGAAGGCGGCCTCTCCGCCCAGAGCCATGGCGTCCCTGCCCGGCTTCCCGCTGATCCAGATCGCCGTCTCCCCGCCGCTCAGATCCTGATAGAACACGGGCTCGGCCTTGTCCCCCTGAAAGGAGTAGCTGGCGTTATAGGCGTTATCCCGGTAGGTAAAGTTTCCCTTATCCACAAAGAAGGTGTTCCGCTGCTGGCCCTCCTTCTGCCCCGCGAAGCCGTAGGTTTCCGCCCCCAGGCCGCTGGACTCCAGCTGCACCGCCGCGTAGCTGTTCACAATCAGCCCGGAGTTATAGCCCACAAAGCCGCACACCCGGGCGTCCGACTCCTTGGACACCTCCGCGCTGACGCGGCCCACGGCGTAGGAGCTGTAAATCGCCGCGCCCGCGCCGTTGTTCCGCCCCGCCAGTCCCCCGGCGTAGGCGTGGGAGTAGTCGTCCCCGCTGGCCGCCAACCGCGCGGTCTCGGCGGCGCAGTTCTGGATGGTCCCCTCGTTGCTGCCCACCAGGCTGCCCACGTATCCCACGGCCTTGCTGTAGACCTTGCCCTCCAGGTTGATCCCAGCCACGGCGCAGTTGATAATGGTGCCGTTGTTCCCGCCGGCCAGTCCGCCCAGGTACAGGTTCACCTTGCTCCGGGACACGGTCACCGTCTCGTCCGGGTCCATGAGGTAGACGATATCCTTCAGCGTGCCCTCGGACAGGCCGAACAGCCCGGCGTACTGCCTGCTCCCCGTCTCCTCCAGCCGGAACTCCACGCCCTGGATGGTGTGGCAGCCGCCCTGGTAAACGCCGCGGAAGGGCTGGCCCATCCTGCCGATGGGGCTTTGCTTCCCCATCTCCGGGTTTTTCCCGCCGTTCTCCAGCGTCCAGCCGTACCCCGTGTAGTTTGCGTAATTCAGATCCAGCTCCTGGGTGAAGGTAAAGCTCAGCTCCTTCGCCGGATGGTAATATACCTCAAAAACGCTCAACGCCCGCAGGTGCCGGGGGGTGCGCACGGAGATCCGCGCGTTCTCCGCGGCGGCGGCGATGGCCCCGTCCCGCTGCTCCTCCGTGTCCAGCCCCTCCAGGGGGAACATGGTCTTGGCGAAGTGGGGGCAGTAGGCGGATGCCGTCTCCCCGCCCTCCTTTGATAATGTAAAGGTGAGAATCTGGTAAAGATCCTTCGCGGCTGTTTCGCTGTCGATCAGCTTCTCGGGCAGGGGGGCGAGGTAGTAGATCTCCTCCTCCCCTGTCTGCCCGTCCGTATCGGTCACGGTAAGCAGCTTGTCTTTCTCATACGTCATCCCGTCCTTGGCCCCATTGAACCAAATGGTAAGCTCGTCCCCCAGGTCCTCCGCCCGGAACGCCACGGCATAGCCGTCCAGAGGGACAACCGCATCGTCCCTCAGACAATCCACTCCGCCGCCGTAAAAGCCGTACCCGGCCTCCTGGCCGTCCTTCTGATACCGCTCATAGTAGACCAGGGCGGGCTTGGTAAATTCCGTGTTCCAGTCGCCGTAATGGGGCAGTCCCGCCAGCCCCGGGAAGTCATAGGTGGCCAGAGCCATGCCCTCCCGCAGGTTATAGGGATTGCTGGCGGCATAGTCCTTCCACTCAAACGCGCCGCCCAGCGTCCTGGCAAAGTCCGTGCCCGCCGAGTTCCCCGGCCGTGTCATTTGCGCGAACTCCATGCCGCTGCCAGAAGTGATCTGCAAATAGTAGCAGCTATTTTTGCCGTTCTCCACCCCGGACGCCAGCGGCTTAATGTCCCCGCTGTCAACGTCCTCATAACGCATGGCGGAATAGGCCCGCTCCGCCGCCGCCATCCCGGCGCACAGTCCGGCGGCCCTCGCATTCGCCCCCGCGCCCTTGATGAACCCCGCCGCATAAACATCCGCCAGGGACGTGCCGCCGTCCGCGTATCCAATCAGCCCCGCCGTGGCAGGCCCGGTCAGATAGCAGTCCGCGTAGGACTGCCCCACGGTCACACCGTCCGCCCGTCCCACCAGACCGCCCGCGAGAACACGGCCCCGCACCAGAGTGGCCGCCAGACAGCTTGTGATCGTTCCGCCGTTCAGCTCACCCGCCAGTCCCCCGGCGGTGCCGCCAGCGATCTGGTAGACGGGCGTCCCGTCCTTCGTCAGCCGCTCCCGCAGCTCGTTCTGGCTGCCCATCTCCCAGTAGACCCAGCAGTTGTCAAACGCGGCGTTGTCCGCGCTTCCCACCAACGCCCCCACGGGCGTATTGTCCCCCGCCTTCACCTGGGCATTGATCAGCCGCACGTCCTGGAAGGTAAACTCACCCTTCTCCCCCACCGCCGCAAACAGCCCCGCGCCGTTTTTGTCCTTCGCGCTCTCCGCCGTCACCGTCAGACCCTTGATGGTGTGGACGGCGGCATCCTCCCCCGTCCCGGAGGAGCCGCAAAAGGACTTCAGCTCAGAATTTTCGATGGGCTTAAACTGGTAATCCTCAAACTTGCCGGCGTCCTGGTCGATGTCGGCGATCTGCACCGCCGCCGTCTTGCCCGCCACCCCGGAAAACGCCTGGTCCAGGTTTTGCAGGTGCCGCAGGTTCGCGATGTTGGCAGTGCTCCCATTGCTCTCATCGGCGAACAGGGAATTGTTCACGGCCCTGCCCTCCGCGCTGGTGATATTATCCTGCTTCAGCTTGGCGGACACGGTAAAGTCCTTCCCGGGGGCCGCGTCTTTGAAAATCTCCTTGAACCGCGGCCCGCCCTCCTTCAGCGTGTCCAGCGTCCAGGTATAGGTATAGGTCGTCTCGCCGTAGCTCGTCTCCTGGTCCACCTGGGGCACCCTCCAGCCGCTTCCCGTCCCCTCCGTGTTCAGCCAGAGCGTCCTTCCCCCATACATCAGCCGCGCCTCCAGCACCGGCTGGTGCTTCCCGTTCGCCGCCGCCGTATACTTGACCCTGACCGTCAGCTCCTCGCCGTTCTGGATCTCCACGATGGGCGCGCTGAGCGGCGAGGACGCGCCGCCGCCCACCGACGCGCTGCCGTAGTACCCCACCATCTTCTTCGCGTTCAGCCGCTCCTCCCGGGAGAGCTCCCGCAGGGGATAAATGTCCGCAAGCTCCCCAATATTTCCGCCCTTCCCGGCGTAAAATACGTCGGTGACGCTCCCCGTGCCCACGTAATTTCCTTCCTCGTCCACATTGAGCTGGTATACAATATAAAAAGTGCCCTTGCGCAGCGCGGGATCAATGGTCCCCTCGGGTAGGAGATCGTCCAGCGCGTCCTTCGCATCGTTGTAGCTGTAAGATATGTAGCGCAGCTCCCCCTCCTGGTCACCGCCCCCAGCGGCCAGCGGGCTGACGCCGGCCCCCTCTGCCGGAAGGGCCAGCGTCTGGCCCTTCTCCGCCACCAGCTTATTCAGCCGCCCCCCGGCGGACAGCAGCACCGCCCGGTTCTCCGCCGCCAGGTAGATCTCCCGGGCGGTATTGTCCAGCTCGGTGATCTCCAGCCAGCGGGCATAGCGCACCACGGACACCATCCCCACCGCCAGCAGGATGACCACGATGGCCGTCACCGCCAGCATCTCCACCAGAGTAAATCCGCTGTTCCGTTTTCCGTTTGTTTCGCGCCTCATAGCCATACTCCTTACCCCAACTGAACAGAACGCGGGCATAAATCATCTGTTTTAATCATAATACAAGAAAGCGGAAAAGTCAACCTTTAGCATTACTTATGTATACTATGGGCAAACTCCTTTTTGTTACACTGTGAACAGACAGGAGGGAACGACCCATGATCGACTGTAGTGAAAAGCTCCGCCAGCTCCGGCTGGGCAAGCACCTGACTCAGGGACAGCTGGCCCAGCGGGTGGGCGTCACCAAGGGGATGGTCAGTGCCTACGAGACCGCCAGCAAGGCCCCCTCCCTGGAGGTGCTCATACGCCTGTCCCGGGTGCTGGGGGTGACGGTGGACTACCTGGTGTGCGTGGACGCGCCCCGGTATATGGACATATCCGCCCTGGACGACAGCTCCGCCGCGCTGGTCATCGCCCTGGTGGACAAGCTGGCCCAGACCCGCCAGGAACCGCCCCGGTGAGCGGCCCTTCGCCGCCCTCCGTCAGCTTTCGCCGCAATACGCCATCCATATAATCCCATATATTATAACGCATTTCCAGTGCCCTGCGATCATTTTTTCGTGAAACGCCCTATTTTCTGCGTGGAACACTGAAAAGAAGCGTCTGAGGAACCCGCTCGTCCCCAGACGCTTCTTTTCAAAACGCGTAATTCAGATAGGCTTTTTTCATCTGCGGAATCTGCTTCCGGGCCACCGGAAGCCTCCGCCCGTTGGACAGCAGCAGCTCGCCCCCCGCCAGCCCCTGGATAAACTCCAGGTTGACGATATAGGCCCGGTGGGGGGAGAAGAACCGCCCGTCCCCCTCCAGCCGCTCCAGCAGGGAGGTGAGGGTGGCGGAGGTCTCCAGGGACGTCCCGTTGGACAGGGTGCACATACGCCGGTGGTCAAAGCTCTCCACCAGCACCAGCTCCCGGAGCCGCACCTTCCGGACCCCCTCCCTGGTTTTCAGCAGCAGGCAGGGGTCGTCCGCCGGGGCCAGGGCCTGGGCCGCCGCCGTCACCGCCTGGAAGAACGCCTCCCGCTCCACCGGCTTCAGCAGGTAGCCCGCCGCGTTGACGGCGAAGGCGTCCAGCGCGTACTCCCGGGAGGAGGTCAGAAACAGGATCTGGGCGGTCTCCCCCCGCTCCCGGAGCTTCCGGGCCAGCTCCAGCCCGGACAGGTGGGGCATGAGAATATCCAACAGGTAAATATCAAACCCGCCCTTTTCCTCCAGCCGCTCCAGCAGGTCGAAGGGGGAGCGGAAGGTCTCCACCAGGGCGGGCAGGTCCGGACGGCTCTGGAAAAACTCGGCGGTAAAGCCCTCCAGCCGCTCCAAATCCCCGGGCTGGTCGTCACAGATACACAGCTTCAGCAATGGAACTCACCTCTCACACACGGGCCGGATCCATTGTCCCCCGGCCCTGTTGGACGCCGCCGGAACAAGCATCCTTACAAGCTGCTGTGCAGCTTGTAAGCCGGTTGACCGGCTTTGGCGGGCCCGCCCCGGGCCAACCCCCGCAGCGGGCATTATTACGGCATTGTATCACATTTTTTCCCCGGAGGGAAGCCCCATATTCTTGCATTTCCCTCCCGGCATTTCCCTCCCATTCCCCCATTCCGCCCCTCCCCCCTTGCAAACCGCCGCCCCAGCGGGTATAATGGGGAGGACAAACCTTCCAGGAAAAGGAGGCCGCGCCCGTTGAAGAAAAAACCCGCCCTGCTCTCCCCCGGCCGCATTCTGGCCGCGGGCTTCCTCGGCATCATCCTGGCCGGGGCACTGCTGCTGTCCCTGCCCTTCGCCAACCGGACAGGCCGCCCCCTGCCCTTCCTGGACTGCCTGTTCACCTCCACCTCCGCCACCTGCGTCACCGGGCTGGTGGCGGCGGACACCTGGACCCAGTTCAACGGCCTGGGCCAGCTCATCCTGCTGGTGCTCATCCAGGTGGGGGGGCTGGGCTATATGACCATGGTGCTGATGGCCTCCATGCTGCTGGGGCGGAAGATCAGCCTGCGCCAGCGGGACCTTATGCTGGAGAGCGTCAGCGCGGAGCGTCTCAGCGATGTCTACGTCCTCCTGCGCTATATCCTCCGGGGCACCGCCGCCATCGAGTGCGCCGGGGCGGCCCTGCTGGCCTTCCGCTTCGTGCCCGAGCTGGGCTGGGGCCGGGGGCTGTGGTATTCCGTGTTCCACAGCGTCTCCGCCTTCTGCAACGCGGGCTTCGACCTCATGGGCTTCCGGGAGCCATACAGCTCCCTCACCCACTACGCGGACGACCCCCTGGTGAACCTGACGGTGTGCGCCCTGGTCCTGCTGGGCGGCCTGGGCTTCCTGGTGTGGCGGGAGGTGTGGGAGAAGGGCCCCCGCCTCCGGCGGTACACCCTCCACGCCAAGATCATGCTGTCCGCCACCCTGATCCTCACCCTGGGCGGCGCGATCCTGTTCTGGCTGGCGGAGCGGGACAACCTGCTGTCCGGCATGGCCCCGGGGGAGCAGGCCCTGGCCAGCCTGTTCCAGGCGGTGTCCCCCCGGACGGCGGGCTTCAACACCGTGGACCTGGCCCGGCTCACCAGCGCGGGGGGCCTGCTCACCATCGCGCTGATGTTCATCGGGGCCGGACCCGGCTCCACCGGCGGCGGCGTGAAGGTGACCACGGTGACGGTCTGCCTGCTCACCCTCACCGCCTATATCCGGGGCAGGCGGGAGGTGGGCGCGTTCAACCGGCGGCTGGACGAGGGCCAGATCCACCGGGCCGCGGCGGGCGTTACTTTATATATAACCCTGGCCCTGGGCGGGGGCTTCCTGCTGCTGGCCCTCCAGCCCTTCCCCCTTCAGGACGCCCTGTTCGAGGTGTTCTCCGCCATGAGCACCGTGGGCCTGTCCACCGGGATCACCCGGGAGCTGTCCTCCCTGAACCGGCTGGTGATCATCGTCATGATGTTCTGCGGGCGGCTGGGCAGCCTGTCCATCATGATGGCCCTGGCGGAGCGTCTGCCGCCCCGGGTGAAGGACCCGGTGGAGCGGATCACCATCGGCTGACAGCTGTAAACCAAACCTGTCCCGTCCCGCCGGACGACAGCTGTAGTCCAAGCTGTCCCCGTCCGGCTGGACGACATTTGTAACCCAAACTATTTGAAAGGTGTGATTGCGATGGCTGCCACATTTCTGGTCATCGGCCTGGGCCGCTTCGGCACCAACCTGGCCCTGCGGCTCATGGACCAGGGCAACGAGGTGATGGTGCTGGACAGCAGCGAGGAGACCGTCAGCCGCATCGCCCCCCACGTCACCCAGGCCAAGGTGGGCGACTGCATGGACGAGGAGGTGCTGGCCTCCCTGGGGGTGGACGGCTTCGACTTCTGCTTCGTCTGCATCAGCGACAATTTCCAGTCCTCCCTGGAGACCACCTCCTTATTAAAGGAGCTGGGCGCGCCCATGGTTGTCGCCAAGGCCAACCGGGACCTCCACGCCCGCCTGCTGCTGAAGATCGGCGCGGACGAGGTGATCTTCCCGGAGCGGGACATGGCCCAGCGGGCCGCCATGCGCTTCAGCGTCAACGGCGCGCTGGAATATATCGAGCTGGCCCCCGGCTACGCCATCATGGAGCTGGACGTACCCGACCACTGGGCGGGCAGCACCATCCTGGACCTGGACATACGCCGGAGGTATCACGTAAACGTCATCGGCCGCAAGGAGGACGGGGCCATCCTGCCCATCGACCCCTCCTTTGTCTTTGCCTCGGACACCCACATCATGGTGGCGGGCCGCCCCGACGACGTCTCCCGCATGGCCCATGAGCGGGCCAGGTAGCCCCTCCCTGGACTACCGCCCCCTGTCCCCCCGCCGCCCGGTGGCGGTGGACCGGCTGTACTCGGTGCACTACTTCGAGTGGCCCATCAGCTACGCCTACTCCGGCGAGAGCCACGACTTCTGGGAGCTGCTGTACGTGGACAAGGGCGCGGTGGAGGTCACCGCCGGGGACAGGCGGCTCCGGCTGGACCAGGGGCAGATCATCTTTCACCCGCCGGGGGAGTTCCACGCTTTCTCCGCCGCCGGGGCCGCCCCGGATCTGGTGGTGGTGGGCTTCGGCTGCCCCAGCCCCGCCCTGGACTTCTTCCGGGGCAGGACCGCCAGCCTCCGGGGGGAGGAGCGGGCCCTGCTGGGGCGGATCGTGTCGGAGAGCGCGGCCGCCTTCTCCACCCCGCTGAACCTCTCCCAGCTCACCGAGATCACCCGCCGGGAGGTGCAGCCCTTCGGGGGCGAGCAGCTTCTGTGCGCCGCCCTGGAGGAGCTGCTGATCCGGCTCATCCGCCGGGAGGGGGCCCCCCAGCCCCGGGCGGACGGCAGGCCGGAGGACGGCGGCGCGCTGGCCCAGGTGATGGACTACCTGGAGCGGCGGGTGGACCAGCCCCTCACCCTGGAGCAGATCTGCCGGGACAACCTGGTGGGCCGCAGCCAGCTCCAGAAGCTGTTCCACGCCCGCACCGGAGGCGGGGTGATGGCCTGGTTCGGCGCGCTGAAAATCCAGGCCGCCCGCCGCCTGATCCGGGAGGGACGGCTGAACTTCACCCAGATCGCCGCCCGCCTGGGCTTCCAGTCGGTGCACTATTTCTCCCGCCGCTTCCGGCAGGCCACGGGTATGTCCCCCAGCGAATATGAGCGAAGCGTGAAGATGCTGTCCGAGGGCGGGCCCGCTCCGGACGAAAGTGCAAATAATGTACACGATAGCATATTCCCTTTCCGCCCCGGCCCGCCTACAATAGGGACAGATTCCAACGGAACGAATCCACAATCGTCCTCAAAACCGAAAGGAGCGCATTAACTATGTCTATTCTGGTCGCCGGCGGCGCCGGCTATATCGGCAGCCACACCTG
>OFFK01000637.1_pt1 | contig 29902 bp, 21 predicted proteins | sample 1521361 | NCBI WGS metagenome assembly OFFK01 (sample SAMEA3504096, study PRJEB24116) | mouse gut metagenome | biome: mouse gut; feature: mouse-associated habitat; material: faeces | place: Denmark | collected 2011 | reverse complement strand
GTGCTTACACTTGTACTCAAGCTCTCGCTTGTGCTTACGCTCGTACTTAAGGACTCACTTGTACTTACGCTTGTACTCAAGGATTCGCTTGTGCTTACGCTCGTACTTAAGGATTCACTTGTACTTACGCTTGTACTCAGGCTCTCGCTCGTGCTTACACTCGTACTTAAGGACTCACTGGTGCTTACACTCGTACTTACGCTCTCGCTTGTGCTTACGCTCGTACTCTCGCTTATCTTTTCACTAGGCTCGGTTACTTCAGCACCGGTCGATTTACTTTCATCATAGGATTCGCTAGATGAAATTTTGTCCGCCTCATAGGAGACCTCTTCACCAACCGCAAATGTATATGCCACCTCCCCATTCGCTTTTCTTAATACATAGCTGCCATCAGGTGCAAGTTCTAAGCAAAGATCCTTTCCCAAGTCCTGCCGTTTCCAGGGTAATGATCCATCTCCATCTTTAAAGATAAAAAACTTGCCATCTCTTATTACAAGCTGATCATCTGAAGTTCCTTTTAAAATAAGCTTATGCCAATCACCCTTCTCATCCCGAACGACAAGATACCTGCCCTCAACACTTAAAACTCCGCCATCACTTCCCCCTGCAACAGTATACCCTATACCATTTACATATCTTGTATAAACCGTTGTGCTACCGCCACCATTATTTGTCAAGTCAGTGGTTATTGTATAGGTTGACAAATAGCCGCCTGTACCATCTCGATTAACAACAAACACTCTTGCTGTCTCTGCGCCATTTGCCCCCTTAATTGTCGGAAGTTCATACGAAATCGTACCATCCGGATTCACTTGCATCTGCGGATTTTCATAAACATTGCCATCACCAACATCAATTTTAACCGTGACGCTTCCGTCTAAATTATTGACGATTTCATAAACCGATCGTCCATCACTTCCCTTGTAGCTTATGTGTTCTTTGTGTATACTTACTTTGCCATCCGCGCCTCTTGCACACGAATATGCCTGCGGCAATTCTCTTCCCAAATTATCTTTATAGTATGCAATGCAATTATTATCGTCTTTCCATTCAATTGATGAAATAGAAAGATTTTCACTCTTTATCTGGAACTTTATAATACACTCTGCAACCTCTTTCTGTGCTGCAGCTACATCCCCGCCGTTCTTTATAGCATCTTCCAGTGCCTTAAGCGCATTGGCATAAGCAGCAAGTTCCTGTGATGTATCAACATCCGAATATGGTGCGGCGTAAGCTCTGGCCATATTGAAAACTGCCATATCCAGTTCCAATGCAGCCTCACTTGCAGCAGCGCTTTCGGACATTACAGCAGAATCACTTTCTGAAGTACTTGTAGAATGAGAAACGGATACGCTCGTCGAAGCACTCACGCTCTCTGACGCACTGGCACTGCCGGACATGCTTGTACTTTCTGACGCGCTCGCCGACGTACTCTTCTCTTCCGATACGCTCCCCGAAGCACTCATACTGTCGGACGCAGACGCTTCCACGCTCTCACTGGCAGAATCCATGTCGCTGGTTTCTTCCTCTGCGGTTGAATCAAATACTGAATCTTCCTCTGTTTCTGATCCGTTCTCAGTATCGCTTGCCAATGTACTGTCACTCTGGCTTGTTTCCTCGCTCACAGATGCACTGTCACTCTGGCTTGTTTCCTCGCTCACCGATTCACTGTCGCTCTGATTTGCTTCCTCGCTCACCGATTCACTGTCGCTCTGGTTTGCTTCCTCGCTCACGGATACGCTGTCGCTCTGGCTTGCTTCTTTGCTCACCGATTCACTGTCGCTCTGATTTGCTTCCTCGCTTACGGATACGTTGTCGCTCTGGCTTGCTTCTTCGCTGGTTGATGTATTCTCGCTCAGGCTTGCCGCCTCGCTTGACATGCCCTCACTGGCCGTACTCTCTTCCTCTGTCTTTTCAATTTCTTCCGAACCGCTGATTTCAAGGAATTCGCTGGGCGTCTCAGATGTGGCAGCTTCAAATTCAAAATCTTCCAGGAATTTGTTAGCTTCTTCCTGCTGTGCCATCTCCGCTGCATATACAACGTTATAGTCCTGAATCATATTTGCTCCGCCAAGCATTACTCCGGTTGCCGCAATACTTTTTAAAATGTCCTTTTTCTTCATACCCTTCTTCTTTCTTCTCCTCTCCCGGTTAATTCACATAACTTCTGACTTTACCAAATACCTTCTCTTTGTCCCTTTTTACCCCCCATTTCTCTTGTCATAATCACGGTTCCGCGATTTTCTTTATCAGTTATACCAACTATAACAAGGGGGGTATCTCGCGAAGTGTCATGCATAATTTTTTTAATGTTTTTTTGAATATTTTTTTGTGCCATCATTTCCTCTTCGCCAAAGTTCGGAACCTTCTCTCCGGAAACCCGCTCAAACCAGGATATAAAAGCGTTCCATCCGGATCCGTACTGCGAATTAAAAAACTGTAACGTCACTCCTGAGTAAAACCAGATATTCGTTCCCTCGTCCAACTCCCCCCGGGAAAGCTCCAACCCCTCATTTACACAGGCGTTCTCCACAGCTATTCGGGTAACCTCCCAGCTTCCACAGCCACGATAACCGTGTGCCGGCTGCCATTCATTTATGTATTGCGTTTCAGCGCCGGGACCCAAGCCGCTCTCTTTCTGCTGCCATTCTCTCATCTTTCCATTATCCTCCGGCCAAACCTCTGCCTCCTTACACATCCCATTAGCAAACTGCATGCTTCTGCAGACATTGGCCGTAATTCCTTTCCGGATTCTATTGTTTCGATCCTGCTTCTTCCTACTATAATGGCTGCACTATCTCGCAAAATGTCTCGCTGAATCCTTTCCGGATATATTTTTCTTTTCTGAAAGAATGGGAAAGCCTTCGCCGGCTGCCCTTTTACGGCTCCTCTTCGCGCAGTTCCTGTGTCATATCCGCATAATACCACAGTTCTCCTTTACCGCCTCTCCTGACATAAGCCGACTCAATCCGCGAAAAAACAGAACTGCAGAACTCCTTCTCAATATTGACAAGCATCAAAATAAAATGCCGGTTGCCATATCTGGTATAAGCGTCCCCAATACGCAATGACTCGCTCAATACATTTTTTAAAAGCACCATCTCATCCTGCAGATTCATCTGCTTCTGTCCGCTCCTGACTTCCTTCTGACTCAGTGTCAGGAACATCAAAACCGCCTCAAAGTGATTTCTTCCCTTTGCGCGTGCTACCAGACGGCAATAATCCACAAAACTCGGATATGTACAATAATAAGCTCCCTTTACAATATTTTCCCCGAAAATCGCCTTCTTGATATCATTTTTTCTACCCATGAACACACGGTCCATGTTCCGCCAGTCGCTTATGTTTCCCGTGTTCCTCTTGTGATTTTCGTCTTTCAGTTCCAGTTTTTCAAAGCATTCCTGCATTTCAGCCGTAGGTGGAGTCCCCAGTTCCCGGGCGTACAGTTCCATGGTACTGTTATAGATATCAATCGCTTCTTCATACCGGTATATCTCAAGATTGCACTTGATCAGCTGCGTCTGCCAGTTATCAAATGGATAGATGGAAGCTGCCTTGGTGTAAAGGGCAAGGCGGTTTTTATAGTCTTTACCCTTCTGATACTCCTTTTCCAGTTCCTGCACCGTATAGACATAAAGCCCTTTATAATAAACACTTTTATGAAAAAACCAGGTTTCAGACTGGTTCACCGGAAGCAATTCACCAGAATACAGCTCATTTGCCCTGCGAAGCATATCTATGCACTCCGCCGCATTTCCGCAGCCCTTCTGCTGATATTCCATTGCATCCTCCACAGCCTTTTCAAATCTCCGCGTGTCCGTGTCCAGCTGCATGCTGATCTTCAGGCAGCATTTCCCTTCGTTCAGCTCAACATATTCCTCCTCCGGAAGGCCGCATGCCACAAGCTGCCGCTTCAGCCGGTAGATCAGATTATTCAGATTTCTATTGCGGTTTACGGTATCTGCACGGCTCTCATTCCAACCATACAAATTATCAATCAACTCATTCTTGGAAATTCCGTTAGGATAGGACAAAAGAAGCATCTGAAAAAGACGAACAGACTTTGAACTTCCCATTTTATTCAGCTTCACCGCTTCATCTCCATAATACATTGCGAAGCCCCCAAGTAATTGCACATGCAATACTTTTTCCTGCGCCATTTCTCCCCCTCTCCACACTTCAGCAGCAAGACGGCTTCGTCCATACTCAAAAATACCGTAGCCGCCGCACTGTATGCATGATATAGCCTACCTGTAAATCGATATTCCTCCACCTGGTCGATACACAGAACCACCTCGTTCGGTGTCCCTATGTACCATTGTGATTTTCCATTTCCCCAACTACGCTTCCCATTCCTGTTTAGAAGACATTCCAAGCTGTCCGCATAATACTGCAAAATGAACCTGCGTTTCCCTGCGGAAAAGGACAGGAATCTGTCCCCTGCCCTTTTCACAGTTTTATTTTACAACAACGCCGATTACCTGCATTTTTTCTTCTTTTTTTACATTATTTTTATTGTAGCAAGAAATGTATCCTGTAAATTACCTCATTTGATTTCGAATCTTCTTTTTTAAAAAAAGTTTTTCAAAGCCCCCAGTATTTTGCGCAAAAAAATACAACCACCTTCTAAAAAAGAAGATCGCTGTATTTTATATTAACGCCTGAAATTACCCTTGCTTCAAAAAACACTTTCATCCAATTGCCTGGTCATATCTGCATAATACCGCAATTCCCCTTTGCCTGCATTCTTGAGATATGCCTCTTCTATCCGCCGAAAAATGGCACTGCAGGATTCTTCATCCGCTTTCACCAGCATGAGAATAAAATGCCTGTTTCCATATCTCGTAAATGCGTCTTCTATCCGCAGTAATCTACCGATAACTGTTTTTAACAGCTGCATCTGGCTTTGCAGATCTATCTGCTTCTGTACATCCTTTTCCCTGCGGCTCAGAGTGAGAAACATCAGAACCGCATCGAATTTGTTTCTGGCCTTTGCTCTTGCCACCAGGCGGCAGTAGTCCACAAAGCTTGGATACGAGCAATAGTACGCCCCCCTTGTCCGCTGGTCTCCAAATATGGCCTTCTTTATATCATCCTTTCTTCCCAAAAAGGCTTTGTCCATATTTTTCCAGCCCTTCACATCTCCTATGTCCTTCCAGTGATTCTCATCCTTCAGTTCTGGCTTCTCAAAACACCCCTGCATTTCTGCCGTCGGCGGACTTCCCAGTTCCCTTGCGTACAGCTCCATGGTACTGTTGTAAATATCCATGGCCTCCTTGTAATGATACATTTCCAGATTGCACTTAATCAGCTCTACCTGCCAGTTTTCAAAAGGATAGATAGCCACGGCTCTGGAATAAAGAAGCATCCGATTCTTGTAGTCCCGGCTTCGCAGAAATTCAGCCTCCAGTTCCTGTATGGTTTCCAGATACAGTTCCTTGAAATAAATACTTTTATGAAAAAACCACATATCGGATAGATTCGCCGGAATCAGTTCTCCGCTGTACATTTCGTTAGCCCTGCTAAACAACTGTATGCGCGCCACCCCCCCTAGCTTGCGTGCCAGGGTTACCGTTTCTTCGAACCGCTTTGTGTCCAGATCCAGGGGAATACTGCTCTTAAAGCTGCACATGCCATCATTGATTTCCACATAATCGTCCTCTGGCAGGCCTACAGAAATCAGCTGCCCCTTCAGCCTGTATATCAGATTGTTCAAATTCTTATTGCGGTTAGCGATGTCTTTTTTATCGTTCCATCCATACAGATTGTCAAGCAGTTCGTTTTTCGGAATTCCCCCTTTTACACACAGCAGAAGCATTTGAAGAAGGCGAACCGATTTTGAGCTTCCCGCTTTGTTCAAAACCACGGCGTCCCTTCCATAGTACATGGCGAACCCGCCGAACATTCGAACATGCAATACTTTTTCTGCCATTCCCTCCCCCTCCTGCCCTCAGTTCTTCCATACAGCCAAGGCGCCGGCTGCCGGGCAAAAATCTGTCCGCAGCCGTCATTACTTCCCTGCAAAACCTACCGTATATCAAACACACTCCGCACCTTCAATCCTTCCGGCCTTCCCTTCAGAATCTTCACTCTCCGCTGCCCGGCGTTCATGTCAAAGTAATTGTCCTCCAGCAGCATATCATCCGCTTCATTCAAGATTTCCACCGACTTCGCGTACGCCTCCGCTGTCACCACCAGTTCATCTCCCTCTGCATACACTTTCAGCCCGGGATCGGCAAAGTGAAAATGCTTCGGTGCGCAGAACAGCACTGTCCCTGCCGAAATTACTGCCCCCTCCTTCAGGCACTCATAGCCCACATAGTCCCCGTACAGCGATGCGTCCGCCATGTCCTCCTTCTCCAGCCAGACGCTGGAAAGCGCAGGCACCGTCACCTCGCATTCTCCCTGCCGCCTGATCTCCGATTTGGCATTCCGAAGAGCCCATTTGATCGTTACTTTGACTTCCTCCATGGTCTCGTTCGCCACATTCAGCTGAATGGATTTCTTCACTTCATAGGGCTGTGCATTGACATTGGGGTTCTGACTGAGAAGCCCCTCTTCCGCACAGGAAAGCATCACCGGTGCGAAGAACCGTTTTTCATAATAATGCAGCGCTTTCCATCGACCGTAATAGTCAATAGATGACCAGCTTGCCACCGGCCAGCAGTCATTCAGCTGCCAGACCACCGCTCCCATACAGCGGCCTCTGTTACGGCGAAAATGCTCCACCCCATAGCGGATGGCTTCCGCCTGAAGAAGCTGGGATGCATACAGCAGGGTGCCGAAATCCGAAGGGTACAGAAACGTCTGCTGCATATAGTTCATAATCTTGCCGTTGGCGCTGGCATTCCGCTGGTGCTTTTCCATCACATAAGAAAAAATATTCCTGTCCTCCGGCAATGTAAAAGACTCGCATGTCTTCAGGGAGGGGAAAGCCTGAAAGCCGAACTCCGACACGTACCGGAAATAATATTGACGGTATGCCGTAAACGGCCTATTGCCGTGCCATACTTTCCAGTAATGTACATCCCCTCTGTTCTCATCACCCGGATTGTCAAAACCGCCACCGGATGACGGGCTGGATGGCCAATAAAAGGTATTTGGGTCATATTCCTTCACCACCCTGGGCAGGATGTATTCATACATTTTCACATAATCGCTGGTGTACTTCGCCTTGCCCGCCCAGTAACTGCCCGGCACCATAAAGCTCTCCATCTCATTGTTGCCGCACCACAGTCCCAGGGAAGCATGGTGGCGGATGCGCTTGATATTATCAACAAACTCCGCCCTGATGTTCTCCTCGAATTCCTCTGTCAGATCATAATCTGCACAGGCAAACATAAAGTCTTCCCACACCAGCAGCCCCAGTTCATCACAGGCATCCCAGAAAGCGTCACCGGGATAATGCCCGCCGCCCCAGACGCGGACGCAGTTATGATTTGCATTTTTCGCCTGGAGCAGCAGATTATAAGTACGTTCCGGGGTTACTCGGGGCAGGATATTGTCCTCCGGAATATAATCCGCTCCCATGGCAAATATTTTCACACCGTTTACCATATGGCAAAACTGTTCCCCGTATTGGTCTTTGTCGGTACATACTGTCATGGTACGCAGGCCGATCCGGCGTTTCCAAATATCCAGAACTCTGCCGTCCCCTATATTCCTCCCCCTGCTTTCCTCTGCCCTCTCTGCGAAATCCCAATCCTCTGCGACAGCCCCGCACTTCTTTGCCGCTTCCTCCGTGATACTGTTCTCATCGGCGCCGATTTCCCCCGCCTGCCCCTGAACCAGTTCCACTTCCAGCCCATACAATGGCTGTTTTCCGTACCCATTGGGCCACCACAGCTGCGGCTCCTCTATCACAATGCCCGCCATAGCCTCCTCATGGCTGTAAATCCGCCTCCCGCCGCCAGGCTCCGTCACCGTCACCCTGCAGGACAGGCCGGACAGCCTGCCGTCATCCCGTCCGAACCTGCGCAGATGTTCCTCCCCCAGGCGCTCCACGTCCACATCCAGCTTCAGAGTCACCCTGCCGCGGTCATGCACCTGTGAGACATACGCGCTGTCAATCCGCGCCTCATTGAAGCCGATCAGTTGTATGTCACGCCAGATTCCAGCATCCGGAAGGCGCGGCCCCCAGTCCCATCCGAACATACAATGGGCCTTCCGCAGATAGGGAAACCCGTTCATGGCATCCCAGCTCCCCGGTATATGCTCCTGCGCGTCCGCCTCCCTGATAAACCTGGTGGGAGAATGCAGCACCACCTTCAGTTCATTTCCCGTCTCACGCAGAATCCCCTTCACCGGAAATTCCCAGGTCCGATGCATATTCTTCACATCCCCAACCAGGCTTCCGTTCAGCCAGATATCGGCAATAGTATCAATCCCGTCAAAATGCAGCAACACTGCATCGCAGTTTCTCAATTCCACATCTGCGTCAAATACAGACACATACTCAAAATCGTCTTCCATAATATGAAGTGCCTTTATCTCATTGTCCCGGTAATAGGGGTCTTCCATCCGCCCGTTTGCCAGCAGGTCGTTATAGACACTGCCCGGAACAGATGCCGGAATGTAATCAGCCCTTCCGGCTACAGACATTTTCCAATTATTATGTAATTTTTGTATAATCATATCCGTTACCTTCCTCTTCAGTCCTTCCATACACAGTATATCAATAAAAAATGTACTGTGCAAGCCGAAATCTGCCCCAAATTGTCAGCCAGCCCCAACGCAAAACCACCTTTTCCCCACGAAGATGCCATGCTGCTTTTCCTTGTGGAAAAGCTAAAAGCTGCTGGATGGTAAACGCCTTTTAAAAGAAAAACATGGCAGTCTGCTTATTTCTGCAAATTGCCATGTTAAAGTTTGCCGTCCGCCGCAGCATCTCTGCATGCTCAATACTGTTTCCAGTCCGGAAGCTCATCAAGGGTGATTACTCGTTCGTCTTCATACACTTTCCTGACCATGGCCTCCTCCGTATATTCCTCGGAAAGCAGGGGCAGATTATTTTTCACCACAAACTCTCCGCTCCAGGTGCAGAACCAGAGCCATGGCGCCTGATCCCGGAACGCAAGCTCCGGGTCAAAGAGACAGCCGTTCTCCGTCAGGGCAATGGGTTTTGGAGAATCCGCATACTCCACCGCCTGGCTGAATTTCCCGCTCTGGGAGAGATAGACCTGTTTGCCGGGGTAGATGTCCTCCCCGATGATGTCCACATATTCGTCCCCCGGATACCAGTCCCCATCCTGCCCGTTCCAGACCCAGATGATGTTGTTTAGTTTATGGTACTCCGTCATCCGCTGAAAGACCAGTTTCCACAGCTCGATATAGCTCTCCGGCCCGGCAGCGCCCCACCAGAACCAACCGCCGGAAGCCTCGTGGAGCGGGCGGAACAAAATAGGCACATCCGCCTCCTGAAGAATGGCAATCTGCTCCGCAATGGCATCGATATCCCGCAGCAGCAGCCCGTATCCCTCCTCATCCTCTCCCCTCATGATAGCCCCCAGGTCAATATTCGTAGCTTCCGTATAAAAACCCCGATACCAGGGCTCCTCATTTGTCAGGTATTTCTCCGGCGCATTCCAGTGCCCGCCCAGGTCTTTCGGCTCATGGAGCACAACTGCCCCCCCTGCCTGGTTTTCGCCGTCTCCGGAAGCCTCTCCATCCCCGGCATCCTCACTGCCGGATGCGTCCGCCGAAGCATCTCCGCCGTTTTCCCCGGAATCCCCGCTGCTCTCTCCGGAATCCTGATTTCCGCTCTCCGACTGGCTGCCGTCCAAGGAAGTATCTTCCTGGGAAGAATCTCCCTGGGAAGCGCCGTCATTGCCGCAGGCCGCCATGGACACCGCCAGGACAGCGCTCATCAAAGCCGCACCGATTTTTGTTGCTAATGTTTTCTTTTTCATGATAAAACCTCCTAAAATTATTTTGATAGGGCGAACCGGGCGAAATCCCAGCCCGCCTGTTTCACGAAATGATTTATCCTCCCGGAAAAGTCCGGGCCTTATCCTACGATACCGCTGCGCTCCACCCCTTCCACAAAGCGCTTCTGCAGCAGGCAGTACACAATCACCACCGGAATAATCATCATCAGAATACCCGCGTACAGATACAGCTGGGTCACCCCGGTGTCGCGGATCTCATAGGCCTGGGCGATCGTCGCCTGCAGGGTACCGATTCTCCGGCTCATGAGAAGTCTGTTGTTGATGGCAAAGAGCTGCGCGTAAAAAGTATCGTTATACTGCCACACCATGGAGAAAATGCTTACGGTGAGCACCGAAGGCATGGCGTTCATCAGCATGATGCGGAAATAGGTATAGAAGGAACCCGCACCGTCCATGAAAGCTGCCTCTTCAATTTCCTTGGGCAGCCCCCGGAAAAACTGGTTGAAAATGTAGATGTACAGCCCCGAGCGCAGCCCGCAGGCAAACAGGGACATAATGTACATGGGAATGGGCGTGCTCAACAGGTTCACCCCGCCCCCAGTCACCAGACCCAGAATGCCGAAGATATCAAAATTACGGAATTCCGTATACCAGGGAAGCATCAGCGTATCCGTGGGAAGCACGATGGTCAGGATAACACACCCGAACAGCAGCTTTTTCAGCGGAAATTCGAACCTGGCAAAACCATATCCCGCCATGGAACAGACGATGACCTGGATCAGGGTCAGGGACGCCACATACAGCACCGTGGTCAGCAGGGTCCTGGGATAAACAAGGGTCTGAAACGCTCCCCGGAAATTCTCCAGTGTGCCCTCCACCGGAAACAGCACCACCACCGGATTGTAGAGATCATTGCTTGTAAAAAAAGCGCTTGAAACCATGGAAATTACAGGCCCCAGGATAATATAGGAGATGCCCACCAGAATAACCGCCTTCAGCATCCACATCAGGACTGCCTGGACTTTTCTTGCCTTTTTCTTCATCTGCACCCTGTCCAGGGAATCCGCTTTTTGTTTTAATGTTGTCTTCACACCAGGCACCTCCCCTAATTGTAGTAGAATACCTTACTGGATATCAGTTTCACAATGACCGCCAGTACCAGGCACACCGCCAGGGAACTCATCAGGCTCATGGCCACGCTGACGCCCCAGTTATAATTTGTAAACGCCATATCGTATGCCGTCTGTACCACTTCGCTCTCCATGAAAGCATCCACAATGGTATAGACCACATTGGTGACAATCAGGGGCGACACCATGGGAAAGGTCACCTTCCAGAAAGTCTCATATCCCGTTGCGCCCTCAATCTGGGACACCTCATACAGGGCGCCCGGCACGGACTGCAGGGCTGCGATAAAGATGATAATCTGTACCCCCGAAGCCTGCACAATGTCGAATATCCGCCCCACCGCCGCAATCAGGTAATCCGACAGGACTGCAGGAAATCCCAAATCCGCCAGCATATAAAACAGGTACTCAATATTCATGCCGCCTGTCCCTGCTGCCTCCGCGGACACCGCCGCCACGCCGCCGGTGACAGCCTGCTGCGCCAGGGCAATGGAAGCGCTGATGGCTCCTGAATTCAGGATAATCGGCAGAAACAGGATTGCCCGGAAAACAGTGCGCCCCTTAAACTTTCCGTTCAGGATAATGGCAATGAACAGGCTGAAGAAAATAATCAGGGGCACGTCAATCAGCATGTTCCCGATGGAACTCACCAGAATCTGGTTGTACTCCGCGTCCTGAAACAGGGCGTATTTAAAATTGGCAAGCCCTGTAAATTCCAGTTGATAGCCGCCGGTCTCCAACATCTGCATATCGCTCAAACTGAAGCGCACAGACTGGATAAACCCTTTCACATAAAACCACAGGAAACCGATAAGCCACGGCGTAATAAAAATCAGTCCCGTAATCGCACGCTTCTGTATGAGAGAGATTCTTTTCTTTTTCTTCATGCCGCACCTCCTGCCATTGCTTCCGGTTCTCCGTGATTCCGGCTGATGCTCTCAACGCCTGTTTCCCGGCAGCCCCTGTCCGCCGCTGCCTTCTGCATCTGCCCCGTTTTCCGGGCCGTCTTATTCTGCTTTGTCACATAACTCATGGCATCCACCCTGGTGCCGTCCTCTGCCGTAAGCTCCTGCTCCGTCTTATTTACATAAACAGTGACACCATTGTCATATTCAACCACTGCCAGACCGTTTTCCAGTACCTCATGATGAACCATGGCCGCTCCCTGAACCGGGGCCAGGGCTTCGTTCATCTGCCGATACACGCTCTGGGCGCTGTCCATCCAGGTGGTGTAATTCACCGAATACTTATCTGCCGCGGAGGTATACTTAATCTGACTGGAATCCTCCCAGGAGAGCGTATATCTGGGTGAAACGCCGTATTCAATCCAGCTTAGAATCAGTTCCTCGTCCACATCCTGGTCCATGAGATTCAGCGCGTTTCCGGTGTAATCAATGCTCCCGTGAATGACCATCTGGTAGAAGGGAATCTGCTCATCCACAATGTAAAACTTGCTGTAATAAGTGGGCGCATCCACAATATCCGTCACATAGCCGAAGGTATAAGCGTTTCCGCCCCTCTCCATCAGCTGCTTTCCGGTCTGGGACAGCCTGTGGAACTGTGCCTTGATAACCTCCTCCGCATCCTGCCTGCTGATGACCTCCGTGCGCTTCTTATCCGAGGCTATCACATCCCCCAGATCCCGCAGTGAAATGCCGCCCACATCATATTTTTCCATCCTGTCCGCAAAATGCTCCACATACCAGGGAAGGAATTTGGGGGAAATCACATAATACACCAGTTCATCGTACCAGGACAGCGCACTGGTCTGCCGCATGGTGCCGGGATTCAGCGCCCCGAGCTGCACCACATAGCCGGAATAATACTTGGAAGCCTCCAGAAGATCGTTAAACCGTTTGGATGTGTACGGTACTTTCTGGAATGCCACGTCCAGGAACAGCCGCCCGCCGTTTTCCTCCAGGCGCCGGGCCAGTGCTTCCAGTTCCGCCTTGCTGCCGAGAGCGCCCACAGGCTTCACCTTGTCCGCCGCGTCATGGTAAATGCCGCCGTTGAACCATCCCTGGTAATTCATCCGCACATTGCCGATACCTGCCTGGTAAATCATATCCAACAGCGTTCCGGTCTGCTCGTAGGTGGTCATGGCCACGATTCCGTCATAGGGCACGCCCATCACCGCTTTCTGAATCTCCACGCCCCCCAGAATATCCACATAGAAGGGAATGTCTCCCGCCTCCGTGCTGCCCAGAGTTCCTTCCGCCTTCAGCTGCTCCCGGTAGCACTGCGCCATGCCGGAGTAATCCGCCTCCTCCCCGCTTAGGAAAGAGTACACTACGGTCAGGTTTTCATCGTACAGCTCCCGCTCCACGGAGGGCACATCCGCCTTGTTGCCGGACACCCCGAACATGTTCAGAAGCTCCATCTCCCTGACGCTGAATTCCGCAAATACGTAATTATAACTGTTGGTCCTGCCCGCCACGTCGGCATTGATGATTCCCAGAGAATCTCCTTCTGTAATCCTTCCCAGGAAAGCCTGCTCCCCGTTTTTCATGCCGAACACGGGAAGCCGCACCGTCTCCGTCAGGTCAGTCACCACATAGCTCTGCACCACAGGGTCAATGCCGTAGACATTCTGCATATAAGCCGCGGCGGACGCGCCGTTGTTCAGATGAATCAATGCCCCGGAGCCGTCCGGCACCATCATGTAGCCCTCCGCCTCCGTGCCTGCCGCCCCGAAAAAGGGAAGCACCCGGAGCCTGGTAATCTTCGCCTCACCCTGCTCCCGAATCTGGTTCACGGGTATGGACACCGCCAGGCCGTTATCGGTAAGCCGATAATCCACTGTCACCTGGAAGGATATATTTTCGGAACCCTCCGCGCCCTCCATGTCAATGGCATAATCCTCTTCCGTGTAGCCGCATTCCTCAAAGGCGGCGTTCATCCGCTGCATGCCTACCTTGGAATTCATGGCATCCTCATTGAGATAGTAAATACCGTCCCGGAGGGTAAAGCGCCCCTTCATGCTCCTGGCATCCCGCTCCCCCAGTTTATCCAGAATCAGGGTCTGAAGCCTTTCCTCGCTGATCTGGGTGGGAATGATGCCCGTGGAATTGGACGGGTCCTCCAAAGTGTAAACATAGCGGATACCCTTCTCCAGAGCCTGCGCCTCAAACTGCCCGTACTGGATACTCATGTCGTAATTGTTCATGGACGCCCGGTTTCCGGCGCTGTTGTAATAGATTACATCCAGTGTGGAATTCAGGAGGCTCTTATTCACCCCTGCCGCCACCGCGTCCCCGTCCCGGTCTTCCGGATTGGACCGGGTAATATGTCCCGTGGCTTTCTCGTATACGGCAATCTCCGAGGTCTCCTGATCCGTATACAGCTTCAGCTCATCGTTCTCCGCCGCCAGTACCATGCCCGGCACATCCGCCGAGCTGTCCTCCAGAGGCCTGAACTCCCCTCCCTCCTCCACTTCATAGGAAGTCAGGTACTGCTGATACCCATTATAATTGAAATACCGCATGATGATAAAGATGACTGCCGCTGCCGCCCCAATCAGCACCGCCGCCGCACAGACAGCGATTATCCTGCCTTTCTTTTTCTGTTTCATCGCAACTCCCTTCTGCATTTTTTATCGTTCCATCTGCCTGCCTTCCCGCCCTAAATTCGAAGCATCAGCTCATTATAGATACTGACAAAGAAAGAAACTACCTGGCTAAGCAGCGTATACAGCAGCATGACAACGAAAACGATAATCAGCATGGCTACAAAGGTAAAAATAATGGTCAGCAGCGTCTTGCCCAGAGTATAATTATGCACCGTCATGACACCGGACAGCACCAACAGCAGGAACCATGCAATGCCGAAACCCATGAGAATGAAGTAAAACGCCTCCTCATCCGCCACCACGAACCTGGACAGGACAATGGCAGGCACAAAGGTCAGAATCATGGGAAGCATGGAATAACCGCACACCGTCACAATATCCTTCAGCCTTCCCTCCCCGTTCATCAGGCAGGTGATGGACCAGTTTCCCACACAGAAGAGGAAAAACAGGACAAACACGGCCGACATCTCGGCAAAGCTGTTAATCTCCATGGGATTCACATCATTGACTACAAATCCTGCATACTGTCTGTTTGCGGAAAAACACAGCCCAAAGAGAAAGACAAACAGAATCGCCAGGGGAACGCTGCCCTGTCCCCGGTGCCGGATTTCATAGAAACCGTCCGCCGGATGCCCGATGGTGCATATTTCAGTTTCTCCCTAAACATGGCTCACCCTCCTCTTCTTCCACAGCTTCTTCCCCAACCTGCTCCACAACATCCACAAAATCACCAGGACAATCAGGCTTGTGAGGATCGTGCCCATATTTTCTTTCAGAAGCTCGTTCCGGTAACGCTTGTAGGCAATGGAATAATACTGCTTGCTGTTTCCGGTGCGAAAACACTCCATGGCTTCCTTATTCTGTCCTGCGGCCAGGTAGCTCTTGCCGATTCCCACATAGGCCAGTTCGAAATTGGAATCCAGTTTCAGCACTTCCTTCCAACATTCCACCGCCTGCACCTCGTCGCCGTCATACCGCAGTCCCACCGCCTGGTTAATCAGGCTGCCGTAACGTGTTGCCCGGAAACGGTTCACCAGATTTCTGGTGGCATCCAGTACCAAAATCTCCTCGCCCACAGTATCAATGGCCACCGGCCCGGTGAAGGTTCCCTCCTGACTGCCCAGTCCCCCGAAAATATAGAGCAGATTGCCCTCGTGGTCATAAGTGAAAATTCTGCCCCTGACGGAATCCAGAATGGAGTAAATCCCCTGGTTGCGCACCACCACATCCACAATCCTGGAAGGACCGGAATAGGTACCGGAAATCCGCCAGTCCAGGTCTCCGGACAGCCCGCTTTCCTTTTTCTGGATAACATCCTCTCCGCTTGGATTCAGCCTGCGCACCGACTGCTTTCCCTCCCCGTCCACATTGGTGGCATAGACGAAACCGTCCTCGTCAATCTCCATGCCGGTGAACTCCGTAGGGATAAAAAGCTGCTGCCTGGCTCTCTGTTCCTTGGTGGAAAATCTTCTCCAGAAAATCTCCCAGGGCGTAATCTGCACATTAATGGTTCCCGTAAATCCCAGAAACACTCCCGCCTCGTCAAAGGCCATAATGCCCTCAAACTGGTTCTGGGCAATGACATACACACGGTCCGCATAATCCACTGCCACCTTCAGGGGGCGGAACACATATCCCTCTTCCAGAACATCGGACTTTGGATTCTCGATCACCTGTACCAGGTTTCCTCCGCTGTCCAGTTCCACCACCCGCATATTGTTGGTATCCGCAATGTACAGATTCCCCCGGGCGGATACATAAACCCCGTTGGGCGCGGAAAACGTTTCCTTCTTCCCGTCCCGTTCAAACTCCTGAATAACCTGAATCAGATTGAACTCCCTGTCCGTGACCACAATGCGGTTGTTGTTGGTGTCCGCAATGTAGACATTTCCAGCCTCATCCGTATTCAAATCCTGGGGTCCCGACAGGTTCCCGCATCCGATCTGCGCCCCTGTGACAATGCCGTCCGGCACATAGGCCGCCGGGGTGTACTTGATATCTTCATAATAATCGTAATTGTAAGTCTCATAGGGCACGTTCTGTCCTGCCTGCACCGTGACAGCCGCCCCGTCCCACAGCAGCACCGCGGTTCCCACAAGCAAGGCTGCGGCTCTGACCAGGGAACCTGCTGTGCGGCTGTTCGCTTTCCCGCAGGCTTCTCCTGCTGCGCGGACTCTCTCCGCCTTCCCTGCTTCCGCGGATTTCCCTGGGGTTTTCCCGAAAAACAGTCTGTTCCGTATCTTATTCATCTGCTTCCCCCTTTCCTTAATCCTTCATGCCGGAGGTAGTCATCGTTTCGATGATATTGCTCTGGCAGACAATGAAGAAAGTAATCGGTATGGCGGCGATAATCAGCTGCACCACCGCGCCTGCGCCCTGCCTGGCGGGACCGCCGCCCACAATCTGGTACAAGGAATACTGCAGGGACTTCAGCTGCTCGCTGCGCAGAAAGCCGCTTCCCGTGTTGGCCCACATGGACTGGAACTGGAAGATTGCCAGGGTCAGCCACGCCGGTTTCACGTTAGGCATCACTATCCCGAAGAAAATCCGGAACTCTCCCGCCCCGTCCAGTCTGGCGGACTCGATAAGGGAATCCGGCAGCTGCTCCATAAACTGCTTCATCAGGTACAGTCCCAATCCGTAGGCAAAGGCCGGAAGGATTACCGCCAGGTAGGTATTGTTGATGCCCAGCCAGGAAATAATCATATAGTTGGGGATGGAGGTAACGCTGTAGGAAAACATCAGCGACAGCACTACCATCTGAAACAGAATCTTCTTTCCCGGAAACTTGTGCTTTGCCAGGGGATACGCCGCCAGAGAAGCACAGAGCACATGCCCCACCGTGCCGAATCCCGTGATAATCAAAGTATTCAGCAGATACCTGGTAAAAGGCACCCAGGAGGTGGACATCAGCACATACAGATCGCCGAAATTGTCCACGGAAGGGTTCCGCACGAAAATCTGGGGCGGAAACCGGAACAGCTCATCCAGGGGCTTAAAGGCATTGTTCAGAATCATCACCAGGGGCAGTGCCATGAACACGCCGCACACCGCCATAATCACAAACATGATTGTGTTGCCCGCCATGGAACGGTTCAGCTGCTTTTCCTTCTTCTTAAAAAAGAGGAACCGCCGGTTCGGTTTTTTCAGGGCAACGGTATAGGTCCTGCCTTGCTCTTTTGTCTTCCCGCTCATCTCACTCACCTACCCTTCTCAAAACCTTCTGGATTACCTGGTTGGTTCCCACCATCAGCGCAAACAGGATGGTGGCAATGGCACAGGCATACCCCATCTCGTAACGGGTGCCGCTGCCGTAGTCCATCAGATGGGTCACGATGGTAGCGCCCGAGTAGTTTACACTGGGATTCCCTGCCAGATTGATGGAGATGTCAGCCACCGCAAAGGACTGGGTAATCTGCATCACTGCGCCGAACATCAGCTGGGGCTTCATGGACGGCAGGGTGATATACCATAGCTCCTGCCACCGGTTCTTGATGCCGTCCATGGCCCCCGCCTCGAACAGACTTTTATCCACGGTCTGAAGCCCTGCGATAAAGGTCAGGAAGCCGGTTCCCAGACTAAGCCACAGCTGCACCACAATCAGCATGGGCAATACATATTTTTCCGTCTGCATCCACTGGATCGGTTCATAGATAAAACCCCATTTCATCAGGAGGCCGTTCAGATATCCGTAACGGTCCCCGGAAATGATGATGGACCATACCATAAACGCATTTCCCGCAATGGAGGGCGCATAGAAAATCAGGGTCAGGAAGGCCCGCAGCTTTCCCTTGAATTCATTGATAACCCAGGCGAACAGGAAACACATGATGTAGCTCAAAGGACCTGTAATTACCGCAAACACAAGCGTGTTCTTCAGCGCCTTTTTAAACACATCGTCGTCCAACATTAATTTAATGTAATTTTTCCACCCTACAAAGTTCGGCGCTTCCAACATGTTGAAATCGGTGAAGCTGATGACCACGGAAGCCGCCACGGGCAATACGGTGAAGATAAAGAACAGGATGAAATAGGGCGCAAGCATCACATAACTTATACGGCTGTCCCTGATATCCTGCTTTAAATACTGCCATTTTGTCTTTCTCTCCATATCAATCTCCTAATTTTAGTCGCTGCGCGACAGCTCTGAAGCATAAAGTCTCTTCGGCGCTTTCTCCCGAGAGGAAGCTTCATTCGAAAGTTCTCTCATGAACCTTCCTCTCACGCGCCTTCGCGACTTTATTTTAGTCGCTGCGCGACAGCTCTGAAGCATAAAGTCCCTTCGGCGCTTTCTTTGCCCTCGTGACTTTATTTAAGTCGCTGCGCGACAGCTCTGAAGTATAAAGTCCCTTCGGCGCTTTCTTTGCCCTCGCGACTTTATTTTAGTCGCTGCGCGACAGCCCCTTCCTTACTCTGCCTCTGTCGTCATTCCGAATTCCTGGCGTTTGCCTGTGATTTCCGCGTTGATATACTCTATGTACTCGTACATGGCTTCCCGGGGCTGCATCTTCTTGTCGTCCTCGGCCACAACCACGGTGTAGAAAGCATTGTTCACATTACGCCATGTGAAGTAACTGCCGGGCACCTGGCGGAAGCCCTTTACATTGGCAAGCTGTTCTTCCAGGGCCTCGTAGTCGTCCGACGGCCAGGGCAGATTGGCGAATGCCTCCACATTGGCGGTGGGATACCTGGCCGCCTCGCCCATAAGGCCTTCCATCTCCTTGCCGTAGGCGGTCTGGGTCTCCTCGGACAGCCACCATTTCATGAATTCCCAGGATGCAGCCTTATCTTCGGAACCGTTCATCATCATGCAGGCAAGCCCGGTACTGGCGGACACATTGTTCACGGAACCGTCCTCCTGCACAACCCCCGGCAGCGTGGTAAAGCCCCACAGCCCCTTGATATCCGGCGCGGACACCTCCAACACATTGTAAGTGGTGTAGTCCGCTATGATAATGGGAGACTCTCCGGTACGGAACCGCTGCTCCACACTGGTGGCACGGTCCAGTTTGTAATCGGTGTAAAATTCACAATATGCCTTAAAAGCGTTGATGGCTTCCTCTGAATTCAGCGCCGAGGCCGATCCGTCCTCATTGTACAGCTCCCCGCCATACTGATACAGGAGACTGGTAAAGGTCAGCTCCGAAGGCAGCATCCCCACACTCATCTGGTTCTTGCTCAACTCCGAAATCACCACTTTCATGTCGTCCCAGGTCTTGGGCACCTCCACTCCCAGTTCGTTGAGAATATCCTTCCGATAAAACATCATCTGGAAATTCTGGGTTTCCGGCAGTGCATACAGGGAACCCTCGAACCGGTACTGGGAAAGGGCGCTTTCCCGGAAACGTGCTGCAATCTCCTCCCAGTCCGGGAAGTTAGTCAGGTCTACCGCCGCGCTGCGCAGCCCGTAGTTTACCGGCAAATCATTGGAGGAGCCGGTGGTTCCTGTTGCGGAGGTAGCCACGGAGCCTCCGGAGTTGGCCACCTGCAGCGCCACATCCGGTCCCTGCCCCGCCAGGGAAGCCTGCAGCAGGGTGTTCATGTCCACCAACATCACGTTTACATTGATATTTTTCCTGGGGGTAAAGGTTTCGTCCACCAGGGATTTTATCACATTCGCCTGGTCCCGTCCGCTGCCCACCCACACGGTAATGGTGGGGCTGTCCCCGCCTTCCTCTGCAATGTTACCGATGGCATTGTAATCTACGATAAAGGAATAATAAAGCTTCTTAAATTCATGTCCCAGTTTGCTGAAAAAGGAATCCTTCACCTTTGGCGTATCCTGATCCGGAGACAGAATATACAGGGCGTCCAACTGCAGCGGCTGTGACTGGGCATTGGTAATCCAGGTTCCCAGGGCGCTTACATTGGTTTTGAAATCCCCCACCATCCTGGTAACCTTCTCCACATCCTCCAGGATATCTTCCAACTGATCCCGCATGGTGATGATGACATTTTCCTCGCTGCCCCGGACATTCAGCTCTTCCAGGCTGATAAGGATGCCGTCCAGATCTCCCTTGATCTCCGCAAGGCTCTCGCCCAGGCCCGGCAGCCGCTTCTCAATCTGGTAGTCCCGGTACTCGTCCGGGGAAACGCCTGTAATCCGGATGATATTGCGGTACACCGCATTCAGCTTGATTACCGTATTCTGCACATCGCTCACCACCCGGGCAAAATCTCCCAGAACCGCCTGCATCCGCAGGGTGTGGTGTCCGGCTGTGAGATAAAACCGGTAAGGTTCTCCCGCCTCATCCGACAGCTTCATCATTTCCCAGTCGGAATGGTAGGTGAAACCGTAATGACTCATCTCGCTGAAAGGCACTTCTCCGTCCAGGAGAATTTTCCGGGAGACATAGATTCCTTTCACGAAATTTTGCTTTGCGTGAAGGGCGATATGATAGAAACCGTCCTGCTCCACATCAAATTCCCACTCAATCCACTGCCCCGTATGACTCCAGCTGTTGCCGCCGATGGTATTGTTTTTCAATGCCCTGGCGCTGTAGGGATAAACCGACGGTGAGGACTGGTCCTGGGTTGGATAAAGCATACTGGAAGATTTCTTCTCCGCGTATTCCGCCTGAATCTCCACAAGCTTTCCTGAAGTATCCTTGGCCCCTTCGGAAAACCACGCCTTGTACTGTTCCTGATAATCCAACGGCGCCTTCCGGTTCCTTAAGGTTATCACCCCCAGTACCATGGGCTCTCTCTGGGAGACCACCGTGATGGTATGCTTTCCCGGCGTCAGGTACAGACTCAAAGGCTCCACCACATAGCCTTCCGCGTCGTAAAGCTGACTCTCCACCCATTCCGGCGCCTCCACCTGGGTGGGCTTCAGGTCATTTCCCTGATTGTCAGAGGCCCATTCGCTGACCGAATTGGTCCATACCCTGGAAAACTCGATTTCCGACAGCTGCTTGTACGGAAGCTCTCCGTCCAGGAAAAACGCCCTCTGAATGGAGGAACCGTTTCCTTCTACCGGATAGTAGGTCAGAGACAGCTGATACATCCCCTCGGTGCGGATGTCCACCTCATACTCCACCATCCCCGTGTCATGGGTCAGAACCGATGTACCCGCCCTGCCTTCGTAATCCGTCAGGACTTCCGGTTCTTCCCTGCCCTCGAACCGCACAAAGTCGCCGCCCTCCAGGACATACACATCCTCCGGGTAGACGCTTCCCTGATGCTGCTCCTGATATTCCCTGAAATCCTGGTACTCGGCCGTATAGTTCAGCACGTCCTTATACCCCTCCAGAGACTGCTCCGTCCGGGCCTGCGCCTTCAGGGTTCCATAGCCTCCCGGGCAGACAACGGACAGAGCCATGCAGACAGTAAGAAGACCGGTCAGGCCCTTTTTCCACCGTTTCTTCATCCATCTCTCCTCCTTTTATTGACATTAATTATTTAATTAATATTTTAGATTAATTTAATTATATTCTTAATTAATAAATTCGTCAATACCAAAGTGTAATTTTGACACTTTATACAAATAGCGGTTATCCATTTCATAAAAAAGCTTGATTTTTTGTCTATTATAACTATAATGGGTAAGTTTTGATAGGGTTATAGAAGTTTAACAGGAAACCTTAAGTTAATCAATTAACTTTATTTTAAGCTTTTAATCTCCATAAAAGCAGGTATAGAGTCCATATTTATACAAAAAGTTATATTTGAATGCTTATAAAATCGAAGGAAAAGCAAAATCAGATAAAGTGAATCGGAACAGGCCGGATTCCTGAACTTATAGATTCTTACAGAGGCAATTTGTCGTAAAGCTTCCGAAGAGCCAGAGACCGGTAAGCAAGTCGGGGAGATCTTATCCCTGCTCGCCGCGCCGCCCCTGCACCGCTTTAGCGGCAAACTTCCAGGTGCAAGGATCCGCACCTTGTGCACGGGCCTGCACATAAAGCCGAAAAAGAGCATGAGACTTTTTCTGCCCCATGCCCTACATCTCCCTTTTCGGAAAAGTGTTTCCATCAGCTACTCCACAGACTGGAATTATTAGATATTGTTATATATGTATTTCTGTAAAACGGCATTTTCAGCATACTTGTATTCCATAGTTTTTTAAACTCTTTTACGAGTATTTTTCTGTTGTAATATTGCTCATTGGAATTAACAAAATCCGCTAAAGATTCAGCAATAAAAATATATTGTTCATCATAACCAACAACAGGCACAAAATGTAAGTAGTTTTTATCCGTCTGTATCCGTATCATCACAATTACAGGATTTCCTCTGCTGACTTCATTTTTTAGTGCAGCGATATTTCCGGCGCAATACTTTACGTTAAAGCCATATTGGGAAAGTAAATTCAGTATCCCTCTTGGGTACACACGTCCATCTTTCTTTTTATTGGGAATGACCTCATATAAGTTATCACCATGTTCTTCAATATCCCAATGCCTCAAAATATAGGCTGATGAAAATGCAGCACATTGGTATCCGTTTTGCAAGTCTATTCTGTTTGCTTTTGTAATAACAACCTCCTTTTTCCTGCATTTTATTGAAAAATGAAAGTGTAATCCACCCATTAGGAAGATATCTGCAATTGTTATAATTATCACAGTATTTACTAACGTTGAAAGCAATATCACTATATCTATTTTCATACTGCCTGCCCCTGCTGCGGGGGCCGCACGCTGTCCTTCTCCACGATATGTCCCGCTACCAGATCCATACGTTTCATGGCTTCCGGGTCCTCCATCCGCTTCAGAATCTTTTTCAAAGCCACCTGGGCCAGGCCCTTCATATCCACCTCATAAGTGGTAATCCTGCGGTCCGGCAGTCCGGGATACAGATAATTGTCAAAGCCCACCACGGTTACATCCTCCGGCACCTTATGGCCCTGCCGTTCCAGTTCCTCAATCAGTTTGATGGCCACCAGGTCACAGTTGCAGACAAATGCCTCCGGCAGTTCCTCCGGCAGGGTGAGAAATATCTCCCCGGCCTCGTCCCGGTCCTCCATTCGCCACTCCTCCGGCAGCGTCAGCCCATGCTCCAACAGCACTCTCTGGAAACCGCAGAACCTGTCCATGATACTGCTTGTGGCATGAATGGAACCCACGTAAGCCATGCGGCGGAACCCCTTCTCATAGAGATATTCCGTCACCATGTACATGCCGTAAAAGCCGTCCGTCACCACTGCGTCCTCGGAAATTTCCTTATAATAAAAGTCCAGGTAAATAATAGGAATCTTCACACAGCTCCGCAGGAAATCAATATACTGTCTGCTAAGCTCCCCCATAACCACCAGACCCTCCACTGCATTTTCCCCCACAAAATTAGGCAGCCGCAGCCCTTCTTCCGCCTCATGTTTCAGAATCTCCGCCGTCACCATGCAGTTCCTGTTAGGAGCATCTAACGCCATTTCCATATACAGCTTCCAATAAAAGGTAGTGTAATCCGCAAGCCATTTTTCCGAGATTACCACCCCCACATGCCGCAGACTGGTATTCTTCCGCTGATCCTGAAAATACCCCATCTCCCTTGCCGCATTCAGGATTTTCTCCCGCACTGCGTCGCTGACCCCCTTCTGCCCCGTAAGCGCATTATGCACGGTCACCGCGCTCACGCCCACATGGCACGCTATATCCTGCATCCTTACCTTCGCCATACTCCTCCTAACCCGAAACCATAGTAACCGGAGGCACCCCTGATTCCGTCACCTGCCGCTGCTGTTCCTTAAAATACATATTAATATTTAAGTTAATTATAGCCACGGAACAGATGCTTGTCAATCAGTTTCAATGCCCCAATAAGGGTTGTTTCACAAAGCACCCAAAATTATCTTTTATTATAACCCCGCTATTGATCCCGTCAAAATCCTGTCTGCTGAACGCTCTCGCAGTCTTTCTTCCCTGCCAGCTGTACCACTTCCACAAGATGATGGAAGGGACATCCTCCCAGTCGTTTCCCAAGGACTTCTTCCACCCTTCCGGGCAAAGCTGCCATACGGCTTTGGAAAACCCATATTCCCTCACCTCATATCCCACTAAGGGATATTTTTTCTTTTCGCTTTTTATTCCCCTTCCGGCGTGATGACACCGATATAGGTATCTACCGGCTGTGGGTATTTCTTCCCGGGGACACACCTGGAGGCCCTCTTATAGAATTAGTAGGTGTTTCCTTTCTTTTTTACCGTAGTTCCCTGTGCCCGCTGCTCCTGCACCCAGTCCTGGTATCTCTTTTCTGTTGCCGCCGTAATATCCTCCTTTCTGTATAAGTAGTATATACCTATACTATATAGATATTATACCTCTACAGGACAAAAAAAGTCGAGGGTCATGGAAAATTTGTATAACTTCCATAACCCTCGTTAAAATGCCGTATTTATTATTTTCTATTATTCTTCATGAAACACCCCTGGAAGGCTTCTCTATGATATCAGATTTCCTGTTCATGGGTAGTTCCCCGAGGTGTTTTCACGCGCAACACAGCATTCCTGTTTATCTATCCACAGTCATAGCCATGGCGAAATAAATCCGGGAAATCATCCCCTGCCCCGTCTAAACTTCGCCCCCAAATTCCGTGATTTCCATATAGGCCGCAAATTCCGCCATCGAATCGGGCAGCGCCTCCCTCTCCACAAAATATAGTTCGTGCAGCGCCCTTGTGCACCCCAGGTATATTCTGCGCCGGAAATGGGGATTCCCTTCATTGGCCTGGATACAGCCCAGCAGTATCACGGCATCAAATTCCAGTCCTTTGGCAAGGATCAGGGGAATGATCACCAGTCTGTCCCTTATTTCATCCTCAGGCGAGATAATCAGCTGGGCCTCTTTATATTTCTCCAGATACGCTTTTACCCCCAGTGCTTCCTCATCGCTGTTCACAATAACCGCCACGGAATGGTACTTCTCCATCTGCTCCAGTAAAGGCACAAGGCAGGAAAACAGTTCCCTGCACTGCACATATTGAGGCTTCCTCACGGCCCGCTCAAAATATGAGTATTCCTCCCTGATCGGATGCCCCTGTTTCTCGATCAGCCGAAAAGCCAGCGCATTAATATCGCTCGAAGAACGATAACATTTCCGCAGCCGGGTCTGAATCAGTCCCGCCCCGAAAACCCTTTCATAATCCTCGTAATTCTGAATAGTCGTCACGGAATTGACGGTCTGATAGATATCGCCCAACAGCGTGAAGCTGCTCCTGGGAAACAGCCGTTTTATGATATACAGCTGCGGCAGACTGTAATCCTGGGACTCGTCGATAACGGTATGGAAGATATCGGGAAATGAAGCCGTCTCCCCCATCAGCACTTTGATCAGCAGATACAAGATCCCATCCTCATACAGAAGTTTTCCCCGTTCAAGGGAATGGTACAGCCTTACCGCCTCCCTGTCGCTCTCCCCTGTCCGGCGCAGATAATCCGCAAAGACTTCTCTCATCTGTACCTGCGGATCCAACCTGTTCAAGCGGATAATGCTGTCCCTGGCCGACTGTATATACTCATGCCTGATCATTTTGTAACAATGCCCTGCTTCCTTTGCCGATAAAATATCCTCCTGGTTTTCCAGAATATCGCTGCATATTTCCTCCTTATGCAGCATGAAATAGTCCTCAATGGCCTTTCTGACCACAACATTAAGTCTCTCAAAACGGGACTGAAAATCCGCCGGACGCCCGGTATCCAGTTTTCCCCGAATCTTCTCAGGAGACACCAGTATTTCCCCCTTATAGCGTATTTCCGGTATCTGAAAGGGAAAATCGGCAAAATAGTCAATACAGTACTGCAGCATCTCCGGAGAATACTTGATCCGAATCCACCTGGCCCGCTCCTCGGCAAAGCCGCCTTCCAGCGCCTTCAGCTGACTGTAATAGTCTTCAATCCGCATCCCCTTCCCCAGAAATTCTTCCAGGAAATCAGCGAATACTTTCTGTTTCGCAGGCTTCTCCCCAAGGTCAGGGAGTATGGTGGAAATATAGGAGCCGAATATGTTGTTGTTTGACAGAATCAGGATATTCTCGGACTTTATGGTGTCCTTATTGCAATAGAGGACATAGGCGAGCCGATGGAGCCCTATGCTGGTCTTTCCGCTGCCCGCCAGACCATAGATCAGGCAGGAATTCTTTGTATCGCTCCGTATTGCCGTATTCTGTTCTTTCTGGATACTTCCGATGATGACTTTGAGCTTATGGTCAGAATGCTTTGAAAGGACATCCCCAAGAATATCGTCATACATGGACGAATCTGTGTCATACACGGAGATGAGACGTCCCTCCTCTATTTTGTACTGCCTTTTTCCTGTGATTTCCACTTCATTCCTGTAGTCGCGTACCTGATACCAGGCAGGTCCGGAGTCAAACTGGTAGAACATGGAAGAAATGGGCGCCCTCCAGTCCACCACATAGATTTCCCGGGAATCTTCTTCTGTCAGACTGTGGATGCCGATGTAGATGGTTTCCGCTTCTCCCGTCTCCCCTTCCACAAAGTCCACACGGCCGAAATAGGGCGTTTTTTGCATTTTAATATGCCTCTGTATTTCGATTTCATTCCATTCCCACTGCTTCTCCACGGATTTTACCACAGTTTCCTGGGTGTTCAGAAAAATGACATCGTCAAAATCACGTACCAGGTGGCGGTTGTCCTCCCACATTTCCTTTCGCTCATGCAGGACCTGTTCCCGCAGCAGGATTTTGTCCTCCCGCAGCTTCTTCAGTTTATTCCGGATGATCTCTTCCACTTCGTCAAAGTGTGCCAGTTCCTTCTGAAAATCGCCTTTTTCCATCTCCGTTCTCCCTTCCCTGCCCTATATGCTATTTGCAATTGTCCGGAAACTTCCATACAATTACAGTTCGATTATAGTCTGCCGGGAAGCTTAATTACAAGACTTGTAATCAGACCGTTTTTTTGCTATAATAGATACAGGCAAAAAGACATCCCTTTTCTAAATGACTGAACTTCAAACGCCCAAATACTCCCCCTGTTCCCGCCTTAAACGCAGTTTTTTCCCTGCCAGGACCTTTAACTCCTTTTTCCTGTGTCACAAATTTTACCTTCAAATTCTTCTATTGTTTCAGCGCGGGCCGCTGTTTTTACCCATTGTGTGAGAACAGCTAAATCTTTCTGCGTACATATCGTTTGTTTTAATGTATCTGATACTGTACCGATTTCCGCTAATAATGTTAGAATATCCTCTGTTTTCGTCGCCGCCTCTACCTCTCTTTTTACTTCCGCCTTTACTTCTTCTTTTACTTCCGCTCTCATCTCTTCCCGTTCTTCCTTTAAAGACCTGATAATTGTGTACTCAAATGCCATATCGCTCTCCCTATCTCCGGCCCAGCTTAAGATTTCCTCCGCCACGGCCTCTTTATTCTCGCAGACTGACAGCAGTATGTACTTCACCCAATTTCGGAATTCTTCCCGTTCCTGCAGTCCGAGTCCCCGCACTCTGCCGTATGCCGTACGAATCGCCCCTACAAGCTCCATTCTTTTCCGGAACTTGTCACAGTACATGATATTGTCCAAAACCGTATTGGTAGACAGAATATATTCTTCCTCCAGCTTTGCAAGATCTACAAGATAGTTAGATTCAGAATATAGTCGCCGAACATTTCCCCGCTGTTCTGATAGTCACACATACTTGTAACGGCAGTCCATCTGTCCGAGCCATTATAAAATACAATGGGAACCATCGCAGGAAGCCGGAAACCTGCTTTTTCCCTTTCCTTCTTGTCCACATCCATAAAATATTTTACCAATGTATTTACCACATATACCAGAATACGGAAAATCATTGTGTAATCAACATAAGACTGCAGTTCCTGCAGGATAAAAATAAAGGCCTGCTTGCCGTCCGGCATGTTCACTCTGTAAATCAGATCGGCCTCCTTTCCTTCGTAGTCATGTTCCAGCATCTCCTTGTCACATAAAATCAAATCTGCTTCCCTCAGCTGCATCATCCAGTCCGCTTTTACATACTTTTTCAGAAAATGCAGAAACTCCGCCGGTTTAGACAGGCTTTTCTTGTAGCCCTTATCATGAGGCGCAGGGGTTTCGGAGAACTCCGGCCTCTTTACCATTCCCTGTTCCCCTGCGCTCTCCCTTTTTCCGCTGCCCGCTTTCACAGCAGCTGACTTTTTCACGATGTCAGATCTGCAGTCTCCTGTTGTTTTCCTTTCTTTCATCTCGTTACCTTTCCTTTCTGAATGCTTAATAACAGGAAAGATAACACCCTTCCTGCCTTTGCTCTGTGGATTTCAGTTCGTTCCATGGGATAATAGGCTCCCGCCCAGCAAGAAGTTCAATCCAATAGAATCCGCCCTTCCGCGTCTCTATTGTCAGGTATTACAGAAAAGACTGCTGTAGTCTTAAGAATATTTTGAAATTTGAATTCTTTGCCTGTTTTTACAATAACACAGAATAAAATAAATTGCAAGAAAAACAGAAAGGTTACTCTGGGTTGTTTCACGAAGCACCCAAAATTACTTTTTATTATAAACCCGCTATTGATCCCGTCAAAATCCTGTCTAATGAACGCTCTCACAGTCTTTCTTCCCTGCCAGCTGCCCACATTCGGTAAAAACGCAAAATTATTTTTTATGGGCATCTGTGCCACCACCACTCCCGTTACCGCATCAATTGCATTCAGGACCATTGGTGCCCGGAAATCTTTCACCTTCTTCATTGCAGCCCGCAGTGCTTTCCCATCCACTGCAAGACGAATCCCTTTCGTACTCACGATCTCCCCGGTCCATTCCATAAATTTCAGCGCAAACAGTTCCGCATCTATTCCTGACAGGAGCCGGCACGCTGTGGATGGGGAGGCAATACCATTCTTTAATGGAAGATACTCCCTCAATTCTTCCAAATGCTTTTTACACCATCTAAGGCTCCTGCGTATCGTCGTCCTCCCCGCAAGGAAACCAGCTACAAGGCATACCAGCACTTCCCCATGGTCATGTTTTGTCTTCCAGCCGCATCTGGGGTCCGGCACCGCTTTCATATGTTCCAGGAGCGGTTTCGTCCGGAACTTGTTTTCAGCACAGGGAAAGCTCCACCCCCATTTTTTCCAACAGCAGTTCCTGTTCCTGATTTATCTTTGATACTGCCCTTTCTTTTCCCATGTAAAGCAGATAAATACTTTTCAGCACCTGCAATTCCTGCAGCCCGACTCCATGTTCTTTATATATGCGCCTGCTCAGGGATGAGGCCTGGGCATGAAATTGATAGTGGAAATCCTGCTCCGGTTTCAGCGTCCCTTCTTTTGTAAGGTAAGTCTCCGGCGACCACTTCCACAGGATAATAGAAAGGACATCCTCCCAGTCGTTTCCCAGGGGCTTTTTCCATCCTTCCGGGCAGAGCTGCCATACTGCTTTGG
>OFFK01000635.1_pt1 | contig 30007 bp, 24 predicted proteins | sample 1521361 | NCBI WGS metagenome assembly OFFK01 (sample SAMEA3504096, study PRJEB24116) | mouse gut metagenome | biome: mouse gut; feature: mouse-associated habitat; material: faeces | place: Denmark | collected 2011 | reverse complement strand
GTTCCCGTAACGCACCAGGGGCGGGTCATTTAAGCCCAGTTCCTCCCGAAGCGCCTCCTCCCGTTCCGGCGTGGCCTCCGTGCCCAAAATGGAGGAAACCACGTCCCCGGGAATGATCTGAAAGGCAAGAAAGGCAGCCGCGGAAACCAGAAACAATGTCATAATGAGAGTAATGATTTTTTTACCTAAGTATTTCACACTGCTGCCTCCTAATTTAATCGCTGCGCGATGGCTCTTAAGGGTGATGTTTCTTCTGCGCTTCCTTGGGAGAGAAACTTTCATTCCAAAGAACCCTCATGAAAGTTCCTCTCACGCGCATCGAAACTTCACCTTCGCTGCGCGATGGCTCTTAAGGGTGATGTTTCTTCAGCGCTTCCTTGCTTTCGAAACTTCACCTTCGCTGCGCGATGGCCACCACCTTATTCTACAATGTACACGGTACTCATGTCCTGCACGTATACGGGATAGAACTTATATCCCGCAAGGCGCTTGCTGATCGCCGTCATATTGGCAGGAGCCTGGATGAAGACGCTGCCCGCCTCATCACAGAGAATCTTCTGCAGCTCCTTGTAATACCCTGCCTTCTCCTCGGGATCCAACACAGCCTGGGCCTTTGCATAATTTTCATCATAGGCCGCGCTCTGGAAATTGATGAAATTCTTCTTGGAGTCGGTCTGGAAGCGGTTCATCAGGTATCCGGGGGTCATATCGCAGGTCAGGGCAGTGATCGTGGCGTCAAACTGGCGTCCGTTGTACACCTCGTCAAGCCAGGTGCCGTTCTCCATGCCCTTGATGGTGGCGTTAATGCCGATATTCTTCAGCTGCTCCACGATGACCTCCCCGGTCTGCATGTGGAACGGGTAAGTGGAGACAATGGCGATCTCCATATCAAATCCGTCCCCGTAGCCCGCGTCTGCCATCAGCTCCTTGGCCTTCTCCACATTGGCCGCGCTGCCGTAAGTCTCGTTCAGGTCCACATAGTACTCCTTCAGAGTAGGCAGCATGGCGGAACTGATCAAAGTACCGTTTCCGCCTCCCACAAAGCCGTTGATCTCGTCCTTGTCCAAAGCGTAGCTGATGGCCTGGCGCACCCGCACATCGTTCAGCGGTTCCACGGCATTGTTCAGAAACAGCGCCTGCACCATATTGGTGGGGGAGGAAATCACCTGATGGCTGTCCTTGAGAGCCTGGGCCTGGGAATCCGTCAGGTAGGCATAGAAATCAACGGTACCGCCCTGGAGCTCCATCAGAGATGTATCCCCGTCGCCCATGATCTTGAATTCCACACTGTCCAGATAGGGAAGCCCCTCCTGCCAGTAATCAGGATTCTTCGCCATGGTGATGCCCTTTAAAGGCTCGTAGGAAACATAAGAAAACGGCCCGGTGCCAACAGGATCCGCCCCTTCCGCCTCCCCGCTTCCCGCGGGAATAATGGCTGCCACAAAGCTGTAAATCAGCTCCGTGTTGGCACTTCCTACCGTAACCTGAACCGTCTGTTCGTCGATTATATCAACTGCCTGTATCGTGCTCAGGGTGGAAATTAAGGGAGTGCCATCCAACAGTCCCGATACCCTCTCCAGAGAGTACTTCACATCCTCAGCAGTCACAGCGTTTCCGTTGTGGAACTTTACACCCTCCCGGAGCGTAAAGGTATACACCAACCCGTCCTCCGAAATCGTGTAATCACTGGCAACCGCATTGATCAGATTGCCGTTTTCATCCGGCTTTACCAAGCCTTCAAAAATGTTGAATAAAATTTCCTTAGTTCCTGCCGCCGTTGCTTTATGAGGGTCAAGACTGTCGATATCCTGTTGTATTCCTACAACAATGGAGCCGCCGTACGTAACATCCGACGTCCCCTGTCCGGCCTGGTCCGCCTCCGCTGCGCTTTCTTCGGATGTGCTCTCTTCCGCCGAAGTATCGCCATCCTGTGCCGCATCGGTGCTCTCCTGCGCCGAACCGGAATCCTGGGAACCTGCCCCGGACTCCACAGAGGAATTATCCCCCGAAGACTCTCCTGTGCCGTCTGCGCATCCGCCCAGTACAGCCATTGTCAGAAGTGCCGTGAAAAGAAAACCGCAAAGTTTCTTTTTCAAAAGAATGCTTTTCAAATGAAAGACCTTTCTCATTCTGCTCTTCTCCTCTTCGATTAATAAACCTCTCACTATTCAATTGTTTCCCTCATTTTACCATAGAATACAGGAAATGCAAGTATTTTATTCAGTACATATTTTTACTGTTTTTTTATATTTTAAGCTTACCTATTTTTACATTCCATTCCTGCAAAATTACTACAGCACTTCCGTGCTTTGTAAAATTTATTCCCTTTTTCGAAATGAACTGTTATAATAAAGTCACCGATAAATTCCGTTTGTCGGAATGCCAAATAGTGTGCATAAATCGTATGTTATTCACAGGAAGAATCATTATGAGCAGTAAAGGCAATCTCATTTTGGCAATTATGTGGCTCCTTAGATCACCTTTTTGGTTCCTTTTCACAAATACTACAGTGGGAATGATATGGCTTGCGGGAGGAATTCTTTAACTCATGATTGGATTGATCAGACGCAATAAAGAAAAGAAGTCATGAATTAACCGGTATTATGAAGTCACCACGCCTGAATGTTACAGCGCAAACCATCGCAGAGTGAAATAATAATCCTCATACCCACAATGACAAGTATGGAATCAAAATAGCAAACATGGATGGAATTGTAATTTATTCTAATCATTCTAACCAAACGATTGACAAGAATGATTAGAATGTGGGTAGAATAAAAGCAGGAGGCAGTCAGATGATTTTGAAAACAGAACAGACTCCGAATCCGGATTGGATTCTGTTCTGCCTTCTCAGCCAATAAACCATACTTTACAGAATTATTCCGCTGCTGACAAAATCTTCATGATTTCTTCTACTGCAGAAGTCATAGAAACATTGGCAGATAAACTCTTATCTCTCGAAACAATTTCAATAATATTTTGCTTTCTGTTTCGGGGACTGACAATGACTCTGAATGGTACACCGATCAGGTCAGCATCCGAAAACATGACTCCGGCACTGACCCTGCGGTCATCGTAAAGGACTTCCACACCTTTGTCTTGCAGTTCTTCATACAACTTGTCGGCATATGCCTGAACCTGGGCATCATCAGCCCGAACAGCACAGAGGTGTACCTGCCACGGCGCAACCGTCAAAGGCCATATGGGACCGTAATCATCATGATGGGCCTCGCAGATGGAAGCAGCAAGTCTGCCGATGCCGATACCATAGCATCCCATAACCGGATACTGTGCTTCTCCATTGGTGTCAATATAGGTCATGTTCATGGATTCGGTGTACTTGGTTCCAAGCTGAAAAATATTGCCCACCTCAATGCCGCGGGATACTGTAACCGCAGGCTTACCGCAATGGGGACAGATACCGCCTTCCTGTATTTTGGCAAAATCATGGTACTCCGCCCCCTCTATATCACGTTCCATATCCAGTCCGGTATAATGATATTCGTAAACATTTGCACCACAGGAAAGATTGTTCCTTCCTTTCAGGGAACGGTCATACAGAACAGTGCAATTGCCGTTTAGATTAACGGGTCCGATATAACCGGCGTTCAGTCCGCTGTCTTCGGTGATGATTGCCGGATGGATGTCATACCCCAGATAATTTGTGAGCTTGGTTTCATTCACCTCAAGATCGCCGCGGATAAACAATACGATATAATGGTCATCGGAATGACGCTGATAAACAACCGCTTTGCAGGAAGCCTTTTCATCACAATGCAGGAACCCACAGACGTCCTCAATGGTATGAATGTCCGGAGTGTGTACCAGGACAAGTTCCCGGGAGGCATCCCTTCTTTCGTTATGGATAATACACTCTGCCGCCTCCACATTCGCACGGTAATCACATTCCGTACAGACGGCAACAGAATCTTCCCCGATAGGAGTGAGCAGCATGAATTCATGGGAAATATGACCGCCCATCATACCGGAATCGGAAGCCACCGAAATGACCTCCGGCAATCCTACCCTTGCATAGATGCGCTCATAAGCCTTATGACACTTTTCGTAATAATCTTCTAAATCTGCCTGACTGGTATGGAAAGAGTAGGCATCTTTCATTGTAAATTCACGAACACGGATCAGTCCCGCCCTTGGTCTTGCTTCATCGCGGAACTTCGTCTGTATCTGATATATCATAAATGGATATTTCGTGTAGCTCTGTCCGTAATCCCGCATAAGATGAACAGCGGCTTCTTCATGTGTCATGCCAAGCACAAGAGGGCTTCCGCTGCGGTCATGGAAACGGGCCATTTCTTTGCCAATACTCTCATATCTGCCGGATTCCTGCCAGATAGAAGCCGGCATAACGACAGGAAACTGGACTTCCTGCCCGTCAACAGCGTCCATTTCTTCACGGATGATCTGCTCTATCTTCCGTGTAATCCTTTTCAGGGGCATATAGGAGGAAAAAATACCGTTTGCTACATACTTCATATAGCCGCCGCGCACCATCAGGGCATGGCTGTCAATGATGCAGTCTGATGGTTTTTCCCGAAAACGATCTCCAACAAGTTTTTCCAGTTTCATAAAGGATACCTCCGCATTTTGTTTTTGAACACAAAAAAGCCCTAAACCGACATTACATCAGCTTAGGGCGAACTAACCTTAAGTCCGTGGTACCACCTAAATTCGGAACAATCCGCACTCTCTGGCACAAGAGAAAATCTGATGCCATATCTCTGTAACGGGAGAACCCGGCAAGGCTTACTGTCATTTCAGCTTACAGCTCAAAGATGGGTTGGGCATCTTTTCAATAAAGGCTCGCACCGGCCGCCTTCTCTCTGAAAATCCGAGATGCTTACTATTTCTTATCATAGCTTTTGTGTTCAATTTTATCATTTATACCACAAAAAATAACGGCTGTCAAGAATCCGAAAAACATTTCAATCCGTTCACGATACCTGTTCATTTTATGTTATACTGTTTTATACGATTTTGTTTCCCTTTTCTCTTATCAGCGTTCATAATGTCTGCGGAAGGGTATCGTACAAGGGAAACAATAAAGCAAATCTCACCTGCGATAAACTTCGTGTTTTCAAAGGTTCGTGAGAGTTTTGATAATAAACTATAACAGCTGATAATTCCCTTAAAAATCATCAAACCACAATCGGGGCTTGAGGAGGCGCGTTACATGAAAACATATCAAGTTAGTCTGAATGGCAAGCAGTATGGTATGTTGGAAAAAATGCTGTGTTCAGGCAGGGCCGAACAGTTGGCCAGGAACCAGCTCATAAATGGATATGAACTTTTTTCTGATATGCTGGATGATATATGTTCGCCTGTAACAGATGGATGGAGTACATTTGAAATTGTATTGCAAGAATCTGTGGAAGAATTAGATTTGTTAAGAGTGATGACAAAAGCAGTCTATCCAGAAAACGAAAACTATTTTGTAAGACAAATAGGGCGGCATTTTCAATGTGAAAAAGACTTTGCGTTTCAAATTCATTTGAAATTCTGAAGTAATATGATTGGAGGGTCAAATTTCGCGGACCCTCCATACACGAATCATTTTCATAAACAACCGCCCCTGCTGTTTTTACAACTTTCTATTCTTGGAGTGACATTTCACGCAATTGAATGGCTAATCGTTATCCTCAAAAATTGTCCGGATGGCAGGAGCCGTTCATGGCACAGCCCGCACATCCGCAGCCACAGGATGATTTTCCCTTTTTCTTTCTGCGCACCATGCAGGCAATAACAGCCTCCACCACAATGATCAAAGCTGCGCTGATTGTGATTGTCGCCAAATTTTCCATAATCCAAGTAAACATATAGTCCTCCTATTCTAATCGCTGCGCGATAGCTCTAAAGAATAAAGTCACTTCGGTTCATCCCCACCAGAGGAACTTTCCTTCGATAATGCTCTCTTGAAAGTTCCTCTCATGCACCTTCGCGACTTTATTTTCTAATCGCTGCGCGATGGCTCTAAAGAATAAAGTCACTTCGCCATGATCCCATACCAGAAAGCCGCTTCATGGCAGTTTTTAATTTGCAATGGTTCTGGTGCGTTTCATCTTTTCCTGATCCGGTCTGACCAGCATATACATCATACCGCCGAGAACAAGCATGGCACCAAACAGACCAGGCACATTCAGATTGCCTGTAAGCGCCGAACCAATCTGGTTGACCATAAGCGCTGCCCCATAAGCCAGCCCGCACTGGTACCCAACGGCAAACCAGGTCCACTTTGCATGATTCATCTCCCGCCGGATAGCGCCTATGGCCGCAAAGCAGGGCGCGCACAGAAGGTTGAACACAAGGAAGGAATATCCCGCTGCTTTGCTGAAATTCGCTCCGATCTCTGGCCATCCTCCCGGATAGAGGATCCCCATGGTGCCCACAATGTTCTCCTTTGCCACCAGACCGGTTACGGAAGCCACCGCCGCCTGCCAGTTTCCCCATCCAAGGGGCTTGAAAATCCAGGCCACGGCCCCGCCCATGGCCGCCAGAAGCGATTGCTCCATCTCCTCCTCGCCGAGCATCCGGAATCCTTCCTGTGTAAATCCAAAATACGTGGCAAACCAGATTATGATAGTGGAAAGCAGAATAATCGTACCTGCCTTCCTGATAAAGGACCATCCCCGTTCCCACATGGAACGCAGCACATTGCCCGCCGTGGGCATATGATAAGCCGGAAGTTCCATAACAAAAGGCGCAGGCTCACCGGAGAACATTCGTGTCTTCTTTAACATGATACCGGAAACAAGAATCGCCGCCATACCCACAAAATACGCGCTGGTTGCCACCCAGGCGGAACCGCCGAAAACCGCACCGGCAACCATGGAAATAAACGGAACTTTTGCACCGCAGGGGATAAAGGTGGTGGTTATAATGGTCATCCGGCGGTCACGTTCATTTTCAATGGTCCTGGAGGCCATGATACCCGGAATCCCGCAGCCGGTGCCGATGAGCATGGGAATAAAGGACTTGCCGGACAAACCGAACCTGCGGAAAATCCGATCCAGAACAAAAGCAATCCGCGCCATATAGCCGCATGCCTCCAGGAATGCAAGGAGCAGAAACAAAACCAGCATCTGGGGCACAAACCCCAACACCGCGCCCACACCGGCCACAATACCGTTGTTTATCAGCCCCGCAAGCCATTCCGCTGCTCCCACAGCCTCAAGCCCCTCCCCTACGAGCACCGGGATACCGGGAACCCATACGCCGTAGGCTGCAGGGTCAGGTTCCTCCCCGTATTTCTCCAAAATCCCAAGAGCTGCCTCATACTCCGCAGGCGTTGCCGTTTCCATTATCGCCTCCAGCGTCTCCTCATCCGTCACCTGATAAAGGAACTCTCCTGCAGGCGCCCTGCCGTTTTCCTCCGCATAAGCGTCATAGCCGTCCACAATGAGAGCCGCTTCCCCGTATTCTTCAGCCGCTTCCCCATAAGCGGAAGAGCCGATGCCAAACAGATGGAAACCGTCGCCGAACAGCCCGTCATTTGCCCAGTCCGTGGCAGCGGTTCCCACCGTCACCATGGATATATAATACACCAAAAACATGATTGCTGCAAATATGGGAAGCCCCAGAAATCTGTTTGTAACAATTCTGTCTATTTTATCGGAATGCGTCATCTTTCCTGCGGATTTTTTCTTCAGACACCCTTTGATTATGCTGCCGATGTAGAGATAACGCTCATTGGTGATGATTGATTCCCCGTCGTCATCCAACGCCTCCTCCACCGCTCTGATATCCCTTTCTATATGAGAAATCACAGACTCTTCCAGCTTCATCTGCTCCAACACCCTGCTGTCCCGTTCAAACAGCTTAATGGCGTACCATCTCTGCCGCTCCTCCGGCATTTCATGTACCGCAGCCTCCTCAATATGGGCAAGGGCATGCTCCACGGTCCCTGAAAACCTGTGCAGGGGAACCGTCTTTCCGTTTCTTGCCGCGTCCATGGCCGCCTCCGCAGCCTCCATGATGCCTTTTCCTTTCAAAGCGGAAATCTCCACTACCCTGCAGCCCAGTGCCCTTGACAGCTCTGCCGTGTGAATCTGATCACCGTTTTTCTCCACCACATCCATCATATTGACAGCTATGGCCACAGGAATGCCGAGCTCCATAAGCTGGGTGGTCAGGTAAAGATTTCTCTCCAGGTTCGTGCCGTCAATGATATTCAGGATTGCATCAGGCCGTTCGCCGGTCAGGTAGTCCCTTGCCACTACTTCTTCCAATGTATAAGGGGAAAGGGAGTAAATACCGGGAAGGTCGGTGATTGTGACATCCTCCTGCTTTTTCAGTTTTCCTTCCTTCTTTTCCACCGTAACCCCCGGCCAGTTTCCCACAAACTGGTTGGAGCCGGTAAGAGCGTTAAATAATGTGGTTTTTCCGCAATTCGGGTTGCCCGCAAGGGCAATTCGCATGTTCATAGTTTTACCTCACTCACTTTTATTAGTTTTAACTAACCACTTGTTTTAAAAGAAAGGGGACCTCTCCCCTTGAAAAGCTTTCCGCACTTCTCTCATGCTTTCCCGCCGGAATACATTTCCATACTTTCCACCTCAATTATCTCCGCATCCGCCTTCCTGATGGAAAGTTCATAGCCCCGGACGGTCACCTCAACCGGGTCTCCAAGGGGCGCAACTCTGCGAATCCGGACTTCCGCCCCCTTCGTCACCCCCATGTCCATAATCCGGCGCCTGACCGCTCCCTCGCCGTGGAGCTTCACAACCCGGACGGTATCGCCCACCTTCGCTTCCTTCAATGTTTTCATTTCCATTCTCCTTCTGCTTTTCATTTGATATAGACATATATTGGACACTGCCGCACATATTCCGGCGCATGCTGAATGGGGCTGCTGCATACCTGCCTCTGTCCCCTCCGGCTCAGACCATGATTTTCTGTGCCATCTCCCTGCCGACCGCAATCCGGGAGTCCTTTACATTCACAATAACATTGCCTCCCACGGCATTTATCACCGTGACTGCTGCTCCCACAACAAAACCCAGATTCTCCAGATGAGCCCTGACTTCCTGTTTCCCCCCGATCTTCCTGATCAGGTTTTCCTCTCCCACTTCTGCCAGTGTAAGCGGCATCATACCTTCACCTTCCCTGAACTATGTATTCGTTATCTCTAACCCCATGCCGAAACAATAGAATCCCTGCTTCCGGCTTCTTCTATTGTCATAGTCACGGGTTAGCAAAGACTAACTATGTATTATATTATGACGCCTGGAGATTTTTGTCAATGGTTTTTTGTGACTAATCGAAGTTTCATCAGTCTAACCAACAAATTAGACTCAGCTAACTATTGACCTGTGCAAAATGCCTATGAAAAATACTGAAAAAATGATGCAAAAATGTTGAAAAATTGACGTACCTTCTATGCAAATCCGTAGTACGATATTCCTAATCCAATCGGGAAGCCGGATCCCGCAAAACTTTCCGACGAATTTTCAGAGGAGGAACCTATGATGAAAAAAATCAGAAAATGGCTGTGTCTGCTGCTCTCCGCGCTGCTTATGACATCCCTTTCCCCCGCGGTCCATGCTGCAGGCGAAAGCCAGGAAAGCGAAACGGCGGACGGCGGAAACACCGAAACAGCTGACGGAAACACTGGCGAAGAGGAGGCGCTTCTGGCCCCCTACTTTATCATCCAAAATGAGGATACGCCCCTGGAGGCTTTCCCCTTAAAATCTACGGAAGTCATCACGAACATCAACGGCATTATCGCCGAAACCTATGTGATCCAGACCTATGCAAACGAGGGAAATATCCCCATCAACGCCCGGTATGTGTTCCCCACTTCGCCCAGCGTCACGGTTCACGGCATGACCATGCAGATCGGAGACCATATTGTTACTGCCCAAATCAAGGAAAAGGAAGAAGCCAAAGCAGAATACGAAGAGGCCAAAAGCGAGGGAAAAAGCGCTTCTCTGCTGCAGCAGCGGCGCCCCAATGTATTTACCATGGACGTGGCGAATATCATGCCCGGAGACACGGCCCGCATCGAACTGCACTACACTGAGCTGATCACTCCCGCGGAAGGAATTTACTCCTTTGTCTTCCCCACCGTAGTAGGACCCCGTTATGCGCCCGAAGAGCCGGAACCCATATCGGACCCCGGAGAAGAGGAATCCGCTTCCTCATTGGCCTCCCGTAAAAATGTCCGCCCCACTCCGGAACCTGTGGAGCCTCCGAGAGAGGAATGGGTGGCAAGCCCCTATTTTCTGAAAGGAGAAAACCCTCCCGGGGAATACAGCATTACTGTCAATCTCTCCACCGGCGTCCCCATCGGGGAAGTAACCTGCAAATCTCATGAGATCAACGTGGAACAGGAGGGGGACTCTCAGGCCCGGATCACCCTGGCCAATCCGGAAGACTATGCCGGAAACCGGGATTTCATCCTGAAATATCGCCTTACCGGGGAGGAGGTCCAAAGCGGCCTGGTGCTCACCGGCGCAGAAGAAGAAAAGTATTTCATGCTGACGGTTCAGCCGCCCCGGCGGTTTACCCCGGAAGAGATTCCTCCCAGAGAATACCTCTTTGTATTGGATGTATCCGGTTCCATGTATGGTTATCCGCTGGAAACCGCCAAGGATCTAATTCGAAATCTGGTAACAGGTTTACGGGAAACCGACACTTTCAACCTGGTTCTGTTTTCGGATGATACCACTACCCTGTCTCCGGAGTCCCTGGCCGCCACCGGCCAGAATGTACACCGCGCCATAGACCTGATCAACGAGACAGAGGGCGGCGGCGGAACCTCCATGATGCCTGCTCTTGAAGAAGCCATGGGCATCCCCCTGCATGAGGACACTGCCCGGAGCGTTGTCATCATCACCGACGGCTACATTTCCAACGAACAGGAAATATTCGAACTGATTAATGGCAATATGGACACCGCCAGCTTCTTCTCCTTCGGCATCGGCAGCTCTGTCAACGATTACCTGATCAAGGGAATCGCACAGTCCGGTATGGGGGAATCCTTTATCGTAACCGACTCCGAAGACGCGCAGACAAGTGCGGAGCATTTCCGAACCTACATCGAAGCGCCCCTGCTCACCGGTGTCACCATCGATTATGAAGGCTTTGACGTATATGACACTGCCACCACAGCTCCTTCCATTCTGTATGCCCAAAAGCCCATTGTTCTCTTCGGAAAGTGGCGTGGAGAGCCGAAAGGAACTATCACCATATCGGGAAAATCCGGAAACCAGGACTACAGCCAGGAAATTTCCGTGGCCGATGTGGCGGTCAATGAGGAAAATGAGGCTGTCCGCTATCTCTGGGCCAGGACAAAACTGGACCAGCTGGCAGGATACGGCAGCACCAGAAATGATGAATCCGTGAAAGAAGAAATCACCCGGCTGGGATTGGATTACAGCATGACTACACCTTATACTTCATTTGTGGCTGTCATCGATGTGGTCCGCAACAGCGAGGGCATCAGCAAAAATGTAAATCAGGCCCTTCCCCTGCCCCTGGGCGTGTCCAACCTGGCCGTAGGCGGCGGATACCGGGCGTATTCGGAACCCGGGGATCTGCTGCTCCTGGCCGCCGGGGCTGCTGCTTTGATCATGGGATATCTGGGCAGGACCGGCCGAAAGAGGCAAAACTGCCGATGCTGACAACGCGCTCATACCTTGCAGACAAAAGAAAACCCACAATGCCAAAATTGCCGGAAACTCCAGCAGTTCACAATCCGCTGATGTTTCCGGCACTGTCCGGCTGACAACAATCCAGTACCCTGTCCGGGTACCAATAGAGGAACGCAGCATGAATCGAAAAGAACAAACCCAAATCATCCGAGACAACATCCCCTTCTACCTCACCGGCCTTGCCCTGATCCTGTCCATGAAATATTTTTACAGCCGGGCCGGAGCCTCACAGCTGCTCTGGCTTCTGGCTCCCACCGCCGGCTGGGTAAGTCTGCTTAGCGGTATTCCGTTTGAATATGTTCATGATATAGGCTATGTGAACCACGGCATGAAAATCATTATCGCCCCGTCCTGTTCCGGCATGCAGTTTATGCTGATTACGGCTGCCATGCTCATTTTTTCCTTCGTCCATCTCAGCGGCAGCCTTTTCAGACAGTCCCCAAGGGCAGAAGCCTCTAAAACTGTCCGTAATGATTATTCAGCGAAACAAGACCGGACAGACAAGCTTCCTGCATGCGGCTGCCCGGGCAGGAATACCTCTCCCTCACAGGGCCTGGCGCTGTCAACGCACCCAATATTCCTGAAAGGATTTGCCTGGCTCTGCTTCAGCCTCCTGCTGTCCTGCCCTTTCACTATCTTTGTGAACGGTCTGCGGATCATTACGGCCATCTACCTCCCGCTGCTGTTTGAGCGGCTGTGTCTTTTCGGAGGCAGCCTGACCCCGGACAGCCTCCACACTGCCATTGGAACACTGGTATACTTTGCGGCCCTGCTCACCCTATATCGGCTGACGGCAAATCTGTTTCATCGAAAAACAGAAATATCCCTCTTCCGCCGCTGCCTGCCCCCTGTTTTCTGGTATTTTGCCATCGTACTGGGCATTCCGTTCCTGAATCGGGCTTACGAGCGGAACGGGGAGCAGTTTACAGGTTTTGCAGTTCTGGTCAGTTCCTGCTGCGGCGGGATTCTCCTCCTGTACTGTGCAGGACTGCTGCTTTGGAAGCTCCGCCGAACCGGCCGATGACTCTTCCAGCACAGAGGGCATGTGCCCTGGTACATGAAAATCCCGGTGTGCTGACCTGCTTCTTTTCAGCGAAATAACAGGGAATGCATTTTATGTCTGCAAGGCGAAGGAGGGATGCAACACGGCAGGCTTCTAGTTCTCCCCTAAAATGTAGTCCACTGCATCCCATTCGATGACAGGCACATTCTTCTGTGTCACCGTGGCTGTCTGCTTCTTCTTGTTCTGTATCTTAATGATATTCAGAATCAGGCTTCCCACTGCCAGTACAAGGCAGATTCCCGCCGCTCCAAGGGCAATGGCAAGATTGTTTTCCACCCCGGAGAAGAAATAGCACCCAGCTCCGATAATAATGCCAAGAATGACGCAGACAATAGGGGTGCCGAACATATCATCCTTTGCACCGCTGATAGCCCAGGTCTGAGGTTTATGGCAATAGGGGCATTCATCCTTGAAGGCTTTCGCATAGATTTGCTTCTCTGTTGCGTTTTGATATACCTCCTTTACCTCCCTCACCAGATATTTGTGCGCGATCTCGTCCAGCTTCTTCTGGTTTTTGTCGTTAAGCGATTTGAAATTACTGTTCATCTCCGCTTCCATACCGGAAATGGTTGCCTTCAATGTACCGCTGTCCTTCATGCACTGTTCGCAACGGAAAGAATATGGCACGTCCACGCTTTCTTTCTTTTTGTGTTTGTAGTAAGTACCCACCTTCGTATTCCTCCTGATATCATATTGATCCCCCAGGGCGCTGCGCCGGCTTTCGCTTCCTCCTGCCAAAGCGCAGCACACTGCACACAACACCTGTAATGGCAGTGTATCATGACTTTGCTTACCTGATTATTATATCCCATCCACTGAAAATGTCAATATTCCGGATACCACTTTCCGGCATCCTAAAGCGTGTTTGAAAGCCGTTTTCCGGCGAATGTGCGTCACGGTTTCGGGGCGATAAAATCATCTTACAGATGATTACGAATAGGAAAAAGGTTACCCTCTGCCGCCTTACTCTCTTTCGTACCCGTTCTTCCGATACAGCAGGATGAACACCAGCGCTGCCAGGGCAATCTCCGCTCCGATTACCCCAATCCCGAAGCCATCCACCCGGGGCGTATCTTCCGCCAGGGCTGCAGCCGCCGAGGAGAGTACTCCCGTAAAAAGGAATCTGCTGGCCTTCTCCATAAATCCGCTGAATTCCCCAAATACGGGAATCATCACCAGTACCATAACGGGCACCGAAATCACCGTGCTGGCGCTCACCTGGTTTTTACAGCAGATTCCGAAAATCATGCCCATGACGGTGGACGCCATGGCACAAAGAGCCGATACCCCCAGCCACATGGCCCATCCTCCTGCCGACGGACGCAGCCCTGACGCCGGAACCGCCAGGATATTCACTGCCAGGATCATCGCTGCTACCGGAAGCGTGCTTCCCAGGAAAAATTCCAGCCCGTTCACCGATGATGTCATGAGCGCACGCAGGGTATGTTTTTCTTTTTCCTCGGCCAATGCCATACCGGTACACAGGATTCCCGTCATGGTGGTATTCATCAATGCCCCCAGCGATAAGGCCATCCCGCGGACAGAATCATCCAGCGCATTTCCGTTGGATTCAGCCATGGAACCGTAAAACAATGTCATCACAAATGTAAGCCCCACGGAAAACAGGGGCATGGTTATGAAATTTTTGGAAAACTGTGTCCGCCACTTCATGGACAGAATAACGAATAATTTATTCCAGTGAACCGTTTTTATCCCGGCCTGCTGCCAGACGCCGTCACCTTCTGTCTGCATTCTCTTCACTCCTGTCTCTGTCCTCATCCCAGTGCCCTCCCTGTAACTGTCAAAAATACGCTTTCCAGATTCGGTTCGCAGGAATGCAGGCTGTTCACCTGATTCTTCCGGAGCAGGCTTGAAAGCCTTTCCACATCCTCCTCCCCCTGTCCCAAAAGCAGCCTGCTGCCGTCCGAAAGCAGCAAACGATACTGTTTGTCCTGGTTGTACCGCAGGCACAGCTCCTCCGGCGTACCGTATTCCACAATCTGTCCCGCGTTAAGCAGCGCTACATGATTGCAAAGCTTCGTGGCTTCCTCCATATTATGGGTGGTGAGAAAGATTGCCATGCCCGACTCCCGCAGTTCCTCCAAAAGCCTGTGGATATCCAGCGCGGTAGACGGATCCAGGCCGCTGGTTGGCTCATCCAGGAAGAGAAGCCTCGGCCGGTGCAGTACCGCCCTGGCCAGCACCAGACGCTGTGCCTGGCCTTTGGAAAGCTTTCCCGCAGGCTTTTTGCGGTGTTCATACAGTCCCACACGCTTCAGCAGTTCCTCAATACGCTCTGTAGGCACGTTCAAAATACGAGCAAAAAAACGGAGATTGTCATGGACTGTCAGACGTTCATAGACTCCCGAATTATCGGTAACTATTCCAATCTGCTCATAGATGGACTCGTCGATTTTCCCCACATGGATGCCCAATACATAGGCATCCCCGGAAGTAGGCTTAAGCTGCCCTGTGAGAATCTTGATAGTAGTAGTCTTGCCTGCGCCGCTGGGACCTAAGAATCCAAGAATTTCCCCCTTGTGCAGCACGGCGTTCAGATCCCGGAGTACCGTCGTCTCTCCGAATTTTTTGGAAATATGATCCAGACGGATGTATTCCTTTGTCATAATGTATCACTCCTTTCACCAAGGAGCATACCATTCCGACACAGATAAATGACGCCAATTTCCCAAATGGCGGCTGCTGTTTCTCCAACGGCAGCCGCATACCTTTTCCCGCGCCCTTCCCGGCCAATCCTCTGTCCAGAACTTCCCTCATGACTTTCAGGCTCTCCCGGCACGGGCGTATCTTTCTTCCGTCAGCAGAACTGATGTTGATATCGTTTCAGGCTCTCCTGGCTGTCAGGCATCTGTTCCGGCAGTATCCACCTGTTTGCCGTCAATAAATACATATTTCACTTTGGCAGACACTTCAAAAGGACAGCCCTCCGTAATCACGATATCCGCATCCTTACCCGCTTCCAGGGATCCCACCCTGTCCGCAATGCCTGCATGTCTTGCCGGGTTGATGGTAATGGCCTGCAGGGCTGCGAAAGGATCCATCCCCGCCTGCACCGCCAGCCCTGCACAGAGCGGAAGGTATTCCTGGGGAATCACAGGGGAATCCGTGATGATGGATACCTGGCAGCCTGCTGCGGCCAGACGTCCGGGCGTCACCCAGCTCTTATTGCGCAGTTCAAATTTAGAGGCGCTGGTAAGGGTCGGCCCAACCGCCAGCGGCACATTCTCCTTCGCCAGTTCTTCTGCAATCAAGTGCCCCTCCGTCACATGTTCCAACGTAATTTTCAGATCAAACTCCTTTGCGATACGCAGAGCGGTAAAGATGTCCTCCGCGGCATGGGCATGGGCTTTCAGGGGAATTTCCCTTTTCATGACGGGAAGCAGGGACTCCATCTTCATATCAAAGGCAGGTTTTTTGGACAGGTCCTCCCCTGCCGCTTCTTTTTTCTCCATGTACTCCTGGGCCTTAAACAGGGTTTCCCGCAGCAGTGCGGCCGTTGTCATACGGCTGGAATCTTTCTTGTCCCTGTATACCCGCTTGGGATTCTCACCAAAGGCACACTTCATGGCCACACCGTCCCGAACCACCATATCATCCGCTCTACTGCCCACAGTCTTAATTGCAGTGAAGGTACCTCCCAGTACATTGGCGCTGCCGGGTCCTACGCAGACACAGGTAACACCGGCCGCTGCCGCCATGGCAAACGCCGGGTCCATAGGCTTTACGCCGTCAATTCCGCGCATCTGGGGGCTGATGATATCGTTCAGTTCATTGTAGTCCATACCTTCATAGCCGATGCCGTAGCCGTCAAGCCCGATATGCCCGTGGGCCTCCACAAAACCAGGGTATACCTGCAGGCCTTCCGCATCCACAATTTCGGCGCCCTCCGGAATTACCGGCACCTCACCCACGGCCCGGATTTTTCCGTCCTCCACCAGAATGTCCCCGCGGAACGCTTCCCTGTTGACTCCGTCATGAATCATACCGTTTTTTATACATAACATCATATCAATCCTCCTATTTTAAATCGCTGCGCAATAGCACTAAAGGGAAATTATTTTTCAAAAGCCCTGTCATTTCTTAGCTGGACGGCACAAACCGGAATCCGGCATCGGCAGATGGCGCCTTTTCTCTGTGCGGCGGTAAGAAAACGAAGTCAATGGGATTAAACCGCTTTCTCAAGTTCCCCCGACGCCTCCCTCATTACTTCCGGTTCCACCTTGCAGACTTTCCTGTCGTAGGTATAGAAGCCGTTAATCTCATCTTCCACATCGCTCAGCTGGGTGTAGATACAGCCGCACAGCCCCTTGGGGATTGCAGGCAGAATTACTTTCTCATACAGTTTCTTGACCCGCATGGTCAATTCTGTGCGGTTCCTGCACTCCCCGTAGCCGTATCCGCCATGTTTTGAATAAAAATGCCCCGGCACACGGAGGGAATATCCCCCGCATTCCGATACCAGAACCGGTTTTTCGGGCTTTTCCGGTATCACCAGTTTCTTGAAATAGATATGTTGACTGTCAAAGTCACTTTCATTCTGCGAAAACCAACCCGACGTGGCGTCATAAAGCCGCGTGCCGTCCAATGCCTTTGCCTGCCTGTACATGGCGTCGCTCTCAAACTGCCCCCAGCCCTCATTGAAAATCGTATATGCAATGATGCAGGGATGATTGTACAGATGCAGAATGGTATCTTTCATATGCTGTGCAAAGAAATCCCTGCGCTTCCTTCCGTACCAGGATTTTTCGTCCTTTTTCCGGCAGAATCCCAGGGTGGGAAGCGCCGTGTCCCTGATCCAGGAATAGAAGCCGTTATTTACCATATCCTGCATCACCAGCATACCGTGAAGGTCACAGTAATAATAAAAGCTTTCAGGTTCAATCTTGATATGCTTCCGAAGCAAATTCATGCCAAGGGCCTTCATTCGCAGCACGTCCTGTTCATATTCCGCTTCCTTTGCCGGAAGGTAGATGCCGTCGCAAAAATATCCCTGATCCAAGACCCCCTGCAAAAATATCGGCTTCCCGTTGAGACAGACCCTGGGTATGCCGTCCGCTTTTTTCACTTCAATGGTTCTGAGTCCAAAATAGGAACGAACGGTGTCCTCTCCCATTGTGACAGTCATCTCATAGAGCCATGGATCCGCAACATCCCAGAGTAACGGCCGATAATGTGTCCCGTCGGGCAGCCTGATGGCAGACATGTCGATCTCCGCTTCCGTCCCGGCAGCCTGCACTGTGTACCCGCTACCGTCATGCAGGGTGACTGTCACCGTTATACCGTTCCGGGTCCCGGTATTTATGCCGCCGGTACAGGCTCCCGGCACAGGCCTCCCTTCGGCGCCGGGTTCCGCAGCAGGCTTCTCATTTCCGCCAATCGGCCCGGGCTTCCCGCTCCCATGAATACACGCTCCCGGCACAGGCTTCCCGTCGGCGCCGGGTTCCCTCCGGCAGCTTCCCTCGTCGCTGCACCTTACGGAAATCCGAACCTTCCGTGTATCGGCATCCACCTTCAGCCCTGCAATATATACCAGAGGCACACATTCCATCCAGACACTCTGCCAGATCCCGCTCACGGGCGTATACCACATGCCGCCCCTTGCCCTGCGCTGCTTGCCGTAGGGGTAACGGGCAGACAGCGTATCTCTTGCCTTTACTTCAATGCGGTTCGTCCCCTCTTTTATATACGCTGTCACCTCGAAATAAAACGGCAGATAGCCCCCCTCATGCTTTCCCAGGAAATGCCCGTTCAAGAACACCTCCGCCACCTGGTCCACCGCCCCGAAATGCAGCAGGATACGGCCGTCCTTCCACCCCTCAGGACATGTAAATTCCCTGGAATACCCCAGCCGTTTTCCCACTTTTCCCCCATACCCGGACAAGAGGGACTGGGGCGGAAAGGGAACCAGGATTTCCTGCCCGTTCAGCTCCCAGCTGCCGTTCAGGCTGAAGTAGCTGTCCCGGCGCATCTGTGGGCGTGGGTAACTGTCCCAGACTTTTACGGCAGCATCCCGTTTTTTTTCAGAAACAGCTTCTGCCGCCCCTTTTCGGCATTCCCCTTCAGGACACACTTCCGCCCCGGATACTGCCTCTTCCAACAGTTCTTCCCCCGAACTGCTCACCAGCCGGTAATGGCTGCTGCGGATTTTCCTGACTGCCAGTCCGGCAGCGGCGGCTGTCCCCAGCGCTGCCGCCGCCAAAAATTTTTTGCCTTTACCCATATTCATCCCCCTTACCCCTGCTTTTGCCCGGCTTTTATTTGGCACACGCCCTTCCGGACATGTGAACGCCGCCGCGTACAATACATCAACTGACCGTCCCCTTACACCGTTGTCATCTTTCCCGGGTCCGGTCAGCACACTTTACTCTTCAATCCCGTTTACACAATTCGCCATCAGCATGGCGATGGTCATGGGCCCTACTCCGCCCGGCACGGGCGTGACGGCATATGCCTTCGGCGCCACAGACGCAAAATCCACATCCCCGCATAGTTTCCCCTCCGCATTTCTGTGAATGCCCACATCTATGACTACAGCTCCGTCTTTTATAAAATCCCCGTCCACAAATTTTGGCTTGCCCACCGCCGCCACAAGGATATCTGCCCGCCTGGTAATTTCCTTCAGGTTTTGTGTTCTGGAATGGCATATCGTGACCGTACCGTTCTCCCTAAGCAGCAGCATGGCCATAGGCTTCCCCACAATATTGCTCCTGCCCAGCACCACACATTCCTTCCCCTCGATCTCGATGCCGGAACGCTTCAGCAGCTGGATGACGCCCGCCGGGGTACAGGACACATATCCCGGCCTTCCGATGCTCAGATTGCCTACATTCACCGGATGGAATCCGTCCACATCCTTCTCCGGCGCAATGGCCAGAAGGACCCGCTCCTCGTTGATGTGCCGCGGCAGGGGCAGCTGCACCAGGATTCCGTTTACATCCGGCCGTCCGTTCAGCTCCCTTATAAGCGCCAGCAGCTCTTCCTCCGCAGTCTCCGCCGGCAGCTCATAAGAAAGAGAACCCACGCCCACATACTCACAGGCTTTTTTCTTATTTCGGACATACACGGACGAAGCGGGGTCATTCCCCACCTGTATGACGGCCAGGCAGCGCTCCGCCCCCTGTGCCTTCAGTTCCGCCATTCTTTCCCGCAGTTCGTCTTTGATTTCCTGAGAAATCCTTTTTCCGTCAATCAGCAGCTCCATGTCATTTTCCTCCTAATCTAAATCGCTTCGCGATAGCACTAAAGGGTAAAGTCGAACCCAATCTCGCCGGCAGATTTCCGGATGCCATCCCTCAGTACACGTAAGGCGTTCTCCCTGTAATCTCCCTGTAACAGTCCAGGATCCCGTCCAACGGAACGCACCAAAACCTGACGGGGTCGGTTGAATAGGCATACGCCATGCAGATCAGATTGCCGTAGCCGTCCAGCACTGCGGATCCGGAATCCCCGTGAACCAGCTCTACCGTCACTTCCGTATGGAAGGCCCCGTTATTCCAGCCAAAATCCTGTTTTACCTTTATCAGCTTTCCCTTGGAGACATGCAGCAGGCCTCCCGTTCTGTCAACCCGCTCCAGCCCCACTTCGATATCCTGCTGGTTCAGGCTCTCCCAGTATGTCCTGTCGATATGTACCGTCATCAGCTTCTCCAGCAATTCCTCCGGCACATTCTCCAGAAGTACCTCCACCACCCCCACATCGTATCTCTGGCTGGTGCCCACAGCTCTTCCCCGTATTACAGTTCCATCGTAAAAATAGATATCCCAGTCTTCATATTTACTGACCACATGATGATTGGAGCAGATATAAATCCTGTCTTCCGTTATTTCAATGATATAGCCGGAGCCGGCGCTGTATCCGCCTCTGCCCACTCCGTGATACAGCTGTACCAGCGCAGGACGCATATATTCCAGCGTTTCATCAATATCATCATACCCGGCAGCTCCCCCGTCATAAATGTTGGGCGCTCCGATTATGATATCCTCCCGATAGTCAATCTGGCGGCTCCCGATCAAAGCCTGTATCTCATCCTCCGATCCCACCAGGACTCTCGCTTCCTCCACCGTCTCAAGCCCGTAGCTGTCCTCCGCTGTATAATACAGCACATAGTCTCCGGAAGCATTTAAATTAACTTCCGAATCATCCACCTGTATATCAGCCGTCAAATCTCCGTCCAGATCATCCTGTGCCGTCACCTCATCCAGATAATCCGGGTCGCTTCCCGGAATGCAGTAAAAATCACGAATACCGTCAAAGGATGGCGCCGTATCCACGATTACGGAAATCTGCCCGGCCGTTTCATTCCCCGAACTGTCCCTGGCAAGAATTTCCAGCTGATATTGACCCGTTTGGTCAAAGCAAAGACTGCTCTCCAGTGATCCTCCACGAGAAATGAAGGCCTCCGCCTGGGGATCTGCATCCACAATCCCTTCAATGATATCTTCCACGGTACACTCTGCCCCCGCAGCCAGATATATCTGCCCCTCTTTCCAGAGAATTTCCGGTGCCACCGTATCCTGAATGGTAACCTCATATGTAAATTGTGTCCTTCCATGATATACCACCGCCTGATAAGTACCGGTATGTCCCTCATCCACCTGGGATAAATCCAGTTCCCCCAGATGTACGGACCATTCCGTGCCCGAGATGTAATCCTCAATATCCTGACTGATCTGGTCACCGTATTCGCAGGTTATCTCACTGAAAACCGGAACCACCCTGTATATGCGAAAATAAAAGAAGAACAGCCCTGCGCCCAGCATCAGCACAAACAGCATGAACAGAACTATCTTCTTCCTTCTCCTTCTTCCCGTATTTCCCACGAGTTCTTCCCCATCCTTTACATAATGTATTTTAGCTGAACCGTCACATAAAAGCTTAGCATCGCAGTCCTTATTTGTCAACCAATGCGCTGCTTTACCCTGCCCGGAAAATTACGGCAGCACCTCTGCGGGTTTCCTCTGCCGGGTGGTTTGGGTCTCACCAAATACTTCCTCTGCCAGCTTCCGACAATATGGAAGGGAAAACTGACTGTCCTGGTTCACAATCTCGTTTCTCTCCGCCAGTTCTTCCGTATATCTGTCCAAAGGATAAACCGTGACACCTCCGAATCCCTGTTCTACATGGCAGACCAGCGGTTCTGCACCGTATGAAGTGACTGCCGCCTCTCCCTCATCGTTCCTTCCGATCGTCACCCTTGCCATGCCTCCCACCATGCGGTTCGCCACACCTTCCCCTATACCGGAGGTCCAGTTCACAAAATTTCCCAGGGAATAATAAACCAGTGCTGCTCCCTCCCATTCCACAGGCTCTATCACATGGGGATGGGTGCCCAGGATCAGGTCTGCTCCGTTGTCGGCAAAAAAAGCCGCCCACTGCTCCTGCTCCGCGGTTTCTTCCAGAACATATTCCGTTCCCCAATGGGGACATACCACCACAAAATCCGCCACTTCCTGCGCCCTCTGTAAATCTGCCTCCACTCTTTCCCTCTCCAGCAAATCCACCGCATAAGGCATATCCTGCGGCAGTGCAATCCCGTTTGTCCCATATGTATAGTTCAGAATTGCCAGCCGGATTCCGTCCTGTTCATACACATAGATTTCCTCCTGCTCCGCCTCGCTTCCGTGAATTCCCAGCACGGCAATGTCCGGATATTCCTTCTGCCAAAAGGCAAGGCAGTTGACAATCCCTTTTTTCCCCTTGTCAAGCGCATGGTTGGTGGCGTGAAGCACCACATCAAAGCCTGCTTCCACCAGCGCGTCTCCCAACTCATACGGCGCATTGAAAGCCGGATAGCCGGATACCCCCAGCTCCTCGCCTCCCAGTATCACTTCCTGGTTCACCAGCGCCAGGTCTGCAGATGAAATCTCCTCTCTCATCTCGGAAAAAACCGCACCGAAGTCATAACTTCCGTCTTCTTTTTTCCCGCTCTCCGCCACCGGCGTGTGCAGAAGGATATCGCCCACCATCACCAGGGTAATCTCAGGCTCCCCGCCGTCGGATCTCACACTTGCGGAAGTGTCTGTACCCTTTCCGACACCCGTATCACTTCCAATGCCCGTGCCGACACTGACATCCGTGTCGCCTTTCGTGTCAGTATTGCCTCTTTCCCTGTCCATGCCGCCTCCGGGTCCTGCCTGTCCCATACCGCGGCCTGCTTCCCCCTGCCCTGTACCGCTTTCCGTTTCCCCGGCTTCTCCATTCACCCCGTTTTTCCCCCCGCCTGACAATAAAACGGTCGCCGTAATCATACAGAGTATAGCTGTAAATCCATACATAATATAATCTTTTTTGCGATTTATATATGATTTTCTTCTTTTTTTCATGTGACTGCTCCTTAAACTGGAATTACTTTTGCCGGGCTGCCCCACCCCTGGAGTACCCGCAAACCTGAATGAAACCCAAATATTTCCCAATGTCGTAAAATACGGAAAACAGGCTCTGTCACAATTCCACTCTCAACTCTCTTCTTCCGCAAACACAAAATACTTATAAAACCAGGCATATCTCTATCCGATATCCACGACCTTGAATACAACAGCTCCAGCCCCCGCAAACTGCAACGCACAGCAAACATGTTCCGGAATACAGTGGATAAAAATCCCATAACATGCTACAATGAGAAACAGAAAATGCCATAATGAGATGAATTGAAAACACCGGAGGGCAGACACCGCGCGAGTGCGGCCGGATACGATAAAAACAGCAAGGAGAATCTCCATGAACACATACAACCGTCCAAAATACGCTCTCATCACAGGAGCATCCCGCGGCATCGGAAGAGCTGCGGCGGAAATATTTGCCGAGAACGGATATCATCTGTTCCTTACATGCCATAATTCCATGGACGAACTGGAACATCTGGCTGAAAGCCTGCAGTCTGCACATGAGATCAACTGTCTGGCCGTCCGGGCCGATATGGGTATCGAGACAGATGTGGCGCGGCTGTTTACCCACATCCAGCATCTTGATGTGCTGGTGAACAATGCAGGAATGGCATACTTTGGACTGCTCTCCGAGATGACAGCCAGCCAGTGGCACAGAATTATGGCAGTAAACCTGGATTCCTGTTTTTACACCTGCCGGGCGGCAATCCCCCTGATGCTGAAAAATCACCGCGGAAGCATCGTCAATGTCTCCTCCGTCTGGGGAGCGCAGGGAGCTTCCATGGAAGCAGCCTACTCAGCGTCAAAAGGCGGCATGAACGCATTCACCAAGGCATTGGCCAAAGAACTGGCTCCCAGCGGCATACAGGTCAATGCCGTCGCCTGCGGTGTCATTGATACCGCCATGAACGGTTGTCTGTCACCGGAAGATATGGACACACTCCGCAGCGAAATCCCCGCCGACAGGTTGGGCCGCCCCGAGGAAGCCGCAGAGCTGATCTTCCGTACCGCCCAGGCCCCGCCCTATATGACAGGACAGATTATAACAATAGACGGCGGATGGTATACCTGACCGCCGCCTCTTGTCATTCAGTTGCGCATCTACGAAAACTGCTCTTTCTCTTCCTCAAATACTTCCTGTACATCTGTGCCGGGTGCCAGTGACTCCACGATTTCCTGCATCTGTCTCTTTGTCCTGGCGCCCTTGCAGCGCAGGATAATTTTTTCCTTCTCGGCCTCGGTCAGTCCCGCGTAACCGCTCATAGCCGCCTCATTAATGGCAAGGGACATTCCAAATCCCACAGGCAAATCCGAAAACGCCGTTCCATTGTAGAGAACTCCGCTTCCGCCGATTCCGTTGATATCCATTACTGCACACTCCTTTCGTATGATTTCGGATGCAAATTGACATCCTACTACAGAGTGTGCATTTTTTTTTGCTTTATTCACGCCTTCTCCGCACTCCCACAACATATCTTCATGCATGGGACCGTTCGGTTCCGCAGACGGGATACCATATTTTTACAGAATATACAGCACTGCCCGAAAGCACCGTTCATGGCCGGGGTTTTACTTCATACTCCCGGATTTCCCGCTCCGCAGTCTCCACATCCTGATAACCGTACATTTTTACACTGTTTTTCATAATTTCATATGCGGTGTTCCTGCCGCTGCGCGCGTATTCCACCACATATCTGCCGTACAGTTCCAGCATCTTATCCGAATAAGTCCCAAGCTCGCCTCTGAGATAGGTCTCGTAGGAAGTATCCTCAGGCGTATCCTCGTAAGTATGGATATTCCTGGCATTTCCGGCCAGTGCCGGATAAGAGACGCTGAAGTCCTCCATCCACTTTACCTGCAAACCCACAATCTGTTCAATGATATTTTTCTTCTCCAAAGTCAGCTCGGGGAAATGGGATTTGATCTCCTCATACCTGTCCGGCGCGGTAGACTCCATCATTCTGCCGTATTTTTCCTCAATCAGGTTGTGGCCCCTGTGATATTCCCTGTAAAAATCATACAAATACTGCTGCAGCATTACCCTGTCCCAGGTGAGGTACTGGCTTTTCCGCATGATGGAAAAGGTGGACCAGTCGTTCTGACAGCCGGCTCTTCCGCCTTCGTTCTTCACCTTGTCAAAAGCCTCGAATTCAAGTCTGGCAATTTCCTCCACCAGTTCCTCATTGTCCTTTGCCGCCAGAGATGCCTTGAAAACCAGTTCCTCGCTGTGGGCATCCAGATAACTCTCCGTGTCGCTGATGAAGCCCTCCCTGTACATCTCCATGGCAAAATATGCGCCCAATCGCTCTATATATAACGAAGCGGCGTCGATTCCGCTTCCCTGCCGAAAATGCTCTCCGCCGGAAATGCCCGCGCCTCTGCTGTCCTCCGCTGCTGGCTTGTGTACTGCAGCGTTCCCGCCTGCTTCCACGCTCCGCTTTTCCGAGGCACTTCCCCATGCCAAATGTCCCGATGCCCCTGCAGACGCTTTCTGACTCTCCGATAACGCCCCAGACTCCCGCAAACTCTCCGCAATTCTGCCCAGCAGCCCGGCTGCTTCCCTGCCTTCCTCCGAATCCTGAAGGCTGCGCAGAAGCCATTTATCATGGGGCGGATATTTTCCCTCTATATAGTGCTGGAGCTTCATGGCTTCTTTCATGCCGTCCCACACCATCATCTCGGCCGTAAATCTGTCATCCCTGCCAAGCATTCTGGGGTAATTGTACTGCGCCGTCTGGGCAAAGCGCGCGGCAGCATCCGCCAGCTTCAGATAGCGGATTTCTTCCGGATATCCCTTCTTCAGCTTTTCCCGCAACTCGCTGAACACGCCTTCATCATCTCTGAAAATCTCGCCATTGACAGCTGCCGCCAGAGAAGCGTCACTGATACTTTTCCAGTTAATTTCTTCGTAGGCATCTGCCCCTGTCAATTCCCTGTAAAAGTCCGAAATCCGAATGACACCGCGCCGGTTGCGCCCGTTCACATGCGCCGCACGCTCATATCCTCTGAAATTCGCCGGAAGCTTCTCATAAGCCTGCTGTAAAGCCTCCCCGACTTCGCTGTAAGTTTCATCCGTAACCCACATGCAGAAATCCGGTCCCCAGTCATGGTCCCTGGATGCGGCATCATCATAGCCAAAGCAATCGGAGCCTCTTCCTGCAAGGCCTACCGCTATCTTCCCCTCATAATCCGGGAACTGTTCCCGTATCATCGTTTTCCCATACACCTCATAATATTCCCTGGCCAGGGAAAGACCTGTACCGCTTTTACGGCTTGCCTGAACACATTCCGTATTTCCGGATTGGGCCACAGAATCACACTCTGTTTTACCGGATTGCGCCACAGAATCACACTCTGCTTTTCCGGATTGGGCCACAAAACCCCCCTCTGCTTTTCCGGATTTCGCAGCATGATATGCCTCCTCACAGGCCGCCATATTATCCGCCAGCCTGTGATAATAATCGTTCCTGCCCAGGCTTTTTTCCACGGTCTCCATTGCCTGCCTATAGTACTGTACTGCCTTTTCAAACTCTCCCTCACGATAGAAATACATTCCCAGAGTTGCCAGTGCAGCTGCCGAGTGGCTGTCCTCGACATTTCTCTCCCTGAATATTTCCAGGGACTTCATCGCATACCTATATGCTTCTCTGTTTTCCGCCAATTGCATACACGTACCTGCCAGATTGGCATAAGTGACGGCCGTTTCGTAGCCCGCCTTATTTTTCTCCGCAATCGCCAACGCCTGCAGCAGCTTCTCTCTGGCCGCCCCATAGTCCCCCATTTCCTGATACAGGAGGCTGATATTATTCTGCAGACCTGCCAGCAGCATATTGTCAGGCTCCAGCAGCCTGCCATAAATCTCCTGTACCTGCCTGTAAAAATCCATGGATTCCTCCAGCCTGCCGCAGGCACGGTACGCAGTCGCCGCATTCAGCAGCGTGGTTGCATGCGGAATCGTTCCCTCCAGCCCCATACGCTCCGTCTGGGCGATTGCCTGTGCAACCGTCCTGTAAACCATCTCATGCCGGCTTGTCTCCCTGTAATAGCCAATCAGCTCGTTTAAAAGCTGCAGCTTTGCCCCCTCATCCTGTTCCGCCTCTGCCTGCGCTACGGACTGTTGTAAAAGCTGTTCCGCCTCTTCTCCCCTGTCTGCCTCAAGATAAGCATCTGCCCGTGCCAGAATACTTTGAATGTCCACTGTTTTCTTCTCCATTTTCCTGTCGGTCTTGGTTTCTGTCTTCATTTCCGTCTTAATTTTCGTACTCATTTCCGGGTTTCCGTATTCGTTTCCGCATTCATTTCGATTATTATTACCCTCTTGATTTCCGTATTCATTTCACTCTTCCCGGCTGTTTTTCTGCGGTGTCCCGGCAGTCCGGAAGCCGTAAACAATATTATCATGCACCTGTCTTTTCCCGTTTGTCAATTACCGCCTTCATTATCAGCAATGCAATACACCCGCTTCCGATTCCGCTGAACACCCCAAAGAGTACGTCGGTTGGATAATGCACCCCAAGATACAGTCGCGACAGGCCAATCAGCCCCGCCAGTACCAGCGCCGGAATCCCGAATCGCTTCGGCAGCTTTCTGTAAAAACCCCAGGCAGCCGCAAAGGAACTGCCCGTGTGCCCTGACGGAAAGGAATAGTCCCAGGGCTTTTGTATTATCAACACCAGCCCTTCTATCACTTCATATGGCCGTACCCTTGCCACCAGATTTTTCAGGACAATATTGTTAATCACCAGAGAGACAAGCAGTGCCAGAATACTGGTAATCCCCACCGTTCTGGTCTTCCTGAACAGCAGCAGTACAAGGGAAATCAGAATCCACAGCACCGCACCGTTTCCCAATGTGGTAATCCCTTTAAAAATAGGGGTTAACACCGGATTTCTCACCACATCCTGAAGAAAAAGTAATATACCTGCGTCCATAGTATTCTCCTCATTTTTAGCCCCTGGGTGACAATTCTAAGGAATAAGGTCCTATTTCAGAAACCCTTTCAGCGCATCCACAGTATCCGAAACCTTGTCTGCCGTAAGCTTTGCCTTGACGCCCTGAACCACCTGATTAATCACATCATCCGGCAAATCCACTCCCAGAATGCCTTCCAGTGCCTTTACCGGCTCCTTTTGGAATTGTTCCTGCAGATTCTCGTCCTTGGTAATCCTGTCTACCACTTTTTTGATTTGTTCCTTTACGTCCATCCTGAAATCCTCTCTTTCGATCTGTAATTATATCAGAATCCCGTTTTTCCGGGAAACTTTCAACTGAAACGGACACTGCATCCTCTCTTATTCGGATACCCCCTCTTGAAGCACCGAGTCCATACCAATTTCTCCTGGAAATTTATCATTTAGCGGAGCCGCCCCTCTTTCCGCCTGTCAAAGCACCACACTTAACAGGTGAACACGCTTTTCACCCGCCAAATATCACGTTTGACAGATGAATGCTCTTTGCGCCTGTCAGTGCATCACGTTTAACAGGTGAACACACTTTTCACCTGTCAGGAAATTACATTTGACAGGTGAATGCCTTTTTCGCCTGTCCCTGCTTACTTTGTCACAATATTTGAATGGATGGCGAAAAGCCGAAACACAGGAACCGATGTTCCCGAACATATACAGACTTCCGGACTGCCCGGTTCCCTCATAAGATGAATTCAGACACTTTGCCGACGGACAGACCTTCGGAAAAGCGCTCCGCATTTCTTTTACTGATGTGATTTACTATAGCATACTCTCTTTTTGTTTGCAATAGATTTTCTGAAATTTTAGTTTGCCGCCGGATACAGCCATTATCTGCGGCTCCTCAAAATCGCTGCCAGCATATGGAACATCACCCCGCAGGCAGCAAAGGCAAGCGCATACAGCTTCCCCACATCGCCGGCCAGCATGGTCATCAGCGTACCCAGCACAGGAAGGTGGTAAACGGATTTTCCCACCAGGCTGTCATAGGGCACCGGCACGGTATCTTCTTCGCTGTTGGCATCCCCCTTGGTGATAAACTCCCCTTCCACATATCGGTTCTCTTCCACCCTGTGACTCACCACCGTGTCATTCCTCATAAACGCAATCACGTCCCCAGCCTCTATTTCCTCCGGAGGCGTCTCCTCCACATAGAGAATACTGCCCACCGGGATCTCCGGTTCCATGCTCCCGCTCACCACCTCATAAATCTCATATCCCATCAGCCTGGGCACGGTCAGCGGAATAAATGCCGCAATGACTCCCAGCAAAATCAGCGTCCCCAACACGCTGCAAAGGGCAGGAAATACTTTCCCACCCTTGTTTTCAGAATTGCCTACAGTTGACTCCAAACGTCTTGTCATGATTTTTCTTCCTTCTTTTTCTTTTTGTCCAGAATCAGGAAATACCACGCCGCGCCCACAATACCAAGCACCAAGACTACGATAACCGGTACCGGGATTCCCAGAAGCCTGGCGTCGGCCGCAACCCTCAGAAAATTACTTGTAGGAACATCCTCCTCATCCAGGTCTCGTATCTCATCCGGTCCGTTAGCCGTAGGCGTTTCCGCGTCCAAAATACTCTGCTCAATTCCGCCTTCACCCTGTGCCCCCAGGTTGCCGCCCGGCCCGCCTGCAGTCGGCAGCTCCGGATCCTCTATTACTTCAAAGCCGGGTACTGTCGGTATCGTCGGTGCGGGTGCAGGTGCAGGGGCGGGTATCTCCGGTGCTGGCGCCTCCGGCTGGGGCGCAGGGGCAGGGGGCTGGGGCGCCGTCCCCTCCTCGTTCCTTGTGTATACAAAGGTGAAAACATTTTCCGCAGGATCCTTCTGCAGCGTCTGCGTCATGTTGTATGCCTCCGGCGTCCATCCCTCGATGTAGATGTAAGCCACCACAGGACGGTCGCCCA
>OFFK01000632.1_pt1 | contig 30061 bp, 30 predicted proteins | sample 1521361 | NCBI WGS metagenome assembly OFFK01 (sample SAMEA3504096, study PRJEB24116) | mouse gut metagenome | biome: mouse gut; feature: mouse-associated habitat; material: faeces | place: Denmark | collected 2011 | reverse complement strand
TCTTATAGAGAACAGTATATACCATTCAGCGCTACTTTACAACTGCTTAAAAAATTTGAGCCTATGCCGTGTCTTCCCTCAGACGGCCATGAAGCATATCATGGCTAGCTTATGCAGCTGAGAATTCAAGGCATAATTGATGCTTTATTTTGCTTTGACACAAAGAGTGCAGACCTGTTAATTTCCCAATCTGCACTCTTCTCTCTTTCCTGCCAGCCCTCAATGCTCCAACATATTCTTTTCTCTCCACTCTCATACATCGAAATAACACATTTCAAACGCCGGCCTCATATATTCACAGGCCTTTGCGGATAAACCGCATTTTCCCGCAAGCCTTTCCCAGTTTTCCCTCACTGTCCCGGCAATCTCATCCGCAGCTTCATATGCTTCCTTTTTATCCATATCAAAATATTCCGCGACGCTGGCAGCAAGCTCCATGGAAATGGAACTGTCATCCATATCCACATTTAAGGACAATACGTCTCCATAAGGAACCGGATTCACATCATAAAGCGGCGACAGCCTCCAGCCCGCTTTTGTCAAAAGAAAGCCATGGTTCCTTAAATGGTCATCTGTATTTGAAACAGCCATGTTAAAAACAATACGTCTCCAGAGCTCCTTTAAATCCTGTGCGGGAGCCGCTCCATTTTTTCTGATAAAGGAAACCAAATCCAAATAACTGGAACCGTCATTGCCGGAAGCGCCATCCGTTTTCCCAAGCAAAGTCATCGCCGATGCAAAATGAATCCTGTTATCGCCGTCTCTGTCGAACCTTTTTACAAGAAAGGTAGATCCTGTTTTTGAAAAGGTCTCCAATCTTGCCTCCGGCACATCAAGCCCGCACATCTTTGCCAAATCATGGACTACTTTTTCCCATGCGCCAATATTTGTTTCATCATGCTTCGATGGGAATTTTGCAATCCATAGGTTTCCTTTCGCATCCTGTACCGTTGCCTTAGGCCTGGCCCCGCCCAGAGAGGAGCCGGGTGCAAGCAGCTGTCTTAACCATTTCTCCTCCAGCCCGCTTTCATCATTCTCGAAGCCCAGGCTGGCGGCCTCTAATGTGCGCAGCGCAACCCACGGCGGAATTGCCAACCCCTTGTCATCTGCCAGGAACTCACCGTTTTCCTGTACTTTGAAACGCAGCGCTCCAATCCGCGCCTGATCATACACCCCCAGTAAATAGTCGCTCTCCCCCAGAGTTTTCGGCTTTCTGTTCTCTTTTCTGGCCTGTATGGCTTCTTGGCGCTTCATCAGAGTCCTTCCCCAGCGATCCGGACAGGAATCGGCAAATACCCCGAATATCCGCTTATCCATCGGTACATACTGCCTTCCTCTATACAACGCCAGATCAGGATCCAGGAAATAATTTGCCGCTTCAGAAGTAAGCCATGCTGTCTCATATTCAAAAGCAAACTGTTCTTTTCCCCTGACAGAGGACACATGGAGTCTTCCCATCAGTGCAGGCGCATCTCCGCTCCAGTCTTCATAAACATAAATGGTTTTTTCTTCCATTATCAATCCCCACTCTTTTTGGGCGCACGTTTTCTGGTCACCAATTCCAGATCCTGCAGCTTGCGGCCAAATTCATCGTCTTTCGCAACCAGGGCCAGATCCTTATCCATTCCATTTAAGGCATGCAGTACGGCCGCGTACATGCCAATCGCTACAGAGGGCGAACCTTTCTCTATGGCCCACAAGGTGGCCCGGCTTATGCTGGCACGTTCGGCAACCAGTTCCGTGGACAGTTTCCTGCGCAGCCTGGCCAGCTTTATCTGCTCTCCCATCTGCGCCAGGATTTTTTCTGTTTGCGGCATAATAACAGTCGTTCTTTTGCTCATGTTTCTTCCCTCATTTTACTTCTGTTATTATAAACAAAAATACTAATATTGTCAATTATTTTAAACATTATACTTCTGTTTTCTTGATTTGCCGATAAAGGAAATGCAAAATATGTACATGCCGCATAACCATAAAACCGAAGCCACAAAAGCACTGCGATACGCCGTCATCCCCGCCCGGGCAGCATCGGGAAATCACCTTGTGATTTCCCGATGTCCGGCTTGCGCCGGATAGGCCACTCACAAAGAGAATGCGTCTGCAAGCAAGCTTGCCCCGCATTCTCTTTGTTCCTGTCCTACCCGGACTTAATGCTCCAACATATTCTCAATAAAAATCCCATACCCCTTCCTGGAATCCTGCACCAGCACATGGGTCACCGCCCCGATGAACTTCCCGTTCTGGATGATGGGGCTGCCGCTCATGCCCTGCACGATTCCCCCCGTCAGCGCCAGGAGGTCCGGATCCGTCACCGTGAGCTCTATCCCCCGGTTCACATTGTCGCGGTCTAAATGCACCGCCGTTATCTCCACGTCATAGTATCTGGTCATGCCGTCCGCGGTGCAGAGGATCTGGGCCATTCCGGTCTCGATCTCCTGCTTCAGGCCGATGGGCAGGGGCTCCCTGAACCCCATCTCCAGGGCCCTGGCGTTGCAGACCCCGAAGATTCCCCGGTTGCTGTTGTCCGTGATCTCCCCCAGGATGCGGTCATCGGAATAGATGATCATGCCCGTCATCTCCCCGGGATTCCCGGAAGAGCCCTTGTGGATGTCCACGATGTCCGTCTGGTAGAGGCTGCCGCCCTCCATGTGCATCAGGGTGCTGGTGTCCACGTCCGTGATGCCGTGGCCCAGGGCCCCGAAGTTGCCCTGGCCGTCGATGTAGGTCATGGTGCCCACGCCCTGGGCGTTGTCCCGGACCCAGACTCCAATCTTGTAGTCGCCCGTGGCATCCCGCTGGGGCGTGATCTCCACGTCCATGAGCTCGCCCTCCCGCTCTATGGTCAATACCACGGGCTGTCCGCCGCTGTCCTTCATGCGCTGGATGAAATCATCCTTTTCCGTCACTGCCTGGCCGTTCACCTTCCGGACATAATCGCCGGATTTCAGGATGTATTTCCCCGGGGAATAGCTGACACCGTCCGGCCCCTGGAATTCCCCCGTGCCCACTACGAGGACGCCGTCCGTCTTCACATAGATGCCGATGGGTGCGCCCACAGGAATCAGCTCCTGGTCCTCGATGACCTGGATGTCCACATTCTTCAGCGTGATGAAGCCGAAGAGCTTCACCTGCATCCGGTAGCCCGACTCCAGCGCTGTCTTCAGGGTGAATGTCTTGCTCAAATCTATGTCCACTGCCCCCTGGGGGATATTGCTGACCCCCTGGTCGCTTACGCTGACGATCTCTCCCCTGGCCGGGATGCCCAGATGGAGGGATTCCGCCTCACCGGCCCGCACATTGATCACAGAGGGGATGCTGCTGTCAATCTGGTAATACAGCATGGCCGCCAGCGCCGTACAGCTCGCGGCCAGCGACAGGCCCAGGAAGAATCTGTAGATTCGGTAGCGCCGAAGCCGCTGCTTCCAATTCTGGAGCAGAATCACCATGTCCTCCCCCGCCTGCCTTTTGACGGCCTCGTCCTGTCCGCTCTCCCTTCTTCCGCACCTGGCGGCCCTTTTCCTGATGTCCTCTATATCCTGTATGTTCCCCTTGTCCTTCCATCCCATATCCACATACTCCTCCGAATCGATTTCCTCCCGACCGAGCGTGGGGATGCCCCTCTCCACCGCTCGCCCTGCGGGCCGCAGCCGCGTCGGCTGCAGACTTCCGATTGCCTGTCCGTACAAAAAAAGACCCTCTGAGAGTCTTTTTTCGTGTATAGTATGTGAGATTTTTTCCGGTTTCATTCCAGCAGCTTCTGGAATTTTTAGCTTCTGGAATTTTTGGCTTCTGAAATTTTTGTCCGGCAAATTATTTTGAATGGGATTTATGGGCGGCAGCCTGCAGGCGCATGTCCCTGGCGTTGGACAGGGCGGCCGGGGTCAATGTATCGCTGCCCAAGAGCCTTGCCAGCTCTCCCAGGCTCTCCTCCTCTTCCAGCAGGCGGATGTCGGTGATGGTATTGTCCTGGGTGCTGCTTTTCTCAATGACGAAATGCCTGTCCGCCATGGCGGCTATCTGGGGCAGATGGGTGATGCACAGCACCTGGTGGGCATGGGCCACGGTGTCCAGCTGCTCGGAGACCCGCCAGGCCGTCCTGCCGCTGATGCCCGTATCGATTTCGTCGAAAATCAGGGTGTCGATGTCGTCCCTGCCGGCCAGCACGGTCTTGATGGCCAGCATGATGCGGGACAGCTCGCCGCCGCTGGCCACCTGGCTCAAGGCCCTCACGCCCTCACCGGGATTGGTGGAAATCAGGAACTCCACATCGTCATAGCCCTTTGCTGTGACGGTCTTGGCCCGGTCTATGGCGATCTCGAATTCCACCGTGGCAAAGTTCAGGTTCACCAGGGCCTCCTTCAACTGCTTCGTCAGCACGGCGGCATGTTTCCTGCGGATCTTGGAAAGCCTGCCGCAGCTCTCCTCCAGGTTTGCCCTGGCCGCGGCCAGGCGCCGGTTCAGCCCTTCGATATAGGCGTCGTAGTCCTCCAGCTTGTCCAGGAGCTTCTGCCGCCCCTCCCCGTAGGCGATCACTGCCTCCAGGGTGTTCCCGTATTTTTCTTTCAGGCGGTTCAGGAGGTTCAGCCGCTCCTCCACGGCGGCATACTCCTCGTCGTCGAACTCGCAGTCCTCCATGTACTGGGCCAGGTCCCGGTTGTAATCCGCCAGCAGATTGTCGATCTCCGCCAGCTCCCCCTCCAGCTCTCCCAGGCGGCCGTCCAGCCCCGACACGTTGCGCAGGGCGCGCAGGGCGCGGCTCAGGGCGCCTCCCGCTCCTCCCTCGAAGTCGCTGCCGGTGTACTGATAGCTTTCTGACAGGTTTTCGGTTATCCTCTTGCCGTTCACCATGATGCGGTAGCGCTGCTCCAGCTCCTCGTCCTCGCCGGGCACCAGATGGGCCTGCTCGATCTCCTGGAGCTCGAACCGGGCCAGCGCCTGTTCCCTGGCCTTGGCTTCCTCGTCCATGGCCTCTTCCTCCAGGGAGCGCTCCAGCTCCCGGCACTCCCTGTAGGCGGCAGCCACCGCCTCCGCCTCCTTCGCAAGCTTCCCGCCGCAGTAGGCGTCCAGAATCTCCATGTGCTTCTTTTTGTGCAGCAAAGACTGGTGCTCATGCTGGCCGTGGATGTCTATCAAAAGCTCCGCCAGCTCCTTCACCTGCTTCGCGGTGACGGTCTCGCCGTTGATGCGGTACACATTCTTCCCCACGCTGATCTTGCGGCTGATGGCTACGGTCCCGTCTTCCGATTGCTCCAGCTCCAGCTCCTCCAGCTTCCCGCGGACGCGCTCATTTCCGGTGAAGACCAGCTCCACAAGGGCGCTCTCCGCCCCCTTGCGCAGCATCTCCCGCTCGAACTTCCCACCGAGGGCCAGGTTCACGCTCCCGATCAGCAGGGATTTCCCCGCGCCGGTCTCTCCGGTGAGGATGTTCAGGCCCTCGCCGAACTCCACCTCCGTCTCTTCCATCAATGCCAGGTTCTTCACATGCAAGCTAGTCAGCATCTTCTTTCTCCTTTCAGGCTTTTGGCCCGCCGCACGCCCCGGCCCTTCCCAAGCCGGGGCATCCGGCCCCGCCAGATTCACCCTCTCCGGCACATCTGCCTGTAAGCCGTCGGACTCTCCCCACCGCCCCATGGGAGCAAGAGTCCGGCCGTTACGCTGTGATGGATCTGATTTTTTCCATCAGCGCCTGTGCTTCCTCTACTGTATGGGTGGCCACGAAGATGGTGTCATCCCCAGCGACGCAGCCCACCACCTCGGGAAACTGCAGGGCGTCCATGGCGGTGGCCGCCGCCATGGCGATACCGGACACTGTCCTGACCACCAGCAGGTTCTGGGCGGTGGCCATGGAAGAAAAGGCATCCTGCAGGACACGGATGAACCGGCCTCCCTCCTCCTGCTCCAGCGCCACATATTTCTGCCCTCCCTCCGCTGTGGGCACCTTGGACAGCTTCAGCTCCCGGATGTCCCTGGAGACCGTGGCCTGGGTCACGGAAAAGCCCGCCTCCCGCAGCCTCCCGGCCAGCTCCTCCTGGGTTCCCACATCGTAGTTGCGAATGATCTCCAGCATCTTGTCCTGCCTGTTCTCCTTCATGTCCCTTCCCCCTCTGTCAGGCTCCTGGTCCCTTAATCTGCCGCAAGTCCGGAGAATGCCCCACTATGGGCATTCTTCTGTGCGTAACGCAGAAGTTCTTTACACGCTATTCTTTCATCTTTCTGTGGAGCACGTCCAGAAAGCTGCCCTGACCCAGCTTCAAGAATTCCGTGGTCTCCTCCGACCTTACGATCCGCAGCCTGTCTCCCGTCCCCAGCGGTATGACATGGCTGCCGTCAAAGTTTGCCTCCACATTCTGGTTCCCGCTCTCCCCCCGGGCCGGTATCTGGATTTCTATCACATCCTCCGGGGAAAGGACGATGCTCCTCTGGTTCAGGGAGTGGGGACAAATGGGCGTCAGCACGATCAATCTGGCGCCGGGCTCCACCAGAGGCCCTCCCGCGGACAGATTGTAGCCCGTGGAGCCGGTGGGCGTGGTGACGATCACGCCGTCCGCGCTGTAATCGTTCAGGAACTGGCCATTGACGTATATATTGAACTTGATGATCTGCAGGGGGCCGCTTCTGGATATCACGATATCGTTCAGCGCCCAGCCCTCTTCCCTCCGCCCGTCCGCGAATGTGGCCCTGCCGCCCAGCATCATGCGGCTCTCCTGCACATAGTCCCCGGCGATCAGCCGTTCCAGCGACTCCTCCAGGTTCGGCACCTCCACCTCTGTCATATAGCCCAGCGTACCCAGGTTCACGCCAATGATGGGAACCCGCAGCATCTTCGTCAGCCTGGCCGCCTGCAGCACCGTGCCGTCCCCGCCCAGCACGATCATGCAATCCGCGTCCGCGGGAACCTCCAGGGAGCTGCCCGGCTCCGGCCGCTGCCGACTTCGCTCTGCATCTCCATCCCGCCCCGGATCCTGATACGGCCACACAGCGCCGCCCTCTGCCCGCCGCCAAGGGGCCTGGCGGGAATCCTCACCCGACCCGCAAATTCCCTGGGCCATGACGGTGACGCGCTTCCCCTTCAGCCGCAGGAAGTCGCAGATCCGCTTTGTGGTGGCCAATTCCCTGTCCTTCTGTCGATTGGTATAGATCAGAAAATGCTTCATGGCTCTCCGGCTCCTTCATAGCTGTGCATGGGAAGCCGCCACCGTCTCCCCGATCAGGCTGTCCCAGCCAGGCTGCCGGGACAGCCCCCCGCCGCTCTCCGCAGCCTCCCGCAGCCGCTCCTCGGCGTCCCGCTCGGACAGGCCCCTCAGTTCGGCAGACGGCTCCCCCTCTTTTTTCAGGTGCAGCAGATACTCGATGTTCCCCTCCGGCCCTCTCACCGGGGAGTAATCCAAATGCAGCGGGCCAAATCCGACTACGTCCGCGTAGTCGACGATTTTCCGGATGACCTCCCCGTGAATCTCCGGCTCCCTGACCACGCCCTTCTTGCCCACCTTCTCCCTGCCCGCCTCGAACTGGGGCTTGATCAGGCAGACCATCTCCCCGCCGCGCTTCAGCAGGTTCCGGGCGGGAATCAATATCTTCGTCAGGGAGATGAAGGACACGTCCACGCTGGCAAAGTCCAGCGGCTCCCCGATGTCCTCCGGCACAACGTACCGGAAGTTCGTCTGCTCCATGCAGACCACCCTTTCATCGCCCCGGAGCTTCCAGGCAAGCTGCCCGTGCCCCACGTCCACGGCATAGACCTTGGACGCTCCCCTCTGCAGCATGCAGTCCGTAAAGCCCCCGGTGGAAGCCCCGATGTCCATGCACACCTTATCCGCCAGGGAAAGCCCCCATGCCTCCACGGCCTTCTCCAGCTTCAGGCCGCCCCGGCTCACATAGCGCAGGGCGCTCTCCCGCACCTCCAGCGCGATCTTCGCCTCATCGAAAAATGTCCCGGCCTTATCCTCCTTCTGTCCGTTCACATAGACATTGCCGGACATGATGATGGCCCTGGCCTTTTCTCTGGAGGGCGCGTGGCCCTGTTTTACCAATATGACATCCAAACGTTCTTTCATCTGTTTTCCTACGCCTCACCGATTCTCTCCAGGATCCTGCCCACGATGCCCTCCGCGTCCATGCCGATCTCCTGCTTCAGCAGCTCCACGTTGCCGTGCTCCACGAAGACATCGGGAACGGCTATGCCCAGGAAGCGGCTGCCCAGGCCCTTTTCGTTCATATAAGCCAGCACCTTCTCCCCGTAGCCGCCGCAGACCACGTTCTCCTCCATGGCGACAATCAGATTATGGTTCCCGCAGGCTTCGGCCACGGCCTCCTCGTCGATGGGCTTCACGAACCTGGCGTTGATCAGGCTCACCTCATGGCCCATGGCCTTCAGCCGCTCCCGCACGGCCTCGGCGGTCTTCACCATGCTGCCCAGCGCGAACAGCGCGATCTCCCGCTCCCTGCAGATCCACTCTGCCCTGCCCAGGCTTACGGGCTCCCGGTGCTCCTTCAGCCCCGCGTAGGCCGTCCCCCTGGGATAGCGCACCGCCACGGGCGCTCCCAGAGACACCGCGAACTTCAGCATGTCCGACAGCTCCCACTTGTTCTTGGGGGCGCAGATATGCATGTTCGGGATGCCGGAGAGATATGTAAGGTCGAATACCCCCTGATGGGTCTCCCCGTCGCTGCCCACCAGCCCCGCCCTGTCGATGGCGAATACCACAGGGAGGTTCTGCAGGCACACATCGTGCAGGATCTGGTCGTAGGCCCGCTGCAGGAAGGAGGAGTACACGGCCACGATGGGCTTCATGCCACCCACCGCCAGCCCCGCCGCGAAGGTCACCGCGTGCTGCTCCGCTATGCCTACGTCGAAGAAGCGGTCCGGATACATGTTGTGGAACCGTTTCAGCCCGGTGCCGTCGGGCATGGCGGCGGTGATGGCTACAATCCTGTCGTCCCTCTGGCCCAGCTTGCACATCACCGTGGAGAAGATGTCCGTATAATTGGCCACTGTCCTGGGGTGGGAGGGGATGCCCGTCTCGATGTCGAAGGGCTCCGTGCCGTGGAACCTAGCGGGATGGCGCTCCGCGGGCCGGTATCCCCTGCCTTTCTCCGTCAGCGCGTGGATCATCACCGGACCCTCCACCCGCTTGGCGGCCTGGATGGTGGCCACCAGGGCCGGGATGTCGTGCCCGTCCACAGGCCCCAGGTAGGTGATGCCCATGTCCTCGAACATCATGCCGGGTATCACCAATTGCTTGAAGCTGCTCTTTGCCCTGCGGATGCGGCTGATGGTGCTGTCCCCCCGCTTGGTGCCCTGGAGGGCATTGTAGATTCCCTTTTTCAGGTCCAGATAGCCGGAGGCCGTGCGGATGCTGTTGAGATATTTGGACATGCCCCCCACGTTCTCGGAGATGGACATGTTGTTGTCGTTCAGGATGATGATGAAGTTCGTCTCCAGCTTGGCGGCGTTGTTCAGTGCCTCATAGGCCATGCCCCCGGTCAGCGACCCGTCCCCGATCACCGATACGATCGTCTCGCTGCCGCCTGTGATCTCCCGGGCCTTCACCAGCCCCAGCCCCGCGGACAGGGAGGTGGAGCTGTGGCCTGTGTCGAAGACGTCGCATTCGCTTTCCTTGCGCTTGGGGAAGCCGCTGAGGCCATGGAACTGGCGCAGGGTCTCGAACCTGCCCTTCCGGCCGGTGAGGATCTTGTGGGTGTAGGACTGATGCCCCACGTCCCAGATGATTTTGTCCTTCGGGAGATTCAGGGCCAGGTGCAGGGCCATGGTCAGCTCCACGGCCCCCAGGTTCGCCCCCAGATGCCCGCCCGTGACGCTGATCGTCCGTATCAGGAAATCCCGGATTTCCTGTGCCAGACTTCCCAAGTCCTCTTTCCTTATCTTCTTGATATCGTTCGCCTGTCCAATGGTCTCCAGCAACATCGCCATCCCTTGCCTTTCCCGGCAGCCTTCCTCAAAAGCTATCCATGGAAGAACGCTGCGCCCGTTTATCGCTCCTATTTTCTTCTGTCTATCAGGTTCAGTATCAACTGCTTCAGGAACTCATGCTCCCCCTCGAAACCGTCCAGTATAGCCACAGCCTCTCTGGACAACGCTTCTGCGTCAGCCTTCGCCTGCTCCAGGCCCTTCCATGTCACATAGGTGGTTTTCCCGTTCTGGGCGTCGCTGCCAGTGGACTTGCCCAGCTCCCCGCTGTCGCCGATCACGTCCAGGATGTCGTCCTGTATCTGGAAGGCGATGCCTATGTTGTAAGCGCATTTTTCGATGGCGGCCACCCGGTCTTCTCCGGCTCCCGCCAGAATCGCGCCTGTCATCATGGCCGCCTGTATCAGGGCCGCGGTCTTGTGGGCATGGATGAACATGAGCCTGGTCCCGGCATCCTCCGTAACGGACTCCGTGGAATCCTCTGAGCCCTGTGCGGCCATGGCCGAATCTCTCCCATGCCCGTCCAGGCCCTTCTCAGCCTGGCCGAATTTCTTCTCGGCCATGACGAAGCTCTTCTCGGCCATGACATCCACCACCTGCCCGCCAATCATGCCATGAATCCCGGCCTTGCACGCCAGAACGGAAATCGCGGCAGCGGCCCGCTCCAGCCGCGCAAGCCTTTCGCCCTCAGAGGCGCTGCTCCCCGGCCCGGGCTCCCCAAGCGCCCGGATCGCCGTCTCAAAGGCATAGTTCAGCAGACCGTCCCCGGCCAGGATGCCCATGGTCTCCCCGTACACATACCAGGTGGTCTCCCTTCCCCTGCGGTAGCGGTCATTGTCCATGGCGGGCAGATCGTCGTGCACCAGGGAATAGGTATGAATCATCTCGATGGCAGCCATGAAATGTTCGATTGCGCCGCCGTCTTCCCCGCCGCACATCCGACAGGTCTCCCGCATGAGAATCGGGCGCAGGCGCTTTCCCCCGGCCAGCAGACTGTAGTTCATGGCCTCTATGATTTTCCCCTGCAGCCCTTCCTCCTTAGGCAGATGCTCCCGCAGCACCCGCTCCGCATATGCGGTCTCCTCCCGCAGCCTCTCCTCAAATGCTGATGCGTCCATTTCCGAATTCCTCCAGTTCTCCCTCTTCCGTAAGCTTGAGCACCTGCTTCTCCACCTTATCTATCTGGTCGTTGCACTGCTTCAGGACCGCCATGCCCGCGCTGTAGGCCGTGAAGGCCTCCTCCAGCGGGATGTCGTCCCGCTCCAGCTCCCCAATCAGTTCCTCCAGCCTGGCGAAATTCTCCTCCAGGCTAAGCTTTCTCGTCTCTTCAGCCATTTTCCACTCTCTCCTCGTCCGATTGCCTTAGCCGCTTCCTGATGATACATTTCACCCCTATCACCGCCTCCAGAATCCCCAGAGCTATCCCGCCCCCCAGCAAAGCCTCTCTGGTACCAGAATTGCGCCGCCTCCAGTGTAGGATACATTCGATGCCCCAGACAATCCTCCACCATATTCACGATTAGCCAAACGCTCCAAAAACAATGACAGGAGTCAGTCCCTTATCGATTCTCCTCAGCATAGCTTTCCCCTTCCGTTCTCCGCGGGCCCAATCCTGACCACCCTGGCCCCGATCCGCCCGTCCTTCACCCGGATGGTGATGTCCTGCCCTTCCCGCACCTGCCTTACAGAGCGGATATTGTGCCCCGCGCTGTCCTCCACATAGGAATAGCCGCTGCCCAGCTTCTCCAGAGGGGACAGCCCCTTCATCCGCTCGATGTAGATTTCCAGCTCGTGGCGGCGGCGCTCCAGGAGCCTGCGCATCCTTTCCTGCAGCCTCTCCTCCGCCGACAGCGCAGCCATCTTCCTCTCCCGGATCCGGCTCCCGGGGCTCTTCAGCTTCAGTTTCAGCTCCAACTGCCTGGCCTGTCCCCGGCCGTCCTGGAGCTTCCTCTGCATCAGGCGCAGCAGCGCGTCCCTGTAATTCAGTATCCCGCTCATGATTTCCCGGATATCCGTCACCGCCAGCTCCGCTGCCGCCGATGGCGTGGGCGCCCGCAAGTCTGCCACGAAATCCACGATCGTGGTATCCGTCTCATGTCCCACCGCGGAGATGACCGGCACGGAGCAGTCGAACACCGCCTGGGCCACCTCCCTCTCGTTGAAGGCCCACAAATCCTCGATGGAGCCGCCGCCCCTGCCCACAATCATCACGTCCACCCCGAAGGCCTCCAACGCCCGGATGCCCCGGACGATGCTGGGCACCGCCGCCTCCCCCTGGACGATGGCCGGATAGAGGATGATCTGTACATAAGGGTTCCTCCTGCCCGCTATCTGGATGATGTCCCGGACGGCCGCCCCTGTGTCCGCTGTGACCACGCCCAGGGTCTGTATGAACCTGGGGATGGGCTGCTTGTATTCCGGGGCGAACATGCCGGATTCCTCCAGCTCCTGTTTCAGCCGTTCGAACCTCTCATAGAGCTGGCCGTTTCCGTCCAGCCGGATTTCCTTCGCGTAGAGCTGGTACTTCCCGTCCCGCTCGTACACGTCCACCGCGCCGCCCACAATCACCTGCTGGCCTTCGGACATACGAAAAGAGAGGCCCGCACGGCTGCCCGCGAACATCACGCAGCTTATGGTCCCCCTGGAATCCTTCAACGTAAAATAGATATGTCCCGAGGAATGGTACTTGCAGTTGCTCACCTCGCCCTTCACATAGAGCCTCTGCAGCAGATAGTCCTGCGTGAACATATTTTTGATATAAGAGTTCAATTGTCCTACAGTATAAACATTCCGGATCTCAATCACCTGATTTCAACAATTCGCGAGCGCTTTCCGTCCGCGGAAGCTTCACGATCTTGGCCAGGATGGCGTTCACGAAACCGCCGGCGTTCTCCTGCCCGTACAGCTTCGCCAGCCCCACCGCCTCATCTATCGCCACTCCCGCGGGAATGTCGTCGTCAAAGCGCAGCTCGTACACAGCCAGGCGCAGCACAGCCAGCTCCACCTTGCCCATCCGCCTGGTATTCCATCCCACGGTATTTTCGTCGATCAGCCTGTCTATCCCGGGAAGCTCCCGAAAGACAGTCTGACAGCGCTTCTCTATATAATCGGCATCCTTCTGGGATCCGATCTCCTCGTTGTCCTCCACGAACAGCCTCATCTGCCTGGGCATGTCCTGGGCCGGATGGAACTCCGCCTGGAACAAAAGCCGGAAAACCTGCTCCCTTTGTTCATGTCTTCCCATTTGTCACCCCCCGAAGCCCGCGTCACACCCTGACCTTCACTCCGGCGATGCGGATGTTCACGTCAGTGCAGTTCAGGCCTGTCATGTTCTCGATGGCCGCCTTCACCTTGGCCTGCACATGATGGCAGGTGGCCGGGATATTGTATCCGTATTCCATGGTCACGGCCAGGTCCACCCGCACATTGCGCCCGGTCACCACCACCCTCACGCCCTTGGTCAGCTTCTTCATGCCCACCTTGCCCATGAGCTCATTGGTGATGTTCCCGGCCATGGCGCTGATGCCCTCCACCTCCGTGGCCGCCAGGGAGGCGATCATCGCCACCACGTCGTCGGCAATCTGCACCATGCCCACATTCTCCTCCGCTTTCAATACCACTGTACTGCTCTCTGTTTCTTTTCCCATGAAAAATACCCTCCTGAAAAAGCATTTCAAATATGTCCCAATATTATACCACAATTTCGCGCGCTTCGCGCACATGGAATCAAAAGTTGACACAATGTCTTTATGGGTCAACATTATACCATAGATCCTATTCATTTGTCACCCAAAATGTCAGCGACAACTGTTTTTCGTTCTGGGCATAGGCCACCCTGCCCTCCTCGTCCGACAGATACCGGAAAATCTCCTGCCCGTCTATCAGCCCCTCCACCACTTCCCTGTAACAGGGCTCATCGGCGCATTTGATCGTCACGTCGGCGCGGCCCTCTTCCAGGGTTTTCCGGAATAGGGCCTCCATCTGCTCCCTGTCATAAAAAGTGAAATACGCGCCCTCCCGCACATAATAATTCGCTTCAGTGGCAACGCACAGGGGCATGGGCACCTGGCCTCCGATGGAGTGGGTGCGCAGCAGCTCCGCAGTGGTCACGTTCAGATAGTCATAGTTGATCTCCGGCATGGCGATTCTGCCGCTCCCGTCCCCGGCCTCCTCCCCGGAGGGCGTATCATCCATCTGGTAGGACACGTCCCCCCATGTGGTGTCCACATAGTAGTAGTTCCCGTTCACCTTCACCAGATTCCAGGCATGGCCCTCCCCGGTCTCCACGGTCCCCAGGACCAAAGTGCACTCCACCCCCAGCCTGTTCAGCAGATACTGGGTGGCCTTGGCATAGCCCTGGCAGACGGAGGAGCGGCCTACGAACACCGAATATATGTTCTGGTTGTCCGCGGCGTTCAGGTCGTAGTCCGTCTGGCGGATCAATGTGTCGTACACATACTTTACCTTGTCATAATCCGAGGCCTCCTCCGGAATGCCGGCCAGGATCCGATCCGCGGCCAGCCGAATCTCCTCCTCCCGCTCCACGGCAGTGTCCAGGTCCACATTGTAGGTGCCGGAGAACTCCACGGCAGTGAGGGTTGTCCCCCTGGAGTATTTCGTGTAGGAATAGCCGTCCACATAGAACAGCTCCGGGTGGTCGCTCAGGACGCACTGGAAAATCTTGTCGATGCTCTCCTCGTCCAGCCCTGCCTCAAGCCCCTCCCGGCTTAAGTGCTCCTGCCTGCCGAAGCCCCCCAATATACGCTCCATGTCATTGTACCAAATCTGCTCCGTCTCGCTCAGGGTAGCGCGGGCATAGGGGCAGTTCCCCTCCGTCAGGAAATTCACTGGAGGCTCCGTCTCCTCCGGCGGCTCCTGGGTCTGGGGAATGCTGGTGGACACCTCCTCCGCCTGCAGGGAATAGTCCCGGGGCACCTCGTGCCGGAAATCGATTCCCGCACAGCCTGTACATACCAGGCACAGGAGCGCCGCCCCCAGCATGGGCCATATCATATGCGTCTTCTTCCTCATCTGCCCGCTCTCCTTTATCCGGGCCCGTCCCGCCTTAGTTTTTGTTGAATTCCGTCAGAACGAGTCCTTTATTCCGGTCAAGCGTCATGCCGACGCTCCATGGGTTCACGAATAAAAGCAAAGGATTCCCCTTCATGTCCTTCACCTTCTTCATGTCCGAGGTGCCCGTCAGCTTCTCGATGTCCACCTCATCCTTGTTTTCAATCCAGCGGATATGCTCATAGGGCAGGGAATCCAGCCGAATCTCCACATTGTACTCGTTTTCCAGCCTGTACTTCAGCACGTCGAACTGCAGCACGCCCACCACGCCCACGATGATTTCCTCCAGGCCCGTGTTGAATTCCTGGAAAATCTGGATGGCGCCCTCCTGGGCAATCTGCTGGATGCCCTTGACGAACTGTTTGCGCTTCATGGTGTCGATCTGGCGCACCCTGGCGAAATGCTCCGGGGCGAAGGTGGGGATACCCTCGTACTGGAACTTCTCCTTGGGGCTGCACAGGGTGTCCCCGATGGAGAAGATGCCGGGGTCGAACACGCCGATGATGTCCCCAGCGTAGGCCTCGCTCAGAATCTTCCTGTCGTCCGCCATGATCTGCTGGGGTTGGGAGAGCCGCATGACCTTGCCACCCTGGACGTGGCGCACCTCCATCTGGGCGTCGAACCTACCGGAGCAGATGCGCATGAAGGCCACCCTGTCCCGGTGGGCCTTGTTCATATTGGCCTGAATCTTGAACACAAAGGCGCTGAAAGCGTTCTCCGTCGGCTCTATCATGCCCACGTCCGCCTTTCTGGCCAGGGGCGTGGTGGTCATCTGCAGGAAATGCTTCAGGAAAATCTCCACACCGAAATTGGTCAGGGCGGAGCCGAAGCACACAGGCGTCAAATCTCCCGCCCGCACCGCCTCCAGGTTGAAATCCGCTCCCGCTCCGTCCAGCAGGTCAATCTCCTCCAGCAGCTTGTCCGCCGCGCCGTCGCCGATCTGGGCCCGCAGCATGTCCTCCTGCGCCACAGAAATCTCCGTGGCAGTGCCCTCCTTGGTGCCCTTCTCCGTGTCCGCGTAGGAGATTACGCATTTCTTCTCCCTGTCATAGACGCCCTTGAATTCCTTTCCCGAACCGATGGGCCAGTTCACGGGGCAGGTAGCGATTCCTAACTCTTTTTCAATGTCGTCCAGCAGGTCGAAGGTGTCCCTCGCATCCCTGTCCATCTTGTTGATAAAGGTGAAAATCGGAATCTTGCGCATGACGCAGACCTTGAACAGCTTCCTGGTCTGGGCCTCCACGCCCTTGGAGGCGTCGATCACCATCACGGCGGAATCCGCGGCCATCAAAGTGCGGTAGGTGTCCTCCGAGAAATCCTGATGCCCGGGCGTGTCCAATATATTGATGCAGTAGCCGCCGTACTCAAACTGCAATACCGAGGAGGTCACTGAGATACCTCTCTCCTTCTCTATCTCCATCCAGTCGGAGACGGCGTGCCTGGCCGTGGCCTTTCCCTTCACGCTCCCCGCCAGGTTGATGGCGCCGCCGTACAGCAGGAATTTCTCCGTCAGGGTGGTCTTGCCGGCATCCGGGTGTGAGATGATGGCAAAGGTGCGGCGGCGGTTTATTTCTTCTGTGTAATCGTTCATTTATTCACGTTCCTCCATTTTCATGTCATCACAGCAGCTTGTCCAATTCTGCGTTCAATCTCTTCTTTAATTCCGTCAACTCCTCCGGCGTGGGAAGATACTCGTCCGCGAGAAGCTCGTCCCCCAGCTGCCATACCGGGCCGGGCTTCGGCGTATCCCCTTTCCTCCTGGGGTGGAAATGCCAGTGCATGTGAAGCCCCCTTCCGGCTCCCAGCAACGAATAGTTGAGCTTTTCCGGCTGGAATGCGTTATAGACTGCCTCCGCGGTCAGCGACATCTCCCGCAGGAATTCCTGCCGGAAGGAAGGCTCCAGAAAATGCAGCTCTGTGGCATGCTGCTTACACAGGAACAGGGAGTATCCCCTGATTCGCTGATGGTCTCCGATGACTACATATCCTGTATTCAGTTCTCTGACGAAATAAGGGTTTTTGTTTTTCTTTATCAGTTCAATCCTCTCACAGATCAGACAGTCGCACATTCCTCTTTCGTCTCCTTTCTCTTTCCGGCCCTGCCCTTACGGCGGGGTGACGAATCCGTCCTCCCGGGAAGGTATCCCTTCTTCGAATGGTATCCCTTCTTCGAATGGCAGCATGGACTCTCCCTCAAAAGCGGGCACGATGCCAAAGTAGTCCAGCACAGTGGCGCCGATGTCCGCGAAGGTCTCCCGGGTGCCCAGGTTCCTTGGCTTGATACCGGATCCGTACATGAGGAACGGCACATGCTCCCTGGTATGGTCGGTGGTGGCAAGGTACCCCGGGTCGCAGCCGTGGTCGGCCGTGATCATGAGGATGTCCTCCTCCTTCAGCTTTCCTAAGATTTCAGGAAGCTTGCCGTCAAAGTAGGTCAGCGCCTTCGCGTAGCCGTCTATATCCCTGCGATGGCCGTAGAGCATGTCGTAGTCCACCAGGTTGATGAAGCAGAGCCCCTCAAAATCCTTATCCAGATATTCCAGCGTCCGCTCTATGCCCTCCTCGTTGCCGGAGGTGTACACGGACTCCGTGATGCCCTTTCCGGCGAAGATGTCCTTGATCTTGCCCACGGCGATGACCGCTTTGCCGCTGTCCGAGAGCTGATCCAGCATGGTAGTGGAGGGCGGCAGGATGGAGAAATCATGGCGGTGGGCCGTCCTTGTGAATTTCCCGCCCCGGGGGCCGATGAAGGGCCTGGCGATGACCCTGCCCACGCCGTGCTCGCCCTGCAGGATCTCCCTCGCCGCCCTGCAGTATCCGTACAGCTCCTCCAGAGGCACCTTCTCCTCATGGGCCGCTATCTGGAACACGCTGTCGGCGGAGGTGTATACAATCAGGTCCCCGGTGGCCATATGGGCATCGCCGTAATCCTGAATCACTGTGGTGCCGGAATAGGGCCGGTTGCAGAGCACGCCCCGCCCTGTCTTCTCACAGAAAGCATCCAGCACCTCCTTCGGGAACCCCTCCGGATAGGTGGGCAGGGGCTTGGGCGAGTAAATCCCCGCAATCTCCCAGTGGCCGATGGTGGTATCCTTGCCCCTGGAGCGCTCCTTGAGCCTGGCTATTACGGCTCTGTAGTCTTTCCTGTTTCCCGGCACGGATACGCCGTCTATCCGGAACAGCCCCAGATTCCCCATGTTCGGCATGGAAAAGAACGGGCTGGAGGACACAGTCCCCAGCGTATCGACGTTCACGTCGCCGTAGGAAGCCGCATCCTCCATTGCACCGATTCCAAAGCTGTCCAGCACGATCAAAAATACCCTTTTCATAGTCTCTTCTGTCCTCTCTGATGGCCATCCGGCCGCTTCATGCCTTGAATAAGGTCATTATATCATGTGCAAAGACCGCACATGATGGATGGCCATCCGGCCGCTTCATGCCTTGAATAAGGTCATTATATCATAAGTATTATGTAAAACAAACAACTTTTTTACTGGGCAACCGTGCTGATGATGATGTTCTCCGCCGGAACCTCGGTCTTGCGCTTCACGATGTCCTCGATTTGGGCCCGCATGGCGTCGTCCAGGGCCGGCACGTTGACCACTACGTCCACCGCGTCTCCGTTGATGCTGACCACCACGTCCTGGAAGCCCTTTGCCTCCAGCAGGATCTCCGCGGCGGATTCCTTCTCGGCGATGGCGGTCATCTGCACCATGCTGTCCACCGCCGCCTGCTTCTGTTCATCGGAGAGGCCTGCGCTGTTGATGATCTCCAGCAGCATCTCCTTATTCTTCGCCCTGGTCTGTTCCTTCAGGAGCTTGGCATCGGAGAGGATCCCTGCCCCCGTGCTGGAGGTGAATACGGCCTCGCCCGGGATTTCTCCCTCCTCCGGCGTGTTCCCGGCCACTTCTCCCTCCGCGGTGCCGTCCGCATCAACTACATCTGCGTCTTCGCCCGTGGTGCCCGCGTCCGCCACTTCCATCCCGTCCGTCAGGTAATCGTCCACGATGGCGCCTCCGTCCGTGTCCAGGCTCTGGATGTCCGTCTGGCTGTTCATCAGGTCCTCCTCCGACAGATCCAGGAGTCCGTCCAGGGTGTAATTCTCGGTGACGACGCCCTCCGAGTCCACCGGGCTGGCATTGCTGGCCTCCACGTTGCTGTCGTCCGTCTTCAGGTACTCATCCTCCATTCCGCTGCCGGCGAACTGCAGATAGCCCGCAATCGCTATCATGATCGCCAGTGCCGTTATCATAAGCTGGTTCTTCTTAATTAGGTTTTTCACATTCATTCCCCTCTTCGTGTTTTAATACTTCATTGTATGAGCCTTTTTTGCGATATATGCACCTGTCTCAAAAACTTTGTCTGGCCCGGCCCACCGCCCGGAAAGCTCACTGTGCGGCCTCTTCCATCCGCACCACCTTCACCTTGTGGGCCTCCACATCGAACAGGGCCTGGGCAATCTCCACGATGGTACGGCTCACATTGCCGTTCCCGGCTCCCTGGGCGATGACCAGCACGCCCTCTATCTGCGGGGGCAGGGTCTTTATCACATAGGGCTCGCTTAGGCTGCCGTCAGAGCGGTACACCACGCTCTCCTGGGAGTCCACCTCGTTTATACTGCGGCTCCCGCCCATGGCGTCGCTCTCGCTGGTGGCGCTGCGGCGCACGGGCTGCTCCCTCTCCACGACCTGCTCGCTCGACGATTTTAATGTAATCATGACCCGCACCTCCCCCACCCCTTCCACCCGGGTCAGGGCCTGGGTCAGGCGCTCCTCCAGCTGGGAGGCGTAGAGCTCGTCTGTGCCAGCGCCTGCCGCTCCATCGGCTGTCCCGGCAGTCTCCTCCCGGGACTTTTCTGTATCAGCCATATCCGCTTCCAGTGCGCTTTTTCCTATTTCGTCTATATTACTGTCCTTCTGCTCCTCCTTCTTGGTGGGGAGCGCTATGATGACCAGCAGAATCCCCGTCAGCACGAGAATCAAAAAGTTATCTCTGCGGAACCACTTCTGCAGTCCCTTATCCGCCGCCCACTGCCTCCAGTCCCTGCCCATATCTCCCCTGCCTTTCCCGATAAATTTCCCCGCAGAGAGCCGCGTGGAATGTGCCGCCCTGCGCCATTCAATGCCCCTGCGCTTCCTCTGTGCCGCCCTGCACCGGCCCAATTGGCTCTACGGACACAGGCTCTATGGCCTCTGAATCAATCTCTACCCTCCAACCAGCCCCGCCCTCGTCCGCCTGCCCCTCCTGCTGCCCCGGATTTCCGCCCTGAGCGCCCCCTTCCGGCAGCCCTTCTTCCTCCGGGAAGCCGCTGCCCTGACTGTCTTTCTGGGCATCCTGCTGATTCTGTCTCCCGCCCTGCACACCTTCCGGCAGGCCGTCTTCCACTGGGAAGCTTCTGCCCTGGCCGTCCTCCCGGATATCCTCCTGCCCCTGGCTCCCGCCCTGAGCCCCCTCCCCCTCCTGCTCCTCCAGGCGGCGCATGACCTCCTCCAGGGTCATCTGCTCCAGCAGCTCGTCCGCAGCCGCGGCCTCCCCGGCGGCATCCTCCAGGCCCTGCTCCAGCTCCCGCCCGAACTGCTCCAGCGCCCTGGCGGCGTTCTGCCTGCCATCCCCCAGGAGGAAGCTTCCGATGGGCAGGAACACCTGTATCAGCACAATGACGCTGACCAGGAGCTTCAGATATTTTTCATAAGACTCCTTGGGCCTGAAATGCACCACCGCCTGGGCGCATATCATGAAGATCCCCATCCGGCAGATTGCCTGGAACAATGTATTTCCCATATCCATCCCCACTTCCCGCGCAGACAGAGCGCGAACATCACAAAATGCAAATGCCGCAAAACGCAAATATCGCCAAGCGCAAGTTCAGCCAAGCGCAAATGAGCGTCTGAAAGACTCCCCGCCCCGCGCACTATAGCGCCGCCACCGCTATGGCCACGAGGAACAGCAGCATGGCCGTCCCGGTGGTGCGCAACAGCAGCATGGCCGCGTCCCCGATCCGGTTCACGCAGGCCGTGATCCGCCTGTCGCTGACGATGCCCATAAAGGCCGCCGCACACTTTAACAGAACCGCGATCATGGCAATCTTGAACACGGGCACGGCGCACAGCAGCAGGAGCAGTATCAGCAGCACCAGGCCCACGCTGCCCCGGATCACCGTGGCAGACCCCACCACCATGTCCACCACCCCTCCCGCCGCTGCCCCCCCCCCCGGTATGGCCGAAATCAGCCGCTGCAGCGCCGAATTCCTGGCCGAGTCCAGCACCGGGGCAATCAGCCGCTGGAATATGCTGATGCCCGTCACCGCCCCCAGCGCCCCCTTGAGCACCCAGCCCACGGCCTTGCCCAGCAGGTCGATCAGGGGGGAAAGCTTCTCCTCCGCCCAGATGCCGTTCACCACGGACAGCATGCTGTAGCTGCCGATGAAGGGCAGGAGCCCTTTCACCAGGATATACTCCACCCCGTACACGGCGAACAGCATCATCTGGTACGCAGCCCCCGCCGTAGCCGCGCCGGTGGAGATGCCCACGGTCAGCAGATAGGCGGGCACCAGGAGCTTTACGAACAGGATGATGTTCTCCACCGTCTGCCTTGCGATGTCCGCCGCCTGGGTGAAGCATTTCAGCAGCACCGCGGTAAAGAGCAGGTACATGAAATAGAAGCCCATGTCCGCCACCTGCCGCCTGTTGAAAATCTCCACGAAATGCGTCATCAGGGAGGATACGATGCCCAGCACCAGCAGCCAGACGAACACATTCCGCATGCCCGCAATCTGGGTAAAGAAATCTGTGATGCTGTCCCGGAACAGAGCTGCCAGCGCCCCGAACACGTCCCCGGTCATCACCTCCCCCAGAAGCTCCTCCAGGTTCAGCCGCCGCTCCGGGAACAGGCGCAGGATCCCCTCCTGAAGCCTGTCCAGCCCGAAGTCCTGCCAGACCAGATTCAAATCCATCTCCATATGCCCGTCCTCCCTGGGCCCGCTGCCCTCCCGTCAGCCCGTGCCCGATTGTGCCTATGGCTGTCCGCGGCTTCCTCTTCCTGTGCCTGCCGCCCCAGGCCTGCGGGCTACAGGAAGCTCTGTATCTGCTCTATCACCGCAAACAGGATTGGCAGCCCGGCGAACATCACCACCAGCTTCCCCAGCACCTCAATCTGCCCTGCCACGGCCTGGTACCCGGCGTCCCGGCATATATCGGAGCTGAATTCACAGATATACGTAATCCCGATTACCCTGAAGAGGATGGACAGATATTCCTCAGACCCGCTCAGATAGCTCCTGATCTTCATGAACTGCCCTGTGATGGTCTCCATCTGCCGCATGGAGAAGCAGAAGATGATGATGCTGACAGCCAGTCCGATGTAGGAGGCATACTCAGGCTTGCTCCCCCGAAACTGCACCGCCAGCAAGATCCCGGCTATCCCTAAAAATCCCACCTTTACAAGCTCCGTCATATCCCCCTCCTACAAAGCGAACAGTGTCTGAATCGTCTGGAACAGCTCATAGATGTAGGGCACGATCCAGGTCAGGACCAGTATCAGTCCGGCCAGGCTGATCAGGAAGGCATGCTCCTCCCTGCCGCTGTGCTTCAAAATCTGGCTCAATATGGTCACCAATATTCCCACTGCCGCTATCTTAAATATCAGACTTACTCCCATGGCCCCTCACTCTTCCAAGCAATTCTCTATCGAACCGTCCATCACAAAAACACCAATATCAGCAACAGTCCCCCCATGGCTCCAAGCCCCACCGCCATCCTGCTCTTCTCGCCATGCTCCCGCTCCAGCCTCTCCCTGGTGGCCCCCAGGAGCTGCGCGCTCTGTTCTATGGCCCGCAGCTGCATCTGGCTGTCCGAGAACCCCGTCTGGCCGGCGAACCGCAGGAAATCCTCCCTGTCCGTCTCCTGAAGGGGCAGATCCGCCAGCGCTTTCCCCAGCTCCTCCCGGAAGACCTCCCCGAAGGAGGCCCCCATGTTCTCCTCCATCCTGCGCCCCACCTCCCCGAAGGCCTCCCGAAACGGCGCCTCCAGATCTGCCGCCAGGTGGCTGCAGCACTCCGGCAGCGCAGCCCGCCCGTAGCGCACCTCGCTGGCCAGGAGCTCCAGGATATGCTCCAGGCTGCGCAGCACCTTTATCCTTGCGCCGAACTGCTGCCTGTACCACAGCCCCAGCCCCAGACAGCCCGAAAAAATCATGCATCCGCCCAAAAACCTGATCACGCCCATACTTCTGCTCCCGGCGCGCTCCGGCGCCCATGCCAGTCAACATCCCCGCTGCAGCCGCAATGCCATATTCTATAGCTCTCATGTGCATGCAAGCATGCCCACTTGGCTCGTTGCTCGCGGGAATAAAGGCATACCTGACAATAGAGCCGCCTCTCGACTCATTCCTGTACGTGGCCGGCTTCATCCAGATGTCCGATTTTGAAAGCGGATACTTCATAAGCAGTGCGCCTTTCTATCAATCCATTACTGGTGACTTTAGAATAGTCTCGGCTTTGAATACGCCCCTCTAGCCATATGTAATCGCCTACTGATAAATCAGATGCGTATATTGCATATTTACCCCAACTTATACACGGAAGGTAATCACTGCCTCCGGTGGGGCGATTCACAGCAACCAAATATATCGGTAATTTTCAATCCTCTCAACGTAGTCCGATATACGGTATCTTTACAGACATGTCCCTTCAGATAAATTCGATTTCCTACTAGCTCATGGACTCTTTCAGTCATAAAATGCACTTCCTGTGCAAATATTGACAGCATCACCCGCCGTCTGTTCTGCCTATATTGGTTATGCGATTGAAATTGCCCCTTAATGTAGGCATACCTATCTCCTGCACGTAAGAGCGAATTGCGTTGCCCTGAAGAAACCAATACCGGGATACAGTCCATGAAACCACTTTTTCTTTCCGATGCAAAAATAGCCTTATAAAAAATTTCTGATACACCTTTCTTGAAAACTTAAGACGTCCTACAATGAAATGATATCATGTTTATCAAGACATCGCAATCAAAAAAATCGCTTTTAGCGATTAATAGCTCGCATATAGCGTTTCTTTTTTATGTACCCTATAGAGAGATACATAATTCCAGAAAGAGGATTGGCCATGGAAATACTTGGAATCGGTGATAGATTGCGGACATTGCGCACCCATAGAAAAATGACCATAAAACAGGTTTCGGAAAGGCTTGGAATATCTGCAAGTGTGCTTTCAGAGTACGAATTAGATGTGAAGAATCCCAGCTACAGGAATCTGCTCCGTTTTGCCCGGCTATATAATGTGTCTTGTGACTATCTTCTCGGAAACGAAGAATGCCTCACTCTAAACGTAGCAGGACTGACGGAAGAGGAAATCGGTACTATATCAGAATTGATTTCACTCTTCCAGAAGAGCAGGGAAGGATAAAAATGTCAAAATCCGGGATATATGCCAAAACAACCTTTTTCCCCTGAGTCAGAATAACCGGACCCTTTATGCGCATTAGTCAATACCTTTCATCTTTTCCCTTCTCATTTCTTACATTTCGTTGTAAAATATCCATAACAGTCCACCGAAATTCATCCGCAGCAAAGGAGCCTCCCATGAAAAGCATCGGCATCGACATCGGAACCACCAGCATCAGCCTCGTCCTCGCAGGCTTTCCGGACGGCACGCTCATCCAAGCCGTCACGCTCCCCAACGATACCTTCCTTCCCAGCGCCCGCCCCTGGGAAAGGCTTCAGGATCCCGCAGCCATCCTGGCAAAAGTCTACCCGGCTCTGGAGGGGCTGCTCTCCGCCTGGGGCGATGTGGCCGCCATCGGCCTCACCGGACAGATGCACGGCATCCTCTATCTGGACAGGAGCGGCCTCGCGGTGAGCCCGCTCTACACCTGGCAGGACGGGCGGGGGAACCTGCCTGACTATGACAACGGAATGAGCGTCTGCCGCTGCCTGGCTGAGGCCTGCGGCGCAAAACTGGCTGCCGGCTACGGCCTGGCAACCCATCTGTACAATCTGAAGAAAGGCCTCGTCCCGGCGGAAGCGGTCTCCCTGTGTACCATTGCCGACTATGTGGGCATGGCGCTGACAGGGCGCGGCGCTCCCCTGGTCCATATCAGCCAGGCCGCAAGCCTGGGCCTGTATGACTGTAAGACGAATGTTTTTCTGTGGGATATCGTAAAAGAATGGGGCGCCTCCCCGGATTTCCTGCCCTCTGTCACGAAAGAACTCCTGCCGCTGGGCGCTTTCCGCGGCATCCCCGTCTGCGTCTCCATAGGGGACAATCAGGCCAGCTTCCTGGGCTCGGTGGGCGAGGACCGCGACTGTGGGCTGGTGAACATCGGGACAGGCTCCCAGATTTCCGTGCTGTCCCATACCTGCTTCCAGGGTGAGGGCATCGAGGCCAGGCCCTTCACCGGGGACAGCTATCTGCTGGTGGGGGCAGCACTGTGCGGCGGCAGCGCCTATGCGGCCCTGGAGCGGTTCTTCAGAGAATATGCGGCAGCGGCAGGCGGGGCGGATGTGCCCCAGTATGACGTCATGAGAGAACTGCTGGACAGGCAGGAGGACACTGACGAGAGCTGGACAGTCCGCACCGCTTTCCTGGGCACCAGAGAGAACCCCCGGGAGACCGGCTCCGTCAGTGGAATCCGCCTGGACAATTTCCGCCCCGCCGCCCTGATTCGCGGCGTCCTGGACGGCATGGCCCAGGAGCTTTACGGCCTGTACCATACGATCCAGACCGGAACCGGGCTCTCCCCCGCCAGGCTTATGGCCTCCGGCAACGGCGTCCGCAGGAACCCTGCACTCCGGGACATCCTCCGGGCCCGCTTCGGAATGCCCCTCGCCGTCGTGGCCCACCAGGAGGAGGCCGCTTACGGAGCGGCTGCAGCAGCCGTCTCTATGTCCCCGAAAATCCGCAGAGGCTGATGCCTGCCCTGCGGATTCTGCCATGAAGCGGCGCCCTCTCCAGGCATTCCTCAATGCTTTCCACGCCCTCTTCTCCGCTTCCCCCGGAAAGCGATCCCCCCAAGCGCCCCCAGCAACAGCACGACGGACGATACAATCGTAATCCACGCATTCCCCGAGAATCCGGCCACCAGATACCCGAAGAAGCACACCGCCGCCACCAGCGTGGCATAGGGAAGCTGGGTCTCCACATGGCGCAGATGCTCGCACTGTGCCCCGGTGGAGGCCAGGATGGTGGTGTCGGAGATAGGCGAGCAGTGGTCGCCGTAGACGGAACCCGCCAGCGTGGCCCCCAGGGCGGGAATCAGGACGGCAGCGCCCTCGCCTCCCGCGCACATCATGGACACGATGGGCAGCAGGATGCCGAACGTCCCCCAGGCCGTCCCCATGGAGAAGGACAGGAAGGCCGCCACGGCAAACACGATGGCGGGCAGGAAACCAAAGGGAAGGTTCACAGCGCTGACGAAATGGCTGACGAAGATGCCGGTCCCGATCATCTCCCGGCACACGCCGCCCAGCCCCCATGCCAGAATCAGGATGGTCAGGGCGGGAATCATGGTCTTGATTCCGTCGATGATCCCTGTCATGAACTCCCGCAGACCCATGATGCGCCTGGGCAGGTACAGGGCCAATGCCACCACCAGAGCCGCAAAGGTCCCCAGGGTAAGGCCCGCCGTGGGATTCTCCCCGATGGCCTCCGTGAAGGCCTTGCCCGTGCCCGCGAAGAAACCGCCCACATATGCCATTCCCAGAATCGCGCACACGATTAGCGTCACCACGGGCAGCGCCAGATCCAGCACCGTCCCCCGCTTCCGCTTAAGCGTCTCTTCTGCTGCGCCAGTCCGTCTTTCTTCCCTGCCGGCCTCCGCCTTTTCCATAGGGCCGAAGTCGAAATCCGTGAAGCATAGGGCAAACACCATGACGATCGTCAAAATAGCGTATAGATTATAGGGGATCGTCCGCACGAAGGCATTCAGCCCTCCGGCCTCCTCCACCTCCGAGGCCACTGCCACCGCCCAGCTGGAGATCGGCGCGATGATGCACACCGGCGCGGCTGTGGCATCCAGCAGATAGGCCAGCTTCTCCCTGGAAATCCGGCATTTGTCCGTGATGGGCCGCATCACGGTCCCCACCGTCAGGCAGTTGAACCCGTCGTCCACGAAAATCATAAGCCCCAGCGCGGCAGTGGCCAGCTTGGCGCTTCTCTTGCTCTTGATCCGCTTCCCCGCCCACTGCCCGTAGGCATCCGAGCCTCCGGATCTGGTGACGATGACCACCAGAGACCCCAGCAGCACCAGGAAGATAATCATGTAGCCGTTCTGCCCGATCTTCGCCGCCAGCATGTCGAACACATATGTAACCGCCTGCAGGATATCCCCCCCTGTGCAGAAGCAGTAAATGCACATCCCGGAGAATATCCCCAGGAACAGGGAGGAATACACCTCCTTGCTGATCAATGCCAGCGTAATCGCAATCAATGGCGGCAGGATGGACAGCCATCCCGCCTCTATCATTTCCAGTCCCATGCAGATTCCCTCCTTGTTTTCCATTCCCGCATCCTTCCCGCACATGGCGGGCATATACGGCCTTCCGTCCATTATACAGGATTTTCCTGAACAGGACAAGCTGTTTCGGCCGGCCCGCTCCCGAATGTTCTCACTGTTTTTTACTATTCGAGGAATTTAATATTAATATTATTGCATCCATGAAACGCTATTTTAATATCCCTAAAATATATTAAAATAATATTTACGTTATGTAAACATTCCGCATTGCCAATACAGAAGAGAAAAGGGAGGCGGCATTTCATGAGAGACATTGGTGCGACGCTGGCACAGCTGCGCAGAGAAAGAGGCCTGGGCCAAAAACAGTTGGCCGCGATCCTGAACCTGTCCGTAAGCGCTCTCTCCAGCTATGAAAACTGTGTGCACGCCCCTGACCTGATGATGCTAAGCCGGTTGGCGGAGTTCTACGATGTCACTACGGATTATCTGCTGGGGCGCACGGAATACCGCTGTCCTCCCGAGGCCCTGCGCCGGCGCGTAGCCATAGATTTCACCGTACAGGACATCATCAATACCGTCCTGGAGCTGAAGCCGGAGGCCCGGAACTCCGTGGTGGACTTCGTGAAGTACATGAAGCATCTGTACGGGGAACCGCTGGAATAAAACTATCCTGTGGATGCATAATACGGGCTAAAGAGGGCATATTATAGTACAGATAGACGGAACACGTCCCCCAGATGATCCTCGATAGCTCAATGGTAGAGCACTCGGCTGTTAACCGAGGGGTTGTTGGTTCGAGCCCAACTCGGGGAGGTTAAGAAAAGTCCGTATATGTCAGTATTTACGGGCTTTTGTTATACTCAAGATAGAAGAGAAGGACTCGAGAAAGCAATGTACTGTTAACCGAAAAAGATAATACTCAATGGCTCAATGAAAGAGTTACATTTATTGAAACATATCATTAGGCGTTTAGTAGTGGCTTTTTGCGCAAAATGGAAAAATTGTAGTTTAGGATTATGCTTGCTTAGGAATGGCAATGAAAAATAAAAGAAGGAAAAATTATCTACGGGATATATGGAAGCAAAAGTAAAGGTTCGGCTTTTCATGTAATGAAACCTTGTATTGAGTTTATGCAGGGTTTCTTTTTTTGTATTAATCAATTGAAGATAGTCGGAGAATAGATTATAATATATGAATAATCAAATAAGTGAAAGCAATAAAAATTAAGAGGGTGATGAATTGGCTTCGCGAATAGCTGAATACGATGAGAAAAGCGGCTTGCCTTTTGATCGTGGATATTTAGAGTGTGGCTTGCCATGTTTTTTACAGGAATCTATAGAGCAGATGAAAAAGGCATGGAAGAAACTAGACGCAGGGGAAGAGTATCTGCAATGGGACTGTGATTTCTGTAATCTGCAAAGCGATATCAACACAACAGAAGTAAATGGAATGATAAGCAGTGAACAGGCGTGGTATTTGCGGGAAAAATATCTGCGTATAGAAAAACATGAATTTATTGAATGATAGTTAAAAGAAAGGAATATGATGTTCGGATATGATAGACTTTACAGAATTACCCAAAAGAAATGAATCATACGCGGGGTAAATGGAAGCAAAATATCGATTGTATATAACGGGGAACAGTATATGCTTAAATTTCCGCCGCATCCGGTGAAAAATCAAGATATGAGTTATAGCAACAGTTGCATTTCGGAGTATTTGGGATGTAAGATATTTGAAAAAGCAGGGGTTCCTGTGCAGGAAACGATTCTTGGAACATATAAGACAAAAAAGGGTGTGGAAAAAATTGTTGTTGCATGTAAAGATTTTACTTCTGTTGGGATTGAACTACAGGATTTTGCGTCTTTAAAAAATCAGATTATTGATTCAGAGCGAAATGGATATGGCACAGAGCTTGCGGACATTCTTTCTGTATTTGATGAACAGACGGCAATGGAGCCGGAGAAAATAAGAGAACGATTTTGGGATATGTTTATTGTGGATGCTTTTATTGGTAACTGGGACAGACATAATGGTAATTGGGGTTTTTTGTATCATGTACAATCGGATGAATTAACACTGGCGCCGGTTTTTGATTGTGGGAGTTGCTTGTATCCACAAGCAGATGAAAGAATGATTATGAAGATTCTTGCAGATAAACAGGAAATTAATCATCGCGTTTTTAATATCCCGTTATCAGCTATTCAGAACAATGGAAAGAAAATTAATTACTACGAATTTATTTCTGCGTTAGACAATGAGGAGTGTAATAGAGCATTGTTACAGATTTTATCGCGGATAGATATGAAGGAGATTTTTAATGTAATTGAAAAAACGCCATTTATCAGTGATTTGCAAAAAGAGTTTTATAGAACAATGTTGATGACAAGGAAGGAACGTATCTTGGAGTATTCTGTAAAACGAATGTCTAAACAAGTAAGCAAATATGAGATGGACCGATAGTATTAGTTTTAATTTTTCGGTGTGCGATTGTGTCGATGGTAGAGCACACGGCTGTTAACTGTGTGTGGGGGAGACTGTCCGAAAACTAATAAGTTGATGAATTAATCTAATAGGTAGATGCATTCGCAAATTAAGCGAGTGA
>OFFK01000628.1_pt1 | contig 30220 bp, 40 predicted proteins | sample 1521361 | NCBI WGS metagenome assembly OFFK01 (sample SAMEA3504096, study PRJEB24116) | mouse gut metagenome | biome: mouse gut; feature: mouse-associated habitat; material: faeces | place: Denmark | collected 2011 | reverse complement strand
TGCTGAGCCGGTCTTCCTCTTTTTTCAGGGCGGCTTCCTCAATTTCCATCTGCATCACCCGCCGCTGCAGTTCATCCAGCTCTGTGGGCATGGAATCCAGTTCTGTTTTAATCAGAGCACAGGCCTCGTCCACCAGGTCAATGGCTTTATCCGGCAGGAAACGGTCGGAAATATAGCGGTGCGACAGCGTTGCCGCCGCTACCAGCGCGCCGTCCGTAATTTTCACGCCATGATAAACCTCATACCGTTCTTTCAGCCCTCTGAGAATGGAAATCGTGTCTTCCACAGACGGTTCATCCACCATGACCGGCTGGAAACGCCTCTCCAGGGCGGCGTCTTTCTCAATATACTGACGGTATTCGTCCAGAGTAGTCGCACCGATACAGTGCAGCTCTCCTCTGGCCAGCATAGGCTTTAGCATATTTCCGGCATCCATCGCGCCTTCCGTTTTTCCCGCCCCTACAATCAAGTGCAGTTCATCAATAAATAAAATGATTTCACCTTCACTTTTTCTGACTTCCTCCAGGACTGCCTTCAGACGTTCTTCAAATTCTCCCCGGTACTTCGCGCCGGCCACCAGAGCGCCCATGTCCAAAGCAAAAATCTTCTTATTTTTCAGTCCTTCCGGTACATCCCCGCGAACAATACGCTGCGCAAGCCCTTCCACGGCAGCAGTTTTTCCCACTCCCGGTTCTCCAATCAGTACCGGATTGTTTTTTGTCTTTCTTGATAAAATACGGATAACATTCCGGATTTCCGAATCACGCCCGATAACCGGATCCAGTTTCTGGTTTCTCGCCTTTTCTACCAAATCCTGCCCATACTTATTCAGCGTATCGTAGGTTGCCTCTGGATTATCGCTGGTAACCCTCTGGTTTCCCCGCACCGTCGAGAGCGCCTGCAAAAAACGTTCCCTCGTAATGCCATACTCCTTAAAAATCTCTTTCATTCCCTGGTTCGGATAGCGCAGCAAAGACAAAAACAGGTGCTCCACCGACACATACTCGTCTCCCATAGCTTTCGCCTCATCCTCAGCGCTCACCAGTACCTTATTCAGATATTGCCCGATATAAACCTGCCCGCCGGAAACCTTTGTACGCTTATTCAACGCCTTATCCAGTGTACCTGCAAAATGTTCCGTCTGAATCTCCATCTTTTCCAACAGTTTTACAATCAGGCTGTCTTCCTGGTTCATCAGGCTGTACAGAAGATGCTCTTGCTCAATTTCCTGATTTCCATACTCATATGCTACTTTCTCCAGCTCATTCACTGCCTGTAATGATTTTTGGGTAAATTTGTTGATATTCATAAATAGCCTCCTCTCTGAGTGAGCCTTGCTTATTTTTATTTGTTCTATAACTACTATAACATACTTTTTTTAAAATGCAAGCCTTTTTTTCATTCTTACAAAAATCTAAAAAACTACTGACTGCGCATATAAAACGCTCAATCAGTAGTTTTCTGCTTTTTCTATGGAAATAATCATAAGAAATACTGCAAAATCTGCCTTCGAAAATTCACGCGGCACTACGGCATAGGCAGCATAACTTCTTTCCCAAAATATTTTTTATCAAACATTGCATGATAAATACGGTTCAATGCCATCCATATCCCGCCGGCGGCCTCTTGAAGCGGAAAATGCATAATCCTATACTCTACCCCAAACAGACAGGAACAGAATTCTGTAAGGATTAACCCATTTTTCTCATAAAACCGGATGCGGCGCCTTCGCTCTTCCCTCTCTGCCTCTGACTTTGCAAAATCGGGATTTTCTACTTCTACTATCATGCGGCAGATATCTTTCTGTCTCAGCTCTTCTTTTAAAAGCCTAAGAAAACGGCTTCCGATGCCTCTGCCTCTGGCTTCCCGAGACACTGCATAATAATCCAGCAAAACACTGGCGCCCTGAACCACAAAAAATGCATATGCCGTAATACGCTCTTCTTCACAGAATCCATATGCAAAATAGATTCCCCCGCTCAGCATCTCCTCTATCCGTTTCCAGGGCTTCAGCTCCGCAGGCGGAAAATCCTCCTGCATCCTCTCATCATAGAGCCTCCGCATTTCTTCCCTGCTTAATTCTTTCAGCATGGTATCTTCAGCCCAAAACATCCGCCAGAATTTCTTCCCGCCTGTCCGCAATACCGGTCTCCCTGATTTTTTTCCTCAAAGGCAGGATACATGCCGGAGATACCGACAGCTCGTCAATGCCCATAGCAAGAAATGCTTCTGTAAGCTCCATATCTGCTCCCAGCTCACCGCAAATTCCAATCCAAATACCGTTCTTATGTGCATTATCTGCCGCCATCTTAATAAGACGCAGCAACGCCTTATGATGCGGATGATAGAACTTCTCCAGGTTTGCATTCTGCCTGTCCACGGCTGTTGTATACTGGGTCAGATCGTTCGTGCCTACACTGAAGAAATCCACCTCTTTCGCCAGGTCATCACTGATGACAGCCGCCGCAGGAGTCTCAATCATAATACCAAGCTGTGTCTCTTTATTGTACGGAATTCCCTCGTCATCCAGCTCCTTTTTCACTTCCTCAACGATTTCCTTAATCTCCAACACTTCCTCCAGAGCGATAATCATCGGGAACATAATTGCAATATTTCCAAACGCTGATGCACGGAACAGCGCACGAAGCTGAGTCTTGAAAATATCCTTCTGAGTCAGGCAGATACGGATTGCCCGGTAACCCATTGCCGGATTTTCTTCTTTCGGAAGATTAAAATAATCAATCTGTTTGTCCGCGCCGATGTCTAAAGTACGAATGATAACCTGTTTGCCCGCCATTGTCTCTGCCACATATTTATAAACCTTGAACTGCTCTTCCTCTGTCGGAAAATCATCATTTTCAAGATAGAGAAACTCGCTTCTGAACAGCCCGATGCCCGCCGCGTCATTCTGCAGGACAGCTCCGATATCTGAAGCGTTTCCGATATTGGCGTACAATTTTACTTTCTGTCCGTCAAGACTGATATTTTCCTCGCCTTTAAGCTTCTGCAGCAGCTCCTGTTTTTCCTGGTACTCTGCCTGTTTTTCCCGGTATTCTTTCAGAGTCTCCTCATCCGGTTCAATGAACAGCTTTCCTGTTGCGCCGTCCACGATGCCCATCTTTCCTTCATATTCTTCTGTGAGTCCTTCACCAAGGCCGATGATTGCCGGAATATTCATAGTGCGGGCCAAAATTGCCGTATGGGAATTCGTGGAACCTCCCTGCGTCACAAAAGACAGCACCATATCTTTGTCGAGCTGTACCGTCTCGCTGGGCGCCAAATCATCCGAAGCCAAAATGACAGGCGTATCTGTCACCAGCCCCCCTTCCTGGCTTCCTGACAGAATCGATACCACACGCTCGGAAATGTCCTTTACGTCTGCCGCACGTTCCCGCATATATTCATCATCCATAGATGCAAACATCTGGGAAAAATTGTCCCCTGTGGTTCCCACGGCAAATTCCGCATTAATTTCCTGCGTGGTAATCATATTTGTAATCGCTTCCACATAGTCCAGATCGTCCAGCATCATCTGATGAACCTGGAAAATCATAGCGTTTCCTTCACCTACCTCCTGGACTGCCTTGTTATACAGTTCATCAAGCTGTTCAATAGCCTTCGCTTTCGCTTCCTCAAACCGTGCAATCTCAGCCGCCGGGTTGTCTATCTTCCGGCGCTGAATCTGACCGCCTGTCCTCTTATAAAAAGAAATTTTTCCTATAGCGACACCGCCAAAAACACCTTTTCCCTGTAATGTAATCATACTGTTCCTTTTCTCCTTTCCACCATCCCAATTTAATCACTTTTCTACCGTTACAAAAAGAGTTATACACATTTTACCATGAATTTGCCCGTTTTTCAACGCTTGAAAACCCCGATATTTTCAAAGTTGTTCAATATATAATACTGTGTGAAGCGAGCGAAAAATGGGACAATTAGTAACAAATTAGTATCAGACTTTTTTCAAATACTTCTTGTCAACTGCCCCCCGTAACTGCCCCATTTTCTGTGTGGAAATAACTGCCCTGCTGCCTTTCAGTTCCCGCAAATAAAGGATAGAAGAATAAACCCACGAAGCGAATTTTGAAGTTCCACCATACACCGGGGCATTAGAATCCAGCTTTACCTTATCACCAACCGCAAGGGAAGCTGTTGCTGTTCCGTTGGAAGAAACAGCTTCACCCTTTTCTGTGGTAATGAAGGTATCAAATCCGGCTGCTTTCAGCTTTGCCGCCATAGCATCGGCATTTTCCTTTTTGCTGAAAGCCCCGACCTGAATTTTATACAAGCCGCCAGCCTTCACCATGTAAGTATCAAAACCCGCTGCCTTCACCTTTGCAAGCTGCGAATCAGCGTTTGCTTTGTTCTTATATGCCCCGGTCTGCACACGGTAAAGAGTACCGGAAGGGGAGGGAGCGAGGGCCGTATCCGAATTTTATGCGTAAAACACTCAATATTCAAATATGTTGTAGCCCTTTAAATGGGGCTACAGCTTGCTTTTACACGGTACTTCCCTTTCACCACAACAGGCAGCCAGCCGCTTTTAATCTGAATCCAGCTACTTCCGTCCCAAGCGGTAGTAACTTTCTTGATTTCCACTACGCTGTCCTTTTTCAGTTTGGCTTTATTCCCGGACAAACGGCGGCACTTTTTCTTTGCCGATACGGAAAGCTGTGTATACTTCACATACCCCGCCTGCTGGAACTTAGCAGAAACGCCGTCCCGGATGGCGATATCCTGCGTCAGTTTTACTTTCATGTCGGGTTTCAGCTCCAGTTTCTGTTCGGCGCTAAAGTACTCTTCTGACCTCTGTTTAAACGTTGTCCACGTCCAGCTTGTCTTATACCCGTTGTTATGCACATATGGAGCCGGACAGGTCTTATTTACGATATCGTAATGGCGCAGTACATTTGTGGATGGGACGCCCAGTTCATGCCGGAGCTTCGCCACCAGCCACGCACACGCCTCCTGTGTCTCTTTCGTAAAGTACCATCTCTTATCCTCCGCGCTGGCCGCGTTCCCGTCGCACTTGCAGCACATTTCAATGCTGATAGTGTTGCTGTTCCGGGCTTCCGGGTGCTTCTGGGTGTAACATTTCCCCGGTCCTACCGCCCAGGGCACTGCATCCAGGCTGCACCTCTGGTAGATAGTCCCGTCCCAGTAAATGTAGTAATGCGCCCCGCATCCGTCTGATGCCAGGTCGTGAGCCTGTCCCACTACCCCCAGGTAATGGACGGCAATATATTTTTTCTGATTGCCCCAGCAAGGGACGCTCCTGGAGCTGATGGCATTAATGATTTTATGTGTCATATGGTTCTCCTTTCCTGCTGCATTTTTGCAGCACTAAAAACACCGCCCATTTCTGAGCAGTGTTAGTTTATCGGAAACTTGCAATTTCTCCCACTTTCCCCTTGACTCCCACGTTATAACGTGGTATAATTTAAACATAGAAAGGAGGTGACAGGAAATGGAGAATAAAATAAACGAGCTGAAAAAAGTGGTTAGCGCACTCATCCAGCTCGCTCTCGAAATTGGAACTCTCTTAGCCGTAATCAAAATGATTATCGAAAGTCTCCAATAAGAGGTGGGGAGGGAAACCTCCCCAAACAAAATATAACATATCTCCATTGTCCATGCAACATGAAAAAAACTGCAAAAAGTCTGATTACCCTTATAATTTCCGTTATCTGGCTTATTATCATTATTGTTGGCTTGATACTGCTATTCACATAAGGAGGCTGTTATGAATCTAAAGCAAATACGCAATCAACAAAATTTGTCCATCCGGGCACTGTCCGAATTGTCCGCAGTACCTATCCGAACCATTGAGGACATCGAACGGTTCAACCGATGTAAAGTCGATACGGCTATTAAATTAGCCGATGCTCTCAACGTTACACTTGATGAACTTTGTAGGGATAAGGTGGCTGAATAGCCACCCTTCCCTGCTTTTTTATTCCTGAAAATCTTTACTCCTTCAGCTCTGGCAGCCCCGCCACCGATGTAAGTATTGACACTACGCCAGCCAGCACGGAAGCAGATAACACATATACCCAGTCGACCGCCCCCATAGCTGCCGCCGTGCCGATTCCTGCAACCGCCGCCTGCGCCGTGGTCTTTACCGCCCTTACACCTGCCGCTTTTGTCCATTTTTCAAAATCCTTATTCTTCATGCTTTTTACACTCCTAATATTTTTGTGCCTATGCTTCCCTGCAATCCGGCACGGATTTTTTATATCACATTCCAATTTGCCTAAAAATAAAACCGATAACTACGCCAATAACGGCAGTTGCGATATAGCCCACAACTTTGCGCCACATTTCCCCATCGCGGCTCTCCAGCGTTTCCAGCCGCTTCCCCTGACGTTCCTGCTCCCTGACCATCCCTTCAATGCTGGATGCTAATTTCCCGACGGAAACAGTGAGGTCATTTATTTGCTGGACGCTCTCTTCAAGAAGCCCGATGCGCCTGTCCTGCCGATGGTTTGCTTCCTCCAGCCTCCGCTTAAATTCCTCATGTTCTGCCCTAGTAATAGAATCGCTTACATTCATAGCCCCCTCCTTCCTACAATAAAATAAGCCCTTCCACGGCGTTCTGTGCACCGTTTCCTGGGCTTTTTGCCTTTTAGTGTAAAATATTAATCTAAACCTATTTCTGCCTGTATTTGTGCCGCATAGGCTTCCTCTGTAATCTCCTCATAATCTGCTTCGGTAATAGTTCCCTTTTTTACTCTCTCCCCGATTTGCTCCCTGGTAAGCCGACCAGCTTTGTAAAGCCTTTGTAAGCTCTGCGTTAAAATACTCAACTAAAGCACCCCCATTTCTACAAGCTGCATCGTATATTCATCGATTGCATGGCTAGTGTTGATTTCCTCAATGCTCTTAAGCATTTCGTACTCTGTAACGGTTATTTCCCGGCTTTCACATAAAAATTCCGTATATGCTGGAGTCTCTTCCGTGGCTTCATGCTCCATTGCTTCAATGTTCCGGCGCTGGATATAAATATCGGGACCTATAAGTTGCAGCTCTGCCGGCCTGGCGGCGCACCGTTCCTGTATCCATTGTTTCAAACTTATCCCCTCCTTAGTATGATTTCCTTAAAACTTTTTAAACAGTTACGCCAACAGGCGGCAATAAAAGAATAGCAGCACCTATGCTCCAATGCCTATATGAACCTTCGCTATATAAAGATAACTCACGGAGGCTACATCTATCCCCATCGCTACAACTGGAGAAACGCCCCCCCATTGTAGTTTTTCTAACATTTGCTGAAAAAACAGAACATCCCCCAGTAACGCTGCTTCCGGCAAACGGCTCAACAGGAAGCGCACCAAAACCTGGAACTGTCAAAAATTTATCGGGGTAAACACCTAGCGCTTCTTTGGAGATACTAATTCCTGTATCGGTATAACCATACCCCGTTGCGCTATAAGAATAATTTTTACTTACTTTGTATCGTCCATTTACCAGAAGAGTATAAGGGTCACGCATAGTCTGCTGATAGCTTCCAAGGACAATACTGTGAAGAATCTTATTAAGACTCTTCTGGTCATTAGTCCCATAAAACTGCCCGCCATCTATGACTGCATTCTGTTTTATGCCGTTCGTGGATACGCCAACGACATAACCATCACAATTCCCAAACCCATACACTTCCCGCAGATTCGTAGTCTTTGCAAACATAATCAGCAAATCTATAATAGTTTCCACAATCGGTCCCCCGAAGAATTTCGCGCGGTCCCCAAAAGCGTCAATAGCGTTTTTCTGCATGGTAACCGACTGATTAGATACAGGCTGTGTCCCAGAAATGCTACCCATTTTGCCATCAGCCATGCCCGCTCCATAAAACATCGGAATCCAGACACCCTTCAATTCATTATTATCCGTGTCTATAAATCCGGCTGGTTCGAAACCGTCGCGGGGAATAAAGGAAAAACGCACAACTCTGTCATTCCCCACCATTTCCTCGTTTTTGTAAATTTTAGGAAGCCAGGAAAAAGCTCCGCCATCATAGCTGGTATTGGCAACGTCTGAGTTACTTCCATCTTCTTTCTTCGTATAGTCATTTTCGTTCAACCTGTAATCTGGCGTACCGTCCGCCTTCACCATATAAGGCTTGTTCCCTTTAATGATTGGAAAATCCGCCCAACTATGCAGCACCATCTCCCCGGTTTCCTGATTTCTGGAAAATGGTGTATAGTCTTTATTAGTCCCAATATACTCTATCCTTGAATCAGGGCTTAAAATGTCATTATGCTCAATAAATCCATAAACTGGGTCGATATCTAAAATATTGTAAACCTTGTCCAAAGTCTGAATATATAACAAACCGTTATTAATTCCGAAACAATAGTTTTGTTTTGTGGTATCGTCTGTTATTTTATTTGCGTCGCTCTTCTCCGCTTTACCGTCAAGCTGCTCCTGTATGCCCTGCATCGCTTCCTCAAAATCCTGCTGTGCCAGATACAACACACTAGCTGATGCAAAGGTAATATTCTCCACCCCTTCTGTGACCAACGAGAACCGCAGCCTCTTTTCCATGCTCACCGCGCCATCACCCGCTGGGATATATTCTGCATTCGTCCCGGCATTAGCATAAGCATAGAGCACCGTCTCATCGCCGCATTCCGCCAGTATGCCGATTTCCCTCAGATAATAACCTTGCGCAAGCTCCGCGTTTGATAAGTCCGCCTCCACTGTGCAGACACTCCCTTCCGTTTCTGCCCGCAGCACGTCCAGGACTGCGAGCTGGTGGGAAAGCACCTTTATGTCATTAAAGTTCCCCCCATAGCTGCCGTCCCCGACTGCCACGCCTGTAAAGTTTAGCTGCCCGCCGAGCTGTGCCCGTGTCAGTGCTTCCCGTCCTTTATTCGTTAAGATCATCCCTCCGAATGCCATTTCACACCACCTGCCTTATATTTATGATTTCTGCCTGCTGCATAACCGCGCCCATATATGCACGCCCTGTCACTGGATGTTCTTCAAGAATTTCATAATTGATATTCTCCGGCAGCATCTTTTTTAACATTTCTTCTAACTCCTCCCTTACCTTGAGGGCCTTCCCTGATATCGCTATACATAGCTGGTAATCTTCTAAATTACCATCAATTCTATAATTTTCTGCTCCACAAAGAATGTCCAGCTTTTTCAAAAACCTACGGTAGGTGCACGGCTGAAAATCATTCCACCGTGAAAGTACCCTTGTTTTTCTTGCCCCTAAATCTTCCTGCTTGCTTACTGTAATTCCCAGCAGTGCTTCATATTTTGAGATTCCATATTCGTCACAACTCTCAATAAATGCATTGTCAAGCCCCCTTTGGATATTGGAATCAATTTCATCCATTTCTTTATCTTCTGCCTGCATGATTTCCTTTATTTCTAAAAACTGTTTCATAAAATCGGGCAGATAATCCAGGAGCTTTCCCCGTTCCACAGTCTCACCCACTGATATCCCCCCTCCCCGGGATTTGATCTGCATCCAATACCAGATTCCCCGCAGTCCCGTTAATCATAGTATTTTCAACATCAATAATCCCTTCTATCCCAAGCAACAGGCTTTCAAGCTGGCTGACGCGAACTACAATATTATCGCTTTTCGCCCATTTCTGCCTTAACTGCAAAAAATAAGAGTCAACAGTACCCTCTATTGACTCCCGCAGATTTTCAAATGTATATCCTGTTTCATACGTAATTGTGAATATAAAATCTACCGTTTTGTTTTTTACCCCTGACACATGGACAATATGCCCAATTGGCACGATACCTTCACCTTCACCTGCTGACGGATCTAAAGCCTGCTGGACGGTATCTATAAGCACTGCTGACGGCTCTTTGAATTCAGATGTGATAATAACAACTTTTACTGTCCCCCCAGTGACCAACAGCCCCTGCTTCCCTGCCCCATGCACACATTCCAGCCATTTATATATCTCAGAGCCAACCGTAGCCTCTGTTTGGTTTGTAAGCCATTCCGTAACTTCCGCGCACGGTATCATGTCTGCTGGTGCATATCCCTGTTTCCACTCCCTGAATACTTTACATGCACCGACACCATCCATTTTGTTTACCTTGCTTATATAATCCGCTTTATTTCCCCCGAATTCTTCACTTTTAAATGATGCAAAATACCGCTCCCTGAATGTCTCTACACCTTCATCGTCCTCACCTGGTATCAAAATTTCTGTTAAAAAAGCAGTTTCCAGCCCTTCCACATACTCAATCGGCAACAACGCCCCTAACTGCTGGTTCCCTTCTGTCCCGGCTGTTTCGCACTGGATTTTATAAGCCCCCGGTTCCCCTTCGATCGGTTCGACTACTGAATAATTTAAAGATGCCATATTAAAACGTTCCCCCGCATTTATAGAAATGTCCTGGGGCGTAACAACCATTTTCCCAATTGCACACGTTTCCTCTTTTGGGAGCATCCCCCTTTCTGCTGCCCTTTTTACTAAATAATAATAGGACGCTGATTCAGCGAACACTTCGTTCATCACCATATCCAGGGCTTCATAGAACTCCGCAAGTTCCAGTGCGGCTGGGGCGATTGCATCGTAAATAACGGAGCCTTCTCTTTTGTCAAAATCATTGCTGACATTTTCCAACATACGTTCCATTAACGCTTCAAATCCGCGCTCCTCAAACATTACAATTCAACCTCGCTTTCCATTTCAAATTCATCTTCCTGTACGGTGGTAACTGTAAAAGTCAAATGAAGAGTATGTTTCCCTGTTCTCTTCACAGTGAAATCATCCACTGATTCAATACGGTCATCCGCCGTTAATGCTTCTATCACCCTCTGCTTTACCTCGCTCATGACATAGGGCATTGGTTTGCCGTATAAATCCTGCAACTCGACACCATAATCCCAGGAATATATTTCATGCTCATATCTCTCCGTGTTAAGGATTTTTATTACTGACTGACGTATTGCCTCAGTTTCATCTACCTTCCCAACAAAAACATGCCTATCAAGGTTCATCGCATATGTTAGGGATGGTTCCGAGCCCACATCAAATCCTTCGTCAATATCATCCTCTTCATCTTCGTCAAAATTTTCGTAATTTTCGTTTTCTGGTATCATGCAGCCCACCTTCCTGTCACAAGGTATCAATGATCACATACTTTTGTCCTCCCGCCTGGCGTAGCATAAGAACATTTGAACCTTTTTTTATTTTTTCTCTTGCAGTGCTTGTAAGTGTAATAAATTCATCATCCAGTACCATTTTTTGTCCAATACTGACTTCCAATGGTGATACATCCCTTACTTTCCCAGTAAATGTATTACAAGGCTTGGATGCTTCTACAGCGCTGACTGCAATACGTTTGATCAGTTGTATCAGACTGTCATTCGGCACTAAAACCACCTCCCGATAAATGAAGATCCATTATATGCTGATGGTTGTTAAATGTATGCGTTACTTTATCCACCAGCATGTAATTTGCAACTTTTACATCACCCAGCTTCAAGATTACCGGAACCATTGAGCCTGCCCGGACTTTTTTATTTCCGATAACGCCATTGATTGTCAGGTTTTTTACTTTCCGGTTGTACAGTTTCAAATACGCCTGGGATTTTAGTTCCCCTACATCCGGACTGTCTATCTTCTCCAAGTACTGGAGCAATCCCCAGCTATTTATACTTTTTGAGCTTTTTGCGATATAAAGGTCATAACTTCCTTTGTCCTCATTTTCATATACCAGTTTAATCTGGTTATATACGCCATCGTCAATTGTAGTCTTATACGTATAGTCCTCCCCTGTTTCCCCATCAACCAGACAATCTGTGACTTTCATATTTGCCACATTCACCAGCCTCAGTTTCCCCACTTTATCGTAAAGTACATACATCTTATTTTTTGTCAACAGGGTTTTGTCCAGGGCGTTCTGGATCATGTCAAACAGCTCTGAATCGTCCTCTATCCCGGAGATAACATATTCTGTGTTTGCTAATTTTCCGCAATTAAGGTGGAAGCGTTCAGCGATTATCTGGATAAGTTGGTCTGCCCTTTTCTTTTTATAAATAAGGGTATCTTTGTTCTTCAGATAGCGGAGCTGATCGTACACGGTATACGACATGATTCCGTCTTTTGATTTCTGGCGGGTAAACACAAAACCATAAAACATCTTTACTTTATCCACCATCACCAACACGGAATTGCCTTCTACAATTTTAAATTTCTTCTCAGTTGCAGCCTCAAAGGTCAGCTTTCCCGGCGCCCCTTTTCTTTCCCATGTAAGTTTCATCCCATCTTTTACAGGCACGGTAAACCGCTTTTTCCCATTTGTTACAATCACTTTGACATTTACCTTTGGAAGTACATTTGTTTTTTTAGGTGTAAGGCTGATTTTCTTAGCTGGGGATTTCTTTTTCTTTTCAAGAATTTTCCGCAGGTAGGCAAGTTCCTCGGCTGATGTCTTTTTTACTTTCTTGGTATTCCCTGTCTGGCCGCCTGAACTGCCCGAACCGCTTACATCCCCTAAGCTGCCTGTATTGCCTGCTGAACCGCTATACCCGCCCACCCTGTTCAGACTCGAATATTGGGGCACACCGTAGCCTGTTATACTCTCATAGCCCAAGGGGTAACTTCTTCTTGCCACCTGGTCTGATGAATTCCCTTCTATGGTATATACCATTCCGCTGTCTGCCCTCTCTACAATCCCTACGTGCGTTCCTCCAAAATAAATGATATCCCCTCTCTTGGGGTTATACTGCCCTTTTAGCCTGTAAAGCCCCCTGCCGCTGAACCAGTTTATGCCGTCAGAGCAGTTGGCGGTGTATGGAACTGCCGAAGCTTCACCTGCCTGTGCTGCACACCAGCTAACAAACATGTGGCACCACGCACATCCGTTCATGCACATCCATTGTCCGTACTTGGTTAGATTAGTTTTTGTCTCCCTGTAGCCCAATTCCCCAATCGCAATGTCCACAATATCTTTTGCCATAGTTCCCTCCTACTTTGGCAGTTTCAATTTCGTCCCAGCGTATAAAAAGCGGCCCTTTGAAGAAGATTTCCTTCCGTGTTTTTTTGCTGCCTGTTCAATTACTTTTTTGTTCTTCTTATAAATGCTTTTCCGCTTTGAGCCATCCCCCAACTGCTTCCTTGCAATTTTGAGCAGGGTATCTTTCTTTTTTACCGTATAGGTCTTTGCCTTCTGCTTCGTTTTCCTCGTTTTCTTTGCGCCCCAGCTCCTGTATTCCTTCATCCTGAGCTTAACTGCCACATCAAGCCCATACTTTACTGCATCCTCTATAATTTCATAGCTCTCTATCGTCACATCCATCGCCGTATCCCAAAGGAGATTCCTGTCATCCGGGGTTGTCCTTGACATCGTAAATGTCACTGGCTTTTTTGACTTCTTCCATTTTTCTAGTTTTTTAAGGTAATACTTCGCGTTCTGGAAACCATTTTCATATACTGCAAAAGGGTACTTCTGCACAGCCGGAAGAAGCAGTTCGTCAATAGCTATATCCGTAAGCCCTGGGGATTTTATTAAGTTGACTTCACCCCCATTTATGAGGGTGAGTGTCTTATTCTGGTTATTGATCTTAATGCTGAGTTTCGCCGGAGCTACTGGGAAAGCGACTACATTTTTCTTTGAGTCTGTAATGTACATATAATATGGCATTAATGCACCCCCTCTGCTGTTGCGTTCATCTGTTCTTCAATCGTCGTCCTTAAATGTTCCGTTACGCCGTCCAAATCCATTTCATTATTAATTGTATTGTGGTTCGTCATATCTACCTTAATGGATGCAGTTGTAAATCTGTTCACTACATCCCTTTCTGCGATATCGCGCAAATATTTTAATTCCTCATTCGAAATTTCCACGCTGTTGGCGATTTTCCCTGTGTTCCCAGAAATATCGTCCACGCCGTTCCCAATATTAGTAAGCGCACCTCCATAATTGCTCAAATCACTATAATTACCCGCATCCGGTATGTTCGTATCAAATAAAGATGCTGGATTAAAATTCGCAATACTTTCATCTATACCCTGACCGAATTTATACCCAGCATCCCAGGCGGAACCGTATTCAAACCGTTTCAGGTGCATGGATTTAGGATCTACCTTTTCCATGACTTCCTCGCCCTTGCCGAAAGTAGAATCTACCCAGCCGCCAAGTGAATCACGCCACCCTTGGACGCTCCCGGCAAGATTTGAACCAAAAATCGTATCAATCGCATTTGCCAAAGACTGGAGCAGCGAAAGCACCGTGTCAACCAAATCAAAAAACAGGCGGGCAATTGCCCCTACAGGGTCTGTGAACACGTTTGCAAAGAAATTTACAAACGCCGCTATAAAATTCCAAAGCACGGCAAAAACATCAACTACAAAATTAATAAGCGTAACAAACAGGTTTCCGATAAAAGCCGCCCCTACCATAAATGCGCCACAAATAACACCCGTTGCAGAAATGGATGTCCCGGCAAACTTATTTATCGCCCCTATTGCTGCGTAAAACAAAGCAACAAGGGCTATTATCAAAATAATTATCCACATGATAGGGCAGGCAAGCAGCGCCGCATTCAACCCGTTCTGTGCTGCAATTTCTGCCGCAGTCGCGCCAGTTAAAGTGCCTGTCGCCGCTGCATGAACCATCTGTGCGACGGCCGTTGCAACATGAACCCCTTTACTAATCGTGCTAATAGTATTTGCTATCACCTGCGCACCATAGTAAACCGCCAAAGCCCCGGCTACGCCGTAAATGATAGGGGATAACCACGACCAGTTATCAGCTATAAGCTGCGCACTAGCGGCAAGCAGATCAAGGATTTCAAGTGTAATGCCCGACACCACTGAAAGGGTTTCAATTGCACCATTTACAAATTCTTGGAATGCTTCACTGTTTGCAATTTCATTCATTCTTTGGAGAACGGGCCGGAACGCCATCAACGCATTATTCTGAAAGGAAGTCCAAATCTGTGAAAATGTTTTTGGCATACTCTCAAACTTTGCATTCGTTTCATCAGCTGCCGCAAACATAGCCGCTTTTACTATATCTGCTGTAATCTGCCCTTCCGCCGCCATATCCTTTAATTGTCCTTTTGGTACTTCCATATAGTCAGCAATCGCCTGAATGATATTTGGGGCCTGCTCCAAAATACTGTTGTATTCCTCGCCGCGAAGAACACCTGAACCCATTACCTGTGTAAGCTGTAACATAGCGGCATCAATGCCTGCCGCTTCCGTTCCAGCAATCCTGAACTGCTTATTCACCTGTTCCATGAAAGCGATTATTTCTTCTGAACTGCCAAACGCATCACCCGCCATAAGCCCAAGCTTGGAAACAGCATCAGCGGTTGCCTGATAACTTCCCCTTGCCCGTTCCGCTGAAAGGAAAATCATGTTCTGTAAGTCCTGCGTGGTTTGTAATCCGTCATTCATCAAGTTCAAGCGAGCAGTTGTGGAAGTAAGCTGATCCGACAAATTCAACGCCGCTGAAACGGTTTGGATTGTGGCGTATGGGGCAACCGCACCCTTGATTGTCTGCATTAGTTCATTAGCTCCATCCGTGCCTTCTTCGATTTCGTGGTTGAACCGCCCTTGTTCGTCAACATTGTCACGGATATATCTTTCAGTGCTGCCTACTATCTGCGATAACCGCAAATAGGCTTCATTTGCCGCCTGGACGTCCATATTGCCAACTGCACGGTTCAAATTCTGCTGTTCTTGAATTGCCTGATCTAACTGCCCACGCAACTGTTCCAATTCTGCATTTGCAGTATCTGTACCCATATTCAAGGGGTTGTTTTCGATTATCTGAATACGCTGCTGGACCGCTTGCAGGCGGTTTTGCATATTGTTCATGTCAGCAGCAGCATTTGCCGGGAACAAATCAGTTTGTGCCGCTGTTGCCGCGATCCTGCTTTGTGTTTGGTTCAAAATGTTCAACATATTGTTTGCGCTTTGAACTTCTTGTTCGAACCGTTCCACGCCCGAATTTGTGAAAACCTCCAAGCTGTCCGATTGCCAATGAACCGGGACTTCCACGGGTTCTGGCTGTTCCGGTTCAATCGGCACATCAACAGGCGGTGGCTGCTCCACCAAAGGATCAGGCGCATCTGGCTGCACGGGAAGCACAACCGGGGCTGAACTCTGCGGGGCGGTAGGCGTTTGTGTTTCCGGGGTTTCAATCCCTTGCATTGCTGCATCCAGTTGCTGGACTGCAATAGCAGCCTGGTTGATGGAATCCCTCGCCGCCTCAATGGAAGCTGTATCAACAGGGGCGTTCATCGTCTGGTGCAAATCTTCCATTGCGGAAAGCCCCAAGTTTACGGAATTGATAACCTGGTACAGAATCCCTGTGAAATTATCCTGTAGTTCAATCGCCGTTCTGATTGTAGACATATAAATTACCTGCCTTTCTTCTTGGACTTCCGCTCAATTTCCTTTTCCCTCTTTTTATCATTCTGGATTTTTACTTTAATGGAAGCTACAACAAAAGCTTTTTCCTCTTCATCCATCCCGAGGAATACAGAAGGTAAAATGTGGAGTTTCAGAAGGGCATAGTAAGCATAATTCGCTTCCCAATCCCCTTCTTCTATTAGTTTTTTGCTTCATCCACCTTATCTTCAAAGGATACATCAAACCCCTGGAACTTCTGCACATAGGCAGCGAGGTCATTGTATTCCCCTGGATCATCGACCATTTCCACGAGCAAATCCTCGGGCGTTTTCACACCATAAGAATCCTGCAAATCGGCATTATATAAATCCGGCACAACAATGGAAGCTGCTATCATCCTGCGGATATAGAGGCTTGATTTCAGCTTCGGGCGGTATACGTTCGGTTTCCCTGTTACTGGAAGGTCTACCGTACAGCTTTCCCTGATTTCCTCATTCTCTTTTGATGTGATGTGCCGGAACTCCCAGTTAAGAGGGATTCCCTTTTCATCGCAAAGGGATTTTGTAACCGGGTGCAGCTCATTCTCTTTTACAGTTTTATTGCTTTTCATAAATTTAGCGAATTTAGACATTTTATATTATTCCTTTCATTATTTATATTGGAATATGCAACCCCACTTATACGGGCTTATAAGCCACACAAAAGTGGGGGTCACTCTTTCCGTTAATTTTTATTTTGTAACGAAACCATCCAAGTCCTTGAACTTTTCCGGCATCTTAAAATCCTCAAATGTAAAATCCATATCTTCATCAAGGTATTCGCCGTCAGCGTCAAATTTTGCCAGGATGCCACCGTCAATGTTACAATCCATTAAGACGATTGTCTGGCGCCCTGCGGCAGATGTGCTGTCCTCATTTGAGATCTGTATTTCAAAATAAGTATCCTTCCCTGTGTCCTTATAATCAAGCATCATTTGGCGAAAAATAGAAGTGTTGTAATGGAAGGTTGCGCTGCCCGTCCCCTTCCATCCCGTAGCTTTGTTGCCCTTACCCGTTTTTCCGAGAATCGGAACCTCCGTTTTCGTTTTCTCAAATTTTGCTTCAAGATTGATAGCTTGCATGAAGTTATAGCGATTCGTCCCGATAATCACGAAGCATTCAGCCAGAGCCGCAAATACTGTGTCTTTGGCTTTCATAACTACATTGCCGTTCATTCTGTCCCATCCCCTTCCTTATGCCACTGTAACGGTCATATATAATTTGCTCATCGCATTTATAACCGTTACAAGGTCAGTAACTACAATAGATTTCTTTGTATCTCCCTGTTCAATAGTCACATCAGAATCTGAAAAATTTTCAATCGCCCTGATTTCCTGTAACTGTTCATGGTGCTTCACAATATCCGACCAAAGGGAAATTCTTCCCGCTGCATCATTTGGGACAACGCCTAAATACTTTGTGTTGAACAAAACCGCAATATCATTTGCGATTTGATCCATCACGCGCACGGTCTGGTTATCCTTGAAAATATCACCCTGCGTATCGGAGGCAGTAACCATTGTGTTGATATCTTCTAATACACGGATATCAGAACCGACCTTATGCAACGCAAATTCCCCTGACCGGATAGCTTTTTTCAGTTCATTCTGTGTGTAGTCTGCATCGATGTTGAATTCACCATCATAAACCCTGTTCTGGTTACTCCTGTTTACCGCGCACCCGGCTGAAACTCCTGTAACCCAATAAACAAGGCTTGCTTCGCTCCAGCCCTTATCAAGTACTTTATTCTTCACACTGATAATCCCATAATAATCAGCCGCCTTGTTATAAAGTACAAGCTGGAACTTAATCCCCATTTCATCACGCAAACGTTTTACAAAAGAATCAAACAGTCCCTTTGTAGCATCGTCCGTTACTACAACCCCCATCGTGTTGTATGTGTAGGTTTCAATCTTATCCAAATAATCCTGGTAAGCAGCCCCATCAACTGTCCCATTTTCTCCGCCAGAAAGGGGCGATGCCGCCGTTACTGACAAAGCAGCCGATGCCTTAAATGACACAAAATCATTTGTGGCAAGTTCATCTGCCGTTTTTACTGTCTGCTCATCCACAACTGCTGTATCAAAAATCGTTTTTACGTCAAACAGGGTTTCATCATCAACATTCTTCTGGATGGCAATTTTCAAATCATTCCCGCGGATGCCGCTATACAATGCTTCTGCAAAATCATTTTCCGCTTTTATCCCTCCTGAAGTCAGTTTATATGCATAGAGGGTTTGCGTATTCAGAAACAGATCGCGAAGTCCCTTTAATCTGTCATGGTCATAAGTATATCCGAAGATTTTCAAGCTATCCTCCAGAAAATCTTTAATAGTTACTTCAAACACTTCCCCGTCACGCCCCCAATCCAGTTCCAGGGGCATTGTAGCAATCCCCCTCCCGGAAAGGGCGGCAGTTGCGGAGGCTGCTGAAATAAAATTAATATATGTCCCCGGCAGTTCTTTATTCTGGGCAATAAAAACCCCTCCGCCTAAAGCCATCCTACCTCACCTGTCCTTTCATATATTTTTCAACCATCTTTTCTACTTCCTGCACCGTATACTGCCTGTCTGCAGAAAGAAGGGCATTTACAATATCCTTCCTGTGTTGAAAGCGTTCAGCCGTAAGTAGCTGTTGTTTTGAAAATAAACTTTCAACTTTCCCCTGTTCATTTATCGCCGGGGGAGCTGTCTTTTTTACCGTCATTTATACCTCCTGTCTTTCCGCAATAACATCTGCCGAAATTTCTTCCATGACATTAGAATCAGTTATCTTGTAAACGAATAAATCATAATTCACAAAAAAATTCAGAACACTATCTACTACTTCATATTTCATTTTTGTCCCCCGTGTTAAATCGTTACCAACAGTGATATATTCAAGGCACAAAAAAAGCCTTTCGGCAACTGCATTACATTCTTCTTTTGCTCGGTCTTTGCCATCTGGAAAGAATTGTATGCAAAATTGGTTTTCCCTGAAATACCGTTTTCCAAAAAATACCCGGGTTGCGGGGTTTATACAGGACAGAAAAAAACAAGGTTCCTTCAAACCCTGTTCAACTGATTCTGTATAAGTGGTGTATTCATCACCAAATTCAGCATTTAAGGAAATGCTGATTGATTCAATTATGGAATTTATCATTGCAAGCACTCCCCTAAAAACTTTTTGATTTTGCTTTCAAGCACTTTCGGGGCTATATTCTGTATTTCCTGTTCCGAAATCGTAAGCATGAACCGCCCTTGAACCCACCCTTTATGATTGGCTGTCCGGTGTCCGTACTCCACATAGGAAGCATATTCAACCGGGTTCACTATTTCAATGACAAGGGTGTTTCCATAATGGTTTATTTTCAGGCTGTCAACATACCCCTTTGCACCGCTTGTTTTCAGCCCTTCTGAACCAGATCCGGATTTCTGTGAAGTCCATCCGCGGCGAAGTGTACCGCCTTTTTTACCTGAACTTGCGGGGTATTGCCCCACGGGTGTACGCTTGATAACTTTTGCCAATAGGCGGGCGGCAAGTTCCTTTGCGCAAGCATCAATGAAGACTTCAACATTCCCTTGCTGAATTTTGTTCAACTGCTTTTGAAGTTTCTTCATTCCTGCAACCGAAAACCCACCCATATTTGCCATTACGCCCACCCCTCGAATAGTTCAAGCATGATTTCCGCATGGGATAGATAAATGGCGGGAACACCACTTGCGGAATATTCGGTTGTTACGCCGTTTTGTTCCACAACGATTTTTGAACCAGGTTTTACTTTGATTTCCGGTGCTATGAATAGCTTTGTACCTTGTGTCTGCTTTGCCGCCATGTCAGTTTGAACAACGGCGTTCAATTTTTCAAAGGATAGCTTGCAAGGCTGATTTTCGACAACGGGAACTTCTTCATTCTTCCGGGTGATTTTGGTTTTTTCATCCCGCACATCCCGGCGTTCAATAATGGTGCAAACACCTGAATAGGTGCTTTCAATCGCTTTCCTTACCGCTTTTTGTGCGGCGGTCAGCTTCACCACCTGATTTTTCGGTAACACGAAAATTCATCCCTTCCGTAAGTCAGAAGATAGTTCAAGAAAGCGTTCAACCTCTGTTCAGCGGTCAAACTCCCTTCCCCGGTTGCAAATACGGTGTTGGTGTCGCCTGTCTGTATCTGCTTTACCGCCATATCTAAATCAAGCCCTGCAATGCTATCCGGCGAAAAAGTTTTCTTTGCCGTCAGGAATTCGCCTACCGCCATATCAACAGCGATATTTACTAAACCATCAGGTACAGAAAGCGTGTTGCAATCGTTCTTTATGGTGTTTTCCACTTTCTGGATTGAAAAGGCAAGGGCGAATTCATCCCCTACCTGCAACTCATACCCAAACGATTTCAGCCGTTCTTTTACCATTTCCAGCATTGGATCACCGCCTTACCCTTCTGTCCTTGCTTCCTGAATGACTTTCAGAATATCAACTTTCGATTTAGCCCCACTCAAATCAATGTTGTGTTCCGCAGCATAGGCTTTCAGTTCATCAGCCTTCATTTCATCAAGGGGTTCTTCATCAGCTTCCCCTTCAATCGTGTGCCCCAAATCTTTCAGTTTGGAAGCAAGGGCTTCATCATTAGTTTCAATCTCCCCCTTTACAAATCTGCAAAGGGGGAGATTGCTGGAACCATCCCAAATGATGTTAGGAGTTTTCGGTTTCTTTGTTATTTTGAACATGCAATCACCTTATCCTTTCTTTACGCTGCGGCTGCTTTTAATCCAGTAATGGCACCGTGGAGGAAAGCCGGACCATGTGCGAGCCCGATCTGCCCGTAAATCTGCACCTTGTCGGAAGCACCCGTTTTTGCCAAATCTTCCTGAAACAGTACGCCCTTTCCGGGAACTGCCTGGAATACCGGGGCGATATGCGCCATATCCGCAACTAGAATAGAATCATTCGGCATGAAGCGATCCCACACGACCCCCATTTTAAAGAAGTCAGTTTCAATCTCTGTGATATTCATACCGCCTACATTTTGTGTAGTCTGCATATTCGCTTTAAACTGATCAGCGTAAAGATTGGTAATCATCTGTTTCTGATACGCACCACAAAGCAGAACCATCTTGCCAAAATAAGCCCCGTTATCAGCCATTTCACGGAAAAGTTGATCTAGTAAAGCCTTGTTCAAAGCTACATCAGCGGCACCAATGGAAGTTCCCGTGTCGGAAGTGCAAAGTTCCAGCATACCACGGGTTTTGTTTGCAACATTCGCCGCTGTTGAAACCTGATACTTACCGCAAATAAAAGAATACTCCACATCACGAGCAATTTTAATCAGTTTCTGCTGTATCTGCCATGCTTTTTCATCCGCCGGGTTAGGATTCTGCCCCGCCGTGTTCAGCCCGGACATTCTACCAGAATTGCTCTGTTTTGCATAAGTCAGGTCAATCACTTCCTGGTGAATCTGGACAACATTCTTTTCCTGCGTCCTTGCGATATGGCTTGCTGCCGGAGCCGTTGCGGAAGCACTTTCGGAAATCTCTGGCTGTTCTGGTTCTGGGAAATCATAAAGGACAGCAGTAGGGAATTCAAAATTATCAGTCTGTTTGCCGCCCGTAAGCCCACCGATCATGGAAAGAAACGGAGTTTGGGTAGGGTCAGCCGTAAAAAGTTCACCCGCATAATTGGGCAAGTTCCAAGTAGTACCAATACCTGTTACCTCTGGCATATTATTTCACCTTATTTAACCTTTCATTGTAATTTTCACATCAAGACAACGCCTTCTGCGGCGGCTTCCTGCTTGATTTTAATAACCTCTAATTGGTTGTTGTTCTTGCGTGCATCCGCAAGGCGGGCTTCATATCCCGCTGCCGTGGAATTGGGAACAGCAGAAGAAGCTCCCGGCTGAAAGCCTGTGAACTGCTGTTGTGCCTGCCCCTGCGCGTCAAACATATACGCGTCAGACTTCTTCAAAGCTTCCAGCTGCTCATCAAAACCAGAAAGTTTACCATCCTCACCCATTTTCACCTTTGACATATCCAGCATAGCCTTGACCGCTTTTCCGTTCTTTGCCTTTGCACCAGAAAGGGCGATTTCAACAGCGTTATCCAGCTTCAGCTTTGCCAGTTCTTCATCATGGGCTTTCTGCTGATCGGCGTTCTGCTTCTGCAAATCGGAAATCTGCTGTTGCAGCGCCGTATTATCACCGCTGGATTTCTTCAAATCCTCAAGCTGTTTATCCCTGTCCGAAACAGACTTTTTCAAGGTTTTGTTTTCCTCGTTTACCTCGTTAAACCTTGCCTTTGTGACAAAGTTTCCATCAAGGGAATCCATCACCTTCTTCGCCTGTTCCTCTGTCAATCCCATTGCAATCAATTCTTCTTTGTTCATTATGCTTACCTTCCTTTCAAATTTTCCGTTTTTTACCGTGGGTAACGAACCACGAAATTTGACCTTGTTCTTTACCGTCTGCAACGCTTAAAAGACGAAACTGCTATTTAACTCATTATTGGGAAACCACCCCCCTTTTTTCTAAAATCCGCACAAAAAAAGCACTTCCGAAAATTTCCTTCCAAAAGTACCCATAACAAAACTGCAGTCTCGTCTCAAAATATTCCAAGATTTAATACAATTTTAATTGTTTATTAAATTAAATGCCTTCACCACGATTCCTGGGAGTCGTATATAGTTCTTCTTGCGGGTTAGGCGACTTGGGGGTTATTTTTGATAAGTGCTCTATAATGTCCTTATCTGGTTTCATCCCTTTAAACACTTCCCTGTTTCGATTGAACTCTTCATACGTTTTCATTTGAAGCAGTCTCTCTTTCTGGGTCATTCCAAGCCCTCCCTTATCAGTTGATAAAATTCTGGAAACTCTTTCTCCATTCTTCTTGGGTTTTGAATATATTCCCTAAATGCCTCCGACACAAATTCCTGCAATATCTCAGCTCTGACATTCCAGCCTTCATCATAAATGCCTGACCAATCTGATACGTATAACCTTCCTTGATAATCCGATACAAACCTGGCATCTTTTAACAAAAATATCTCTACAGGATTTCCACTTGCATCGTAGTAAGTCTCCTGCACAAATTTATCAAGAGAAACATTTTTTAAAAATCCCGCTTTGAGCCTTTCTACTTTGGCAGAATCTAGTAATTTACTCTCCACCATATGTCCAATTTCATGGATAATTTCTGTTTCGTCTGCGCCTCTTGCTACGTATAGTATATCATGGAAATAGTCATATTGACTAGCCCCTTCTTTTCCAATATCAATAATTATCCCATTATTTAGCGCTTTTTGTACCTTTTCAGGCATAGAAAATATCACCTTATTTACGGTCATCCGCTCCTTTGTGATGCTCTGTCCGGGCGTATGGTTCCTGACTAAATAATTAGTTTTCTCTTTTTCACTTTTCTTCTCTACAAATTTCTCCTCCCATTCCCGGTAATCCATATCATCCGGGACATAGTAGGTCTTACCCGTTTCTTCATCCCTTGCTGCCCGTTTCCCAATACCCCCGAAATCTTCATCAAAATAGGGAACTGTGGTTGAACGGCAAAACACATGAAGGGGCGGGGCGGTAACTCCCGGTTGATACTCTTTCATGAGAAAATGCTTTCCGTCAAGGCTGCGGCATATATCGGAAGTGTGGGAATCAAGGGTTGCAACAATTTCAAACTGTTCAACCCCCAATTCTTCAAAGCAATCCCTCTGTGCCGCTGAGCTGAAATAGGCTTCTTCCGTCATTATCAGCCTTCCTGCGTTATACCGGGAAGTATTCATCTTCTTCGCAAGGGAATCAATCGCCTTTTGTGGGTCAGCTCCCAACATGATATTTTGGGTAAGTTCACTGTGAATTTCTGAAATCAGCTTTTGCTTATTGCCCCAAATCCTTTCAGAAAAGTTCTTCCCATCCACCGCCCACGGTTTAGCAAGCACCTTTTCAATCTGTGACTGATCCAGTCCTGCAATATCCCAGCCAATATTGAACCCCTTCTGAAGTTCGTATGCGGTATGGTAGTAGCCGCTTTTAAATAAATTACCCATTGCCCCGGTCACTGTCCCAACCTGTTTTGAAAACATAGCTTCAAGGCTTTGCTGTGTCTGAATTTTCAGGGCTTCCAGCTTTGTGATATGGTACTTTGCAGAAGCATTTTCCAATTCCTTCATCCATCTGCCTGTTAAAGCATTTTCTTTCCCGTATTTGATATAGTCCTGAACATCCCACTTGAATTCTTTCAGGGCTGCGCCTTTCAGATATTGGCGAGCTTCTGCAAGGGTAATCTCATTGTTATCGGCAAGCCGCTGATACCACCGGGCAATCTGCCCTTCAATCTGCTTTTGGGCTTCCTTGTACTGCCTTTCTATTTCAGCAACAGCAGCTGCACCTTGCCCGTTTTGGGCGGCTTCAAGCTGTTCAAAACGTAGTTTCCAATATTCGCTATTTTGCATTATCCCCACCGCCTTTCACAAAGCGGGGAATAATCAAACGGTAAAAGCTGCATACTGTTCTATCGTTCATTGTTAGATTGAACTTTTTGAACCGTACCAATTTCAGCCACACAAAGGAAGCGAACACCCGCCCCAAAATAGGGTTGTTATATTCCACTTCAAGGGGAACGGGTAAAATGTCAATCTTTCTGATTTTCGCCATTTGAATCACCTTCCTTTTTCGGCGGCTGATTGCCGGGTTGCTGTCCGAAAGGATTATACCCCCGTTCCTGCTGCCGTTCAATTTCAGCTTGTTCTTCTTCTTTCTGCTTCTTCAAACGGTCAAGTTCCTGCTGCGGATCATCAATCCACGGGTGCATACCAATGATTGTCTCATCCGAAAGAATACCAACGGAAGCGGAACAATTTGCGATGGCTTCACTTTCATTGATAAGAATATCCCGGTTGAAAATAATAGTTACTTCCTCATTCTCAAAATTGCCCCTTCCGGTATTTACAAGATGGGCATTGACAAACCAAAGAATTTCCTCAAATGCAGCTTGTAGTTCGGTTTCCATATCGTTAGCATCAAGATCAATGTCGGAATACATTGATTGAATGTTCATCTGATTAGGGTTTCCGGAAAGCCTATCATCCTTTGCATCATAGCCCATAGCGTTTTCAATCAGGGCTTTTTTGAAGATTTCCAAAATAGCCTTGTAGTTTTCTGCATTTACAGTAATCTCCAGTGTTTCAACCCCGCCTTTAGTCTCTCCGTCATAGCGGACTTTCACCGCGCCGAAAGTTGCAAGATTTTTTCTGAACTCCCCTAAATTCGTACCATCATAGTTTTTCAGAACAAGAATTGTGTTCCGGGCATCTTCCTGCATATTGTTTTCAAAATCCGAGAGCATAACATTGATACCGTCCTGAAGGGATTTTACTTTCTTAATCAGTGGTATTTCCTGTTCATTGTACTTCAAAGGAATCAGGGGGATTTTCGCCCAATTCAAAGGCTTGCCGTCCGCCGTCACGTAAGCACAATCCTGTTCTTCCACGGTTAAATCAGGAATCAGAACATTGCCATCGAGGATATAGCAATGAATCCCTTGCATATCGAATACTTCAACTTTTTCAATGAGCGTCGGCTTGATGCCATCATATCCAGCCACCAGGTAAAGCCTAATTGCACCCGCTAAAATAGTGTGTTCGCTATCCTCCCAAACAGGAAATATTTCATACCCCGGAAATAGCCTGAAAGAAAACTCCCCCTCTTTCGTGTAATATGGATAAAGCCATGAAATACCGTGGTTCAAAGCTGCTTTGCCACCATTCTTCAATGTTTTCATAAACTTTTTATTGAACACCTGTTTCAGAAGCGCCGTGTAAAGCTCATTTTTCCCATCTATGGCAAAAGGCTTCCCTAAAAGGTAATTTGCCTTCTGGTTCACCATCTTAGCATACTGGTTATCAATCAATCGGTTATTCGGAAGATTTTCAACGATTTGCAGTTTGCCATTCTCTCCGATCATTGTCCGTTTACGTGTAAGAATATCATGTTCGTTCCCGTAATATAACTGCCCCTTAATTTGCATAATGCGTTCCGGGCTTCCTTTCCAGTTAATAACCATACGTTCAAGGATTTCTTTATTTCCCAAATCAGGTTTTATAAGATTTTTATAATAACTCCCTTTATATCCATATTTCATAACATCACTAATCCTACTTCGTATTCTCCTAAACAAGTTCAATTTTCTCACCATTTTCTATCGTCTTGCAAAATGTGATATTTTTAGTCAAAGCTAAATGCATCTGGCAATAAAAGTTTCGTTACGCCATACCGCATAGAATCCATACCATGTGAAAATTCATGATCTGGTTTCCCTGTCGGTTTCCCATCCTTATCCTTGCCCCAGCAGTAGTTTTCAATTTCTTTTTTGAACTCGGGGCATCTTCCTGGATGAACCACAATCTGATAATTCTGTATGAGCTGAATACCGTGGTTTACACTGTCTTTGCCCTTTCTGGAAGGCTCTGCTTTGATACCTTCGTCCTGCAATTCAGCAATGCTTTTCGGCTCTGCATTATCACAAATCACCTTCTGTCCGCCATAGCCCATTTTCTTAATCTGCCCAGCTATGATTTTGTTGGTAACGCCTGTTTTGTACCACTCATCAAAGATGTAGATTCGCATTGCAGCGTTATCCACCATTTCACACACAAAAGCATTTGGATCAGTGAACCCGAAATCAAGATTAAATGCCGATTTTATACCGGGAATTGCCCGAATTTTATCAACATCAAATTCTTCATATACAACATTGGTGTAAATCAGCCCTTCTGCAATGCCCCATTCGCCTTCACCCTCGATGCGGTACCTGCGGGGGTTATTCTTCTGCATTTTCAGAAATATGCTGCGGTCAGCCTCATCCAGCCATTCATTACATTGCCATGTAGTGGTTTTTACAAAGGTATCTTCATCGGGCGTGTCAAAGAACCGCGCTTTCAGCCAGCTAGTAGCGCTCCACGGGTTAAAAGTCAGGGTTATTTGCTTGAAATAACCTTCCGGTACTTCGCCGCGGATTGACATATCAAGTTTGTTGAAATCATCCTCATTTGTGATTTCATAGGCTTCCTCAATCCAGACAAAACACAACACGCCTTTATCGACCGAAATGGAAGTGATTTTCAAGCCATCATCCAGCCCACGGAACAGAATCTTTTGCCCTGTATCAATTCGGGTTATCTGCATAGGGGAAACGGTACACTCAAAATAACCATCAAGTCCCAGACGGTGAATCGCCCATTTCAGATCGCTGTACACGGAATCCCGCAAAGTGTTTGAATAGCGGCGAACACATAGCCCGTTGCTCTCCGGGTATTCAAATAAGCGATGAATCATGTTCAAAGCAGTTGTCTTACTTTTCTTTGAACCGCGGCTCCCCTTACAAACACGGTATCTTTTCCGGGTATTCCAAAAATCAGCATAGTTTTTACCAACAATTTCTTGCAATGATACTTTCATACAATCACTGCTTATTCTTTCAGGTCATTCACAATAACCACGGGTTCAAGGTCAACACTTACATTATCTTTGAACATACCGTACCGCTTACCGATCAATTCAGCCGCCTTCAAGCGTTCTTTTGCCGAAACATCAATATCAGTGATTTCCTGCACGCCATCACCTATAAGCTGCAAGATTTGCTCCTTATGTTTTCCCCTCATAACGGCGGTAAGATATTCAAGAACTTCCTGAGCGTCAGCGGTCTTTTCGCTGTGAATCCGCTCAAGCTGTTCATCAATATAGGTTTTAGTTTCAACATTTTTCAACATCCGCTGTCCTTGACTATAAGCTGTCTTTGGGGAATACCCCGCCCTGATTGCAGCCTGTGTCGCATTCAGGTCAATCAGATATTCCTCTACAAAACGTTTCTGTTTTTCTGTTAGTTTTTTTGCCATCCTGCAACACCTTCTTTCTGCATAGCAAAACGCCCTGTATCTCTACAGGACGTTTCAATTCTTTATATACTTCGACTCTTTGAGTATAACAGTCAATACCTTCAAATGTCAAGCGTTTTATAACATTTAGAATATTTAGAACACATTGTTGAAATGTACGACCAGAATCCTCCTGCACTCCTGTTCGGTTATTCCTATCGCTGCTGCTACTTCATACTCAGGAAGGCAGTTGATATATCTTAGTGTCAATACAAGGCGAATAACCCAATCCGGTATTGCTTCTATGTATGCCCTGGCGTGTTGTATTAACCGTGTATTCCAGTAATATAGTTCTTTATACTCCAGTTCTATATCACATGCTTCCTCAACGGAACTCATGGAAGTATTAAACGTACTGTGCGCATGGGGCATCCCATCCTGTGGCTTGATGCTGGTTCCGTCGTCATATTTCAGCTCCTTATATTTTTCCTGAAGCTGCTTCAGCCTGCGGTTATTCTTCCCTATCTGCAAAAATTCTTTTTCTGTCATTGCTGCCTCCCCTCCTGCTGTTTCACGCCCTGTCCTCCCTGCGGCTGCACTCTCCCTTTATCCGGTACGGCCTGTGCGCCATGTGCCAGTATGCCATCCGTGGTATGTTACGCAGGGCGGCAGCGTCCTTCCTTGCGGCCGCCTGGCGTTTTTGTTCTGCCGTCATGTATCTTCTCCCTCGTCATAGATATGTATCCCAAGCTGTTTGCCCGGCAGACTCCATCACTTCCCAAATCTCGTAATCCCTGCCGGTGGCAAAATAATTACGGTATGGGAAGTAGAACTTCTTCCCATGCCGGATGTATGGTTTCTTCCTGTCTAGCCCTATGCAGTGCTTCGCCTGGTCTATATACGGGTTTCTTTTCGTGTGCATGTTTTTCCTGCCTCCTTTCTGCATCGGCGCGAACCAGTCAATGTCCCACCGCCTATACGCTCACCGATTTCATTCAATCAATGCAAAATTCTCTTTCAAGTCATCAAGCGGCATTTCTATCCATCCAAAATCAGAATCATCATCCAGTGAATCCATATGTACATCGCCGCCAATTCGGTAAGCACATTTCTTTTATGCACTTATATTTCATTCTCCCTTACCTCTCTCTAATTCTTTCAATGCAGCTTCGGCTTCTTCTCTGGTGAGGAAAACTGTTTTGCCGATTCCTCTTACTGCAAAAGTTCCCGTAATACTTCCGTTTGAATTTGTATAGTAAACAACAACTTGGTCTAAAATCCTTTCTTCTTCCCAGTCATCATCATTCATACTTCCGAAAGAAAATCCCGTAACCTCATAACTGTATGGTCTGCCAAAATCAATATCCCAAATTATATCCCCCACCGCACAAGGCAGTTTCAGCAGTCTGTTTTGCTCCTCTGCCTCTTTCCATTCCACAAACTTTTCTGCATCTTCTTTTTCAATGAACAACGCCAAATGATTAAGAGATTCCTTTATCTGACCTTTTTCATTCCAAATTCCCGCCCAGTTCATAGGTCTTACTGCATATCTGCCTCTATCTGTTTCAGAAATTATAAGTTTATCCATATTTCCCTTTCCCTCCACAATCCCCATAAATCCCCTAATTCTATTTTACAGGAGATTTTATGGGGAGTTGTACCAAGTTATCAAGTTTCATTTTTGTATGTCTTTTTGCATATCCTATTTTCTATAGATTTTCGCAAGGGTTTACCATCATTTCCTTTTTCAAATCTATTTACTTTATCCCACATATACCCTCTTTTGAGAAAACAATTCAGCGAACCCCATACAGTATTACAATACATGCATGGTTCTCCCAAGCCTTTGTTTTTCTCATTCATCTGCTTTGCTGGAAGAATATCAAATATACTCATTTGACCATTCACTTCCCTATCCTCCTCATTTCCTTGTCAAAAATACTGAAAAAATATCTCCTAATCCCATAAAAATCCGTCCGGCAGTACGGAAT
>OFFK01000623.1_pt1 | contig 30354 bp, 28 predicted proteins | sample 1521361 | NCBI WGS metagenome assembly OFFK01 (sample SAMEA3504096, study PRJEB24116) | mouse gut metagenome | biome: mouse gut; feature: mouse-associated habitat; material: faeces | place: Denmark | collected 2011 | reverse complement strand
GTATTTCAACGATTTTTTAAGATAATTCGGTATAACATTTTCTCCAAGATCCGGCAATCTTGCTGACGCCTCATCGGACAGATGCTCAAATTCGGTATAATACTTCTCGCACAAAAACAACGTATCCATGATAATAGACAGGGCAGACAGGATAATGTCTGACTATTATCAAAGGAGGCGTTTTGCCATGGAACAAAACACAGTAACCATCAACCAGCTGATTGCGCAGATATTGGATGAGATGAGGCGAATCGGTTACAGTGAGACTACGATCTGGAGGTATTATCAGCCTGCCATGGGGCAGTTCCGGAAATACTATGGGCAGACCGGACAGGCAGCATACAGCCCAGAGATCACGGATGAGTATATCAGCCTGAACAAGGAAAGGTATGAGCGCGGAGAGGTCACCTACCAGTCCTTCAAGAAAACACGGTATGTCGGCCGCAGGATGAATGAATTCTTCCTGAGTGGACAATTCCGGTACACATCGCAAAAAAGGGGGACTTCTTTTATGCTGTCGGAGGGGAATGAGCGGATCGTTGACCAGTTCCTCTGTTCGAGGTCATGCGGGGACAAATCGAGATATGATGCCGGATGGACCGTGCGGAAATATCTCCAGTACATGGAGAAGCGCGGCCATGCCTCGCTTTCAGATGTGACACATGATGAAGTCCGGGAATTCATCTTAAAGACCGCAGCCAGCATAAAGACATCAGGCCTGCACAATGTCCTGCTCTACCTGAAGCATTTCCATATCTTCCTTAAGGATTCCGGGATACCGGCCCCGGACTGCGTAGAACTTTTTTCATACAAGGTATACAGGGGGATGCCCATCCAGAGTTACGTGACCGATGAGGAGCTGGAGCGGATCCTCGGTGTAATCGACACGGAGACAGAAACAGGGAAACGGAACCGCGCCATCATCCTTGTGGGCGCGACCACGGGCCTGCGTGCCATCGACATCATCCGCATGAAGCTGACGGACATTGACTGGAGGAAAGGCGAGATAAAGCTCGTCCAGAGCAAGACAGGCACGACAACGCACGTCCCGCTCATGAAAGAGACTGGCGAGGCCCTGAAGGACTATATCCTGAACGCCAGGCCGAAAGGGACCGGATGCGGGGAAGTGTTCCTGCGCGTTTCAGCCCCAAAGACGGAGATCCAGGACACGACCTGTATCGGCTGCATGTTCCGCTCCTATCAGGAAAAAGCCGGGATACGCAGGCAGCCCTTTGACGGGAAGGGGTTCCATGGCCTGCGCAGGAGGCTGGCAAAGAAACTGCTCGTTTCAGGTTCGCCGCTCACCACAGTGTCACAGATGCTCGGCCATGACGATACGGATTCTGCCCGCCAGTACCTTTCTCTTAATACAGACGACCTCCGGGAATGCGCACTTGATTTCAGCGTGATCCCTCTTGAAAGGGGGTGCCTGTCATGAGCTATGGATTTACCAGCGGGTTTGCAAAAGACCTTGAGGACATGATCGCCCTCAAGGCAACATTTGGGTTCTCGGAGGCTACCTACCTCGACCGGGCGAAGGACTTTGACCGGCACTGCTCCAGCGGCCACCCGGATGCTGACAGGGTGACGGAACCCATCGTCATCAGCTGGCTGAAGGCAGGGATGTCAAAAGCGGACGGGACGGTCCACCGGAAAGCTGCTTTTGCCAGGGCCTTCGGGCGTTACCAGAGATCCACGGGAAAGGATGCTTATGTCATCTCGGAGATGTTCACGGCGGGAAAAAGTATATTTGTCCCATATATCTTCAGCGATGATGAGCTGAAGGGGCTTTTCCATGAGATCGACTTATACGAAAAGGCGGGCAGGGAGCTGGAGGCCGCGCTGCTGAGCACCTACTTCAGGCTGACCTATACCTGTGGGCTGCGTCCAAATGAGGGACGGCTCCTGAAAAGGAGCGAGGTGGACCTTGGTTCCGGCGAGGTCCGTATCGTCAACACGAAATGGCATAAGAGCCGCAGCATCGTGATGTCTGAGGATATGCGGGCGGTTGTGCGGTCCTATGCCGCGATGCGCGATGCTTCTTTCCCGGAAAACGGACATTTTTTTCCAAGGCCAGACGGCAGTCCGTACACTGCCGCCTGGATGGGCGGGAAGTTCAGGAAGTTTTTTGCCAGGTCAAAGAAAGATGAACCATCTGAACTGCTCCCTCCAGTAAGAGTATACGACCTCCGCCACCGGTTCGCCACAGCGAATTTAAGCCGCTGGCTGGACAGGGGCATCGACATCCATTCACGGCTCCCATACCTGCAGGCATATATGGGGCATAAGGAGCTTGCAGCCACAGCCTACTATATACATCTCCTCCCAGAGAACCTTGTAAGATCTTCAGGGATAGACTGGGACAGCATGAACAGGCTCGTGCCGGAGGTGGAACTATGGGAAAGATAAAAGATCCACAGCTGTTCCTCCTGATCAAGAACTTCCTCCTCGTATATCTGCCGGTGCAGCGGAAGCTGAGCGGGAACACAGTGACCACTTACCGCACTGTGCTGAACCAGTTCCTGGCCCATGTGGCGGGGGCCGAAGGCATACCGGTCATGGCCGTCACTTTCGATATGGTGAACGCGGGTTCCGTCAATGCCTACCTGGACTCGCTTACAGGGGACAGGGGCCTGTCGTCTTCGACCAGGAACAACCGGCTCGCGGTATTGAGGGCGTTCGTCAGCTATGCGGCAGCCTGCAGGCCGGAATATATCAGCCTGTCAGGTGAGCTCTCTGCCATCAAGGTCCGCAAGAGCGACCGCTTTGCCAAAGTGGACTACATGACAGAAAAGGCAGTGGAGGCGCTCCTGAAAGAACCGGATACCCGCACAGCCATAGGGCTGCGCGACCAGATGATCATGGTCATGCTGTATGATACAGGAGCCAGGATACAGGAGGCCCTCGGCATCAGGCTCTGCGACCTGCGGCTTGACAGGACGCCGACAGCACAGCTGTTTGGAAAAGGCCGGAAGATCAGGACAGTCCCCTTGATGGCGAATACAGTAGGGAAGCTGAAGAATTATATCAGCGTCTTTCACAAAAGGGAATCCATGCTTTCAGAAAAGCCGCTGTTTTATGTAGAACGGAAAGGACAGCTACAGCCCATATGCGATGACACGGTGAGGATCCGCATCCAGAAATATGCGGATGCGGCAAGGGAGAAATGCGGGGATGTGCCAGAAACAGTATACCCCCATCTTTGGCGGCATACCCGTGCCATGCACCTGTACCAGCACGGGATGGACCTGACACTGATCTCCCAATGGCTTGGGCATGCCAGCCTTGAGACCACTCTGGTCTATGCCCATGCCGACACGGAGGCAAAGCGTAAAGCGATAGAAAAAGCCATGGGTTCTGGGACAGGGGCTCCAGAAGATTCTTCAAGCTATACCATAGACGATGAGGATCTCCTAAAGCAACTCTATGGCTTGTAAGCTCTTGTAGGTTATACCGAATTCCTGTGTCGGGGCGGCATTTTTTGTTTTCTACTGTATAAGATCCAGTAAAAAGTCATACCGAAAATCTCCGCAAGAAGCCATGCTTTATCAGCTTTCCATGGAGATTTCGGTATAATAGAAGTTTCGGTATAACCATTTAGCGAAATATTCTGTAAATAAAAATCGTTGCCACAAGAAATATTTTGTAGCAACGATTTCTATTCTATTACTATAATTGTATAACTCGGCTAGCTTGTCTTATAACATAATCATCATGCGACACTAAAACTATTGTTTTACCAGATTGATTTAACTTTTTCAAAATCTCTAAAATTATATCTCTATTTACCGGATCAACAGAAGCTGTTGGTTCGTCTGCTAAAATTATAGATTTGTCTTGTAGCATAACCCTTGCGATTGCTATACGTTGTTGCTCTCCACCAGACAACTTGAAAACTTCTTTGTTAATGTCAACTTGCAAATTTAATCCATTCAAAACATTTTGAATTAAAGTAATTCTTTCTTTTTTACTTTTATCTTCTAATCCTATTGATAAATTTTTTAGGACTGAAAAATCATCAATCAACGCAAAGTTTTGGAACAAATAACCTATTTTTTTTCTTAATAAGTATTTAATTTGTTTTTTATCATTATAATGAACCTCTTTACCGTCAATTATGATTTCTCCACTATCACATTTTTCAAGTAACCCGATTATATTTAACAAGGTTGACTTTCCGCTACCAGATTTCCCTTTAATTCCTAGAAACTCGCCACTTTCGATAATACAATTAAATTTATCAAAGATGGTATTATTTCCAAATGATTTAGTTATATTTTTTAATTCTATCATATCAATATCCTCCCTGTTATTATTCTCCTTTTAAAATTGATACGGTTTTTTTAGTTTGGTAATTATAAAATATTGCCATATATACTATACTTTCTAATATAGCTACAAAGAAGAATACTGGACAAATACACAAGGTAACAATAAGAGTAATCAACATATTGATACCACATAAATACAAAACTAACCTTTTTGGAAATACTGATAAAATTTTAAAAACTGCAATTTCTTTCTTTCTAAACTCACAATATACTACACCTATTGCAATAACTGATAGTAGGAAAGAAAGAGCATTTACAATTAAAAACTGTAAATCATCTATTAGTTTTAAATCTAAATTGCCTAGCACTTTTTGATAATCTGAAGATAAATTAACCAAAGTTGCCGTACCACTGTCTATCTTATTTTCTGATAAATATTTCTCCATATCTGTGATAATATCCTTATGGAATAAAACACGCCCATTATTGAAATAAATATCTCTTTCTATTGGTTTTAGAAAATAAATTGCGTTATAGGTTTTTTCAACTGGATTTAAAAAGTTACAATGTTCTTGACCGCTTTCAATAAATCGTACTTTGACAGTTGTATTTTCTCCAAACCCAGCTACTATTTCCTCCGTTCTTTCAGATAAATTACTTGGAATTAAGATAGTAGTTGAATTACAATCAAAACTATCTTGGTCGATTCTTTCTCCCTTATCAGAATAAACGGGTATAAAGTCAAGCATATTGTATGACATACGAATGATTGGGGGATTAGTGATCATACCTTCTTTTTTATCATGGTTAAAACTAGCTTCATGCCCATATAAGCAATCTGTCGGATTAGCATAATTGTATATTTTATTTTTATCAGTTTCATCAAAATTTAAAAGCAACAAATCCATTAAAACATTGTCTGGAATTTCTGCTGTTTTAACATAGTAAAAGTCCGAACTTCTTACACTATTATCGGTTTCGCTGGCAACTTGCACATCAAGTACATCATAATATACGTTTTGAGCAAAAATAACAAGAATAATCGTTGCACATAATTTAAACACAACAGTAAATATGACTAACAGTTTATTATTTTTATTGCTTTTTAGTGCGGGTACGATATTCAAAAATTTCACAAATAATGTACCAATCAACATAACTGCTAGCATTGTTAAGACAATACAAATTGTAATATAAAAATAAAGTTTTGAAAAATCAGCTAATAATTCATGGTGCTTCAATATTAAATAAACACCAAATATTATGCTAATCAAAGTATATCCCATCAGAATCCGTATCGCAGCAATTTTTATAATATTTGTTGATATAGATAAATCTTTACGTCCATTTAATTTCAAAATCGCAATTTCTTTGCTGCGAAGCATATAGTAAACACTCATACAAAACACCAACAATAGAATTACACACAAAAAAAATTCCACATTTTTCTGTGAAAATATTACAGAAAAATTCATTCTGTGAGATTCAAAGATTTCATTATGTATTCCATAATTTTTCAATCCATCAATAAACCCAGCAAAATTTGAATCTTCGTTCTCTATTGTCCAAAAACGTTGTAGTTTCAATCCACTTTCTAAATCTTCTTTATACAAAATTTTATTTGTAGAAAATAATGTATTTTGATACCCCATCTCTATATCATCATTATCACTAATATTTAGATAGTTAAAAACAACATTTTTTTGCAAAAAGCTGGTGTTATTATATTCTGTTGTGAATACCGTTAGATTATATTCTTGTGCAATATCAATTAAATCCTCAGATGAGATATTTTTTTCTACCGCACAATCATACAAATTTCCAATATTCATAGGAAAGATTAAAGAACTGGAGTAAATCACAAAAATATATACTAAATATATTCCGATAAAAACTCCTGTTAAACTAAATAGTTTTTTCATTGTACCGTCTCCTGATCCATTATTTATTGTGTTTCTAAAAAAGTTAAGTGCGAGGTCAAGTAAAAATATACTTGACCTCGTACTTTTTGCCAGAAGCACAAGTCTTTACTTATTCACTTCTTCATCTTCCCACAACTCGACTTCATAAGAAGAAGGAGCTGCCGGAGCTACTTTTACATCTGCGCCAGCACTACGAGAAACAACAACTGTTAAATCCTTATAGCCTACTTTGTTAGGAGTGAATATGTGATCATAAGAGGCAGTCTTGGTTACTTTAACCTCTCCTGCGGCATCTACACCGTTTGTAGTACCCGTTACAGAGTCTTTGTCGCCATTGTCATCTTTTACCCAAACAGTTACACTGTATCTTCTTCCGTCTACTTTGTGATCCCATACTTTAGAATAGATTTTATGGTTAGAATCAATTCCGCCGTACCATGAACCACTGCCGCCGTCGATACTCTCACTAGCAGCAAATGCAACAACTGGCATAGCTGCACAAATACTTGCCGCAAGTAAAGCACTTAAAATTCTCTTTCTGGTTTTTATAAAAATACCCACCTTTCCTTTTTATTGTAATTATGCCTTTTTAAATGAGTTCAAATTAGTTATTTTTGACAAAAATCTGTATTTTCATTTAAGTCAAAAATCTACCACGCTCTTTCTCTTTCCAACGGAATCAGTCCTTTCTCTAGCATTTAGGGATTACCGCCTTTGCTTGTCTATGTAATACCACATTCCATAGCGTTTGTAAAGAGCTTTGTATTTCCTGCTAGGGTTGTTTCATGAAGCCATAATCAAATCGGCCCTCTGTCTTAACAATGCTTGAGAAATTTTTGTTCTTACTTCGACTTACTTGATTTTCAAAAAAAACGCAAAAAGTCCCCTGTTTCTTATTTTGTGATTTTTTTGAAAATGATTTTGTATTATAATTATCTTAGCGGAAGCTTTGTATGGCACCAAAAACATACTTTGCAATCAGGTCTAAATCGTCAGAAAAAATATCTGACATTTCCTGAATCCCTTTGCCTGTATCGTCCTGGATACAGGCAATTTTTAAAATGTTGTATGCAATCTTCCGGATCAGTGCAAGATTGTTCTTACTTTTTCTTGCACTGGAGCGGTCCTCACGAAATACATCATCAAGCACGTGGTGCAGCGTGTTTTCCACTCCTTATCTGAATGTTCAGATAAGGAGTGGAGAACAAGCTGCACTGGCAGCTGGATTTCACATTTCGGGACGACAAAAATACAAGCATGGCAAAGACAGGAGCAAAAAACCTCCAGATTATGAAAAAGATAGTTCTGTCAATTCTGTCGCTGGTGAAAAGCAGCTATAAGCTGAGCATGAAGAAGATTCGCTATGTACTGTCATTGGATTATGAGAATGAAATAGATCATTTCTTTATATTTTTAATGAACACCAAATGGTGTTGCTTTGCATAACAGTTTATAAGTTTAACCTGAAAAGGGCCTCTTATCCCTTGACACACCGCCCCCGATGCATTATACTTATTCGAAAACGAGGAAAGAGAGGTATTGTATGTTAAGCTTGGTGGATGTGGAGGTGCTCCGCAACTGAACACGGGGAGAGGATAGCTGTTTGCCTTTCGGGGGATAGCTATGCCCTTTCGTCTGCCCTGTAGATGCTTAACATATACTTCTTTTTCAGGAAATATTCTGGACTGTAAATGGAAAGCATGGCCATTGTAGGCTGTGTTTTTTTGGTTCCATGAAACGCCGGCCACGGAAGGAGTATGCCTTTTGCACAGGGCAGATACTACCGTGGCCGGTTTTTGTATTGTCTAACCGTAAAATAACATGCGCCAAAGCGCGAGGAGAGTGTCATCATGAACATCATTGAGACCGAAAGACTTACCAAGACCTACCGCAGGTTCAAAAAGCCGGAGGGGCTTTCCGGCAGCATCAGGAGCCTCTGGAAGCGGGAATACGAGGAGAAGGCCGCCGTCCGGGATTTCGACTTTGCCTTACAGGAGGGGGAGTTCATCGGGCTGATCGGGCCGAACGGCGCCGGGAAGACCACCCTGACGAAGATGCTCACCGGCATCATCGCGCCCACCTCCGGGCGGATCCATGTCATGGGCTTCTACCCCAATGACCTGAAGAACGAGTTCAAGCGCCAGTATGCCGTGGTCATGGGCCAGAAGAGCCAGCTCTTTTTTGAGCTCACCGCAAACGACACCCTGCGCCTGTTCAAGGAGATTTATGAGCTGGACGAAAAGCAGTTCCGGGAGACCAGGGCCTATTTCACGGAGCTGTTCGGCGTCCGGGAGCTGATGGACGTGCAGGTGCGCACCCTTTCCCTGGGGGAGCGGATGAAGATGGAGCTGATGGTGGCGCTGCTGCACAATCCCAGGATCCTCTTCCTGGACGAGCCCTCCATCGGCCTGGACGCCATCGCCTCCAACCAGATCCGCAGGTTCCTGAAACAGGTGAACCGGGAGCGGGGGACCTCCATCATCCTCACCTCCCACTACATGGAAGACATCGCCACGCTCTGCGACCGCTCTGTAGTCATCCATCACGGCTGCAAGGTCTATGACGGCAGGACGGATGCGCTGTTCGCCAGATATCAGAAGAACAAGAAAATCACGGCCACATTCTCCCAGGAGCTCCCTCCGGCCCAGGGCCCGGCCGCGGAAAATCCCGCTCCCCTGCAGGGACAGGCCGGAGGGCAATCCTCCCGCCAGCTCCCCTGTTGGGAGGTGTTGGAACGGACGCCCCACAAGCTGACGGTCCTGGTGCCCAAGGAGGAAGCCGGAGCGGCCCTGGCGGCCATCATGCCCTGGGGCCCCACGGACATCTCGGTGGAGGAGGACGAGATCGGGACTGTGGTGGAGCGGATCTATCAGGAGGGCGCGAAGGGGGTGGCATTATGAGAGCCGAATTCATATCCGGATACAGGAAATACCGGGAAGCCGCTGCAGTGAACCTGAAGGCCCAGCTCGCCTGGCGGGCGGATGTGGTCTTCAACATGCTGTTCACCATATCGAAGATCCTCTTCGCCTACCTGCTCTGGGGCATCATCTTCCGGCAGAGGGATGCGGTGGCCGGGTTCACCTTCCACGGCATGCTGTCCTATTACATCATCAGCTCCTTCCTGTCCCAGTTGGAGCTGTCCGGCGGCATCAGCGGAGAGATCTCCGCGCGCATCCGAAACGGCACCTTTTCGAAATATATGGTGCTGCCCATGAACATACAGGGATACTTCATCGCCATGGAGGCAGGGGTGGTGGCCTTCTATCTCATTTTTGACTTCCTGGCCGCGGCGGTCTGGGTCTTCCTGTTCCGGATCCGGTTCGCGTTCACCGGGGAGCCGCTTGTCATGGCCTGCGCGGCGCTGATGGTCCTGCTGGGGCTTTTGTTCATGGTGCAGTTAAATTTCTATCTGGGGATATTGACGTTAAAATATCAGGAAATCAGCACTTTCCTGATGATAAAGAACAATCTGGTGGCTCTGGTCACCGGGACGATCGTGCCCCTGGCGCTGTTCCCGGAGACCGTGGTAAAGCTGATGCGCTGCCTGCCCTTCTACTATGTGACCTATCTTCCCTCCATGCTGCTCACAGGGCGGTGCAGGGAGGAGGCTGCGCCCGGCCTGTTGATTCTGGCGGCCTGGTGCGGGGCCCTGCAGCTTGTCATCGGGATTACCTGGAAAAAATACAGAAAGAGATACGACGGGGTGGGGATATGAGAAAAAGGATGAAAAAAAATTTCAGAGTGCTGCGGGAGCTGTTCCGCATCCGTTTCCAACATCTGATGCTGTTCCGGCTGGGGTTCTTCGGGCCGTTTTTCGTGGACGGGAGCCTGTTCGCCGTGCAGCTCATGGTGTTCGGGGCGGTGTATTCCAATGTGGACCGAATCGGCGCCTGGGGGGAGGGGGAGATGATCCTGTTCATCGGAACCTTCTCCCTGATCAATGCGGTGGGCATGGCGTTCTACTTTTTCGGCATCCGGCAGGTCCCGGACAAAATCAGGAACGGAGAGCTGGATCTGTATCTGACAAAGCCCGTGAGCCCGCTGTTGCGGCTTACCTTTGAGCAGATCAACCCGGGCTCCCTGCCCCTGATCGCCATGAGCCTGTGCATCATCGGATACGGCGCGCGCAGGGCGGGGATCGTGCCCCATGCGGAGGACGTCCTGCTGTATCTGGGCTGGCTGGCCGTCATGATTCTGCTGCATTATGACATGATGGTGCTGATCCGGAGCGTCTGCTTCTACCTGGTGACCAATGCAAAGCTGGAGCAGCTGGAGGACGCGGCGCTGGAGCTGTGCATGAAGCTGCCGGGCATTGCCTTTTACGGCATCTACCGGGTCGTCTTCTGCTTCCTCCTGCCCTACGGCCTGATGGCTACTCTGCCGGTGCAGAGCATACTGGGGGAGCTTAGGTGGCAGGCGGCCCTGCAGGGCCTGGCCGTGGCGGCGGTGTTTACCGGGCTGACGGTCTGCGCGTGGAAGCGGGGGCTGCGGCATTATAACAGCGCCAGCTCTTAGGCCGCCATTTTACTGCAACTATATAGTATTTTTTATATGCAACTATGATGCAAAAATGATGTGCTTTTGATGAAATACTTCCGTATGCTATAGGGGAGCCATTGAAAAAAAGAAGTGAATTTGTCGAAAGCCCTGACCAATATGACCGTTGCCATAGGCCGGCCGGATCCTGTCCCTGTGGGGCGGGAGATCCGGCCGGGCCGCGTAAGGAGGTGCGCCGCAGTGGGATTGTCCGACCTGAATTTCATATTCCGCTTCCTCCCCGCGTTTCTGCTGGTGTATTTCCTGTGCCCGGCAAAGTACCGCAATGCCGTCCTCTTCGGAGGCAGCATCGTCTTCTGCGGCTTTTGCAGCCTCCCGGGCGCAGCAATCCTGCTGGGCTCCGTGGCCGTGAACTATGTGCTGACCCGCATCCTGGACTGCCGGAAGTCCCCTGGCTGGCGCAAAGGCTGGCTGGCGGCGGCCGTGCTGTTCCATGTGGGCGTCCTGGGGTATTTCAAGTATATGGCCCCCTCCCTTCCGCCGGGCATCAGCTTCTATACCTTTACCTTGCTGACCGCGGCCATAGACGTGTACCGCCGGGCGGAGCGGCCTCCCAGAAGCTTTCTGGAGCTGGGGGCCTTTGCGGCCATGTTCCCCAAGCTGCTGTCCGGCCCCATCACCGCGTACCATGACACCATCGAGCAGGTGCGCAGACGCAAAATCACCGCCAAAGGCGTGGAGTACGGCCTGTCGTTAATGATCGTAGGCCTGGCCTTCAAAGTCATCATCGCGGACACTGTGGGCATCCTCTGGCACGACATCCGGACCGTGGGCTTCGAGAGCATCTCCACGCCCCTGGCCTGGATGGGCGCAGCGGCATACTCGGTGCAGCTCCTGTTCGACTTCCAGGGGTACAGCCTGATGGCCGTGGGATTGGGCAGCATGCTGGGCTTCCGGCTCCCCCGGAACTTCGACCATCCCTACCGCTCTCTGAGCGTCAGCGAGTATTACCGCAGATGGCATATGTCGCTGGGGCGGTGGTTTCGGGACTACCTGTACATCCCCCTGGGGGGAAGCAGGAGAGGCGCGGCGCGGACGGTGTGCAATCTGCTGATTGTATGGCTGGCCACGGGCATCTGGCATGGCGTGACACTGAATTTCCTTATCTGGGGGCTGGCGCTGGGGTTCTTCATCGTCATGGAAAAGCTCTGGCTGGGGAAGCTCCTGAATGGCCACCCGGTGGTGGGGCATCTGTATGTATGGTTCCTGATTCCGCTGACCTGGGTGGTGTTCGCCGTCACGGATCTGGGGAGCCTGGGGACTTATTTTACGCGGCTGTTTCCCTTCCGGGGCGGCGGCATCGCGGTGAACCCGAGGGACTGGATCATCCACGGGAAAAACTACCTGGGCTTCTTCCTGGCGGCGCTGGCAGTGTCCTGCCCCCTGGCGGATTCTGTCTGGAAGCGGTTCTGGAACACCCTGGGGGCAAAAGTCCTGCTGTTCGCCCTGTTCTGGGTATGCGTCTACCGGATCGTCACCGGACTGCATAACCCTTTCCTGTATCTGGGATTCTGAGGAAGCTACATATAGTCCTGACAAGAGTAACCGTCCGCGCCTTTTAGAAGTTCGAGAGATTATGTATTTATACCGCTTAACGATTTCACTTGCCGTGAAACCGGACTGCATAACGCTGACTGGTTCATTCGCATGATTACATTAGGCAGCATTCAGCGTTATGCAGTATAAGATGAAACGGCAGTATATTTGGAAGCAGCGCCCTGGAACCGGGCATAGGAGTAGACATATGAGGACACGAAAGCATACCACACCGTTGTTATCCGCACTGGCAGCCAGCATGCTGTGTGCCAGCCTTACAGCCGCCGTCAGCGCACATGGCGTTTTTGAAAAATATGATACGGACGGCTGGGGACAGCCCATCATCTCCGTGCTGATGCAGGGCCTGGCCCATCGGGATTCGTTCTGGGAGCCTGGGGGCGCAGATGCCCAGGATAATTCCCTCCTGCTTGCCTCCAGCCAGTCCAATACCGGGGAAATCCCCGATGTCCTTGCGGGCCAGCGGGAAGCGGCTATCTCTGGCAGCGTCTCCGGCAGGCAGCAGGACGCAGGGGCTGCCGGTTCGGCCAATGGTTCCGGCGGTTCCGTTGAGCAGCATGGTACAGGAGCATTCGGTTCGGTCAATGGTTCCGGCGGCTCTGGCAACCAGCAGAGCCCGGAAGCAGTCGGCTCCGGAGGACAGCCGGGCGCAGGAGCTGCCGGTTCGGCCAATGGTTCCGGCGGCTCTGGCAACCAGCAGAGCCCAGAAGCAGTCGGCTCCGGAGGACAGCCGGGCGCAGGAGCTGCCGGTTCAGCCAATCCCTCCGGTACTGCCGTCCCACAGCAGGATTCAGCCCCCACCGGTTCAGGAAACAATGCCGCCAGCAATCCAGGCAGTCCTCAGCACACCGACACGGCTGTGCCCGGAGGCAGTTCCCACGATGCGGGCTCCGTGGTTCCGGACACAACCCCCGGCGCAGAGCAGAACCCTGATGCCGCAGCCCAGGCAGAGCCAATGCAATATGCCTTCACGGAAGTGCCCCGGGAGTACTTTGACGATGCCCTGTTCATCGGCGACTCCCGGGTCACCGGGGTGGAGCTTTATTCCGGCTGGGACAATCTGACCTACTACGCCGAGGGCGGCATGACCGTCTACAGCATGTTCCAGTCCAAGACCGCCCAGGTGGACGGCCAGACCCTTACCATAGAAGAGGCCCTCCGGAAACGCTCCTTCGGGAAAATCTATCTGGAAATCGGCATCAACGAGATGGGCACAGGCACTGTGGATTCCTTTATGGAAGCCTATGAGGCCGCCGTGGACCATCTGCGGGAGCTGCAGCCGGACGCCATCCTCTATGTCTGCGGCATCATGTACGTGGAGCAGAGCAAATCGGAATCCGACCCGATCTTCAACAACCCGGCCATCCAGGAGCGCAACGACCGCATCGCCGCCCTGGCTGATGGGGAAAACATCTTCTACCTGGACATCAACGAGGTGGTGACGGACGAGACCGGGAACCTGAACCCGGACTACACCTGGGATGAGGTGCATCTCCTGGGCAAATATGACGTCATCTGGCTGGAGTATTTTTCCAGCCACGGCATCGTGAAGGATTCGTAGGTATACAAAAGCCTTTAATCGGATAGGGGGATGATCAGTTCCCCTTCCACACCATCTGGCATACCGTCCAGTACCAAGGCCACCGCCCTTCGGCAGTCTGCCATCTCATGTACCTTCCTTCAGCCCTCTTAAACCTCACGGCGAGAACTTTGGTGTTCGGCTGTATCCTTCCCACTGCCGGGCGGATTCGGGACTTTCACCCTTTAGAACGTGCCCTCGCCGGGTGCACCAAAAAAGCCAGCCAGATATCTTTCCATAGCATCTGGCCGGCTTTCCTTCTGTTTCATCCCCATATCATAACTGCGTCCCAAAATATACGCTTATCCGATAAACGGTTGAAGCGCTTTCCTGTCCCCCTCGGAAACTTCCAGCATATCCATGGAATGCTCAGCAGACCATCCTGCCTTTTCCATCAGGTTCTGGATGTTTTTCAGCAAAGTGGAAATCCGGTTTTTCTCCGCTGCAGCGCGCTCCGCCTCTACTGCTTTCCCCGCTGCAATGCGTTCCTTCTCCGCTGCCCTCCGTTTCATTTCCTCCAGAGCCAAACACACATCAATCACCTCCCTGCCCTTTTCCATCTCCAGATTTGCGCCTACACAGGCGTTCAGCACGTCAACTTCGGTCCGCCCCAGGTGCCGGAACCCTTCGTCTGCCTCCACGACCTCCCCAAGCCTGTCAGCATCCTGTGAATATTTGATGAAGGACAGCACTTCTTTCAGGGATGTCCGGAATTTCCCAAAGTCGCTGTCCTTTATGGACGCCGGGGCGACCAGGTTGATCTTATAGTCCGGCACCAGCGCCAGTATCCTGGCGTCCTGCTCCCCGAACATCTCATGGATGGACATCGGCCCGTCCCATTCCTCGGCATTGAAGCAGACCACAAGGGTCACTACAGGCAGGAGCCTGTCCTGCTTCATGAACCCTGACAGGTACTCATCCCCATCGGCTCCCCTGTAATCGCCTGAACGCTTATGGGAAGCCGCGGCAATGGATACCTGCTTCGCATACTGGAGGGCATCATATACCATATTCTTTACCGGCATCGCATAGTGGATGGCACCATCCTTATATTACCTGTCAGCCGCCAGATACGGAAACGGCCCCTTCACCTCCTCCGCGATATAGGCCAGTGCGCCGCCGTATTCGCCGAGCTCCCCGGCCCGGGCGGCCAGCTCCTCATACGCCGCCTGCAGAAGCCGGAGGATTTCCCCTGGCCCGGTCTCCCCGGCGGCATTGCCGCACAGCTCCACCGCCTTCGCCATCCTGTCGCAGACACCTTCCAGCGCGGCTCTTTGGGGCTCCTCCAGAAGCGTCCCCAGCTTCTGAATCTCCCCCTTCAGCCAGAACAGCAGCATGCCCTCCTGCATGGCCAGGTCGCCGTACAGTTTCACCGGGCCCCTTTCCGTGGAGCCCTCCTGCGTTCCTTCAGATTCCCCCTCAGGCTTCCATTCCACCTCCCGGGACAGGCTCTGCAGGAACTCCACGCAATCGTCCAGCCGGTTCTGGAATTCCTGTATTCCGTCGAACAGAGGCTTGTGGGAGGGCTGCCGCAGCACGTCCATCCGGGCGGCAAAGGCGATGGCATCCAGCCGGAACCGGAAATCCTCCAGCGCCGTGACCGTCACCTCTTCCAGGGGCATATCCGACAGCCGCCGGGCAATCTCCGCAATCTCGTCGGCGATATAGCCGTAGGGCAGCCCGGGATCTTGCAGCTTCCCCGCCGCGGCGCGCCCGGCCTCCGCTGCGGCACGGATGCGCTGCGCCCCGTTCCGGCGCATGTCCTGGAAGATCAGCCCCGCCAGCTCCTGCAGGAAATCCGCCACCTTCCCCGCCTTCAGCCGGGCATGCTCCGCCAGGCGGCTGTACCTTAGGCATATATGTTGGTATGCCTGCCGCTGCCCTTCCCTGGCCCGGGCGATCATCAGCCCTGTCTGAAAGGCGGTGACGCCGGCGGCAAAGGCCGCGTCCTCCATGGCCTTGACAATCCGGAACCGGGCCCATATCCCGTCCGGGCGCCGGCCCAGGGCAGTGACCTGCTCCAGCGTTTTCGACAGCCCATCGGCCAGCTCCTGTGCCCTGCCTGCGGTGAAGTCCCAGAACTCCTCGTAGAACAGGGCCTCCGTCCCTGCCCCCATGTTCTTCCTGGTGTAGTCCGCCGTCTCCCTGGCCTCCACGATGAGCCCGTTCAGTTCCCGGATGATTTCGTCTGTGGTCTTTGAATACATCATAGCGCTTCTCTCCTTTTCCATTTCGCGCGGTCTCGCAGGCAGACGGTACTTCCGGTATTCCGCGGGCGTCACCCCCATGCAGGACTTGAAGCTGCGGGTGAAGCCCTCATGGGAATCGTAACCGTATCTCAATGCAATCTCCAGCACAGTGCTGTCCGTATCCGCCAGCTCCCCGGCGGCCAGAGCCAGCTTCCTCCTGGTCACGTACCCCATGACGCTGTCCCCCACTGCCTCCCGGAACATGCGCTGGTAATGGTATTTGGAGAAATGGACTCCCCGGGCCAGGGCCTCCACGGTGAGCTTCTCCCGGATCCTTTCCTCGATCATGTTCAGGGAACGGAATATGGGTGTCCTGTCATGCATATCCTCGCCTTTCTGCCGCTTTCGCGCCTCCGGCCAAAGCCGTGAAATCCTTGCGCCGATCCGGTGGACGGCACCCCAGAGATCCCGGGCCTTGGCTGTGTGTCAATTACAATCACAGGATACACCGCCCGCTGCCTTTTTTCTTGACCGAAAGTGCTGTCCCGGGGAAATCAGGGCCGGAGAAACGGAAAATCCACTCAGAAGAGATCCAGTATATGGCAGGGCTTTAGGTAGAAGACCCGGGAGAGCTCTATGCCGGGCGCGTTCACCCTGATGTCCGGCGTCATGGCGATGCTGTCCGCCCCCCGGCAGCCCCCCAGCAGCACGGCCAGGTTCCCCGCGTCCATCTCAATGTCCGCCGGCCCTTCCGTCCGCTCCACCAGATTCTCCCGGCCCGGGGCGAAGTCCAGCAGGAAGGTATGGTTGTTCTCCGGGATTATCTTATCCGTGACCCCTATCGCCAGCCTCCCCTCTCCCCTGCAGCGGCAGAGCTTCAGGAGGGCCTCCGCATTGACGGCCCGCGCCATCCCGTTTAAGACAGGTTTATAGTCCATTCCGCTGATCTCCGGCAGCAGCCCGGCCAGGTCCATATGGTCCGGCACGCCGAACTCGATGTCCGCGAAATTGGCGATGAACGCCTCGTACACGAAATGCAGCAGCCCCACAAGGGCTTTTGCGTCCGTGAAGATAAGGGCGTCCCTGCCGGAAAATTCGGTGACGCAGTGGAGGGTGTCCTTCACCCTGCTGCCGATCAGGAAGCCTCCGGGAATGCCCTCTTCATCCGACCAGAGGAATATCCAGCGCCTGTCCTTCAGCGGCTTCTCCCCCTCCAGGTCCTTGTCGAAGACCTCCCGCAGGCAGGAGAAGTTGGTGTCCCCACAGGCTTTCGCGTAAACTTCCGTCAATGGGCTTAAGTCGTCCCCGGGCAGAAGCTGGCGCACCCTGCCGCCCACATCCGGCAGGCGCTTCAGATCCCGGAGCTTTACCCGCCAGCGCAGGGTCTTTCCGGCGGGGGCGAAGCCGTACTGCCGATAGTAGGCGGTGCTGAAGGGGTACAGATGGGACAGGGCGCAGCCCTCTTTGTACAGATCCCGCAGGGCCAGCTCCATACAGGCCCTGACGGCCCCTCCCCGGCGGTGGGCCGGAAGGGTGGCCACGCCGCCTACGCCGCCCATTTTAAGGACATGGCCGTCGAAGCGCACCTGCTTTTTGTTCATGATGACAGAGGCCACCGGGGCTTCCCCTTCGCCGGGGAACGCCCCGTAGTAGTCCTCCAGGGGATTCTCCCTGGCGGTTTCGGATTTCTCCAGCTCCTTACCGTATTCGAAAGGGCTCTCGAAAGCCACCGCCATGTTCAGGCCCGCCCGCCAGTATTCCTTCGGCTCCAGTTTTCTCGCAAACATGATTTTCCTCCTTGGCTGATTTTCTATATGCGTCCAGCATAACACGATTCCCCAATAATTTCCATTCCGTCCGGAAGATTTCTTATCAAAAGGGCGCAGGTGTCCGTCAGCCTTACATTGCTCTTCAGCGGCCAGGCCAGCTTCCCCCTTTTTTCTCCGGCCGCGCAATGGACGTCCAGCTTCGTATCTATCAGCTCCAGATTGTCGGGCAGGTTATTGGCAAAAATAAGGCTCCCGGCGCTCACCCCTATCACCAGCCCGTCCCTATCGATATACTCCGTCAAAGACTTATTGAATCCCGTATCATTGATTCTTTCAAGCAGGTATTGCGTATTGCCTCCGCATATGTATACCACGTCATACTGCTGTAGCTGCGCGGCTTCCATTCCCTCATGCAGATCGCACACCCTGATATTCCTGTCTGAAATACCGCATTTCAACAAATCATTCATGCATTTGGGCAGCACTTTTACCGCTTCTGCGTCCACTGCCGCCGTGGGTATGAACAATGCTTTTACCGAGGCCATGTCCTTGCCTGCCATGTCCACGAAACACGCTTTGATTTCCTCTGTTTCCAGACCTGCTGATGTCAGTAATACTCTCATATCGTCCTCCTATTCCGGCCAGTTCATCTGTGCGTCTGACACGCCCATTTTCCGGCACTCAGCGCATACATGCTCTTTTTCCGCCTGGTTTCCTATTTTGTATCGTAGAATCTTATCCTTAAAAACGATATATTTCTCATTACCCGCTTTGAAATCAACAAACCAGCTTCCGCTATGGGAACCGGCTGACATGGCCTCGGAAATCCGCTCCGGAAAATCGGCATCGTCACTTGTGAAGAACAGTGCGGTCCAGTATTTTGGGTTTCCCCCGGTGTCCCACAGTTCGATTTTATGGACGTTCATAATGTCGATGACAGCGTCATCCGCCACGCTTTCCTTAATCAGGATGCCCTCATATCGTTGCCGTTTCTTCTCCCGGACCGCATTCCTGCCGCAGATATGGACCGCTTTCACTGCCCCCAATTCCAGCTCATCTTTCAATAAAATATCCATGGACACATGGAAAGTCTTTCCCAGCGTCAAGAGCTTTTCCGTTTCCGGCAGGGCGATGTCCGCTTCCCATTTGGATATGGACTGCCTGCTCACATTGCATATGGAAGCCAGCTCTTCCTGGGTCATTCCATTTATTTTTCTTAATTCCACGATTTTTTCTGACAATTTCATTGCCTCACCCCCTCTCCCGGATTCTTTACAGGATTCCATTATACAGAATAACAGGGGCTTTTACCACCAACGCCACAGTGCCTTTATGCAACCTCAGGTTGCCCATATGGGATTCCTCATCGGCAGGGGTTTCCGTTACATTTCTGTTGATGTGCCATTGATTGCGTGATAAAATGGGAGTCAAAAAAGATATGGCCGAAAGCAGGCAGGAAATGGAACCATAAGGAAAGGCAGGCGCTCAGGTTATGCATAAAATCATGATCATAGAAGACGATCCGTCCACCCGGGAGGAGCTGACGCTGCTGCTGGAGAATGAGGGGCATCAGGTGCTGGCGGTGACGGATTTCACGGATGTCGCCGGGCAGCTGCGGGATTTCGGGCCCCATCTGGCGCTGCTCGACCTGGGGCTGCCGGGGAAGGACGGCTTTACTTTGTGCATGGAAATCCGAAGGGGTTCCGATGTGCCCGTCATCTTCCTCACCAGCAGGGACTCCGCCATGGACGAGCTGCAGGCCCTGAACCTGGGGGGAGACGATTATATCACAAAGCCTTACCACATCCCCGTACTGCTGGCCCGGATCAATACCGTGCTGCGCCGGGCCCGGCAGGAGCCCGACAGGCTGGAGGCGAAAGGGCTGACCGTGAGCCTGTCCCGGGGAATCGCCTCCGCAGGCGGGGCGGCGGTGGAGCTCACCCGCAATGAGCTGCGGATTCTGGCTTACCTGATGCAGCGCCCCGGCGAAATCGTCTCCCGGGCGGACCTGATTGACGCATTATGGGATGACCATATCTATATAGACGATAACACCCTGAGCGTCAATATGACCCGGCTGCGCGGGAAGCTGGAGGGGCTGAAGCTGCCGGACTACATTAGGACAAGACGGGGGCTGGGGTATCAGGTGTGAACGGAATGAAGATTTCCCGGGGAGGTACGGATATGACATTGGGCGAATTTCTGTGGGACAGGCTGGGGCGGCTGGTCCTGCTTCTTGCGGCCGGGGCGGGTTCCATCCTCTTTCTGTCCCTTACGGGCACCCAGCCCGGCATCCTGGCGATCCTGGGGCTTGTGTGGGCCATTCTCTTTCTGGCGATGCAGGCCGTCGACTTCCTGAAATGCAGGGGGCGGCTCCTGGAGCTGGAAGCCATCCTGGAGGGGCTGGATCAGAAGCACCTGTTCGCGGAATGCCTCCCCAGGCCGGAGACCGTCCGGGAGCGGGCGCTCTTTGGGCTGATGCGCCGGGCGGGCAAGGGGGCTGTCGAAGCGGTCTCCGACGCCCGGGCTGCCCAGCGGGAGTACCGGGAATATATCGAGAGCTGGGTGCACGAAATCAAGACTCCCATCACGGCGGCGCGGCTGATCTGCCGGGGCGCTGACAGTGTCCTGCGCCGGAAACTGATTACAGAGCTGTCGCAAATAGAAAACCATGTGGAGCGGGCCCTGTTCTACGCCCGGGCGGAAAGTCCGGAACAGGATTTCCTCATCCGTCAGTCTTCGTTGGAGGCCATCGCCGCGGAGGCCATTGAACAGCACCGCTCCCTGCTGATCCAGAGCGGCGTGCGCATCGAGACCCAGGGCCTGGAGCAGATGGTGTATACCGATGGGAAATGGGCGTGTTTTCTGCTGGGACAGCTATTGCAGAATGCCGTCCGCTACCGGAATCCGGAGCCTGTGATCGTTTTGGCCGCAAAGCCCCTGGGCCGCCAGGTGCAGCTCACGGTCAGCGACAATGGGCTGGGCATCCCGGCCCAGGAGCTGCCCCGCATCTTTGACAGGGGCTTCACAGGCAGCAACGGACGCGCCCGGGGCGGCTCCACAGGCATGGGCCTGTATCTGTGCCGGAAGCTGGCCGCCATGCTGGAAATCCGCCTGGAGGCCCGGTCCCTGGAGGGGCAGGGCACCGCTGTGATCCTTACCTTTCCCGCCAGGGAGACGCTGCCCTGACTTTCGCCCGTCTCTCCTTTTCTTACAAATCTGTAACCTAAATGAATATCTCTTCGATACCATTTTCCCCGGCGGTAGTGTATGATTTTTTTATCAGAAATGACCTAAGAAAGGAGGCTGTAACGTCCCGAAACGTCGTCCCGACGAGGCGCTTGGACGTTATCGAAAAAACACATGCTGCAAGTACAGGCAATCGAGAAGTATTACGGAAGCAGGAACAATGTGACCAAAGCCCTGGACCGGGTCAGCTTCGATGTGGCGGAGGGGGAGTTCATCGCCATCATGGGGGCTTCCGGCAGCGGCAAGACCACGCTCCTGAACTGCATCTCCACCATAGACACGGTCAGCGCGGGCCATATCCTGCTGAACGGACAGGATATCTCCGAGCTCCCCCAGCAGGAGCTGGCCCGCTTCCGGCGGGAGAGGCTGGGCTTCGTCTTCCAGGATTTCAACCTGCTGGACACCCTGACTTTGGAAGAGAACATCGGCCTGGCCCTGACCATCAACCACATGGATCCCAACCTGGTAAGGGACAGGGTGCAGGATGTGGCCATGCGTCTGGGAATCGACGATATCCTGGAGAAATTCCCCACCCAGGTCTCCGGCGGCCAGAAGCAGCGGGCGGCCTGCGCCAGGGCCATGGTGGCGGGGCAGTCCCTGATACTGGCGGACGAGCCCACGGGCGCCCTGGATTCCAGGGCCTCCAAGAACCTGCTGGAGATCATGGCGAAGATGAACCGTGAGATGAGGGCCACCATCCTCATGGTGACCCATGACGCATACAGCGCCAGCTATGCCTCCCGGGTGCTGTTCCTGAAGGACGGGCGGCTGTTCAACGAGCTGCTTCGGGGGAAGCGGGCAAGGGCCGCGGTCTATCATGAAATCCTGGATGTGCTGGGTCTGCTGGGAGGTGATATCCGTGACGTTATGTAAGCTTTCCCTGCGGAATGCCAGGAGGCAGGCCAGGGACTATCTGGTCTACTTTGTCACAGTCATCCTGTCCGCCGCTTTAATCCATGCTTTCAACGGGCTGGTGTTCTCCCAGGAGCTGCAGGCCCTGTCCTCCTTTATGAGCAGCCTGCCGCTTATCACCGTCCTGGTGAGCGCCGTTGTCATCGCCATCATGGGGTGGCTGATCCGCTATATCATGAATTTCATGCTCTCCAGGCGGAGCAGGGAGCTTGGCACTTATATTCTCATCGGCCTGGAGAACGGTCAGGTGGCACGGCTGTTCTTCCTGGAGAATCTGGCGACGGGGGCTGCAGCCCTGTCTGTGGGGCTGTTGCTGGGCGGCCTGTTCTTCCAGATACTGCGGGCCGTCACCCTGTCCCTGTTCCATATGCCCTATACTTTCCGCCTTTCCGCCTCGCCCAAGGCCGTAGCGCTGACGATTGCCTACTTTGCCGTAATCTATCTGCTGGCACTGCGCAGCTGCGGGAAGCGCCTGCGCAGGATGCAGATCTGTGAGCTGTTGTCCTATGACAGACGGGGAGAGGAAGAGGCCATCCAAAGCAGCCGCGGACGACGGCGTGCCTTCACCGTTTCCATCGCCAGCGGCATTCTGGGGACTCTGCTGCTGCTGAGCGGAAGCCTCCTCATGGGCATCATGGGCGCGGCCCTTGTGATATTCTTCCTGTACGGCTTCTTCTTAAGCTTTTCCTCCGGTGTACCGGCCTATTTCAATGCCAGGCCCGGGAAGAAGTACGGCACCCATACGCTGCTGGTGTTCCGCACCCTTTCTTTCAAGCTGGGCACTATGGGAATGACCATGGCCACGATTTCTCTGCTGTTCACGGGCACTATCGTCAGCGAGGGCACAGGCATGCTCTTCGGCGTCCTGTTCCAGAGCCGGGTGGAGGGGACTACCTGCTGCGACATCTTCATCGGCACCACGGACGGGGAACCTGCGGATTTCGGGCCCTATCTGGACTATATTGAGGAAAACATTCCCCTGCGCGGTTCCAGGCAATACCGGCTCTATCAGGGAGAGACCCGGCAGATGACGGATTACCTTCTGGAACGCACGGACTATTATGCCTACTACGCTTACGACCCCCTCATGGCCTACAGCGATTATGCCGCACTCCGGGCCATGCTGGGCTATCCGGAAGCGCCTGCGGAGCCGGGGCGGTATATCATCCATTGCATGGCATATCTGGAGGATGCCCTGGAAGATTATGACACCAGTGTCAGCGTGGGCGGAGCTACCCTGTCCCCGGGCGCAATCTATACGGAATCCTTCTCCCAGAAGCTGTGGGACGGCAATGGGCGGGGGTTCCTGCTGGTGGTGCCGGACGAATTCCTCTCTTCCCGCCCGGTGAGCCACAGCGTCTATGCGGCCATGACCCTGGAGCCTTTGAGCGAGGCGGATTACGACAGGCTGCGGGACATCCATGACGGTGCGGGGGAGGATTCCGGTCAGGGACATGCGCGGGATTCCTATTTCCTGCTGGCAAAGGACGCTGTGGCCCGGGAATATGCCTCCGTGTCGGCCACCACGATCTTTCCTCTTTTCTATCTGGCGCTGGTGCTGACCCTTGTGTCCGCCACCATCCTCACCGTGCAGCAGCTCAGCCAGGGGCCGCGGTTGGCCCGGCAGTTCGGTCTGCTGGAGAAGCTGGGCATGGACAGGCGGGAGATGGCCCGGACGCTGCGCAGGCAGTTGGCGGTGTACTATGCCATGCCCGCGGTGCCGCCTTTGCTGATCAGCATCCCCCTGCTCGTGGCCATGGGGCATTCCTTTGAGCCGGGAGCCATTAGCGGAGACTGGCAGTTGGCCGGGATACTGGGGGTGACGCTTGGGCTGTTCTTCCTGATCTATCTGGTGTATATCCTGACGGCCTACAGCAGCCTGAAGCGCAGCGTGCTGCCGGGTTGAAGTTCTTTTGCCGGGATAATGGCGGGAGGCTGTGGGAGATTCTTCCCAGGACTGCATTGCCCCCCGCATATGGCAAAATCCTGTCTATAGCTGCGAAAGCGATAAACCACTGCATATCCAGTATTTATGCGGGATGCAGTGGTTTAGAGCGCTGGCCGGATGCCATGCCGATGTTATGGGCATTTTTCTCCCTCTGTCTTTGGGGGCAGAGACCAGAATATAGCCGGATGTGGAATATCGGACTCCCATGTAATGTTTGGAGTGCTTTTAAGGCATATACAGTTGATCGCACAGTTTTTGCCTCATAATCTTTTGCAGCTTGAAGAATAACAGGCAGTGCTGATTTCTCATCGTATTTTTTCATATCCATTCCCTCATCCAACAAAAAAGGCTGCTCTTCTATGAGCAACCTTTTTCTGTCGTAATCATGCTGATTTTTCTGTTGTCTGCCAACTTGCCATCCTACCATATATGGCTTTCTTGTGGAGTTTTTCCGTTGCTCCCCAACTTGCCAGCCTTCGTACTGGCTTAACTGTCAGATTATTATGGTGTCAGCACACCAAGATGAGTTCTCTCATCTCTTGTTAGTATTATATAAAGAATCGTTTTTCATGTCAACCTATTTCAGTTTTTTACAAAAAGTTCTTCCTCCCAAGCCTGTGTCGCGCTGCCCTGTCAGCCCTATCAGCAGGAGGCCGCCCAATAGCGGATTATCCCCCGCTATTTGAACACCCGGAACCCGTTCCCCACAATCGTTGTGGACTCCGAATAAATGATGAACGCTTTACCGTCTATCCTCAGTATCTCCTCCTGGAACCGGGGAAGCTCGTTCTCCTTCAGCGCGCACAGCAGCACTTCGTTTTTCTCCATAGTGTACGCGCCCACGGATTCGATAATCGTGACGCCTCTGGGGGAATGCGATACCAGGAATTTCGATATCTCCTCCCCCTTGTCCGTCACCACAAAGGCCAGCTTCGACACATTCAGCTTGCTGATCAGCAGGTTGATGGAGAAGGACGCCACAAAAAGCGCCAGTATGCCGTACAGCGCCAGGTTGATCGTCTTAAAGACGATCAGCGACAGCAGGATCACCAGCGCGTCCACCAGCATCAGAATGCTCCCGATCTTCACATGGGGAAAGGCTTTCTGCACGAGCCTGCTCAGGATGTCCGTGCCGCCGGTGGACGCGCCCTCTATCAAGGCCAGGCCCACGCCCGCCCCGTAGAAAACGGCCCCGAAGATGGAGGCCAGGAAGACATCCGTCGTCAAAGGCGGCAGATAGCTGAACAGCTGCACGAACAGAGAGAGCAGCGCCGCCCCCAGTATGGTATCCTTGACGAAGACGAACCCCAGGAATTTCCATGCCAGCGCAAGCAACAGGATATTGATGACCGCAAAAGAGAGTCCCGGCTGGACCCCCAGCATGTGATAAAAAATAGTCGAAACACCGGATACTCCTCCGCTGACGATTTTGTTCGGCGTGTAGAACACACTGATTGCAAATGCCACCAGCACCACTCCGAAGACGATTGTGACGTATTTCTGTAAGGTACTTTTCATATTTTCCCGCTGTCTCATCTCATCCTCTCCCTCGTACCCGGTGTACTAGTCCTGCCTGTAGCCGTCCAGGAAAGCGCCCATCTTCCCCATGGCGCTGTGCAGCTCCTTTGCCTCAGGCAGCATGACGATCCTGAAATGGTCCGGCTCCGGCCAGTCGAAGCCGCTGCCGGGCACCAGCAGGATATTCGTGGCGTGCAGCAGGTCCCTGGCGAACTTCCTGTCGTCCGTAATGTGGAACTTCTGTATATCCAGCTTAGGGAACAGATAGAAGGCGGCGTCATTTTTGACGAAGGTCAGGCCGTCTATCTTCTCCAGTTCATCCACCGTGGCCTGCCTCTGCTCATAGATGCGGCCTCCGGGCCTGACCATCGACGACGGGGTCTCCATATCCTCCAGCGCCGCCGGGATGACCAGCTGCGCCAGGGTGTTGGAGCAGAGGCGCATGGAGGTCAACTGCACGATTCCCTGTCTGTACTCCTCTGTCAGATGCTCCGGCCCGCTGATGACCATCCAGCCGCAGCGGTATCCGCAGAGGCAGTGGGACTTGGAGAGGCCGTTCATGGTCACCACCGGCAGATCCGGGGCCAGGGACGCGAAGGAAGTGTGCTCCAGCCCGTCCATGACCAGCCGGTCATAGATTTCATCGGAAAATACCAGCAGATCCTTCTCCCGCGCGATTTCCGCCACCTGGGACAGAATCTCCGCCGGGTACAGCACTCCCGTGGGGTTGTTGGGGTTGATCAGCACGATTGCCTTTGTCCTGTCCGTTATTTTGGCGCGGATATCCCCGGCGTCCGGGCACCAGTGCGCCTTTTCGTCGCATACATAGAAAACGGGCCTGCCCCCCGCCAGGTATACGGAATTGCTCCAGAGGGAATAGTTCGGCGTGGGGACCAGCACTTCGTCCCCCGGGTTCAGCAGCGGCATCAGCGCGAAAGAGACCACCTCGCTGACTCCGTTTCCGATGAAGACATCCTCCGGCGTGATGCCCTGGATCCCCTTCTTCCGCTCATATGCGCAGATGGCTTCCCTGGCCTGGGGCATGCCCTTGAAATCACAGTACCCCACTCCCTTTTCCTCCTGCCCCACCAGGGCCTGCGCGATGCTGTCCGGCAGCCCGAACCCAAAGGTCGCCGGGTTCCCGGTATTCAGCCGCAGCACCTCGATTCCCCTGGCCTGCATTTCCATCGCCTCCACAAACAGAGGCCCTCTGATATCCGAATGCACGTTCTGCATTCTGTCTGCACATTTCAACCGATTCATCTTTCCCTCCTGCACGACTCTGCTCAGCAACAGTTTCACTATTTGCCTTATCATACATAATGTCAGCCATATAGTCAAATATATATTATACTATCTATCTATATGCTTTTGACTATATCGTATCCCAACGGATTTCCGGCAAGGGCTTCCTGGCAGAGGCAGCGCGGAAAGGCTATTTTTGATAGAAATCCCCGATGGCCCCCAGGTACTTCCCCAGGGAATGGTAATAGCCCGAATAAATCACCGCGTCGAAGGCCGTCAGGTCCACTCCCCAGCCCTCCACATCAATCTCCTCGTCCACCTGCACATCCCTGATCCTGCAGAAAAAGGTGTCCGACTCCCCTGTGGCGACCTGGCTGGCCACCTGGCACTCGCAGACCCAGGGGCTTTCGTCCAGGGTGGGGGCCTCCACCCAGAGGGCCCTGCCCCAGGCATAGGGGAGGGCGTCCTTGAGCCCTTCCTTCCCGGAGGTCTGGCCGAAATAGTCCACCAGGGGGAGCATGCCCGTGGTGGCCAGGTTGACGGTGAGCTGCCCGGTCCGCAGGACATTCTGCTTGGTCTGCTTTGTGCCGTACATGCTGATGACGATCAGGCAGGTGTCGCCCTCCTCACAGGTCTTGCTCACCCAGGTGATGGGGGCGAAATCAGGCGTGCCGTCCTGGTTGAAGGTGCCGATGATAAAGGTGGGCTGCACAATCATTTCATGTCTGGCTCCGATGGATTTTCTTTTCATGCTCTTTTCCTCTTTTCGTTTTGTCTGTGTTTGTCTGCTTTCGTTGCCCAGGTCTGTCTGTATGGGTCTGTGATGACAGATTTCCCGGCGCTGTCCGGCCTTCTGTACGGTCTGCCTAATTGATGGAGACAGCTTCCACATCCAGCCGGAAAATCACGAAGAACATATCGTCCTGCCGGATATACTCCTGCCGGATCATGGGATACATCTCCAGCATGGCCTCCTGGACTTCACGGGAAGCCTCCGCCCTCACCCGGCCGCTTATGCGGATCCACTGTCTGGTATAGAGATTGTAGCTTGCAAGCTCCACCAGGGGATTCCCCGTCAGATCCCCATAGACGCTTTTCCGTTTATCCGTCACCAGATACAGGGCCCTGTCATCGGCGTGGATCATTCCCATGGGCCGCAGCCTGGGCCTGCCCTCCGCAGAGGTGGCCAGGAAGAAGTACCCGCATTCCCGGATGAAGCGGGCTGCGCTCTCCGGAGAAATTTCCGGGGGCGTCCTCCTGTCCCCGGCATCCTCCTCCAGATTCTCGTTCAGCAGAAAGTCGATGCTGCATTCCAGGAGCCTGGCCAGTTTAATCAGCTTCTCCGTCTCGGGAAAGGCCACGTCCATCTCCCAGCGGGACACGGACTGGCGGGAGACCTGCAGCAGCTCCGCCAAATGCTCCTGGGTGATGCCTTTCTTTTTCCGCAGCGCTGCCAGTTTTTCACCTGTGGTCATATCTCTACCTCCTCATAGATGTCCCGCACCATGTCTTCCATGTCCATGCCCTCTTCTCTCGCGTATGTCCGCCGGAATTCTTCCATGCTGCCATCGAACAGGACAGCCCCTTTTGCCAGGACGACGATCCTCCTGCATATATACTTCCCCATGGCGGCGGCGAGCAGGTACAGAATCAGGTTGGGATACCGGATCCGTACGTGGATGCCGAAGAGCAGCATGGCCATCAGCACGGACGGCAGGATCCCGTAGACGGTCTGGAACATGTTCCGGGCCAGGGAGCGGGTGAAGAGGTATTTCTTCAGCCCCACGGGAAGCAGGAGCTCCGAGGAAATGGTGCCGCTGCACACACTGTCGTTGAACTCGCCCATGACAGAGGTCTTTGTGATGCCTCCGGTAAAGCCCGCCAGGACGCTGTAGGCAACCATGTCGCTCAGCAGGACGCCCCTTACCGCTCCGCCGCTGCCCGCGTACACGCCCTTCCATATATATATCTTCAGGATTATGTACAGGAAAGAAAATAAGGTGCCTGCCAGATAGTCGAACCGATATACGGATTTCTCCCGAAAGGAAAGAATGAATATTTTTCTCCACAGCCCCATGGCGCCCTCCCGCTTTTCCATTGGTATACGATTATTGTAATGCGGAAGTGCGCGTATGAGAAGGGATTTGCGGTTGCCGGATGTAACGTTTGGAGTGCGTTTCGGCGGTATGCAGACATCCGTCCGGCTTCTGCCTGGCTGTTTCCACTAAAAAGGGCTGCTCTGCTACGAGCAACCTTTTTCTAAAAAACAACATCCTTAAAAAGTTTCTTGCAAATCTCTTGATTGTCTATATCATAGTCGTCTACATCCATGCTGCGCTTATAAAAAAGGTAAAAGAAATTATCCCTGTCTTTCTCCTTGGCTTCTATGGCAGATACTATTTTCCCTACAGCCGCGACCTTTTCCCCATCCTTTGTCTGAAAAGCAATATTCGTCGCTGAGAAATCAGGTTTCCCGAATCCACTGTTAAACTGCGATGCCATCAATATAACAAAATTACAGCTAATCCCTTTTTCGGTTGCATAACCTTCCAGAGAATGGACTACCTTTAAAATCATCTCCTTATTTTCTAATTGAACCTTTTTGGTCTCCGAATCCATATCAGTGGCAAGCAGGGTTTCCTTTTCTTTTTCAAGCTTGCCAATCAATGCATCATCTATTACCCAGGAATCAGTACTTTTGATTAAATATTTCGCCGTGACGCTCATTGCCTGTTCAAACTTCTCCAGCAAACTTCCCCCAGAAGCCATGTCCAACACAAAAGCTTTATACTCGGCCTCTGATTTCCAAACAGGATGCCTTCTTATCCTGCGTTCAAAAAACTCTTCCGATAATTGACTGTAGAAGGGATTTTTCATCAAATAGATAATGTCGTCATCACATAACAGACAAACGGATAAACCATTTCCAAACCGCTGCCCCCTTTTGCTCAATGATTCCAGAGAAAACAATGTTTTATCGCCATCGTCCATTTTCTCGCTGAGGTATCCCATAATGTGTTGGAGTATGTATGCTTCGTATAATACGACTGGATGTGTACTATGTCCGTCATATAGATGGCAGGAATCTTTATATAGCCATAGATTGGATCTTTCACTCTTTTACAGTCCTTCATGAATATGCTCCCAATACATTTACGGAACGCTGATTCATAAATGCCAGCAATACATCTAAAGCCAGATATCCTCTAAACTGCTGGATTAAATCTTCCACTTCTTTATCATCCGTTAACTTAATCCCTCTTTTTCCGTTCTGTTCCATTTCTTCAAAAAATTCAGAGTAATTTCTGAAAAGCGCATCCGTGTTTTCCCTTGACAATATAAGAACAGCTTTCTCTCCGTTCTCTCTTAAAATCTGGACTACTTCTGCACCGTACATTTCAATTTCATTGTAAGTAAGGAATCGCCGCCCGTCCTTTTTGAGCATCTCAATCATCGCATTTGCTGCCAAGTCTTCAATTCCAATGTAAAAGCACATCTGCACCACTCCCTCATGTCCATACTAACCTTCATATACTTATACTGCATAACGCTGAATACTGTCTAATGTAATCATGCAATTGAACCAGTCAGCGTTATGCAGTCTGATTTCACGGCAAGTGAAATCGTTAAGCAGTATAAAT